>Ga0307424_1001769_pt1 | contig 11063 bp, 6 predicted proteins | sample SalMarWE160320MG_FD_202157 | JGI IMG/M metagenome (GOLD analysis project Ga0307424, IMG submission 202157) | Salt marsh sediment microbial communities from the Plum Island Ecosystem LTER, Massachusetts, United States - WE1603-20 | ecosystem: Environmental > Aquatic > Marine > Intertidal zone >...
TGATTGACTTTTTGTTGCTTCAAGATAGGGAATCAGATAGGCCACTGCTTTTTTCATAACCCGTGCGCTTTTGACGACCTGGGGGAGGAACATCTTACCCGATCCGAACAGATCTCCCACAATATTCATACCATCCATCAGCGGACCTTCAATAATCAGCAGGGGATCCTCATAAGTCTGGCGGGCTTCTTCTGTATCTTCTTCAATAAATTCAATGATCCCGTTTACAAGAGCATGAGTAAGTCTTTGCTGCACAGGTTCCTGACGCCAGATCAAATTTTTCGATGTGTCTTTTTTTCGCTGTTCTACGGAATCGGTGACGGCAAGCAGACGGTCGGTTGCATCGTCACGCCGGTTGAGCAGAACATCTTCAACCCGCTGTTTAAGGTCATCTTCAATATCTTCATAGACGACAATTTGTCCGGCATTAACGATCCCCATATCCATTCCCGCCTGAATGGCATGATAAAGGAAAGCTGAATGAATTGCTTCTCTAATCGCGTTGTTACCGCGGAAAGCAAATGAAACATTACTCACACCGCCACTGACCAGCACACCAGGCAGTTTGTTCTTGATCTGCCGTGTCGCTTCAAAATAATTAATAGCATAATCGCGATGTTCCTCCATACCGGTCGCCACAGCAAATATATTTGGATCAAAAATTATATCACAGGGACAGAAGCCAAGTTCTTCAGTGAGGATGCGATAGGCGCGCAAGCAGATTTCCACACGCCGCCCGACCGTTTCCGCCTGCCCCTTCTCATCAAAGGCCATGACGATCACCGCCGCACCGAAGCGTCTGGCAATCCGCGCCTGTTGGACAAACGTTTCCTCCCCTTCTTTTAAGCTGACTGAATTTACAATAGACTTGCCCTGCAGGCACTTCAAACCGGCTTCGATGACAGACCATTTTGAGGAATCAATCATCACCGGCAGCCGGGCAATATCCGGTTCGGAGGCGATTAGATTTAAAAAATGAGTCATCGCCGCTTCGGCATCGATCATTCCCTCGTCCATGTTGATATCAATGATCTGCGCACCATTTTCAACCTGTGTCCGGGCCACCTGAAGTGCTTCTTCATATTTTTCGTTCACGATCAGTTGCCGGAAACGGGCAGAGCCTGAAATATTACAGCGCTCTCCGACATTGATAAAATTCGTTTCCGGTCTTTTTATCAGAGGTTCAAGACCGCTGAAGGATGGAAAGCGTGTAACCTGTGGGAGGCGGCGCGGCTTTAATTTTCCCAACGCTTCAGCAATGGTACGGATATGCGCCGGGGTTGTTCCGCAGCAGCCGCCGGCCATATTAATCATTTCCCCTTCAGCCATGGCAGTCAGGACGCCGGCCATGTGTTCAGGTGTATCGTCATACTCTCCGAATTCATTTGGTAACCCGGCATTGGGATAGATGGTCGTATAGATTGGAGCCAGTGCCGATAATTCTTCAATAAAAGGGAGCATTTCTTTCGCTCCCAGCGAACAATTAATACCAATACTGAATAGATCATAGGGAGCCATTGAGATCCAGAAGGCTTCCAGAGTTTGCCCGGACAATGTTCTGCCACTGGCATCGACGATGGTAACCGATAGCATCACTGGCAATTTTTTTCCGCTGTCTGCGGCAACCTGCTCTATCGCATACAGAGCCGCCTTGGCATTGAGCGAATCGAAGATGGTTTCCACGATCAACAGATCAACACCTCCGTCCACCAGACCGCGGACCTGATCGTAATAAGCTGCGGCTACATCATCAAAAGTAACTTTGCGGAATTCCGGGCGGTTGATATCCGGTGAAATTGAAGCGGATCTGTTCGTCGGACCCAATGCACCCAGTACAAAGCGCGGTCGTTCGGGGTGTTTTAATCGAAAGGTCTGAACAGCTTCACACGCCAGCTTTGCTGAAGCAAGATTCATTTCGTAAACAAAGGATTCCGTTTGATAATCCAACTGGGAAAGTGCGTTGGCATTAAAGGTATTGGTCTCGATCAGATCCGCCCCCGCTTCGAGAAATGTGCGGTGTATTTCACTGATAATATGCGGGCAGGTAAGAGAGAGTAGATCATTATTCCCCTTCAGATCGGCGGCAAAACCGGCGAATTGCTTACCCCGGTAGTTCTCTTCTGTCAGATGATAACTCTGGATCATCGTTCCCATCGCGCCGTCAAAAATCAGAATACTTTTTTCGAGCTGTTGTTCAAGCAACTTTTTTACTTTTGTCTTTTCAGACATCTTTGTGATCCTCTTTGAAAGACTGGAATTATAGGTAATATTGTCTCGCAGCGCAAATTAATTTAGCCGTCGACTGACTGTCATTCTTACTGTTTTTCAACGTGTAGCAAATTAAGTATAGCTGCGGCACCGGCCAGGCCGGACATGGCAGCATCTTCTATGCGCGTTCCGCCAAAGCCGTCACCGGCCAAAACCAGGGGCATACGATCCGACAGGGTGAAACAAAATTGGTGGTGGGTGTTGACCGGCCGACTGTACCGCCAGCGTTTCAACTGATAGAATGTATAAGTGGATTTTAGCCAGCCGGATGCAATATACAGGATATTTTTTGCCAGCATTTCATCATCCTGTTCCCAGTATTTCCGGCTGAAGGATGATCCGGTGTGGATGGTCAACGCTGAAGAACCTTCAGATATACCTTTTGCCCGATTGTCAGCAATCATTGCCAGTGGCTCACCAGACAAATCAAGCAGACCGGGTGTTGGTAGATCAACGATACCCTCATAGATGACCAGCAATGTAATACAGGAATTATAACGGATGCGTTCTAATTCATTTTGCCTACCGTTCAACGAGGACAGATTGCCTGAACGCATCAGTTCCAGTGACTGGGGAAGCGGTGCCGTCAGCATCAGCGCCTCGGCCTGGAAAATCTCGTGATTTTCTGTCGTGACTTCCCAATGATCGGTCAGATAATTTATTTCTGCTGCACGGCGGAGTAATTCTACGTTTAAATCCCGGGCCAGATGTTTTGCCACCGCAGCCATTCCGTCGACTCCCACGTAAACCCGCTCAAGCGCAGACATCCCGGATTCGGGCTTAAACGACCCGGATTCTCCCCAGGTTCTGACAATCCCTTTTTCAAGCCATTCAGTTACATACGTATTAAAATCGCCTGACTGGGCGGTAAAAAATTGCGCCCCCTGGTCAAATACTGATCCTCCCATTCTTCGCGTGGCCATACGTCCGCCTACACTACTTGACTTCTCAAGAATCATGACTTCGACACCATGTTCAACAATTTTACGGGCAGCCATTAGCCCGCTTATGCCAGCCCCAATGATCAGACATTGCTTTCTTGTTCTCATAGGCTTTGAATTCCCATTACGAAAAAATATTGCATGTACAACACAATTGCATATTTTTTTTTCTTAGAACGAAGCAGGCGACAGAAATAAATCCCGGCAGCGAACTTTAGTTTTCATTCCGGTTCTTCTGATAGTACCGATTTTAGTGCTGTCTGAAGGGTAGGATGTTGAAAAGTATAGCCGTTTTTCAAAAGGACACCCGGTTTCATCCTGATGCTGCTAAGCAACATTTCCTCAGCCATTTCTCCAAAGATGAATTTTAAAATAGAGGCCGGGATGGTCATAAAGGACGGCCTGGATAATAAAGCGGCAAGTTGCTCAGTGAATTGGCGGTTGGTAATTTCCTGCGGTGCCACGACATTGACCGGACCTTCAATGTCTGTCCGCTGGAGACAGAATTCGATGATTTCCATCACGTCCCGCAAAGTTACCCATGGTAAATATTGCCTGCCGCTTCCTAATTTTCCTCCAAGCCCAAGGTAGAAAACAGGCATGATCTTACTCAGGAATCCGCCCTGCCTGGTGAGAATTACTCCGGATCTGAAATGAAGCACACGTGCCCCTGCGAATCTGGCTTCGTCTGCCGCGCCTTCCCACTTTTGGACCACGCCGGCCAAGAAACCCTTTCCTGCACTGCTCTCTTCGCTGACGGTTTCATCGCGGCGGTCTCCATAATAATGTGCTGCCGAGGCACACAGGAAGGCAGGCTTGGGGCCGGGCAGACGCCTGATCGCCGTGGCGAGTAATGCTGTACTGTCCACGCGGCTTCTTATGATGCGTACTTTCTGTTTGTCAGTCCAGAACCAGTTTGAAAGATTTTCGCCTGACAGGTGTATGATCGCCTGAAAACTGCTGATTTTGTTGTGATCGAGATCCCCATGGCTCGGATCCCAGAGGATATCTCCGTCACCCATTTTCTGAACATTTCTTAGCAGCCGGTGGATAGTGTGTCCCTTTTTAGAAAGGTGTGTGATAAGACCGGAACCGACCAGTCCGCTACTGCCTGAGATAAGTATTTTCAACGGATCCCCATCAAGCTTTATTTAAAATTCCGCACTGATCCCTATTGAGGGAAGGATACCAATACTGTTATTCGTGATTACTTTATCCTCCCAGAAATCATAGCGCGGTATGATTTCATAACGGTTATTCAGTACATTCTGGACATCCAGAAATACAACCAGACGCCAGGCATTGAAATTAAAATAGCGATCTACACGGATATCAAGGATCCCCTGCGTGTTCAGTCTGTCACTCAGATATTCATCAGGCAGGTTTTGAATGGATCCCGGATTTTCGGTATTGTCCTCCGGCCGGTAGACAGGTGTGAAAGGCACGCCACTAAAATATCTGAATTTACTGCTTACTTCCCAGTTCTCATTAAATTTATATCCACCCGCGATATTCAGGATAAATTGCTGGTCAAACTGCCCGGGGTATGTGAGACCATTGCCTGCTGTATATTCACTTTTACTGTAAGCCAGGCTAATCTGTCCGTAACAGGGTATAGTTGAATATTTCTTCTGCAAAAGCCATTCAATACCATAAGCCTGACCGGAGGCATTGGAAACCAACGGAAAATAGCCAAAGGATTGGAAATTATCCTCACGGCCGCCATAAACTGTGCCTGTATTCGTGATAACGAGATAATCATTCACCCCGGTTATGGTTCCTGTGGGCAGGCTCTCATATTTTTTGTAAAACGTCTCCACTGACATTCGAAGGTCATCTGACCACAGATAATCCATCCCGAGAATGGCCATGTTATTTTGTAATGCCTTTAGCGCCCGGTTTGCGTCGTTCACCATCCAGACATAAGAGGGAGACTGATAATACTGTCCGAGACTGCCTTTGATACTCAGGTTAGGCGTGAATTTATATTTTAAGTTCAGGCGCGGTGCGAAATACAAGGCATTTTTTAAAAAAGGATAATAGTCAAGCCGCAGGCCAAGATCCATTGAAAGATGATGGGCGATATCCCAGTTTGTTTTAAGAAAGGCGGCATATTTATTGCCCTCCGCATTGATCGCTGTATTTTGCGGTATACCGAGACTACTGACAGGAACACGTTGCCCACTGTTATTGTAAATCGTATCGGCAAAGACGGTATTATTATCGATCGTCACAAATCTGGCAGACAGCCCGCTCAACAGGCTGAGCGAATTCGACAAGCCAGTAAAATACTGAGCTTTCAGACCAAATTCATTTTCCCTGGCCCGGCTGTCAAAATATTTTTCACCAAACTCATTAATCTGGTTAAAATGGTACTGGTAAGAATTATAATTTAAAGTAATATCCAGATACCCCTTGTTCATCAGATGCCGGTAGTTAAGTCCGCCGATATATTGATCCTGTGTATTATCCATGATCCCGGCATTTTTTACCCTGTTTTCTTGGCTTGACAGATCTCTGTCCACATTGTCCAGAGCCGATAGGCCAATAACAAACAGTTTATCTTTATCAGAGAGATCATAATTAAATAACAAATTAAAATCCGTATATACAGGTATGAAAGGCAGACCGGCTGCTTTGAAAATCAGATCAAGATAACTCTGCCGTGCTGAAAAAATAAAATCACCATGCGGGCCGAGCGGACCTTCCAGATTCATCCCGTATTGGGTGGCTGATACCAGCGCCTTGCCGCCGATTTTATCTCTTCTGCCACTGCTCATGTCCAGACTGAGAACCGAGGACATTTTGTCTCCGTATTCGGCTGAAAAGCCTCCTGTAGAGAAAGAGACATTTTCAACAAAATCAAGATTGACAAAACTGAGACTGCCGCTGCTTGTTCCCTGTGTACCAAAATGATTGATATTCGGCACTTCAATGTTATTGATAACAAACAGGTTTTCGGAGGGTCCGCCGCCGCGCACCAGCAGATCGTTTCGACCGCCTGTATAGTTGATGGCCACGCCGGGAAGTGTTGACACCGTGCGCACCACATCTTCGAAACCACCGGGAAAGCGTCTTATTTCCTCCCGATTCAGGCCGACGGTGCTGGGCGCGGTCATGGTTTCCTCGACAAAATATCCTGCCGTGACGACGATATTGTCTGCCTCGAGAATTTGTTCAATAAGCTGGACATTGACGACAGCCGGTTTTGTGTTTGACACAATTATATCTGTCAATTTTTGAGAAACATAACCGACATAACTGATCTCCAGACGATACGTACCGGCAGTTAACTTATCAATATAGTAGGCGCCGTTTAAATCTGTAGATGCTCCTCTCTCCGTATCAATGACGATAATATTCACACCGGCCAGCGGTTCCTTACTGACCGCATCGGTCACCACGCCCTCAATCCGTCCACGCGCTGAATCCTGTGCTGTTGAAAGCACTGGTATGAGCAAAAATAATCCGGGTATCAATGTTAAAATTGTATTTTTCATATTTGTGAAAACCTCTGCAAATCTATTATTTGATCTCACTTTCTGTCGTTACCCGATTGCCAGTGTTAATATACAGGTTTTAACAGGTAAAAATTTAGCCCAATGACGTAATTAGTCCAGACTGCTTCATTATTAAAATTTAAACATATTTATGACAAGAGACTATCTTTCACCAATTCATTTTGTTCAGAGTTAATGAACTGCCAGTCTTTCGCCGCGTTCGTGTAACATCAGAAATGGGGCATTTCTGCTTTATGATTTAATTCGCAGCCACTGGCTGCTGCGTTCCGGCGGTCAGATAACCTTTGTTGACAGCATATCTTTTCAGTTTTGACCGCAATAGATTCCGGCCCCGGCTTAAGCGGGACATCACAGTACCAACCGGAATTTTCACCATCTTTGATATTTCCTGATAGGAAAAACCCTCAACATCATAGAGCAATACGATCAGGCGAAAATAATATGGTAATTTATTGAGGGCATTCTGAACATCATCATCAAACATTTCACCGCTTATATTTTCCATTTTCATAACACTGGAACCGTAATCCAGGTCTGATTCCTGATACAGAGTAAACTCTTCCAGATCATCATAACTGACTTTAAACGGCTGCTTTACCCTTTTCCGGTAATGGGTCAGATAGGTGTTAACCATTATTCTGAAGATCCAGGCACGAAAATTTGTCTCCGGCTCAAAGGATGAGAAACCACGAAACGCTTTATAGAGGGTTTCCTGCAACAGATCCTGGGCCTCCATCGTGCTTCTTGTTAATCGATAGGCCGTATTTTGCAAGGACCTGACGTGCGGCTGATACAAATTTTCAAAGGCAATCTGTTTTTTAATTTCGCTTGACATATCGTTATCCTTTCAAATATTGAGCGTTTTGAGCGATATCTTTATCTCAATTTACAAAATTTAAGGGGAATGTCAATATTTTTTTCGCTCAAAACGCTCATTTTTTTGGATTTTATTTATTATAGCTATAAGTTAATCAGTGAAGGGAGCACGCATGGAAATCTCGTCCAAAATACTAAACAGCGAAGAAGCGGCACGTATTCTGGGCGTTAATGTCTCATCGATCAAACGGTGGACCGATGAGGGGAAGCTGGAATGTATCCGCACCATCGGCGGCCATCGCAAGTTTCAGATGCAGCATTTAGCCGGCTTTGTGCAGCGGAATAAGAAGATAATGTCCAAGGTAAACATTTTTACGATCGAAAATGCGGAAGATCTGGAGATCAACTATTATATACTGAAAGGTGATTTTGAATACCTGACCGTTTATTTGATCGAAAAGGCCATTTTCGGCAAACGTGATGAGGTTCAGAATGTCCTCACCGGTCTCCATCTGAGCCAGTATCCTTTATATCAGGTTTATGATCAATTAATCACGCCCGTCCTGCATCAGATAGGCAATCGATGGACAGAACAAGCCCTGACCATCACAGAGGAACACATTGCCTCCCAAATCATCAGGGATGCGATTATCCGCCTGCAGGGAATAATTCGTGTCCCGAGAAATAAGATAGGCCAGGCGCTCTGCCTGAACCTTTCTTCTGAACTACATGACATCGCCCTGAAAATGGTCCAGAATTTACTTGAACTGCGTGGGTTTCAGACTTACTTCACCGGTCAGAAGACGCCGTATCTCGATCTGGAACGGATGCTGCTCAAAATTCAACCGGATCGACTGTATATATCCAGTACCTATAATGAAGATGAACGTCTGGCCCGGCTGGAAGTGGAAAAAATATTTGAACTTTGTATAAAGGCAAAAACAAAAGTGTTTATTGGCGGAAGGGCCTTTGATCATATAAAATTCGACAGTCAGACCATGCCGGTCAGATTAAAGACGTTTCAGGACGTGTACGAAAGCTGAGCAGTTTAAAATTGAAAATTGAAGATTGAAAATACGCTATCATCTGACACTTCTAATCCGTTTGATCTCATCTCTGATAAGCGCAGCGCGTTCAAATTCCAGATTGGCTGCAGCCGACTGCATCTCTTTGTTTAAGCGTTCGACGATTTCATCTTTATCCAGATTCCCATATTCCCTTACCGCTTCGGCAACACGCGGTAACTTTTGGCGAACATCGGCAACACTTGTCGTGGCCAGAATCTCTTCAGCGGTTTTTACAATAGACTGAGCCGTAATACCATGCTTCTCATTGTATACCAATTGCTTTTCTCGCCGGCGATTTGTTTCATTGATCGTTTTCTGCATCGAATCCGTCATTTTATCTGCATAAAAAATTACTTTACCTCCCAAATTTCTTGCCGCCCGACCTGCCGTCTGCATTAAAGATACATAGGAACGAAGAAAACCCTCCTTATCGGCATCGAGGATGGCAACCAGCGAGACCTCGGGCAGATCGAGACCTTCACGAAGTAAATTGATACCGACCAGCACATCAAATTGCGCCAAACGAAGGTCGCGCAATATATCCACGCGTTCCAGGGCATTTATCTCCGAATGCAGATAGCGGACTTTGATATTCATTCCCCTTAAATAATCGGTAAGATCTTCTGACATACGCTTGGTTAAAGTGGTTACCAGGGTTCTCTCTTTTTTATCTATTCTATCTCTTATTTCCCCGATCAAATCATCGATCTGTGTAGCAACCGGACGGACTTCAATATACGGATCAACCAGGCCGGTGGGCCGGATGACCTGTTCGACAAACACGCCGTTACTCTTCTCAAATTCATAATTGGCCGGTGTGGCCGAGACATACAGCGTCTGTCCGGTTTTTTGTTCAAATTCATGGAATTTCAACGGCCTGTTATCCAGTGCACTGGGCAGACGGAAACCATGCTCCACCAGTGTTTCTTTCCGGGACCGGTCTCCGTTATACATCGCTCTGATCTGGGGAACCGTCTGATGCGATTCGTCAATAAAAACAAGAAAATCATCAGGAAAGAAATCTATCAACGTATAGGGCGGTTCGCCTTCTTTACGCCCGGATATATGTCGGGAATAATTCTCAATACCAGAGCAATAGCCTACTTCTGCCATCATTTCCAGATCAAAATTAGTACGCATTTCCAGGCGCTGCGCCTCCAGTAATTTGTTTTGAATACGTAGTTTGGCTAACCGGTCTTCAAGTTCAAGACGAATTTCCTTCATTGCCCGTTCCATCTTTTCCTCTGTCGTTACAAAATGCCGGGCAGGGTAAATAATAGCGGTGCTTAGTTCCTGCTTGACTTCCCCGGTCAGCGTATCTATTGCCGAAATCTGTTCGATTTGGTTACCGAAGAATTCAATCCGTATCGCCTGCTCCTCATACGCGGGAAATATGTCAACAACATCGCCACGTACTCGGAAGGTACCCCGTTGAAAATCGAAATCATTTCGACTGTATTGAATATCTACCAGTTTCATCAGTATATCATTGCGTTCGACCCGTTCACCCTTACGGATAATAACCAGTAATTTCTGATAGTCCTCCGGCGATCCCAAACCGTAAATACATGAGACACTGGCAACGATCACGACATCTTTACGGGCCAGAAGCGAAGAAGTGGCACGCAGTCTCAAACGATCGATCTCATCATTGATACTCGAATCTTTCTCAATAAAAGTGTCCGTCGCAGGCACATAGGCTTCCGGCTGATAATAATCATAGTAGGAAATAAAGAATTCTACCGCATTTTCCGGGAAGAATCCTTTGAACTCCCCATATAGTTGGGCAGCAAGGGTTTTATTATGCGAAATAATCAAAGTCGGCAAACCCAGCTCTTTAATAATATTGGCCATGGTAAATGTTTTACCGCTACCCGTCACACCAAGCAGCGTTTGATAACGCGTACCCGACTTGAATTCCCTGGAGATCTCTTTTATTGCTTCTGGTTGATCACCCTGCGGTTGATATTTTGAGATAAGTTTAAATCCAGACATATTTTTAACCAATTTATTTACTTGCCAGGTCAATTTATAAATATTTCACGCAGAGGTGCTCCCATAGGGATGCCTTCTCCCAAAGGGACTCCCTTGGAGGGAAAAAGTAGCAGAGAAATATTTAAGGTAGTGGCAGTTCTCCAGCGGCCACTACTTTGTCAAATCCTTTAACAATAAACTCTTGCGTCGCTGCATCTGCGAGAAATGACTTATTCAGGAGAGATAAAAATAACCGTTGATCACATTTTAATTTATACCCGCTTAAGATACAAAGCAATCAGACTTTCCAATCGCTTTAGGATCGTCTATTACATCCACAAACTTTGTTCTTCATTGACTGTTGGGCAATATTGCCGGCCTGTTCAAATTCTTTTAGATAGAATTTTTATTAACAATTGCTTCCTATTTATATAAAATCCCAATTTTATCAGAATACTGCTAACATGTCACCCCTA
>Ga0307424_1001770_pt1 | contig 11062 bp, 9 predicted proteins | sample SalMarWE160320MG_FD_202157 | JGI IMG/M metagenome (GOLD analysis project Ga0307424, IMG submission 202157) | Salt marsh sediment microbial communities from the Plum Island Ecosystem LTER, Massachusetts, United States - WE1603-20 | ecosystem: Environmental > Aquatic > Marine > Intertidal zone >...
GGACGTCACCCCAGACGAATACGCCGCGCAGCAGTCCGTGGCGCTGGTCAACCAGGCCGCCGCCGCCCTCCTGGCCGCGCCGGGAGGCGTGTTGGGCAGCCGGGTGCGGATCCGGCTCCCGGGCGGCGAATTCGGCACCGCGCTCACCGTGGTGGGGGTGACAGCAGACATGCGCGACCAGCCCCTGTGGGTAGCGAAAAGCCCATCGCAGTGCCGGAACGGCATACCGAGGGCCCGTGAGACAGCCGCGGTAGCGTGGCCGGCGGGCTCGTGTGTCTGGCGACGAGCCGACGAACCGCTTCATCGAGGGCCTCAACGGCACATTTGGTTCCGCACGATCACCGAGGCTCGCGTCACCATCGAAGCTCTCCCGGCACGACTACAATACCGTTCGACCCACAGCTCGTTGGGAGACCTCCCCCCAGGCCAGGTGTGGAAGAGATCACGCTCACCAGTCCACCCGTAACTCCGGTAAAGTCGGTCGCTACTTGAACCGAAGTCGGGGAACAGCTCACGTTTCGTAAGGGATCTCCTGCTCGTTCAGAGGTCCGGTTCTCGACTACCCGTGCCCTCGCCGCCTCCGCGGAACTGTCATGGTGTCGACCGGAGGACTCGCTCAACCGCGTCGAGCGTCCCGTCCACGTCCTCGTCGGTCGTCCGGTGGTTGCAGACTGAGATCCGCATCGCTCGGTGCCCATTCCAGTCCGTGGCTCCGAACCATGCCGTACCTTCGTTTCGAATCGCCTCCACAACCGCATCGGTGCGTCGGCCGTGGTCGCCGTCCCGACTCAGGAATCGAACTAGCCCTTGGTTCATCCGTGCAGGCGAGAGGATCTCGGCCCCGGGTAGTGTCCCGATCCCTTGCACGAGCCGCCGAGCTAGTCGACACCCCTCATCAACGATCTTGGCGACTCCGTCTCGCCCCAGAGCCCGAAGTGCTGCGTAGGCCACAACCCCCCGTGGTCGCCTCGACCACTCCGGGTTCCAGTCCATCTGATCCCGCCCCTGGCCATCTGGCGCGATGAGGTACCCGGCCTTCATCGACATGGCCGCTCGATGCGCTTCGCGGTCCCTGACGAACGCAAAACCGTTGTCGAACGGCAACTGGAGCCATTTGTGGCCGTCCGTAGCCCAGGAATCCGCCAGCTCGATACCGCGCAGGTGTGCACCCTGCGTGGGGCTCGCGTTCATCCACAGCCCAAACGCACCGTCAACGTGGACCCACGCGCCTCTGCCATGGGCAAGGGCACACGCTTCTTCGAAGGGATCAGCGGCACCCGTGTTCAGATCGCCGGCCATGAGGCAGACGATCGTCGGAGCCTCTCCTGACTTGCCCAGAGCAATCTGCAGCTCGGCAAGGTCCATTCGCCCATCTTCGTCGAGGCCCACCAGCTCCAGGGCATCCGATCCCATTCCTAGGAACCGCAGTGCTCGAATCAGCGACTCATGTCGGTGTGCGCCCGCGAGCACTCGCACCGGCGGAGCCCCGAACAGGCCCTCCCGCCCCACGTCCACTCCCCGGTCCTGCAATAGCCGCTGCCGAGCAGCAGCCAGAGCGGTGAAGTGCGCCATCTGACAGCCCGTCACCATGGCAAACGAGCACTCGCTGGGCAGACGTAGGATGTCCTTGAGCCACTCGCCGGCGACTTCCTCAAGCACCGCCGCGGCGGGACTGCATTGGTAGATGGCGCCGTTCTGTTCCCAGGTAGACACGATCCAGTCGGCCGCAATGGCGCAAGGCGTGGAACCGCCGATCACCCAGCCGAAGAACCGCGGCCCTCCCGATCCCACCAACCCATCACGGGTGTCTCGCAGGAGCTCGTCGAGCACCCGAAGAGGGTCCACGCCACGCTCGGACAGAGGAACGTCCAGACGCCTGCGCAACTCTTCATGCCCCGCCTTCGCGGCGACATGCGTGTGCTCCAGCTCCTCGTACAGGCGGATCGCGCGCCTGGCGGCTTCGCCCAAGACGGCCGTGTCGAGCATGCCGCTCTCCAGTTCAGTCTGCCCCGTGCTGCCTACCCTGGGCAAACCTACCGGCCCGCGAGGGACGCGGACGACCCGATTCTTGCGCTGCAACTCGCGGTGAGGAACCAAGCAGCCCGCGGCAAGGGTCGTAAGGTCCTTCCCAACGACTCTGGAATTCTGCTGCGCGACCAACTTGCCGACACGTTCGGCCGTGCACCGTCATCGCCGCTTTGCCACGATCTTGTCGATCGAATGACGGTGCCGTATGCCGCCAGGATGCTGATCCTCGAAGATGTACGACCGGAAGAGCTCGATCGCCCAGGATTCGTATAGCTCAGCCAGCTCACCCTCAGGGAACGGGCGGTGAACGAATGGAGCCAAGTCCATTGGCTGAGGGAGCCGATCTGTGAAGACGGCGTGGACGTTCCAGCCCCCAACGTTCGTCGCGGCCTGGATCTGGTGGATGAGGCGGAGGCAGTGATTCGGCCTCAAGAGGTGGAGCACACCATGCGTGATGATCAGGTCGTAGGACTGATTCGGGGTGTAGTCGCTGAGATCCTGAACCCAGGCGTCGATCGAAACCCCATGCTCCCACGCGCGAGTCATCAGCCGCTCGATCCCTCTGGATGACTTGTCGACGGCGTGCACCTCGAACCCAGCAGCAGCGAAGGGCAGTGCATTCCGTCCGTCTCCGCACCCTAGATCCAGTACCTTCGATCCGGTGGGCAGTCTCAGCAGGAGTTCGAGGATCTCCTCAGAGGGCGGCCCGAATGTGTCCGCATTGGGGTCTTCGTAGCCCTCCTCCCAGAACGGTTCCACGGTCCTCCGATCTTCCCACGGTCAAACCACTAGGCGCTTTGCTGCAGGAGCAGCATGCCTACCGGGGCGCTCGCCCTGCAAGACGCGAGCGCTCCGACTACGATGCTTGGCTACCCACACCGGTTATCCACCTGCGGCCTCATTCTCCCTGGATACGGCCAGGCGGTCGTCCTCCCGGTCGACCTCCGTGAGACGACCGAACGGGTCGAGTACCACCGTTGCCGGCTCACCCGAGAGTGTGAGGTCGAAGGAGCGTGCGTCTTCGGAAACCTGGAATGTCTCCACCTTCAGGAGGTCGCCCGTGCGATCATACACGCCGACGTCGACCTGGCCGCGATAGGGCACCTCTTGCTGCTCCCCACGGCCATCCGCCCGCAGCTTTCGGAAGGTCGCGTCCACATGGACGGTCCACCGACCCTCAGGCAGGGAGGTGGCCCACGCTCGCTCTACGCGGTTGTCGAACAGCGTGATGGTCTCGAACCAATCCTCCACCAGGTAACGAAGCGAGTCGGGGGCCACGGCCCGCAGAGCGCGTACGAGGTCACGGCTGGTCGCGTACGGAGGGCCCGACAAGGCGAATCTGGACACCAGGCCGCGCAATGCCCCGTCCAGCGTTGCTGACCCCAGTTGATGGGCGAGTGCCGCCATGGCCAACGTGCCCTTTTCGTACGCAATGTACCCGGCGTTGGCGGTGACGAGTGGGTGTTCGTCCGCGACGGCTCGCCCCCGTTGGATGAGATACGCCCGCGCCTCGTCGCGGAGGAAGGCGTGCACGGCCTCTTCCGAAATCCCGGGCTGCCCCTGCAGACTCCTGAGCCTGACGTACTGGGCCAGGGTTTCGTTGAGGGTCAGGGCACCCTCGACGAAGGCCGCTGGACGAACCTGGTGCCCCCACCACTGGTGGGCGCTCTCGTGCGCCGCAGTGCTGAACACCGGGTCCACCGCACCCTCGGTGGGAGGCGCGCTGATGAACCCACCCGTCTCGTTCCAGAGGAACATCCCGGGCTTGGAGATCGCCGTCCCGGCGACCGTGCCGTACGCGGGCACTTCCACCACGGTGAGCGTCCGGTAGGGATACGGGCCGAAGTGGTCGGACGCATAGCTCAGACCTGCTTCGACGCCGTCCATCATCCGGCGCACGTTCATGCCATGGTCCGGATGGTGGTAGACCCGCACCTCGACACCCCGGATGGAGTCCACCTCGAGCGCGTACCTGCCCGAGATGACGGCGAACTCATCGGCCATGACCGTGTCGGACTGGAATCGCGCGTACGATCGTCCCCCCTCGGTCCAACGTTCCATCAGCGTTCCCGTGGATATCGGGACCTGACCCGTGTCGGTGCTCACCGTGGCTGAGAAGCGGACCCAGCTCCGCGAGGCCATCCCCGGACCGAGAGGGTCGTCGAGGGTGCGCTGGGTCTTCGCCTCCGCGCTGAGACCATGGCCTGATCGGACCTCGGCGTCCTGGATCTCCAGCTCCCTGCGATAGCCGATGAGGGGGAAGAAGGAGGCATGACCCACGAAGTTGTCCAGAAGAGTCCCGTTCTCCACGAGCGCGAGAGAAGACGAGCCGGCGCCGGTCCCTGTCCTCGCTCCGACACGCAACTGGAACGTCAGCGCTGCCGAATCGCCGGGCGCGAGGGGGGTCTCGAGGGCAAGGACGGTGAACCCGGTGAGCGTGTCCCGCGAAAGGACGTGGTTGGGCCGATCCAGGGCATAGGTCGGCCCGACCACGGCATCCGTCGGAAGAAGCGTAATCTGCACCGTCCGGATGGGGCCGTCGGTCTGGTTGACGAGCTCGTACGCGCCGCTGACGTCGGCAGCCCGTAGTCGGGGGAAGACATCCACGTCGAGAGCCACCGACGTGATGGTGGCCTGGGCCTCTTCCTCGAACCCTCGGTTCCGAGCCTCGTAGGCAGTCAGCAGGTCGTCCAGGGAGCGCGCTTCGGCGGGGGCGACACCACCAAGGCGTACGACATGGACCAGCGCAGCCAGGGTGGCCAGGGCCGGGACCGACAGCCATGCCCCACGCCGCCGAAGACGGCGGAAGCCTGTGCGCAGGGCCCGTTTGGAGGAGTGCGCCACACCTCGCCGCCAGAGCAGCAGCGAGGCTCCGTACAAGAGCACGGCAGCACCGAACCACAGCGCCCGATACGCCACCAGGCCCTGGGCGAAAGGCCCGAAGCCGTTCATGTCGGAGTACACGAAGTCCGGAACGGCCCCGAACCGGTAGACGGGTGACGTCAGCCCGAACGACGGCATGAGCACCGTCACCGTGACTGCTACTGCGGAGAGGGCAAAACCCGCGAGCTTGCCGGGTGAGATGACCTGGAGAAAGAACATCGCGGCGGCGATCTCGCACCATCCCAGGAGGTGGATTCCCAATACCGCCTTCACGTACAGATCCGGTTGCACGTCCGGATATCTGAACAGGACCACCTGGGAGAACACCGCGACGCCGATGATCAGCAGGGCGTAGACGACCTGGAGAAACAGCAGGACCGCAAACCGCGCGCTGAGATGGACCAGATTGGAAACCGGCAGGGCATGCGTCACGGCATCCTCTCCGGTCTCTCGCTCGCGCCACACCAGCACTCCGGCGAAGAAGAAGGTGATCGCCAGTATGGGACCGTCCACCCCCGCGAGCCCGTTGTTGAGCAGGAATCCTGTCCGCGGCAGGATGCCGGCACCCTGCACATTCCCCACGAAGTTGCTGAAGAGCTGGACCGCCATGGCGCCCAGTAGAACAAGGAAGAGGAGATGGCCGATGGTGCGCCTGATTTCGACAGCCATCAGACGGGAGAATGCCCGGACGGCCGTACGCCAGCCCCACCGCAACTCCGAGGGCCGCATCGGTCCCAGGGCGACGGGATGGTTGGACACAGACCCGTCCACCGGCTCAACGGAGGGCCTCGGCCCCGCTACGTCGGCGACCGAGAACCGGCGCACCGTGTACGCGAAGAGAAGGCCGGAAAGCGCGATCCAGAAGGCACGGTTGGCCATGAGCGGCAGCGCAGCCGGCAGCCCCTGGACGCTCCGTTGAGCCACCGACCACGCCACGGTCTCGGCCATCAGCGGCGCGCGCCCGGTAGGATCCGCCAACAGGAGAGTCCATCGCCCCACGGCCGATGAAGGCCCACCGCGGACGAGCGCCTCGGTGGTGACACCCTGGAGAACGAAGACCGCGATCATCCCGATCACCGCCGTTACATACGTAGCGGCCGAAGATCGCGAGAGCGTGGCAACACTGAAGAACATCACGCCGAACAGCAGCAGCGTCGGCAACGCGTAGAGCACCGCCGGAAGCAGAGCCAACGGATTGCCCGGGACCAGGAAGTCACTCGGAATCGCGGCCCAGGCCAACCCCATCCCCACCAGCCCACCCACCGGGATCAGCAAGGTGGCTCCAAGCGCACCGAAGCAACGCCCTCCGAGATAGTCGAGCTTGGTGAGCGGCGTGGTGAGGTAGAAAGCCGAGCTGCGGTGGGCAAAGTCGCGTTGGACGGCGGGGCCCACGAGAAGCGCAACGAGAAGCATGCTCGGGACCGTGATGGCGCTGAGCAGCTCGGCGACCACCAAGGGGGCATTGTGTGCCACCCGCCCAATGTGGATCAGGCCCGACGCGGTGGCGCTGGTCAGACTCATGTCGTTGAACGCCACAAGGCCGACGAAGGCGGCGGCGAGGAGCGTCGCCGGATTCCGCACCTGACGACTGAACTCCGCGGAGAAGACGTGCCGGAACATCATCCCACGCTTCGACCGGAGAGCGCCGTGAAGTAGACATCCTCCAGCGTTGCCGGGGCGGGGCCGAAGGAGGCGTGCGGAGGAGCCTCCGCCAGGACATTGACGATGGTCTGACCGGCGAAGAGCCGCGTGGAGATGACGTCATACCGTTGTGAGAGCATCGCAACGTCCGACTTGTCCACCGTTGCCTGCCATACCTTGCCGCGCATGGCCGCCACCGCCTCCCGGGGGTCCCCGGTGAGGATGATCCGCCCTTGGTCGATGATCGCCATCGCTCGGCACAGGTCGCGTACGTCATCGACAATGTGGGTCGACAGGAGCACGACGATTTGCTCACTCACCTCACTCAGGAGATCGTGGAACCGTCTCCGTTCAGTGGGATCGAGACCCGCGGTGGGCTCGTCGACGATGATGAGTGAAGGGTTCCCGATCATGGCCTGGGCAATGCCCACGCGCTGTTTCATGCCGCCTGAGAGTCCACCCAGCCGTCGCTTGCGCGCGTCCCACAGGTTGACCCGATGCAGCAGCTCGGTCACGGTCCGTGTACGCTCGGCGCGGTCCTGGACGCCCTTCAGCGTTGCGATGTGGTCGAGGAAGCCCAGCGGGGTCCATCGAGGATCGAAGCCGAACTCCTGGGGCAGGTATCCCAGATGTCGGCGAAGCGCGGGCTTGTCGTTGAGGACATCGATATCGCCCAGGCGTACGGTCCCACTGTCGGGGTCCTGCAACGTGGCGAGCACCCGCATGAGTGTCGACTTTCCGGCACCGTTGGGCCCAAGCAGGCCGAACATCCCGGCTTCGAGGTCCAGGCTGACGCCATCCAGCGCACGGACCCCGCCGGGATAGGTGACCGCCACGTCGCGGATCTTCAACTGAAGACTCATCGCGTGTCCTGCCGTGACAGGAGGGGAAACAGGATCCAGCCGGCAGCGCGGGGAAAGGTCCTCACCAGGACGGTGAGAAGCGCCCACCATAGGAACATGCCCACCCCGACGATGAGGTCTCGGGAGGCTGGAAGGGGCACCTCCATGAGCGGAGGCAAGGGTGCGAGCGCCACCACGACCACGAGGGACACCGAGACCAACACCAGCGGCGGGTACACCATCCAGCGCCATGAGGAGGGCTTCCCGTTCGGTGCGTCCGTCGTTTCGACGTGGTGCCCGGACTCCCGCGACTCGGCCACTGCCACACGCGCCAACAGCCATGCCACCAGGAGTCCGAACGGGCCGATCCACGGAAACAGGGCGAGCCCCAGCACGGTGGTCAGCAACACCGTCCAGGCCAGAAGTCGACGTCCGTCGGGGATGGGGCCGCGCGCGTCGACCGAGGGCTCCGGGGTGTCTACATCATCCTCCGTGACCCACCGCCGGGGAGGCCCGAGGTCTATGAGCACCCGAGCCATGGCGTCGGCATCGATGGGCCTCCCCAGTCCAGCCGTCGCGTCGCGAACGTGGTCGCGGATGTCGCTCTCCACCTCGGCCTCGTCGAGTCCGCTGCCCCGGAGACTCCTGCGCACGTCCTCCAGATAGTCGTTCAGGGCCACACGGGCGCGGGGGGTCATCTCCTCCGTCATGATCTCCGCTCCATCAGCTCAGCGAGACCTCCCGAGAGTACGGCCCACTCCTCCTTCATCCAGCTGAGCGCTTCGCGCCCGGCCGGGGTCAGGCGGTAGTACTTTCGCGCCGGGCCCTCTGGAGACTCCTCGAGTTCGCCTTCCACCAGCCCCTCCTTCTTCAACCTGTTGAGCAGCGGGTAGACCGTACCCTCACGGATCACGAGCCCGGGCACACGGCTGAGCCGCTGTGTCAGGTCGTATCCGTAACGGCGTTCCTCGTCGAGAACGGCCAGGACCCCCAACTCCAGGAGTCCCTTCCGGACCTGTGTCGTCCAGTTCTCTCGAAAGCTATCGTTCATCGTATAGTACCTGGTTTAACATAGTAGCAAAATCTCACGCGGCCTTTCGGCGGTCAAGGGCATAGGACAGCCACCCGGTGAGCACGGTCGTCCGGATCCTGAACGACTGCGTCGTCCAAGAGGAATGGCGCTCGGGGCGGAATCGTGGATTCAGCATCACGTGGCCCGCCGCCTCTGGCCCGGCGAGGACCCCCTGCACGGCGCCGTGCACCCGTCACCGCGATCGGGGCCACCCTGGTTCCGGGTCGTTGGCATCACCGAGTCGGTGCGTGGGGACGGTCCAGACCAGCCCCCCACAGGAAGAGTCTACCTGCCGGTGGGCTCCATGGACAACGAAGGTTGGCTCTCCCGTTCAGCGACGCTCCTGGTGCGCACCGCGCCCGGGAGGGAGCTGGGCCTGGCAACCGCGGTCCGACGGGTCATCACCGGCCTGGATCCCGCTGTACCGCTGACCGTGCGCGGGTCCGTCACCGAGACGTGGGCTCGTACGATGGGCCGGAGCACCTTCACACTCTTCCTGCTGGCCGCCGCCGCCGGCACCGCCGTGATCCTCGGGCTCGTCGGCCTGTACGGGGCGGTGGCCTACCGGGTGGGCCGGCGACGCGCGGAGATCGGGCTTCGTATGGCTTTGGGTGCCCGTGCCGGTCAGGTGCGCATGATGATCCTGCGGCATTCACTGCGCCTGGTCGCGGTGGGGACGGTCATCGGGGTGGTGGCCAGTGCGCTACTGAGTCGGGCCCTCGGTTCGCTGCTATTCGGCGTCCGACCCGGCGATCCCGTGACGCTGGCCTCCGCCGCTGCCGCGCTCGTGCTCACGGCGCTCGCTGCCACCTGGATCCCCGCTCGGCGTGCGTCCCGCGTGGCGCCGACTGAAGCCCTGCGTTCCGACTGACGTCTGTATCCCAAGAAATCTCAGATAGCCGGCGATGCCCGACCCACGCCCCGCGTCCATGCATCTCCCCGTCCGTGCCGTGCAGAGCCCCACTCGGTACAGGGGGCGCCGTCTCAGACTCTGGCGCATACGCGGAAGCGGCGCCGACGCTAGTCTGACTAACCTCGGCTCGCCAAGCTCGTTCGAGTTGGCGAAGAGGTTGGAGGCGTGTGGAAAGAGGGGGAGCATTGAGGATTGAAATGCGGCGAAAGAGCCGCGCCGCATGGCGGCTGGCGAGTGTTGCGGCTTTTCTAGCCGGCGGGGGGTCGTTAGCTGGGCAAACCGGGGAAGTGGGCTCCGAGGTCCCGGCATACGCCGACCTTTCGGTAGCGAGCACGTCCACTGGCCCGGCTCTTTTCGCTGCACCGGGTGCAGATTGCGCAGAGGCGGATCGGTCTCCCGCCTGGGGAGCGACAGGGGAACCTACCCCGGTTCCTCTCAGTGCGTGCCGCAGCCACGCCAGGCTGGCTGTCCAATTGGGCGAAGGCGCCCTGATTGATCGAATCTACTCCGTATCCGCCCGTCCTGGACGAAATGCCCAGCGCCAAGTGTCCCGTCTGGGCTATGAAGTGCCGGCGCCCGCAAGCCAGGTCGGAGAGATATCCTCTGCTTGGTCGCTGTCTGTCACCGACCCGTCTGATGGACACGGAGGCCCCGTGAATCGGGAGGACGGAGAGGCGTGGCGTGATCTCCTGACCGTCGGAGGGGGTGTGGTGGGAAGCTGGGCGCTGGCGATTCCCACCTTTCTATACGTGTATCACCACGGTCCCGGGATCAAGACCCACGGCGACGAGGGGTACTCGCCAACGGCCAACGCATGGTTGCTGGTATCCGGTGCGGCAGGAGCGGCGTTGGGCGCCCATACGGCTCATTCTCTCCAGGGCCGGGGCGGATCTCTCCAGGGAGCAATCGTGGGCTCGGCCGCCGCAACGCTCCCGTTCTTTCTCGGCATCCGCGATCCGGCTCTGCCGTATTACATGCTCTCCCTTGGCACCCTCGCCCAGGCGCTGGGAGCTTGGCTCGGCGTTGACTGATGCGGGCGGCCGGGTCTCCCCCGCTGCAGATGCCGTCGCCTCGCCAGGAGTGCCAGGCTGAGCGTTGGCGGCCATCTGCGCGTGTCCGCAGTGCTCATCTGGGGCAGCTGTACCGCTCCAAGCCACTCGAGGTCAACCCCGCCCTTGCGTACCAGAAAGACCGCGCCGCGCCCGAAGCCCACCACGCGGGCGATACCGGATACCGAGACCCGCCGAAAGAGGCGCCCGTCCCTACCGCGTCCTGTTCCAATACTCCGACGAGGTCAGCGCGTGTGGCTCACTGGAGTATGCACCTGGAGTATGCAAACGGTGTTAAATCCCGCACACGGGCTCACGGGATTCAACATCCGAATCCCTGACAACCCCTGATTCTTCACGAGATTCGACGTCCCGACTTCCGCGGGCAGGTCCATGGGGTTCAGGGGGTCGCCGGTTCGAATCCGGCCGTCCCGATTACAGGCGGGGTCCTGCAGTCGAATCCGTCGCGGGGACTCGATGTTTGTGCGGATCGAAACGATCTGGAACGGGCCCTCCCTGCTGCCTCGCTCAGGTCGCCCCGGCCGGACGCGCTCTCACCGGTGGGCTCCAGCAGGGACCCGCGAGCGGGACTCAGGCGAAGCCTTGACGGACGTTGGCGCCGCGGCCGGATATG
>Ga0307424_1001771_pt1 | contig 11061 bp, 12 predicted proteins | sample SalMarWE160320MG_FD_202157 | JGI IMG/M metagenome (GOLD analysis project Ga0307424, IMG submission 202157) | Salt marsh sediment microbial communities from the Plum Island Ecosystem LTER, Massachusetts, United States - WE1603-20 | ecosystem: Environmental > Aquatic > Marine > Intertidal zone >...
AAGAGCAATCCGAGCAACCACGTGGCGCAGCCGGGCGCGAGATGCTGGTCCAGCTTCAGCAGATGATCGACACCCTCGCCACCCAGGCCGCGCCGGTCATGCGCGAGGTCGCGGCCAAGGCGGCCGAGCTCGCGGCCGTGGCCGGCGAGAAGGCGGGCCCGATCGCGCACCGGGCGGCCGGCATGACCGAAACGGTGGGCCAGCGCGTGGCGGTGCGGTCCAAGGAGGTCGCTGCCGACCTGCGCCGGCCGCACGAGGAAGAGGCAGCCGGTGACGTGCCGGAAGGCGGCGAGGCCGCGCCGGCCGAGCCCGCCGAAGGGGAGTCAACGCCCGGGCAAAGCTGAAGCTCTCGCGTGGCCCATCAAATTGAAAGCCGGCGCCCTGTGGCGCCGGCTTTCGTCGTGCTTTCCGCCGGGTTGGATCGGCGGCAGCCACTGCCCTAGCGGCGATTCTTCTTCGCTTCGCGTGCCTCACGCGCCTGCTCGCGCTGGCGCGACTCGCGCTCGATCTCCGACTCCCGCTCGCGGCTGCGCTGCGAGTAGTAGTCGAACGTGCCGAAGAGACCGTGTCCCTCGGTGTCTTCGTCTTCTTCAGCCTTACGGTTCAGGTCCTGTGCCTCGTCGCTCATGTTTGGTTCCCTTTCTGTTGCTCCCCCGGTCGCCTGGTCCATGGGTGCGCTCAGCATGGCGCCCCTGACTGTCTGAGGTCAATGCGGCAGCTGACAGCGCAACTGTAAAGTGGACGACAGCCGGTCGGCTGCGTGGCCGCCAGACTTGAGGGGCCGATGGGAGTCATCGCCGTTTATCGACGTGTACTGGGCAACGGTGCCCTGGCGCGCGTGCTGTTCGGCGAGTTCGTGTCGTCGATCGGCGATTGGCTGTATCTCGTTGCGCTGCTGGTCCTGATCTGGAACGAGACGAAGGACCCGTTCATCCTGGGTATCGTCGGTGCGGCACGCATCGTGCCCTACATCCTGCTGTCGGTGCCGGCCGGCATAATTGCCGACCGCTACGACCGGCGTCTAGTACTGCTGGTAACCGACGTCGTGCGCGGCGTGATCATGGTGGTCATTGCTGTGGCCGTGGTCGTCGACGGGCCCATTCTGCTGATTGTCGCCCTGGCCATCACCGCGACCTGTTTCTCGGCGTTCTTCTCGCCGGCCATCGGCGCCTTTCTGCCCTCGCTGGTGCGCGACGAGTCAGAGCTCGGGCCGGCGAACAGCGCCTGGTCCAGCCTCGATAACCTCGCTTTCTTCGTGGGCCCGGCCATCGCCGCACTGCTGCTGGGCATCGGTTCGATCGCCCTGGCCTTCCTGCTCAACGCCGTGACCTTCGGGGTCGTTGCGCTCGTGCTCCTGCGCCTGCCGAGTGGACGCCGGACCGAGACAGCCGTCGAGACCGCCCCGAGCGCGGAAGCTCAGCCGGCCGGCGCCCAGCCTTCCCTGCGCGAGATCCTGCGGCCCGTGCTCCGGCCGCTGGCCGGCCTGAGCGTGCTCAACATGGTCAGCGACTTCATTTTCGGTGGTCTGAGCGTGATCACCGTGATCCTGGCGGTGGATGTCTTCCGGGTCGATGAGGCAACCGGCACCGGCCTGCTCAACTCGGCCATCGGCGTGGGCGGCATCGTCGGTGCGCTGGTGGCGGGCGCGCTGGTGCTCCGTCAGCGGCTGGCGCCCCCGCTGTTGATCGGTGCCGGTGGCCTCGCGCTCGGCCTCGTCGTGCTTGGCCAGGCACCCGTCGACGCATTCGGCGTGGCGCTGGTGGCCATGGCTGTGACCGCGGGCGGCGCGCTGCTGGTCGAGATCGTCAACACGACGCTCCTACAGCGCATCGTGCCTGACGAGGTGCGTGGCCGGACGCTGGGTGGCATGGAGACACTGGCGATCAGCGCTTACGCAGCAGGTTCGTTCGTGATGCCGCTGCTGGCGGCCAACCAGCCGGGGGCCCTGCTGGTCGTGTCCGCCCTGGTCGTGGCCGTGGCCGCGGTGGTGTCAGTGGCGTTGATCGGCCATTACAGCATCCAGCGCCCGGCGGACGACGTTCGGCGCAAGCTGGCCGACATCCCGATCTTCGCCGGGCTGCCACCGGCGCGCGTCGAAACGGCGATCACGCGCGCGACCATCAAGCCCATGGCGGCGGGCGCGCCTATCATCCGTCAGGGGGACGATGCGGACCTCTTCTACGTCATCGTGCAGGGCACAGTGGAGGTCACGCAGGTCGATGCGCAGGGCCAACAGCGGACGCTGCGCGAGATGAAGCCGGGCGATTTCTTCGGTGAGATCGGTCTCCTCTCGCGCGTGCCGCGCACCGCTTCGGTGACGGCGTTGACGGATGGTGAGCTGATCGCGCTCGATAAGCAAACGTTTCTGGACCTGGTCGAGGAGGGCCCGGGCTTGACGTACAGACTGCTTGATCTTCGTCGTTTCGCCATCGGTGGCTCGAGCGAGGCCGTGCCCGCCGGCCAGCCCGCGCGCCGCTGAAGAGGAGTTGGCGATGGATGACAGCTTCGCCGTCGAGGCGCTCGGGCGCTGCCCGCTGTTCCAGCACGCCGACGAGCAGATGCTCGGCTCGCTGGCCAATCGACTGCGCCGCCGGCGCTATCGCCGTGGCGAGGTCATCTACCACCAGGGCGATCCGGGCGATTCGCTGCACGTCGTCGCGCTCGGCGCGATCAAGATCGTGCTGCCCTCGACCGAGGGTGAGGAGGCGATCATCGCGACGCTGCGACCGGGCGACTTCCACGGTGAGCTGGCGCTGCTCGACGGAGCTCCTCGCTCGGCGACCGCGACCGCGGTCGAACCATCGGAGGATCTGGTCCTGCCACGCTCGGTGTTCATCGAGCTGCTCGACACGCTGCCGGGCCTGCGGGATGCGTTGTTCGCCGGGCTGGCCAGGGAGCTGCGTCGCCTGACCGGCCAGGTCGAGGAGCTGCACTTCCTCGATCTCGCCGGGCGGCTGGCCATGCGCCTGGCGCGCCTCGCCCAGGACGTGGAGCCTGACGGGCAGGGCACCGTTACGCTCGACTGGCCCTACACTCAGTCTGATCTGGCAGCAATGATCGGGGGCACGCGCCAGAGCGTGAACCGGCTGCTGAGCGAGTTCGTGATCGAGGGGCTGATCAGGATCGAGGCCGACGCACTGGTGATTGCGGACCTGCCCCGCCTGGCGCGGCGGGCCGAGCGCTGATGCGTCTCCTGCGTGATGAGGGGCGCCAGTGTCGTCAAGTAGACACCAGCGCTGTCAGCTGCTTGGCTGGCCACGCGGCACACGCTCTTTACTCTGGACGCCAACGCTGCGACAGTAGCGCGTAACCAAGAAGGGAGGTCCAAATGGGTCAGGACAAGTTGGGCGGCGACTCGGTGTTCCTGCGTGGTGGCGAAAGCGCCAGCGAGGACGTCGAGGGCCACCGCATGCTCCGTGCCAGTGATGACGAGCAGGATGCGGAGGGTCACCGCTACCTGCGTGCCAGCGAAGGCGAGGAGAAGGATGCCGAGGGGCATCGTTTCCTGAAGGCCGCCGACGAGAACGATGCCGAAGGGCATCGCTTCCTGAAGGCCAGCGACGAAGACGACGCCGAAGGTCACCGCATGCTGCGCGCGACCGAGGGCGACGAAGACGACGCCGAAGGTCACCGCATGCTGCGCGCGACCGAGGGCGACGAAGACGACGCCGAAGGTCACCGCATGCTGCGCGCGACCGAGGGCGACGAAGACGACGCCGAAGGTCACCGCATGCTGCGCGCGACCGAGGGCGACGAAGACGACGCCGAAGGTCACCGCATGCTGCGCTGAAAGCGCAACTCACAGAAGATCATTTCGAGTGATGGCGAGTCCGCCCCGCCGAAATGAGTGACCCCGGTTCGACCGCCGCGCTCCAGGCACTACGCTTGGCAGCACGGCGGTCTTCCGTTGCCCGGCGCATGGACGGCAGCTCCGAGCAGGCGCTGCTGCAGACCATCGTCGAGGCCACGGCCACCCTGTTCGAGGCAGAGGCCTCGTCGATAGCGCTGTTCGAGCGCGACCCGGATCGCCTCGAGTTTCGCGTGGCTGCCGGCGCCCAGGGCGCCGGCGCGATAGGTCTCTCGGTGCCGCCTTCGCGCGGCATCGTCGGTTTCGTGTTTTCCACCGGCCAGCCGCTGGCCCTTTCGGACGTGGCCAGTGACCCGCGCTGGGACCGAGCCGCCGCGGAGAAGACCGGCTACGTGCCGCGCTCGATTGCCGCGGTGCCACTGGTGGATCGCGACCAGACGGTCGGTGTCCTGCAGGTTCTCGACAAGCGGACCGAGGCCACTTTCTCGCTGCGCGACATGGAGCTGCTGGCCGTCTTCGCCGGACAGGCCGCGGCCGCGATCCGTGCGTCCAGGGTCCAGCGCGACAGCGAGCGACTGCTACGTGCGGTGCTCCAGTCCGTGGGCGACGATCTGGATGAGTCGGCCGTTGAAGCGCTGGTGAGCGCCGCAGCCGGCGAGCTGGACGTCGACGAGGAGACGCCCTTCTGGCAGATCGTCGATAGCGTCGCGCGGCTACGCGAGCTGGGAGATCGCGAGATGAGCCTGGTCGCGGACATACTCGGCGTCGTTGCCGCGCATGCCGAACGCGGTCGCCGGTTCGGCTGAGAAATAGTGCCCGAGCAGCTGATTCCGGCATGGTCGGAGCCCTTCATGGACGACGCGCGCGTCAAGCTCGTGCGTGCCGCGGCGCTGCGACAGATCGATCGCGAGTGGGCGTGGGGCGGTTCGACGGGCCAGGGCGTGAAGGTGGCCGTGATAGACAGTGGCGTGGAGCCGGATCATCCGGTCGTGCGTGGCCGGCTGGTCGAGTCGGTGACGGTCGAAATCGTCGATGACGAGCCGCGCGTGGTGCCCGACGAGCCGGTCGACATGTACGGGCACGGGACGGCGTGCACGGGGATCATCGTGGGCCTTGCGCCGGACGTGGAGATCTACTCCGTGCGCGTTCTGGGCGCCGACCTGCGCGGCAAGGGTGTCGCCTTCCTGGCGGGCATGGAGTGGGCCATCGAGCATGGCGTCCAGGCCATGAGCCTCAGCCTGTCATCGAAGAGCGAGCGGCTGTTCCCGTACTTCCACGAGACCGTCGACCAGGCGTACTTCAAGCGTGTCGCCCTGGTGTGCGCCGTAAACAACGTGCCTGGCCTCAGCTTTCCCTCGACGTTTGCCTCCGTGTTCTCCGTGGCAGCCCACGCGATACCCGATCCCGAGGTGTTCTTCTACAACCCGTCGCCACCGGTCGAATGGGGAGCGTGGGGCGTGGACGTGCCGATCGGCTGGAAAGACGGCAGTTCCACCGTGGCAACCGGCAACAGCTTCGCGGCGCCGCACATCTGCGGCATGGTCGCGCGCATCCTGGGCAAGCATCCCGGTCTGACGCCGTTCGAGATCAAGGCCGTGCTGGCGGCCGTCGCCAACGATCCGGGCGCAGCCCACACGGCCCCTGACTCGGCGTCTCCGGTAGAAGCCGGGGAGCCCGCAGAAGCTGCAACTCCGGCCAGGGTGGCAAAGGGTGCCAGGGCCGCGAAGCGGGCCAAGCCCGCACCATCCGGGACATGAAAAGGCGCCGGCCCGGATGGGCCGGCGCTGGAGGGGGAACGTCGCGCAGACGTCCTACAGGTTGAGGACCGCGAAGGCTGCGGTGAGGGCCGCTGCCGCGAGGGCCACGAGTCGGGGCTGCACCTGGTGGCGCAGGTCCGCAACGTGGTGCACCAGAGCGTGCTGACCGTGCTCGCCCTCGAGATCGAACCGGTGGTACCGGTGGTTCTCACCCCGGTACGCGTGGTCGTACTCGGCGTTCAGACTTACGAGCCGTCCTTGCTGGAACATTGTTCACCTCCTCGACCTGGCGGTCGTGCTGTTGGTATTTCGTTTGATGGGCTCAATGTTGCGACCCAGCACGGCCCTGGCGTGATCAGCTCCGTGACAGCGGCGCGGTCAACTTGCTGATAGGCAATCTGTCGGCCAGACGGACGCTCAGCTGTCGGCTGGATCACACGCCGGGCCGGGCCTGCGCCCCTGCTACCATCGGCGCCCACCATGCCGTCATCGCGCTTTTACCTGACGACCTCGATTCCCTACGCGAATAACCGTCCGGGACTGCACACGCTGTACGAGATCATTGGCGCCGACGTCATCGCCCGCTGGAAGCGCATGAACGCGATCGAGACGCGCTTCTTGACCGGCACGGACGAGCACTCGCTCAACATCGCCGATCGCGCGGCACAGCTGGGTCGCGACACGCGCGAGTTCGTCGACGAGATGGCCACCCTGTTCAAGCAAGCCGAAGCGGAACTGCTCATCTCCCCGGATCGGTTCGTGCGCACGACCGATCCCGACCACCGGCTCTCCGCCCAGGAGATGATCCGCCGGGCATACGCCAACGGCGACATCTACGTGGGCTCGTACGAGGGCTGGTACTGCCCGTCGGAAGGTTTTCGCGCCGAGAGCGACCTGGAGCGCGATGGCGACACCGTGCGCTGCCCCAACCACCCCACGGTGCCCCTCGAATGGGTCACCGAAAAGAACTGGTTCTTCCGGCTGTCGGCCTACCAGGAGCGCATCGAGCGCCTGTTCGCCGAGCGGCCTGACTTCGTGGAGCCGGAATACCGGCGCAACGAGATGCTCGCGTTCATCGGCCGCGGCCTCGAGGACTTCTCGATCAGCCGCGAGCATGTCTCGTGGGGCATCCCGTTCCCGGTCTGGCCCGATGGCAGCAGCACGCTGCTCCCGGACGGCACCTTCGATGTCAGCGCGGGCCGTATCTACGTCTGGTTCGATGCGCTCGTCAACTACATCACCGGGGCCGGTTTCCCGGAAGACATGGCCACCTTCGGCAAGTGGTGGCCGGCCGATGTGCACATCATCGGTAAGGACATCAACCGCTTCCACTCGATCTACTGGCCGGCGATGCTGATGAGCGCCGGTCTTCCGCCGCCGCGCAAGGTGTGGGTCCACGGCTTCATGAGCGTGCACGGCGAACGCATGAGCAAGAGCCTGGGCAACATGCTCGATCCCTCCGATATGGTGCGCGCGCTCGGCGCCGATGGCACTCGCTACGTGACCCTCCGCGAGGTGCCCTTCGACCGCGACGCGGACATCTCGTGGGACACGTTCATCCGGCGCTATAACGCCGATCTGGCCAATGACTTCGGGAACCTGCTCAATCGCAGCCTGAACATGGCCAACCGCTATCTCGAGGGACAGCGGCCGGCGCCCGGCACCGACGACGAGCTGGCCGGCGCCTGGGCAGAGGCCTGGCGAGCGTACGACGAGAGCCTCGAGGCGTATCTGCTGCACGACGCGCTGGCGGCGCTGTGGGACTTCGTGGGCGAGGCAAACCGCTTCGTCGACCGGGAGCAGCCATGGGCGCTGGCCAAGCAGGCGCGTGAGGGTGACGCCCAGGCGGCCGAACGGCTGCGCGGCGCACTCGGCCAGCTGCTCGAGGCCTGCCGCGTCACGGCGCTGGCCGCGGCGCCGTTCATTCCCGTCGCCGCGCGGCGGGTAAACGCTCAGCTGGGTCTCGAGTACCCGTACGGGGATGCCGGCAACGGTGGGCCGCCACTCGCCGAGCAGGTCGCCTGGGGGGCCGTCCCCGAGAGCGGACCACTGGGCGCGCAGGAGATCCTGTTCCCACGCGTCGAAGCGGCGGAAGGCTGATCGAGGAAAACCAGGAGGGCAGGCCATGGCGCACGGACAGATCACCCACATCGAGATCCCGGCCGACGACGTGGAGCGGGCGCGGCGCTTCTACGGGGAGCTTTTCGGCTGGCAGACCGGCGCTTTCGAAGGTATGCCCGGTTACTTCATGTTCAGCTTCGGCGCGATCAAGAGCGCCGGCGGTGCAATTGGCAAGCGCGGCGTCGACATCGCCGAGCAGGTGCGCAATTACATCGAGGTCGACGCGATCGATCCGGTACTGGCGCGCGTGACCGCCCTCGGCGGCACGGTGAAGACGCCGCGCACGGAGATCCCCGGGCAGGGCTGGTTCGCGGTGATCGATGACAGCGAGGGCAACGAGCTCGGCCTGTTCGAGGTGGGGCAGCAGTAGCAGACATGGTGCGCCTGGTCGACGACCACTGCCACCTCCAGGCTGACGCTTTCGCCGCCGACGCGCCGGCCGTCATGGCGGCCGCCCGGTCGGCCGGCGTCGAGCGGCTGCTCGTTCCCGGCTGGGACGTTCCCTCTTCGCGAGCCGCCGCGGCGCTGGCCGACGAGCACGGCCTCGACTTCGCCGCGGGCATCCATCCGCACGTGGCGGCCGAGGCCGATGACGGGGCCTGGCGCGCCACGACGGAGCTCGTGGAGCTCGATCGGTGCGTGGCCATCGGCGAAACGGGCCTTGACTACGACCGTGCCTTCTCGCCGCGCGCCGTACAACTGGACAACCTGCGGCGCCACCTCGCGCTGGCGCGCGACGTGGCCAAGCCGGCGATCCTGCATTGCCGCTCCAAGCCGGGTCAGCGCGACGCGCAGGACGATCTCCTGCACGAGCTCGCGGCGCTCGGCGCGGGCACGACCGGCTGGCCGCTGCCCGAGGGCCATCCGCCGGCCGTGCTGCACTCTTTCTCGGGGCCGCTCGACTACGGGGAGCAGGCACTGGCGATGGGGCTCGCGATCAGCTTCTCCGGGCTGGTGTTTCGTGCCGGTGAGGAGGCCAGCGCGCAGGTCGCGCGGATGGTCCCTGCCGCGCGGTTACTGGTCGAGACCGACTCGCCGTACCTCTCGCCGCCGGGTGCTCCGCGGCGGCGCAACGAGCCGCGCTGGGTGGCCGTGACGGCGCACTGGTTGGCGGAGCAGCGTGGCGTCACGGATGACGCGCTGGGCGACCTGCTGGTCGCCAACTACGATGCGATGTTCAGGCGTGCCCGGAAGAGTTCGCTGCCACCCGGCCCGAGCAGGCGATAGCACCACTCATCCGGCGCCCGCCAGCCGACCCCGGTCAACTCTCCGCCAGGCTCGGCGGAGGCGACGAACTCACCGCGGTAGCGACGGGGCAGCGGCATCTGCCGGCCAGCTTGCTCGGCGGCAGGGAACTGCTCGTCGAGATAGTCGAGGTACGTGGCGTTGTTGACGTGGGCCATCGGATCGAGCTCGCTGCGGCGTACGCTGAAGTGGCGCTCGCTGGCCGCGCTCCCGGCAGCCGGCAGGTCCAGGCGCAGGGGTGAGAAGCCAGCCCCGGTGACGGGAAACATGTTTGCGATCGGCTCGGGCACACGCGTTGGCGCGCCGCGCGCGTTGAGCAGCACCCAGTCGGTCAGCGCGACGGCCGCCAGCCGCTGACGGTCGGGCGTGTGGAACTCGCTCCGCCGGCGCGCCCAGAAGCGACGAAAGCCGGTTACTTCGGTCGACACCACCAGCTCCGACCCGTAGGCGGTTTCCTCCGCCACCTCCAGCTCGATCGCCCGCACCAGCCAGGTCAGTTGTTGCGCGGCGTACCACTCGCGGCCGAAACCGGCACTCTCGGAGTGGATCCAGGCCAGGTCCTGGGCGAAACGGAGCAGCCCCGAGCTGCGCAGGTTGCCGTCCGGCCCGGCCTCATCGAAGGTGCGCTCCAGTCGCGCCGGGACCGTCACGTCGCGAAGTCTACGGCTTCGCCCAGGCTGACCCGCGTGGCTTGCCCGCTCGAATCAAAAGCGCCGGCGGCGCCCCTGAGGGGCTCCGCCGGCGGCCTGCTGGTGTTCAGTGGCTGTTTTCGGAGTAGCTCTGCTCGCGAATGGTCTCGGCCTGGTCCGCACGCTGCGCTTGGGCGGGCGCGTCCTGGCTGGTTGCCTGCGAGCCAGTCAGACTGGCCTCCTGCACCGCCTCGGCCTGCGCCGCCCGCTGAGCCTGCGCCGGCACCTCCTGGCTGTAGACCTGTGCCGGTGCCTGGATGCTCTGCTCCTGCACCGCCTCGGCCTGCGCCGCACGCTGAGCCTGCGCCGGCACTTCCTGGCTGTAGACCTGTGCCGGTGCCTGGATGCTCTGCTGGCGCAACGTCTCGGCCTGGTCCGCACGCTGGGCCTGTGCCGGCACCTGCTGGCTGTAAGCCTGTGCCGGTGCCTGGATGGTCGCCGGCTGGGCCGGGTTCTGCAGCGCGGCGATGGCCCCCGCGCCGACCAGCGTCGCGGTGACCGCGCCGATGGTGAGTGCCCGCCGCAGCGCGGCCGCGTCGGTGCCGTTCGGCAGCCGCAGCGTCAGCGCATGGCCCTCGACATCGACCAGCACGTCATTGCCCGTAATCGCATGGCCCTCGACGTCATCCTCGGTCGCCACCAGCTCGATCGTGGCGCGATCACCGAGGAGTTCTGCCAGCTGTCGCTGATCTTCTGGTCCGGGCATGGCGTAGATCGTCTGCCCGTCGGCGATGGTGATCGCCAATCCCTGCTCGCTCATGGTTTGCCTCCTATTCGCTCCCGAGTTTCGGGCGATTGTCCGTCCCAGGGCCACCCTGCGACCAGCGGGCAGCCGACAGCTTCGCCGTCAACTGTGCGACATGCCTCAGCCGGCCTTCGCGCGCAGGTGCTCGAGGACCCGCGGGTCTATCCAGCCGCGTGCCGCCGCGCGTTCCTCGAGGTTCTCCGTGCCCATCCACTCGTCCAGCGCCGCCTGCCAGCCGTCGTCCCAGTTGGCCGGTACGGCCCGCGCCTCACCGGTTCGCTTGAGGCCGGCGGATTCGGCCACGGCCGCCAGCCCCGTCTGGCGGTTGATTGTTTCCGGCGTGTAGCCCAGGCGCTGCAGGTCGTGGCGCAGCTGGTCGGCCAGTCCCTCGTCGATCGCGCGCAGATCCTCAGGCCGGGGACGATCGAGCAGCAGGTGGCTGATATCGAGGATGCGGCGCAGTTCGGGTATCGGTGTTTCGTGGTCGTCGACGCGCAGGTCGAGCCAGCGATCGTTGCCACCGCCATAGCCGCCGCCCTCACGGACTATGAACAGCGCCGCCGATTGGCGTCCGCGCCGGTCCCCACCCCGTTCGTCGCCGGCAGCGAGCGCCGCCATGAGACGTTCGGGGAATGCCGTGCCGCGCGCAGCGAGGTAGGTCTCGATGACGGCATCGACCACGTCTGCGCCGGTCAG
>Ga0307424_1001772_pt1 | contig 11049 bp, 9 predicted proteins | sample SalMarWE160320MG_FD_202157 | JGI IMG/M metagenome (GOLD analysis project Ga0307424, IMG submission 202157) | Salt marsh sediment microbial communities from the Plum Island Ecosystem LTER, Massachusetts, United States - WE1603-20 | ecosystem: Environmental > Aquatic > Marine > Intertidal zone >...
GTCAGCCCTCTCTGGCACGTTTTCCGGAAGGTGAATCATTTCCCGAAGCCCAGGCGCGCATCGTCGCCGTGCTCGAAATGCTGCGCGAACGCCACCACTCCAGTAAGGCCTGTGTGGCATGTGTTTTTCACTCCGATCCGATTAAGCTGGCTATCGCCCATTACCTCGGTCTGCCGCACGATCTGTTCCAGCGCCTGACCGTCGATCCGGCTTCCGTCAGCCTGCTCGCCATCGGTGATAATTACACCCGTTTGCTCAAATTGAACGACAACCGTGCCACGCACCCTGATAATTCGGGGTGATATACTTCCTTTCGAAAAATTCAGTGCGATCCGTTTGCAGCGGTGAGGTTTCATGGCTTCGATCACCTATGAACTACGACCAGTCAACCACATCACTACCGGCGCGGTCGGGCAGCCCGGGAAGCGTGTATTCTATCTGCAGGGCAGCAGTGCCGACCAGCTGGTAACGTTGATTGTCGAAAAGCAGCAGGTGCAGTCGCTTGCTGTCGGGTTAGAGCAGTTCCTGATCGATCTGCAGGAGCGTTTGCCGGAATTGCCGGATGCCTCGGTCGAGATCGACGAGGAGGAGATGGCGCTGCGTGACCCGATCGATCCCGCGTTTCGAGTGGGTCACATGGGCTTGGGCTACGATGAAGAAGACGACCTGCTCGTGCTGGTCGCCCGTGAGATCCAGCCCCCGGACGCCGACCCCGAGATGGCCGCTGTTGCTCGCTTCTGGTGCACGCGTTCGCAGCTTCGTAAAATGTGCGCCTGGGGTTTGATTGTCTCCGAACGTGGCCGCCCAATTTGCGGCAACTGCGGCGAACCGATGGACCCGGAAGGCCATTTCTGTCCCAAACGCAACGGTCATAAGCACTGATCCCGGGCAGACCGTTTACCAGTGCCCAGCCCCTAATTCCAATCATGACGGACGAACGCCCTTCAAATACCGCAGTGCTCGAACTGCTGACCCATGGCTCGATCGAAGCGGTTGGGCAGGTTGTATGGGGATCGAATTACACCTTCCTCGTTAAAGTCACACTCGATGATGAAACACAACAGGCCATCTACAAACCCGCCCGGGGGGAAAGGCCATTGTGGGATTTTCCCCATGGCAGTCTGGTGGAGCGCGAGGTCGCTGCCTACCTGGTGAGCGAAGCCCTCGGCTGGCATTTTGTGCCGCCTACATTGCTGCGTGCGCAGGCGCCGGCCGGGCCGGGGTCGCTCCAGCTCTATATCGAGGCCAACCCCGAACTGCATTATTTCACCTTTGATGAAAAGCTGAAGCAGCGCCTGCGTCCGGCGGCGCTCTTCGACTTGCTGATCAACAACGCCGATCGCAAGGCCGGCCACATCCTGCTCGATGAGCATGATCGTCTTTGGTTGATTGATCACGGCGTGTGCTTCCATGAAGAGCCAAAACTGCGGACCGTCATCTGGGATTTCGTCGGCGAACCGATCCCGGATGAACTAAGAGCCGATATCGGTTCTCTGCTCGAACAGCTGCAGCCCGGGATGAATCTTCACGAACAGCTTTCTAACCTGCTTTCGACTGGCGAGATCGAGGCTCTGCGTGATCGCACGGCCCTCCTACTGTCGGAAGCCACCTTCCCTGAACCTGGTCCCGGCCGGCCCTATCCCTGGCCGTTGGTATAATCCCAAAACCCGTTCGAACTTTAAGGATACCCATGCCCGAAATCAAGCTGGCATTTCTTGGGTTTGGCAATGTCGGGCAGGCACTGGCCCGGCTCCTGCTCGTAAAGCGCACCGCACTGCGAGAGTTGTACGATCTCGAGTGGCGTGCGGTTGGCGTGTTCACCCGTTCTCACGGCGTACTCATTGAACCAGAGGGCATCGATTTGGAGGCGGCACTGAGCCGGATGGCTTCCGGAGACGCCCTCGCTTCACCCTCACCACGAGTCACAGCTCTGGATGCAATCACATTTATCGAGGCCTGCGGCGCGGATGTTCTCTTTGAAAACTCGCCGGTAAGCTATGTGGATGGAGAACCGGCTCTTTCCCACCTGCGCTGCGCGCTTGAGCATGGCATGCATGCCATCACCGCCAACAAGGGCCCGGTTGTGCATGGTTACGACGAGCTGCGTGAGCTCGCCGCGTCCGTCGGCAAGCATTTCCTGTTTGAATCGACCGTCATGGATGGCGCGCCGATCTTCTCGCTCTGGCGCGAGGCGCTGCCGGCGGCAGAGCTGAGTTCGCTGCGCGGGGTGTTGAACTCAACCACGAACCTGATCCTGACCCTGATGGAAGAGGGAGCGACGTTCGAGGCTGCGGTAAAACACGCTCAGCAGATCGGTATCGCTGAGACCGACCCCTCCGGTGACATTGACGGGTGGGACGCAGCGGTTAAAGTGGCGGCGTTGGTGACCGTTCTGATGGGGCAGCCCCTGCTTCCCGCACAGGTCGAACGGGAGGGCATCCGTTCGATTTCCCGCGAGGACGTACAGCAAGCACAGGCGGTGGGCAAGCGCTGGAAGCTCGTCTGCCGTGCAGAACGAACGGCAGGTGGAGTGAAGGCCAGCGTAAAGCCAGAATCCGTGGATCGGGAGGACCCTCTCTACAACGTGATGGGAACCTCATCCGCCGTAACTTTCCACAGTGACGTGCTCGGCGCATTGACGGTCACGGAAGAGGATCCCGGACCTCACACAACAGCCTACGGCCTATTGGCAGACATGCTCAACGCGATCGCGCCTGGAAGAGACTAGCAAATCCACCGCTCACGGCCTGCCTCAACCCTTTCACCCGGTCTGACGCCAAGGAGAGACACACGTGGAGCATAATCCATTCACGGCGCTGCTGCTGATCACTGGACTGGCGCTGGTCGTGCCGATTCTCACCAGCCGGGTGCGCCGCATCACGCTGCCGATTGTCGTTGGCGAAATCATCGCCGGTATTATCGTCGGCCGCAGCGGGTTGAATCTGATCGAAGCCTCGCCCACACTGGATTTTCTGGCTGAGTTCGGCTTCACCTACCTGATGTTCCTCTCCGGCCTGGAGGTCAACTTTGAGCTCCTGATCCCCGGGTCACGGCGCCAGATTCTGGATCCCCGCCGGCCGCTGCCGATGGCGATCTTGATCTTCCTCGGCACGCTTATTCTTGCATTATCTGCCTCGGTTGTCCTGCGCAACATGGGGTTTGTCTCAAGCCCACTGCTGATGGGATTGATGCTCAGCACAACTTCGCTCGGCGTGGTCGTCCCGGTTCTGAAGGAACGCAAGCTGATCGGCTCAGACTTCGGCCAGGTGATGCTGGTGGCAGCATCCGTGGCCGATTTTGCTACCTTGCTTCTGCTAACACTGGTCATCGCGATCCGCAGTACAGGCCTGACCTTGGATCTGCTCTTGATCCCGGTGCTGCTGGTGGTTTTCATTCTCGCTGTCCGACTAGTACAGCGCTATGGGCGTGCCCTCTTCCTGCAGCGGATCCTGCGGGAGGTTTCCAGTGCGACCTCGCAAATACGCATTCGGGGTGCATTTGCGCTGATGGTCGCCTGGGTCGTGTTGGCTGAAGCGCTGGGTGTCGAAGTCATCCTGGGCGCGTTCCTGGCAGGCGCTGTCGCCGGCCTGGTAGCTGATGCCGATGACGATGCGGCGCAGGAGAAGCTGGATGCTATCGGCTACGGTTTCTTCATCCCGATCTTCTTCATCATGGTCGGGGTCGAATTCAACCTGGGAGCCCTGCTCGAGTCACCGCGTGCAATGCTGCTCGTTCCGTTCCTGGTCGTAATAGCCTACCTGGCCAAGCTGCTGCCATCCCTGCTGCTGCGCCTGAAATACTCGTGGCGGGAGACCGCTGCTGGTGGGATGCTGCTGTCATCACGCCTCTCTTTAATCATCGCTGCAGCCTCCATCGCCCTGAGCCTGGGCTTGATCAACGACGCGGTCAACGCCGCTGTCATCCTGCTGGCTGTCATCTCGGTCACGCTCTCGCCGCTAGCCTTCAACCGGCTCCACCCGCAAAGCGATGACTCCCGCCGCAGTGGTGTGATCATCGCCGGGCAGGATCAACTGGTCGAGTATCTGGCCGAACGGCTCATCCCGAGCGGAGAGACGATTCGCATTCTCTGTCCTGATCCAAGCCGCCAGGCCGCCTTCGAACGTCTGCAAGTCGAGGTCGTCTCTTCCTGCGGCGATATGTCCTCCACCCTGGAAGCAGCTGGCGCCTCCAGCGCTCGCGCTCTTTTCGACCTGACGAGCAATATCGAGGAGACAATGGAGATTTGCAGACTGGCGCGTGAGCACTTCAACATCCCACTCGTCATCTCTCGCGTGAGCGAGGTGGAGTTAATTCCCCAGTTACAGGCGCGCGGGGTCAAGGTCGTCCAACCAGCACTTGCTACAGCGATGGCGCTCGAAGGTGCCCTGCGCTACCCGAGCGTTTTCGACGTGCTGGTCCGCCAGGACACCGAGGATATCGATGTGACCGAAGTCCGGCTTGCTAACCACCACTTTGCCGGTCTGCAGCTGCGGCAGGTGCGCTTGCCGGGTGATGCACTGATTCTCAGTTTGCAGCGTGCAGGGAGTGTGATCGTACCGCATGGTGAGACGCGACTTGAACTGGACGACGTGCTCGGATTGATCGGAAGCCCGGCCGCGCTCGAAAGTGCGCACGACATGCTGCGCGGCTAAGCCAGCCGCCTGCTCGACGGGTACGGTCCCGTTTGCCGCGATGCCACCGCAACCGCCTTCATCGTATCGTAGACGGCTGTACGAGTCGGCAAGTTACGATCCCCCTAATCAACGCTGGCTATTTCAAATTTTAATTGTCCTAATTAATTCTCCCGTTCGATCTTGTCAGGAATTTTCCCAAACCCATATTTCCTCCGGTGACACCTGCTCCCTCAGGGCCACGATTACCCCGACGTCCGGGCCTGCCTACAACTTCGTCTGACGCATGCTCTCTAACGGGAACCAGGTCCGCGGCCACCTCGACGACCAGAGGTCTCGCTATGCCTGGTGCGGAGCACGCAATGGCTACTCGCCGCCCGATCCGTGTCTTGGCCCTTAAGTCCTAAAAGTCATTCCAGGTGAAAACGCTTCCCGGGCAATCGGGCGGTCTTCAAAATTCGATCACCCTCGAACGGCAGGGGCACGATATCATGCCCCTGATGCATGTCTCGAAACGATATTTACCCAGGAATCCGAGCATGAGCCCGGTTTCCCTACGGAAAATGAGTACCCGGTGATTGGTGCTGTTGGGAGCAATTGAAAAGTAGACTCATATTCAGCTCAAAAGTGGACTCTGAAGCCGTCAAGGGGAAGATCCACCGTGTGAACCAGGATTTCCTGATGCCATATTCGAACGTGCATGAGCCCCCTGGCGGTGTTTGGGACGAGATGGACATCGACCTGCTGGCGTAGGGGAACGTTTGCCACGCGGATCTCATGGTTGAAGAGGGAAATGCGCCCATAGCCGTTCGTCACCCGTGCTTCTTGCAAGCAGAAGACATCGTCGGGTGAAGCGTAAGGCCTGGGAACGGAGAATGGCTGGAAGAGCGAGTTTCCGCTGGCAAGGGCACGGGCAAAGCGGAGTGCGGGGATTTCCCTCGTAGTGGAGTGCACCTGGCGCTGGTTGTACCGATGGACTTCCTCGCGGAGCACGGCCCGAACCTCTTCGAGTTCGCTGATCTGCTCCAGGGCGCAGGTGCGCACGATCCGCTCCTGGAGCCAGCGGTAGGGTCTTTCCACCTTGCCCTTGGCCTGCGGTGAGAGAGCGAAGACAACCTTGATGCCCAATCGCTGCATCATCTTGCCCCATTGCGTATCGATGTCATCGGTTTGCAGCACATGCTTTCTCCAGATGCTGTCCCGGCCTTGCACGAAGCGGAACACGCGCAATGAGTCGACGTAATAGCGCAGGGGGAGCCCGAAGGTCTCCACCACTGTCCGGGCAGCTTGGATATGGGCCCAGGTGGTCTCGGCCGAGAAGAGATCGGCGAAAAGCAGCATGCGGCTGTAGTCGTCGATAGTGGTAATCAAAGTCCACTTCTCGCTGGCGTAGGGGGACCACAAGTGAGTTGAGCCGTCGTGTTGCACGAGGGCACCTACCGAGCTCGTGAGGACCTCTCGATCGTGGGCTTTGCGCTTCTTGCGCGGTTTGTGGCAACACAGATTTTTGGCTCGATCGATGATGGTATTCACCGAGACTGCGATCCCCTGCCTGTCGAGGCGATCCCGCAGGGCGGAGTAGTTGTAGGTGGTGATGGGGATCTCAGGGTTCTCGATCAGGTCCTTGTCTCGGAGCAGTTCCTTCTCAATCGCCGCTTCGGTTTCAGGCGACAGCCGACCTTTGTTTTGTCGTTGGTAGGAAATCGAGAAGGATAGGGGATCGGCCCGATAAACCCTCAACAGGACGAAGAACCGGGCTCGGCCGATCCCCAAGAGTTCCTCGACTTCTTCACGGTGCAGCAACCCTTGATCGTAGGCTTGAAAGAGAGAGGTAACTTGCTCGTCCGAGAAACGCTTGTGAAGCTGGGACATGACACCCTCCTGATAACGGTGAGGATGCCAAGTATGGGGGTCCACTTTTCAAATGAAAACGAGTCCAGTTTTGAATTGCAAAGAGTCCACTTTTGAATTTCAAATGACACCCGGTGATTGGTGCTTGACACTCCACGGTGCTCGTTGTAGACTGTTCGGGTATTCTAAGAAAGGAGAGGCGCATGATGGTGAAAGTCTACTGCACAGGCAAAAGCATCGCCCTGGTCGATGCCGGTTTGCCCACGCGTAGTGCGCCATCTTCCCACTAGCGTACACTGATCGTCTTGTGTCCGCGGGCGCACTCCAGCGCCCGCGGTTTTTATTTAAGCATGGCTCGGCCGCGGAGCAGCGCAGTCGAGCCATGCTTCGTTCTGCAGGAGGTTGAGATGTTTGAGAGCAGGTTAGCAGCAGAAAGTGCTTTACGGCGTCAGGCTGACCGAACCAGCAACATCATCACGTCGCAGTTCGGTCTCTCAAACACCACGGTCGATCCGACCTGGTGGATCGCAGCGTAAATGCCAGCCCCAGGATGGTTCCTTGCCGGGGCGCAGGCGCCCGCCGCGATTGACAGAAACGAGGTCATGATGGATATCATACAGGCACGGGAATCAATGGATAACCTGCTCGAACGCGGCTTCGAAGTGCGGGGCGGCAGCCCGCGCGACCTGCGGCACATCGTACCGATGCTCAACCGCTCCTCGGTAGCCATGTACGGCGTGCCCGAGTTCCGGCTCGCGCGCTATCACGCGAAATGGCGGGCACCGGACCTGGATCTGCTGCAGGATACGCGCGTGGTCTTCAACACCGAAGGCCTGCCGGTCGCCCTGGGCGAGATCTGGCGCCTGAGCAATCCGCCGCTGCATCCCTCCTTCTGGGGTCGAGTCGATCCGGCCTGGGAAGGTCAGGGCATCGGCAGTGCGCTGATGGCATGGGCTCTTGCCCGGGCGCTGCAATCGATTGCAGATGTTCCGGCCGGCCAACGGACCACCCTGCGGGCAGCGACCCTAATGGGCTATACTCCCGCGTGCAACCTGCTCGAAGCGGGCGGCATGCAGCCGATCCGCTCCAGCTGGGAGATGGCAATCGATCTCCCTCAGCCCCCTGATGCCCCGCGCTGGCCGGAGGGAATAACGATTCGAACCTTCGAATTCCCGGGCGAGATGGGTGCCGTCTATGCGGCCGATCAAGAGATCTTCCAGGATCACTGGGGATTTCTTCCGGCGGACGATGAACGCGGCTTCGCACGCTGGAGGCATCATGAGTGTGAAATGCGTCCGTTTGATCCGTCGCTGTGGTTCCTGGCGGTTGACGGCAGCCGCATTGTCGGCATCGCGCTCTGCCGACCTTACGGTGAACGTGATCCGCGGATGGGCTGGATCAGCTCACTGGGTGTCGTACGTGAGTGGCGCCGCCGCGGATTGGGGCGTGCACTCCTGCAGCATGCTTTCGCCGAATTCTTCCGGCGCGGTAAATGGCAGGTGGGCCTCGGTGTCGACAGTGACAACCTGACCGGGGCGACGCATCTCTACCGCAAGGCAGGCATGCACATCAACCGTGAGTTCCAGACCTACGAGCTGGAACTGCGGCCGGGCAACGAGCTGCAGACCGAGTAATTCGGTCTGCAGCTACCGGCGGCGCGGTACCTCGAACCAATCGGGAAGCGAAGGCTTAAGATGGTTGGACGGTGAATCGACAGGAGCAATCATGAGCACGACAAATCCTGAATTCAAAGCCGTGATCTGGGATCTGGGTGGCGTTCTCCTGCGCACCGAGGATCGGCAACCGCGCCAGCGCTGGGAGGCCAGGCTGGGGCTGGCCCCGGGCGAGCTCGACCGGCTGGTCTTCGAGGGCGAGCTCGGCAAACTGGCTGCGCTCGGCCAGGCGAACGCACACGACATCTGGAGTTCTATCGGCACACGCTTCAGCCTGCCCCCTGACGAACTCCAGAAACTAGAGAGCGACTTCTGGTCCGGCGACCAAATTGATGGCGATCTGGTCGACTATATTCGAGCCCTGCGCCCGATGTATCAAACCGCGCTGCTCTCAAATGCCTGGCCAGCTGTGCGCGAGACGCTGGAAGTCCGCTGGGGCATCGCAGGGATTTTCAATGTGATCACCCTCTCATGTGAAGTGGGAATGGCCAAGCCCGACCCACGCATCTATGCTGCCAACCTGGAAGCTTTGGGCTTACCGGCCGAACAGACGGTCTTTGTGGATGATTTCGAACGCAACGTCCAGGGCGCGCGCAGGGTGGGGATGTCCGCGATCCTGTTCCAATCCAGACAGCAAGTTCAACACGAAGTTGATCTGCTGCTCGGCCGTGGAATGTTGAATTAACCGCATGCTTAACGGCACACTCCGATCGAATCTCTTACGATCGGACCTGGCAAAGCTAAAGCCTGGAGATCAGCCGTTTAAAAGAGGAGAGCCCCCTGCCATCCTCACAGCGGCCGGCATTGCCGCGTTCGCCGGATGATCCCGCGTGCTTGCGCTGCAGCGAAAGGGCGTTCCTCCAGTCGGTCGGCGCTATCCTCATGATCGCCTCAACCTGCGAGGGATCCTCAGATGGGCCGGAGGTTGCCACAGCCAGCGGGGATATGCAGCCGTTTGGTGGCCTGAGGCTCGTATAAATCCACTTTAAACACCCCGGGTCCGTAAGTCAATCACCGTTACGCTTAAAAAGTTTCACCCGATCCGCTTTTCTCAGGCGCTGAATACGCTATAATCGCCACGCAATCTCGCCAGAGGGCAGCCGGAGCCAGAACAGGTCGACCGTGAAACGAGATCCTTCACGGAGCGATCAGCAGCATTACCAACCAGAGCACCGGGATCGCGTTTGCAGCGTTCTTCGGGCAGGCTTGGCCCGGTGATCTCCACCTTCGTCTCCCTGAGGGTGGTGCATATCAGATGGAGTGTGCCAACATGACCCGTCGAGTGAAATTGATCTTCAACCCGCATTCCGACCGTGGAAGATCCTGGAATATGGCCTCGGCGCTTACACCGATCATCGAACAAAGGGGCGGCGCTTCATGGTCGGCCACCGAATACCCCGAGCATGCTACCGAACTGGCCGAACAGGCAGCCCGGGAGGGCTTCGACGTTGTTGCCGCAGTCGGGGGTGATGGCACGGTGCATGAGATCGTGAACGGCCTGATGCGAGTGCCTGAAGGAAAACGACCTGCCCTGGCTGCCGTTCCAATCGGTTCCGGCAATGACTTCTGCAATAATGTGGGCATCAACCCGCTCGCCGAACAAGCCATGGAACGGGTCTTTGAAGGCGAAGCTCGGCGCATCGACCTGGGCCTGTTAACCGACAAGGATGGCCGCAGCGAATACTGGGACAACACGCTCGGAATCGGCTTCGATGCCACCGTCACGCTCTACTCCTACGATATCACCCGGCTCCAGGGCTTCAGCATGTATCTATGGGCCGTCATCAAGACCATTGTACGAAATCACGATGCACCGCCGATGAAGATCATCACGGACGTCGAAAAGATCGACCAACGCGTCTTGATGTTCGTTGCCTGCAATGGACCGCGCGAGGGCGGAGGGTTCCACGTGGCGCCGGACGCTGTTCTGGATGACGGTTTGCTGAATTACGCGCTGATCGGCAACGTCTCGCGGGCGAAGATGTTCCGCCTGATACCGGAGGTCATGAACGGCACCCATGGGCGCTTCAAGGATGTCCGCCTGGGCGCATTTCATGAGCTCGAGCTGACCTCAGAGAGGCCAGTGACGATCCACGTAGATGGCGAGATCTTCGCCGGTTTCACATCAGAGGTCACCAGCCTGAAGATAAAAATCCTGCCACAGGCTCTGGACGTCATTATCTAACGGCACCGGATCGTCCCCGGGCCTAGAGTGCACGATGCCCTCCCTGCTGCGTTTTCTTGAAGATCGTGATCCGGGATACCTTCGCATTGTGGCCGAGCTTGCCGGCCTCGATCCACCCGAACTCCCGCACGAACAACTGGCACCATGGCTGGCACAGGCATTGATCGAGCCAGAACTGCTGCGGGATGAACTGGACTCACTCTCAGCAGGTGCGAGTGAGGCGCTCGATCACCTGCTGCGGCACGGTGGCCAGATGCCATTCGCTGATTACTCGCGACAATTCGGCCCGATGCGTGATATCGGCCCCGCCCGCCGCGATCGCGAACTGCTCTGGCGAAGCCCGGCATCGCCGCTGGAGGAGCTGTGGTACCGGGCCTACGTCGGGCGCGCATTCCTCGATACTCCCGCCGGGCCACAGGAATTTGCCTATATCCCGGATGAGATTTTTGCCGCGCTCGGGGCTCCCACGGCAGCACCCGTTCCAGTTATGGGTCATCCGGCCCCGGACCCGGTCCACATTCAGGCTGCTTCCAGCGCGCTCGTCGATGACGCCACCACCCTGCTAGCCGCATATCGTCGGCGGTCTACGGAGAAACACACCCAGGCGTCGGCGCTGAGCGACGTGGAACAAACGCACCTGCGCTATTCATCAGCGGTACCTCTGCTGGTGGAACTGCTAACCGAGCTGGGGATTCTCGACCGGGGTTCC
>Ga0307424_1001773_pt1 | contig 11043 bp, 8 predicted proteins | sample SalMarWE160320MG_FD_202157 | JGI IMG/M metagenome (GOLD analysis project Ga0307424, IMG submission 202157) | Salt marsh sediment microbial communities from the Plum Island Ecosystem LTER, Massachusetts, United States - WE1603-20 | ecosystem: Environmental > Aquatic > Marine > Intertidal zone >...
GGATCGGCCCCATGCGGCTGGCCGCGATCGAGAGGCCGTCGGACACCGTGGGATCGCCACCGCCCAGTCGGATGAGCGCCGCGCCCACGAGCGCGGAGTTGAAGAAGAAGATCACCGTGTACTGGACCAGGTAGAACAGGAAGCCCAGCGCGTAGGCCAGATACGACGCGTCTCCCTCGGCGAAGACCCGCCACCCCCCGGAGACCGCGAAGGGCACGACGAAGCTCGCGCCCACCAGCACCGTGGCGATCCCCGACATCAGGGGAAACACCATGAGCTCTTTGTCCATCTTCAGCACGTTGGCGCTCGCCTTCACCAGCGCCCAGCTGTTCGAGAAGCTACCTGCCATGGGATCTCCTCACCGTAGGCGTGACCCGAGGGGCCGGCGTCGCCGGCCCCGTCCGCTCCCTTTCCCTACGTAGGCTCTTCCCGGGTTCTTCGCCAGCTTCCCTCCCGTCGGGCGCTACCTCCCGGCCCGGTCCGCCTCCGCTTCCGTCCTGGCCAGCCGGCCCGTCCTCAGCTCCAGGACGATGCGGTCCATGTCGTAGACGACGTCCAGCGCCTCGAGGATGCCCCGCACGTCCACCGCCACCGCCCGGTTGGTCTCGGGCAGGTAGATGTAGTCGCCCGGAAGGCTCTCGATGTTGCCGTCGAAGACGACGCCCACGAGCTCGAGCTCCTGGTCGAGGACGGGGGAGCCGGAGTTTCCGCCGATGATGTCGGCCGTTGACACGAAGTCCAGCGGTGTGGCCAGGTCCAGCCCCGACGGCACCGGCACCCAGCGCGCGGGAAGATCCCAATCGTCCCGGTCCGTGAACGAGAAGTGCCGGTCGTACATGCCGTACAGCGTCGTGTGCCACGGAGCGATCGTGCCGTTGTAGTCGTAGCCCTTCACGACGCCGTCCGCGATGCGGAGGGAGAAGGTCGCGTCCGGAGGTACCGAGGTCCCGTAGACCTCGAAGCGCGCGCGGCCGAGCTGCGCCGAGATCTCCTCCTCCTGGGGGAAGACCTCCGAGATCGCCTGCTGGAACTGGATGAAGGGGGGCAGGTACCCGCGCACCACCTGCATCGCAGGGTCCGTCATCTCCACCCGATCGTTCTCGACCGCCTGCACGGCGTCCGCGGAGTCCGCGAGCACGCTGCCCTGCCGGATGACGGTGGCCGCCCCCTCGGGAGAACGTCCCTGGAGGATGTTCTGCACGAACTGGGCGTCCCGGCCGTAGTACTCGATGAAGTCCCGGAAGCGCGCCGCAATCAGGCCCTCATCCAGCTCGGCCGGCTGGTCGGGGACCGCCCTGAGCTCGTCCATCAGCGTGTCGAGCTGGTCCTGCGGTCCCCCGCCTCGCCGGACGTTGAGGATCTGGAACGCCAGGAGCGCCCGATAGAGCGTGGCCGACGCCATCTGATCGTTGGTGAGCGCGAGGAAGGCGCCGAAGCCCTGCTTCTGCTCGCGCTTCGCATCCTGCAGCTCCGCCATCTGGCCGATCAGGTCGCCGTACCTGCGAGCGAGCGAGGAGTCCGCTTCGATGGCCTTCTGGAACCGCTCCTGGCTGTCCCGCCGGCGGGCGATGATCACCGGGTCCTCGAGCCCGCGGATCTGTCCGGCGTAGGCCTTTTCCGAGTTGCTGAGCTCGAAGTACTGGTTCTCCAGGTCCCGGGCCTTCGCCACATCGGGGTGGCCGTCCATGTAGTCCTTCAGCACGGCCATCCGCGAGCGAAGAAGCGCGAGCACGTCTCGATCGCTGACGTCGCGGCGGAACTCGAGCTCCGCCACCGACTGCAGCCGGCTCGTGGAGCCCGGGTTGCCCACGATGAAGATGGGCTCGTCCTCCCGGAGTCCGTCGTCGTCGATCTTGAAGTACTGGTCGGTCTTCAGCGGGTTGCCCTGGTCGTCGTAGATCCGGAAGAAGGAGAAGTCCAGGTTGTAGCGGGGGTAGGTGAAGTTGTCCGGATCACCCCCGAAGAAGCCGATCCCGACCTCGGGGGCCATGACCAGCTTCGCGTCGGTGTAACGGTGGAAGACGTAGGCCGACGTGCGTCCCCCATTGTAGAGCGACACCATCTCCACGACGATCCCGGCTTCCTCGCCGCCCCGCTCCTGCGTCACGCGCTTCTCGATCTCGTCGAGGACGTCCTTGCGCGTGTCCGCCCTCTGCTCCATCGGCACCTGGTCCACGCGTTGGTTCACCTCGTCGGTGACGTCGACGATGTCGATGAGCTGATCCGCCTGGAAGTCCTTCACCGGCCGCTCGTCCGCCAGGTCCTTCGCGAAGAACCCGTCGTGCAGCAGGTCTTCCCCTTCCTTCTGGACCTGGGTGACGAACTCGCGCGCGCAGTGGTGATTCGTCATCAACAGGCCGTTCGGAGAGACGAACGACGCCGAGCAGCTCGGGATCCGCAGGGCTCCCAGGCGTGCGTGGGCGAACCAGGCGGAGTCCGGCTGGAAGCCGTAGGTACGCGCGAAGTAGTCGGTGGGGGGGAACTCGAACGTCCACATCTTCCCCTGGTCGAACTCGCCAGCGTGGACCGTATCGAGGTCCACCCCGAACAGCTGCGGCTTCACGATCTGGCCGGGCGCCGTGTCGGTGCGGACGAGCGGGATGGCGGGAGAGGGCCTCGTGGGCGCCTGCGTCGGCGCGGGCGCCGGGCTAGGCGCGGTGGAGGTCGCACCGCCTCCGCACGCCACGAGCAGCGTCGTCAGCGCGAGCGCGGGGAGTCCCGTGAGCGTCCGGACGTTGCTTCGCGACGGTTCGAGCATGGTTCCTCTCGGAGTGGAATGGCGAAAGCCCGCGGTGGGGGGCCTCGCGGATCAGGAAGATCGAGGGTGATCTGCCGTTCTCCAACCCCCGAACGCAGCCGTGGATCCTCCCCCGGGAGAGCCCAGCTCCCCCGGGGGGGCCACGCCTCAGGTGGTCGGCGGCAACACGTGGCAGTCCGCGCAGTTGCGGCCCGCCATGTGATCGGCCATGTCGCGGTGGCACACGAGGCAGAGTTCACGGGTCCGGGGCGCCGAGCGGATCCCCGCGGGCACCGGGTCGTGGCAGCCGGCGCCACCGCATCCGAAGTGGGCCGTGCGGTCGTGCGCGCCCGGAGCCGGGGCCTCGTGGCACGTCCGGCAGTCGGCCGTCGGTTCGTGATGCTCGAGATGGCACCCGGAGCAATCGGCCCCACGCGCCGTTTCCAGATCGATGCCACCGGTGTGGCAGACGGTGCAGTCGGTGTGCCAGTGGTCGGCGTGGTCGAACGGGAGCGTGCGTACCGGGCGGTCGAGGGATCCGATCCGGATCTCGAGGCGCCGTGTCACGGTGAAGGACGTGGCCCTCACCTCGTCCACGACGTGGCAGCGGGTGCAGTCCTCGGCCAGCGGCGCGGTGTGGTGGCACGCCCGGCAGTCCTCGCGGTCCCGGAGCGCGACGGTTCCGTGCCGCTCCTCTCCTCCGTGGCACGTGGCACAGGCGACCGACGTGTGGTCTGCGTGCGCGAACGCGAGGCCGACCGGTAGCGGAGGGAGGGTCGCCGCTCCGGCCCACGTGACCGGCGACCCGCCGGACGCGTGGCAGACGGTGCACTCCGCCCCGCGGCCCTCCACACGGAAGTCGTGGGGGAGGTGGCACGCGGTGCACTGCGCCAGCACGCCGGGCGCGACGGTGCGGTGGAACGGCGTCATCGCCTCGGGCCGGACATGGCATTCGCCGCCCGAGCAGGAGCGCACCGTGTGTGCCGGCGTGGTGCTGGTCCACATGTCGTGGCAGACCGCGCAGACAGCGCCGTGCGGCTCGTCCGCCGGGACGGGCTCGGCGAGGCAGTCGTCCGGGCGCCGGGTGAGGCAACGCCGATCGCCTGCGCGCAGGGTGTCCACGACCTGGGCGGCGGGGACGGCCCGGGCCCCGACCGTGGCCGTCACGTCCCCCGCTTCCCTGTCCCGAAGCTCCGCGTTGGCCACCGCGAGGGCGACGACGGTGGCCATCCCGAGGCCGAGGACCTGGTCAGGCGTGTGCGGGAACATGGATGGACTCCTCGATTTCCGCCGGCACGGGCGGGGAGCCCGCGGTCGGCGCGGTTTCCGCTGAGACGCCGCGGAGGATGGGGAATCTCTTCACGAGCACGAGGTAGCCGAGGACCTCCGAGGCCACGAGCCCGAAGGTCACGGCGAACTCGGGGATGGCGGGGAAATACGACCACTCGTCACCGGGATTGAAGGCGAAGAGGTAGGTGGAGAAGCGGTAGAGCGCGCCCGTGCCGACGACGATCAGAGCCATCGCCGACAGGTAGCGCCCCCGTGCCGTGCGGCGGCGCAGCAGCAGGCCGAGCGCCGCGAGGACGAAGAGCCCCATCTCCGCCAGGAAGAGGAGGCTGTGGCCGTCCATCCGGGTCACCGCGGGAAGCTGGCCGCGGTAGACCACGTCGGCCATGCGGATCGCGACATAGGTCAGGATCACGCCCGCGATCGGCAGAGATAGCGCACGCAGCATCGGCGTCTCCGACGGGCGCTTGAACACCCGTGAGGATATCACCGCCTCCAGCGTCACGACCGCGTAGCCCATCGCCACGCACGACACCAGGAAGAGGAGCGGCAGGAGCGGGGTACGCCATAGCGGGTGCAGCTTGGGGCCGGCCATCAGCATCAGGCTTCCGAGGGACGACTGGTGCATCGTCGGCAGGAGAAGCCCGACGGCAATCAGGTACGGCATCACCCGCTCGATCTTCGGCGACAGGGTCAGCGCCAGCCTCCTCAGCCCCTCGACCTCGCTCTCCCGCCACCGTTCCAGGATCATCGGGGACACCTCGATCCACAGGACCAGCGTGTACAGCATGATGCATAACGCTACCTCGAGGAGGATCGAGCTGAAGTTCCACTCCCAGAAGAAGAACGGGATCTTGTAGAAGTTCCACGCCCTCCCGATGTCGATGAGGACGCTCACGCCGCCCAGCGTGTAGCCGAACGCGCTCGTCACCAGGGCGGCGCGCACCAGCGGGTGATACCGGCCGCGGTTCGCGACGTAGACCAGGAGCGCCATGGCATAGCCGCCGCAGGCGAGCGCCGTGCCCGTCACCACGTCGAAGGCGATCCACAGCCCCATCGGGTAGCCGTCGTTCAGGTTGGTCGTCGCGCCGAGGCCCGCCGCGAACCGCCAGAGCACCGCCACGGCGCCCACCACCACCAACGAGGCGAGGATGAAGAACGGGGATGTGAAGATCCGTCCCCCGACCGGCTCGGAGCGCTCCGTGGCGTGGTGCGCGGCCTCCTCGGCCCGCAGCTTCCTCGTGTTGCGCCGCACCACCGCGCCGAGCGCAGCGAGCAGCGCGATCGGCGCAGCGAAGCCCCGATACAGCGCGTGCTGGATCGTCTCGGGCAGCTGGGCCACGGACTCCTCGCCCAGATCCGGGAGGTGCAGCTCCGCGAACGAGACGTCCGCCTGAGCCAGGTAGAGGACCGCCGTCCCGCCGCCGTCCGTCTCCCCGTAGACTTTCGGGTTGTAGAAGGAGGGTCGTGCGTCGATGCGGCGGTGCGCCTCGGAGAGCATCTCCTCGCGGGACCCGTAGGTCAGTGCACCGCGACGGCACTGCTCGACGCAAGCCGGCGGCAGCCCCTGAGCCCTGCGCTCCGGGCACATCTGGCACTTCTGGAGCGAGGGGAGCGGCGTGTCCCACTCGAAGCGTGGGGTGTTGAAGGGGCAAGCGATCTCGCAGTACCGGCAACCGACGCACAGGTCGCCGTTCCACACCACTGCGCCGTCCGCGTCCTTGTGCATGGCTCCGAGCATGCAGGCGCTCACGCACGCCGGCTCGACGCAGTGCATGCACTGCACCTTCCGGAAGAGGTCCCCCCCGTCGTGGTGGTAGCGTCGAATGACGGTCAACGACGCGTAGGTGAGCTTCGGATCCTCGGACAGCGCGAGGGCAGGATCCCACCCGTTGGCCTCCGCGCACCCGACCGCGCACTGGCGACACCCGATGCAACGCGTCGCGTCGTAGAGGATGGCTCTGTCGTCGGGATTCGCCCCCTTCGCCCGGGCGGCTCGGAGCCGCCGGGGGAGAGCGACGGTCGCGCCGGCTGTCGCCAGGATCTGCAGCGCCGCGCGTCTCGAGATGGTCATGGTCGTCGAGCCCTGCGATCTATGTAGAACGTGACTGTCACCGCCCGTTCCGTCGCGGACGGTCCCCCCGACGGCGGGTCGTCAGTGGCGCGGCATTCGCCAGGCCTCGTTCAGCCACGCGCGGTAGCGCGGCGGCACGAACAGGGTCAGGAGCGCCATCACCACGACGCCGACGACCAGGAGAGGAATCAGGAAGGTCCGCACGATGAGGACGGCGACGGCCATGAGCGGGAGGCTCACCAACGCCAGAACGAACGCGGTGCCCCATCCGACCTCATCGTGGGTCCTGCCGAACGCGGATTTCATCTGTCCTCCACGGGTGCGTTTGCGTGTTCCACGTGTTTTTCGAGCAAGTCCCACACCACCCCGTCACCCTAGGCCAAATGCGCACATAACTCCATATTCAATATTGCTTTACATGAACACATGAACCGAAGATCCTGGTACGCTGGGCCCTGGATGTGTAGAGATTTTCAACGGACGAGTTGAAAACGTCAGCAGCGCGAACCGGGGGGTGGAGAGAGCGAGGGGACGGGACTCAGTGGACGAACCCGGCCACGAGCTCGAGGTAGCCGACGGGACCGAGCATCTGACGAAGGTCCGTGAGGCACTGGCCCAGGCCGAGCCAGCCCAGCTCGCCGGCGCCGAGATCGGCGAAGAGGTGCAGGGCCACGGCCCTGCGGAACCGGGTGAGGTCGGCGCGTGTGCGCTCGCAGGCGGCTTCCGAGGCGGCGAGCCCCCGCAGTTCCAGCTCCCGGACATCCGCCAGCTCCGCGATCCAGCCAACGCCGTACGGCTCACGCACGACCTCGTCCGGACGATCCCGCAGGCGAGGGTTGAGCCTCACGAGTCGCCCGTTGACCGGTGCACCGAGGCTCAACAGCCCGAGCCCGATGTCCAGGTCGCACAGGAGGTCTCCGCACTCCAGCACCCGGTCGGTCCCGGCGGCGCGCAGCCCGATTGTGGTCCCGATGATCGCCGCCGCGAACGCGTCGAGACCCAGGCGGCAGAATGTGCCGTCACGGGCACCCATCTCCTGCACCCACGTGTGTCCCTCGGCGTAGCGCCGGTCCGGCGGCACGGCCGTGGCGGTCTCCGCCGCGCTCACGTAGGGCCGCGGGTGGCTGCGCCTGGCGGGGGCATGGAGCGCCGCGTCCAGGGGGCAGCTCTCGCAGTCGTAGGCGCGATCGCAGAGCCTGTAGCTGATCAGGCCCGCGCGCATCCACACGCAGGGATGGGGTTCCGTGCCGACGAGTACCTGCGAGGACATCGCTCGTGCTCCCCCCCGGTCGGGGCGCGCCCGGCGGATCGCCGTCCGGCTCGTGCCGAAGCGCCCGCCGCGACTCTTTCTTGCAAGGGCGGTACCACGTCCCCCGCGCCCCGAAACGCTACTCCGCCACCGGGCCGTCCCGGAATCCGAGAGGCCCGTCCGTTGAGATCCGCAACGCGCTGTGTGATTTTTCAGCAGTCGCCCTGCCCGCGTTCCACCACCCCCCGGAAGCAGGGGCTGCGGCCCCCGCGAGCGACGCTGGCCATGACCGCGCAGCTCAAAGCGCTCCTCTCCTCCCTCGCCGCAAGACTGCTCGTTCCCCTCTTCCTGACCGTCGGCGTGGTGCTCCTCGTCCACGCCCTGGTCAGCTTCGGCTCCATCAAGGACCACTTCCTGGCCCTGGTGGGGAGCGAGGCCCAGCGATCGAGCAGCCTGATCCGCAGGGCCACGCACGACGGGATGCTCCTCAACCGCCTCGACGAGGTGCAGACGACCATCGAGCGGCTCGCGGAAGGGCCCGAAGTGGCCGCCATCCGCGTCTACGACAAGAAGGGGGAGGTCGTGCTGTCGAGCGACACCAGCGAGATCGGCGTCCACATCCCCGTGGATTCGGAGCCGTGCACGCGGTGCCACCAGGAGGGCACGCCATCCGACTCGGTGGGAACGGAGGCGGCGGAGGTCATCCAGGCGGCCGAGGGCGAGGTCCTGCGCAGGCTCACCGTGATCGAGAACGAGCCGGCGTGCTCGGCCGGGGGCTGCCATACGGAGGCGGCCGGACATCCGGTGCTGGGCGTGCTGGACGTCGAGATGTCGACGCTCCCGGTGCAGGGAGCGGTGCGCAGCGCCCGGCTGCACATCGTGTGGACGACGCTCGTGCTCATCCTGGTCATCGGGATCGTCGCCGCCGTCATGTTCCGGCGACTCATCCTCCAACCGGTGGGGAGGCTCCAGGAGGGTACGCGCCGGATCGCCGGGGGCGACCTGGAAACACGCATCGACGTGCGCGGGGGACACGAGCTGGCCCGATTGGCCGGGGACTTCAACCGGATGGCCGAAGACCTGAGCCGGGCACAGAACGAGGTCACCCAGTGGTCGCAGAACCTCGAGGACAAGGTGGCCGAGAAGACCGAGGAGCTGCGCAAAGCGCAGCGCCAGGTGCTCCACATGGAGAAGATGGCATCCCTCGGGAAGCTGTCGGCCACGGTCGCCCACGAGCTGAACAACCCCATCAGCGGCATGCTGACCTACGCGCGCCTGGTGGAGCGGGAGCTCGCGGAGCAGCCCCTCGATCCCGCCGTCCGGGAGGAGCTCGAGCGCTATCTGCGTCTCGTGCAGCAGGAGTGCACGCGCTGCGGCGCGATCGTGAAGAACCTCCTCGTATTCGCCAGACGCACAGGCGCGGCGATGGCCTCCGTCGACCTCAACGAGATCGTCGACCGGAGCCTGATGCTGGTCCGACACCGCCTTGACATGAGCGGCACGGAGCTACGCACCACCTTCCTGCAGGGGGACACGAACGTCGTCGCCGACCCCGGCCAGGTCCAGCAGGCCCTCGTGGCCCTTCTGGTGAACGCGGTGGAGGCGATGGGCGAGGGCGGAACCCTGAGCGTGGTGCTCGTGGGCGACGCCGAGGGCGTTCGCATCGGTGTCGCGGATACCGGCCCGGGGATCCCACCCGGCGTCCTCCCGCTCATCTTCGAGCCCTTCTTCTCGACCAAGGACAGCGAGAGCGGCGTGGGCCTCGGCCTCGCCGTGGTCTACGGGATCGTCCACCGGCATGGGGGCACGATCGAGGTCGAGTCGGAGGTGGGGACAGGCACCACGTTCCATCTGCGGCTCCCCCGCATTCCACCGGCAGCGCGCCCGGATGGAACCACGATCGAGGCCGCCTCGGTCGAGGTGTCACCCTCACCCGCCCACGTTTGAGGAGCCGACCAACATGACGCAGAGGGAGACCAGCATCCTGGTCGTCGACGACGAGTACTCCGTGCGCGATTCACTGCAGAGTTGGTTCCGCAAGGACGGCTACCAGGTACGCACCGCCGAGAACGCCGACGAGGCGCTCCAGGCGATGGAGGGCGGGAGCTTCGACGTCGCCGTGATCGACGTTCGCATGCCGGGCATGGACGGCGTCCAACTGCAGGACCACCTCCGCCAGCTCGACGTGCGGATGGAAGTCATCATGATCACGGCCTTCGCGTCCGTGGAGACGGCGGTCCGCAGTCTGAAGCAGGGTGCCTTCGACTACGTCTCCAAGCCCATCGACCCCGACGAGCTGAGCCACCTGGTTCGCAGGGCGCTCGAGCGGCGGCGCCTGCGCGAGGAGAACCTCCAGCTGCGCGGGACCATCGACGAGTTCGTGGCCGGGGACACCATCGTGGGCGAGAGCCCGCCCATGAAGAAGGTGATGGAGCTGGCCGAGCACGTCGCGAAGACCGACGCGACGGTCCTCATCCGCGGGGAGAGCGGCACGGGGAAGGAGCTGATCGCGCGGGCGATCCACGCCAACAGCCGAAGGCGCTACGCGCCCATCATTCCGGTCAACTGCGGAGCGCTGCCTGAGACCCTTCTGGAGAGCGAGCTGTTCGGCCACGAGAAGGGGGCGTTCACCGGCGCCCAGTATCGCCGCAAAGGGCGGCTGGAGATGGCGGACGGCGGCACGCTTTTTCTGGACGAGGTGGGCTCGATCAGCGCGAAGACGCAGGTGGACCTCCTCCGGGTCCTCGAGACCAAGGAGTTCACGCGCATCGGGGGCACCCGGTCCGTCCAGGTCGATTTCCGGGTCATCTGCGCCACCAACGAGAATCTGGAGAAGGAGGTGGAGGAAGGGCGCTTTCGCGAGGACTTCTACTACCGTATCAACGTCTTCACGATCGAGGCCCCGCCCCTGCGCGCCCGGCGCTCGGACATCCCGCTCCTGGCCAACCACATCCTGCAACGCTTCGCCCGTCAGATGGACACCCGCGTCCGCGAGGTCAGCCCGGCGGCCATGGCCGTCCTCACGGCGTGGGACTGGCCAGGAAACGTGCGCGAGCTGTCCAACGCCATCGAGCGCGCCATGGTCGTCGGCAGGGAGGAGGCGATCCAGCCGGAAGACCTGCCGATCCGCATCGGTGCGCGCCGGGCGGCGAACGGTCAGCCGGACTCCCTCGCCGAGGTCGAGCGACGCCACATCAATGCCGTGCTCGACCGGACCGACTGGAACATCACCCGGTCGGCCGAGATCCTCGGGATCGACCGGGTGACCGTCTACAACAAGATCAAGAAGTACGGCCTCAGCCGCTGACGCCTCACACGCGCTCGCGCGCCTCCCGGTGGATTCCGGTCCAGCGCAGAATGTCTTCCATCAGGCACCACTTCGTCAGCGACGACTGGACGAGGTTGAGCCCCACGAAGGCGGTGAAGAGGAGCCACCACGGGCTCACCCACCAGCCCAGAGCGAGGGAGACGAGGACGAACGTGCCGGCGATCAGCCGGATCTTGCGATGCATGCTCATTCGATGTCTCCGAGGGAGTCAGGCGTTGGCGTTGTTCATGGGCAGCCCGGACGTGACGACCTTCTCGACGTCGACCTGCCAGGCGTGGATCGGATGGGTGGGGTCCTTGCACCCCGTGCACGTCGCGACCGCGGCGGTGAGCTCGTCCGCCTTCGCGGCGGCCAGGAAGGCCAGGAGC
>Ga0307424_1001775_pt1 | contig 11032 bp, 13 predicted proteins | sample SalMarWE160320MG_FD_202157 | JGI IMG/M metagenome (GOLD analysis project Ga0307424, IMG submission 202157) | Salt marsh sediment microbial communities from the Plum Island Ecosystem LTER, Massachusetts, United States - WE1603-20 | ecosystem: Environmental > Aquatic > Marine > Intertidal zone >...
AGTGACCAGACCTGCTGATTTGCATAGGGGACGAGGATCGGTCACGATGCCGCCGAACTACAGCGCGGGACGAGGAATCGCTGAGGCCGCTGACGTCTCGAGCCGTTTCTTCGGGTCGGTGGTGTCGGGAGGAGCGCTGGGCTGGTTACTCGATCGATGGTTGGGTACGTGGCCGTGGCTCGTGTCTCTCGGAACGATCGCAGGATTCGTGCTGGGGTTCTACTGGATGGTGCACTACGCGAGGGAGATGGAGCGGCGTGGACGTTGAAGCGCGCATGGGATCGGAGATGGCCCTGCGCTCGCTCTGGTTTGGCCCCGTCGTTGCGGCCATCGTCTTCCTGATCGGTGGCCCACCGGCCGCACTTGCAGCGATCATCGGCGCGGCAGTCGTCGCCTTCAGCTTCCTCTTCACGGGTAAGGCGATGTCGTGGGCGGCACGGCGCTCTCCCACAGCGTTGGGCACTGCGGCACTCGCAGGGTTCCTCATCCGCTTGGTGCTGTTGACCGCATTCGTCTGGGCTTCGATCCGCTTTCTAGAATTGGACCGCATCGGGCTCTTTGTGGGGCTTGGTGTCACGTACATCGGGTTGCTCGTGATGCAAGCCCGGAAGGAGACAGTCAGGTGATCCTCGCACAGATCGTGCAAGTGCCGAGCGACATCAACGAGATGTTCGACTGGCCCGCCGTCCTCCCGTTCGGGATCAATCGCGTCGTGCTCCTGATGTTCCTCGCGACGATCGCGACGTTCCTGTTCCTCTACCTACCGTTCCGCAAGCCCCGCATCGTCCCGACGAAGTTCCAGATCGCCGTCGAGGTCCTCGTGGACTTCGTCAAGAAGGACGTCGGGCGAGACATCATCGGGCCCGAATCGGTCAAGTACGAGTGGCTGCTCATCCCCATGTTCTTCTGGCTGCTGTTCCTCAACATCCTCGAGGTCACGCCGCTCATCAACTTCCCGCCCACCTCCAGGATGGCGATCCCCGGATTCCTCGCAGTCTTCGTGTACGTAGTCTTCATCTTCGTGGGGATCAAGAAGCACGGGCTCGCGTACTTCTTCAAGACCATCGTTCCCGGAGGGGTCCCCAAGGCGCTTCTGTTGCTGTTGGTGCCGATCGAGTTCATCTCGGTGTTCTTCATCAGGCCAATCAGCCTGGCCGTCCGACTCTTCGCCAACATGCTCGCCGGTCACATCATGCTGACGGTGTTCTTTCTCACCTCCGCCGCCTACTTCGTCCTGTCCCCGAAACTCCTTGCCTTTCCGGTCCCCTTCGCGTTCGCGGTTGTCATCACCGGGTTCGAGATCTTCGTCGGGGTCCTCCAGGCCTACATCTTCACCCTGCTGACCGCCGTCTACATAGAGACTTCCATCCATTTGGAGCACTGAGAGGAGAACCACATTGGACACTCATGCCGCAGCACTCCTTGGAGCGGGCCTGGCCTACGGCCTGGCGGCCATCGGTCCTGGCATCGGCATCGGCATCGTTGCCGGCAACGCCGTCCAGGCCATGGTGCGTCAGCCTGAGATGGCGGGCCAGGTGCGTGCGACCATGTTCCTTGGTATCGCGTTCACCGAGGCGCTGGCCCTCTTCGGCCTGCTGCTGTTCTTCATCCTGTTCGGGCAGGCGTGACGATGGCGCCGCTACTGCTGCTCGCCCAAGCCGATGAGGGCAGGTCCGGCCTGTTCCTCATCATCCCGGAGATCCACGAGCTGATCTGGGGCATTGTCAGCTTCGCGGTCCTCGCGTTCTTCCTGTGGAAGTTCGCGGGTCCGGCGCTGAACCGGATGCTCGATGCACGCCAGCAGGCGGTCGTCGGCGGGTTGCAGGAGGCCGAGCAGGCGAAACAGGAGGCGCAGGACCTCCTCGACGACTACCGCCAGCAGCTCGCCAACGCCAAGGACGAGGGCAACCGGATCATCGAAGAGGCTCGCCAGACAGCCGAGACGATGCGAGACGAGCTGATGGCCAAGGCATCGTCCGAGGCGGATGAGATCGTCGCCAAGGCTCGCGGCGAGGTCATCGCCGAACGCGAGCGTGCACTCACCGAAGTACGACAAGAGGTCGCCGACCTGTCCATCGACCTGGCAGAGCGGGTCGTTCAGGGCAGTCTCGACCGTGAGGCCCAGCGAGGGCTCATCAACCGGTATCTGGACGAGCTCGAACGGATGAGCTGATGAACGACCGGATCGAAGGGTACGCCGAGGCGATCTTCGCCATTGCGAACGCAGAAGGGAACCTGGACTCGGTCGAGGCCGAGATGTACGCGGTCGCCCGTGCCATCGAGGCTTCTCCCGAACTGACCGACGCACTCGCCGATCCCCGCCTCCCGAACGAACGCAAGGAAGCAGTGCTCGCCGACCTGCTCGAAGGCAAGGCGTCCGGCCTCACCTCTTCTTTCGTGCAGTTCGTCGCGCGCCTTGGCCGTGCACGGGACATCCCGGCGGTCGCGGACGCGTTCGTGGCTCGGTCGGCAGAGTCGCGCAACCGGGCGGTCGCAGAGGTCCGTGCGGCGGTCCCACTGGACGCCGAGACTCTCCGGCGGCTCGAGGAAGCGCTCGGCAGGGCTACCGGCAAGACCGTGGAGGTGAAACTCGTCGTCGATCCGAGTGTCGTCGGCGGCGTGGTCGCAACGGTCGGTGACACCGTGATCGACGGTTCGATTCGCCATCGTCTCGAAAGCCTCCGTCAGACCCTGCAACGCCGATGAAGGAGCAACGATGGCCGAACTGACGCTTGACCCCAAAGACATCGCCGCTTCCCTTCGGAAGCACCTCCAGGACTGGAAGCCATCGATCGAGGCTGAAACCGTCGGGCACGTCACCTCCATCGCCGACGGTGTCGCCATCGTCAAGGGGCTCCCGAATGCGATGTCGTCAGAGCTCCTCGAATTCCCCGGCGGTCTCCTTGGGGTCGCACTCAACCTCGACGAGGAGTCCATCGGTGTGGTGCTGATGGGTGAGTTCTCTCACGTCGAAGAGGGATCGCCTGTCCGCTCGACTGGGAGGGTGCTCTCGATCGGCGTCGGTGACGGCCTGCTCGGACGGGTCATCGATTCGCTCGGCACCCCGATCGACGGCAAGGGGCCCATCAACACCACCGAGCGGCGCCTTCTCGAAGTACAGGCACCGTCGGTGGTGCAGCGCCAGCCGGTGAAAGAGCCACTCCAGACCGGCATCAAGGCGATCGACACGATGATCCCGATCGGCCGCGGTCAACGCGAGTTGATCATCGGCGACCGGCAGACGGGCAAGACGGCCGTCGCCGTCGACACGATCATCAACCAGAAGGGCCAGGGCGTGAAGTGCGTCTACGTCGCGATCGGTCAGAAAGCATCGACCGTCGCCGAGGTTGTCGACGCACTCCACAAGCATGGCGCCATGGAGTACACGGTGGTGGTCAACGCTCCCGCGTCTGCACCTGCCGCGCTCCAGATGTACGCGCCGTACGCAGGCTCCGCGATCGGCCAGTACTGGATGTACAAGGGTGAGCATGCCCTCATCGTGTTCGACGACCTCTCCAAGCAGGCCGTCGCCTATCGGGAGATCTCGCTGCTGCTACGCCGGCCGCCAGGTCGGGAGGCGTACCCTGGCGACGTCTTCTACCTGCACAGCCGTCTGCTCGAGCGGTGTGCCAAGCTGTCCGACGAGCTGGGCGGTGGGTCGCTCACCGGGCTTCCGATCGTCGAGACCAAGGCAGGCGACATCTCGGCGTACATCCCGACGAACGTCATCTCGATCACCGACGGACAGATCTTTCTCGAGACCGATCTGTTCTACTCGGGCGTGCGGCCCGCCATCAACGCTGGGACGTCGGTGTCTCGTGTCGGTGGGAGCGCCCAGGTCAAGGCGATGAGAAAGGTCTCTGGTCCGTTGCGCATCAACCTCGCCCAGTTTCGGGAGCTGGAGGCGTTCGCGGAGTTCGGAGCCGAGCTCGACTCGGCGAGTGCTGCACAGCTCGAACGAGGCAAGCGGGTCGTCGAAGTACTCAAACAGCGGCAGTTCAGCCCGGTCCCGATCGAGGATCAGGTCGTTGCGATCCACGCGGTGACGAACGGCTTCATGGACGACGTGCCCGTTGAGGCGATTCAGCGGTTCGAAGAGGAGCTGCATGCGTTCCTCAGGAGCCGCCACGGGGCGCTGCTCGATGTGATCTCGTCGACGGGTTCGCTGCCGGAAGGCGATCAGCTCGACTCGGCGATCAACGGCTTCAAAGAGATCTTCGAGGCATAGGAGACGAGTCGGTGGCGAGCGCTGAGCTACGGCTGACGAGGCGGCGGATCAAGTCCGTCCGGTCGACGAAGAAGATCACGCGTGCGATGGAACTCATCGCGGCATCGCGGATCGTCGGTGCTCAGCAACGCGTCGAGGCGTCGAAACCGTACGTCGCCCGGCTGGTCGACGTGATCCGCAACGTCGGCAGGGCCGCAGGAGGAACGTCGCACATGCTTCTCGACCGCCGGCCCGTCGCAACCGCAGGCATCGTTGTCGTTTCCTCCGACAGGGGACTGGCGGGTGCCTACAACTCCACGGTCATCAGACTCGCGGAACGCCGAGTCATCGAGTTGCGAGGCGACGGCGTCGATGTGCGGTTGTACGTCGTCGGCAAGAAGGCGAATACCTACTTCCGGTTCCGTGGCTATCACGTCGAGCGATCGTTCGTCGGCATGACCGACGCGCCGAACTACTCGGACGCCAGGGCGATCGCCAACTCGATCATGGAGGCGTACGCCGTCGGCGAGGTGGACCTGGTGGAGGTGTTCTACACCAGATACCGCTCGGCGCTCGTGCAGGAAGGGACCAGGCTGGAGCTCCTTCCGATCGTTCCACCTGGGGACGCTGAGGACAAGGCCGAAACGGTGTCATACTCGTTCGAGCCGTCACCGTCGGAGATCCTCGACCGTTTGCTGCCCAGGTATGTGGAAGCGGCCGCGTTCGGGATGCTGCTCGACTCGTCGGCGTCGGAGCACGCATCGCGACAGCGTGCGATGAAAGCGGCGACGGAAAACGCGGAGGAACTCATCAAGGTGTTGAGCCGGATGGCCAACCAGGCCCGTCAGGCAGAGATCACGACGGAGATCTCAGAGATCGTTGGCGGCGCGGAAGCGCTGCGTGAGGGATAGGAGCAAGCGTGGCAGAGGTCAAGAGCGTTGGGCGGATCGTCAGGGTGACGGGACCGGTCGTCGACGTCGAATTCCCGAAAGGTGAGCTGCCGGAGATCCTTCACGCCCTCGAGATCTCGTTCGAGGTCGACGGCAGGCATGAGATGATCGTCGCCGAGGTCGCCCAACACCTCGGCGACGAGCGGGTACGGGCCGTTGCCATGAAGGGAACGGATGGCCTCGTGCGAGGGGCGGAGGTGCACAACACCGGCGGGCCGATCACGGTGCCGGTCGGACCGAAGACGCTCGGGCACATCTTCAACATGTGGGGTGAACCGCTCGACGTGCCCGCAGACTCGATCGAATTCGACGAGCGCTGGCCGATCCATCGGACGGCGCCGAAGTTCGAGGATGTAGAGGCGCAGAAGGAGATCTTCGAGACGGGCATCAAGGTCATCGACCTCCTCGAACCGTACGTGCAAGGCGGCAAGATCGGCATGTTCGGCGGTGCCGGCACCGGCAAGACCGTCATCATTCAGGAGATGATCAACAGGGTCGCCACCCAGCACGGCGGTGTCTCCGTGTTCGCCGGCGTCGGCGAGCGCACACGCGAAGGCAACGATCTGTTCATCGAGATGACCGAGTCCGGTGTGATCGAGAAGGCGGCGCTGGTGTTTGGCCAGATGGACGAACCACCAGGCGTGCGTCTTCGGGTCGGTCTGTCGGCGCTCACGATGGCCGAGTACTTCCGTGACGAGATGCGTCAGGACGTGCTGCTGTTCATCGACAACATCTTCCGTTTCACCCAGGCAGGGTCCGAGGTGTCGACGCTGCTTGGGCGAATGCCTTCAGCCGTCGGCTACCAGCCGACCCTCGCCGACGAGATGGGTGTCCTCCAGGAGCGGATCACCTCCCTGAAGGGAAGGTCGATCACGTCGTTGCAGGCGATCTACGTGCCCGCAGACGACATCACCGACCCGGCGCCGCACACGACGTTCGCCCACCTCGACGCAACGACGGTGCTGTCGAGAGGCCTGGTCGAGCTGGGCATCTACCCCGCGATCGACCCGCTCGACTCGACGAGCCGCATCCTCGACCCGCTGTACGTCGGGCAGGAGCACTACGACGTGGCCCGGACCATCCAGCAGATCCTGCAACGCTACAAGGACCTTCAGGACATCATCGCGATCCTGGGCATCGACGAGCTGTCCGAAGAGGACAAGCTGATCGTCGGCAGGGCCAGGCGAATCCAGAAGTTCCTGTCCCAGCCGATGTTTGTCGCCGAGCAGTTCACCGGCATTCCCGGTGTGTTCGTCCCACTGAAGGAGAGCATCCGCGACTTCAAGATGCTGATCGACGGCGACCTCGACAACCTGCCCGAGCAGGCGTTCTACATGGTCGGCGGCGTCGAGGACGTGCAGGCGAAAGCCAGACAGCTGGTGTCCTCGCCATGAGCTTTCACGTGGACATCGTGACGCCGGAGTCCGTCGTCTGGTCGGGCGACGCCAACTTCGTCGTCGCGAGAACCGTGGAGGGCGAGATCGGCATTCTCACGGACCACGAACCACTGATGGCTGCGCTCGCGACGGGTGTCGTGGTCGTTGAGGCGGACGACGAGCGGGTCACGGTGGGGACCCATGGAGGGTTTCTTCAGGTGATCGACAACCAGGTGACACTCCTGACGGACAGGGCCCAGCTCACCGAAGATCGTGGTGAGGCACTCGAAGCCGCCTACCGGCTCAGGGATGAACTCGAAGAAGAGATCACCTGAGTTCTCCTCTTAACTGATTCTTCAATACAATGAGACTGCCCGATTCCGGGCACACCCAACGGCTTGCCAAAGCCGACCCCACAAGGAGGATAAGAGATGTTTGCAAAGAGGGGAGCGCTCGTCGCGATTATCGCGGCCTTCGCGCTCGTCGTAGCCGCGTGCGGAGGCACGTCGACGACGACTACAACCGAAGCCAGTGGTGCCACAACCACCACTGAGGCTATGGCGACAACGACAACTGAAGCAATGGCAACCACAACGACAGAGGCGATGGCCGACTTGACCGGCACGATCACGTTGTGGCATGCGTGGAAGGACACCGAGATCGAGAGCCTCAACGAGGTGATCTCCGGTTTCCAGGCGCTGCATCCGAATGTCACGTTCGACGTGCTGTATGTGCCGTTTGACGACCTTCAGAACAAGGTGACCACAGAGTGGAGCACCGGGACCGGACCGTCCGTGCTGATCGGAGCCACCGACTGGGCCTCGAGCTTCCTCGACGCCGACCTGATCTACGACATGAAGGGCCTCATCTCGCAGGACGTCATCGACACGATCAACCCGGCGGCCTTGGGTGCCGTTACCTATGACGGTGTGTACGCGGGACTTCCAGAGACCTTGAAGGGTGTCGTGATGTACCGCAACAAGACGCTCGTCCCGGACGCGCCGAAGACGTTCGACGACATCGTTGCTGCGGGCAACGCCAGCCTGGAGCGTGGGTTCTTCTTCTCGATGCCCAACCTCATCACCGCCTGCGATGGCGAGATCGCTGATGCCGACGGCATGCCCATGTTCAACACGGACGCCGGCGTCTGCTGGCTCGAGCTGCTGAACCAGTATCCGAACCCGACCTACAACACCGACGACGATGTCGATACGTTCAAGGCCGGCCAGACGGGAATCATCATCGACGGTACCTGGAACCTTGGAGCGCTCTCGGAGGCGATCGGTGCCGACAACCTGGCGATCGATCCGTGGCCGACGGCCGCGAACGGTGCGATGTCCGGTGTGGTGCAGACCGAGTCGATCTACATCAGCAACAACACGACTGATGCCGATCTGGATGCCGCCACGGCGTTCGTCGAGTACTTCCTGTCGAAGGAGTCGCAGACGACCTTGTCGGATGCCACCAAGGCCGCTCACATCCCGGCCGTCTCCGGTGTCGAAGTGACGGACCCGCTCCTCGCAGGTGCGGTTGCCGCCTTCAGCGGAGGTATCGCCCAGCCGCGTTTCGGTGGCTGCTACTGGGGCAACATGGACACGGCGCTCAACGCCTACTTCGGTGGTGAGCAGACCGCTCAGGAAGCCCTCCAAAGCGCAGCCGACGTCATCGGCAACGCCGTCACGGCAGGTGAGTGCAGCTAATAGTCGAAACCGAGTGATCGAGGAGGGTGGATGGCGACATCCGCCCTCCTCGCGTTCCTATACTCCCGGCACGGAGGAGACGTGACCGCACGGGTGGGACGCCGACAACAGAGCATCTGGCGCAGGGCGCGCAAGTCGCTGGGGCCGTGGGCGTATGTCGCTCCCGCAGGCCTCATCATGGCGGTGATCTCGTTCTTCCCGCAGGCGTTCCAGATCTGGATGGCCTTCACCAACTTCACCGTCAAGAACCTCCGCTTCAATCTGTTCAATCCCGAGACGTGGGCCAAGTTCGCTCCTACAGGCGTCGGTTTCGACAACTTCGTTCGAATCGTCAAGAGCGATCTGCCGATCTCGACCTACGACTTCCCGCGGATCCTCGGCTGGAACCTGTCGTGGACGTTCGTGAACCTGATCTTCCACGTGTCGCTCGGGATCGCGATCGCCATGGCGCTCAACTCCAAGCGAGTGGTCTTCAGGCGATTCTATCGAGCCATTTTCGTGATCCCGTGGGCGCTCCCCGCCTATGTGAGCGCTCTCACCTTCGCCAACATGTTCAACAAGGACTTTGGTGCGATCAACCAGCTGTTTCACACGAACATCGACTGGCTCGGACAGGCCAGTGTCGCAGGGCCGTTCGGGGGCATCCTGTCATGGCTGCCATATGCCGCGTACGCGGTACTCATCGCGAACGTGTGGTTGGGCTGGCCGTTCATGATGGTCGTCGCGACAGGTGCGCTCCAGTCGATCCCGCATGAGCTGTACGAAGCGTCCCGCATCGATGGCGCGTCCGGCTGGCAGCAGTTCCGGTTCGTCACGATGCCGTTGATCCGGCCGGCCATGGTGCCGGCGATCATGCTCGGGTCTATCTGGACGTTCAATCAGTTCAACGTCATCTACTTCATCTCGAGGGGCGGTCCGCTGGGTCGCACCGAGATCCTCATCACGCAGGCATTCAAGCTCGTCTACGAGAACCAACTGTACGGTGTTGCCGCGGCCTTCAGCATCGTCGTGTTCTTGATTCTGTTGATCATCACCCTCATCCAGAACCGTGTTACGAGAGCGACGGAATCCTATGACCTTGCGTAGCTTTTTCAGGAAGGAACCGAAGGTCGCTGATCCGTGGACGACCAAGGAGATCCTCAAGCAGATCGGGCTCCAGGTTCTGCTGTTGATGGTCCTCGCGCTGGTCCTGTTCCCGGTCGTGTGGATCGTCTCGATGGCGATCGACCCGAGGAACATCTCCAAGCCGCTCGAACTGACGCTGATTCCCCCTGGTGCCTCGCTCGCGGCGTTCAAGAAGGTGTTGCTCGAGCCGTTTGCGCTTCTCTGCTCCACACCCAACGATCCCAGTAGCTGCATGAAGTTTGGCGGTCTGCTGATGAACAGCCTCATCGTGTCGCTCGGGACCGCCCTGTTCGCCGTCGGCCTCGGTGCGTCCGCGGCGTACGCATTCTCCCGGTTCAAGTTCATCGGGAGACAGGCCGGCATGCTCGGGTTCATCTTCCTGCTGATGATGCCGTCAACCGGCCTCCTCGCCCCGCTGTTCGTGCTGCTCTCGCAGATCAAGGTGGCCGGTGAGCCACTCCGGGCGACGCTGCTTGGGCTCGCCATCGCCTACGCCGCCGGGGCGTTGCCGTTCGCCGTGTGGAACCTGAAGGGCTACTTCGATACGGTCCCCAAAGACCTGGAGGAGGCGGCGCTCGTGGACGGTGCGAGCCCGTTCAAGACGTTCTTCCGGATCATTCTCCCGCTCTCGACGCCCGCTATGGCTGTCACGGTGCTGTTCTCGTTCATGACGGGATGGACCGAATTCATCCTTGCATGGAACTTCCTGAGCAAGCCGAGCCGATTCACCCTGGCGATGGCGCTGCGGTCGATGCAGGGTCAGTTCTCGACCCCGTGGTCGGAGTTCGCAGCCATGTCGATTCTGATGTCGATCCCGATCATCGTGCTGTTCTTCGCGCTCCAACGCTGGATCGTGTCAGGGTTGACCATCGGCGGCGTCAAGGGATGACCTTCAGGCGGTTCGCCGCACTGCTCCTTGCCCTCCTGCTCGCCTCGTGCATCGAGACGGCACCCCCCTCGTCTACCACCACCGCACCGACGACGCGGCCGACCACGACGACATCGCCGCCGGGTGAGGATCTCACGGTGTGGGTCGACGATCCCCGGTACGACCTGATCGCTACCGCTGCGGCTTCCTTCAGCGAGGCGAGTGGCATCGCAGTCGACGTCAGCAGGGTGAGCTTCGATGACACGCTCGCCGCCGTGACGGCAGGCGAAGGCCCTGACGTGTTCCTCGCCTCGCATGAGCATCTCGGGGAGTTCCTCCGTGACGGGCTCGTGCTGCCTGTCGAACTCGACCAGGTCGACCTGGACCCTGTCGCCGTCGACGCCGTTTCCGATGGCGACGTCACGTACGGTGTGCCGTACGGGATGGAGGCGGTTGCCCTGTTCTCCAAGGATGGGGCTGTGGCGTCCTTCGCCGACATCGCCGCCTCGGGCGGAACGGTCGGCGTTCCTGATCACTGGTTCTACGCCTACGGGTTCCTGTCGGCGTCGGGCGGCTACCTGTTCGGATCGTCGATCGACGACATCGGTCTGTCGGCAGGGGAGGAGGGTCTCGTTGCGTTCCAGCAGCTCATCGCCAACGGGACCGTTACCGTCGCCTCGTACCCGGACCTCGTGGACCAGTTCGCCGGTGGCGGAATCGACGCACTCGTGACGGGGCCGTGGCAGGTCGCCCCGTTCGACGATGCCGGCACAGAGTTCAGCGTTGTTCCACTTCCGACACTCGAC
>Ga0307424_1001778_pt1 | contig 11029 bp, 8 predicted proteins | sample SalMarWE160320MG_FD_202157 | JGI IMG/M metagenome (GOLD analysis project Ga0307424, IMG submission 202157) | Salt marsh sediment microbial communities from the Plum Island Ecosystem LTER, Massachusetts, United States - WE1603-20 | ecosystem: Environmental > Aquatic > Marine > Intertidal zone >...
GGCGGAAGACCACCTCCAGGGCGCCGGCGGCCGGAGCCGGAGCCGGCTTCCGGCGGGCCCAGGCCGCGGCCACCGCCCCCCCGTCCGGGGCCGCGGTCACCTCGGGGTAGGCGGTCCCCGCGATCACGCCGTCGTTGAGCGCGCGGTCCCAGCGGGTGTCCAGGGCCGCGCTCCCCCAGGCCTCCCGGTATCCGGCCCGGACGATCTCGTGCCCGTCCCGTTCCGTCCGCCCCAGGAGCAGGGCCAGGATCTCGATCTCGCTCTTCCCCTCGTAGAGGGGGGCGATGAGCGGCTGCTGGATCGAGCGGGTGCCGTCCCATCCCTCGCCGTCCCCCCAGCTCTCCAGGTAGTGGCAGAGGGGAAGGTGCCAGGCGGCGGCGGCCGAGGTCTCGTCCTCGTACAGGCCGGCCCGCACCGTGGCCTTGGCCTTGGCCATGGCCGCGGCGAACTCCAGATCCGCCGGGGCGTCGTAAGCCGGGTTGCCCCCGAGCACGACCAGCAGCTCCACCCGGCCGGCCCGGAGATCCCCGGCCAGCTCGGCGATGGAGGCGGTCTGCTCCCCGGGGTACGGCTCCCGGGTGTGGCGCACCACCGAACCGACCGCGCCCAGTCCCCGGTTCAACAGGTGGACCAGGGCGTGGACCTCGGCCGGCTGGTGGACACCGGCGATCACCACCGCCCGCCCGCGGTGGGCGGCCAGGTCCTTGGCCACCGCCGTCACCCAGGCCTCCAGATCGCCCAGGGGGCCGGAGGCCTCGATGGCCGCCCCGGAGAGGTCAACCCCGTGATGGCGGCGGAGCTTGAAGGCCACGGCCCGGGCCAGTTCGGCGATCTGCGAATGGGGCATGCGGAGCCGGTGGTCGGCCATGACCCCGGTCACGCTGAACCCGCTCTCCACCTGGTAGAGGCGGTTCATGGAGTCCTTCTCCGAGGTCACGCGACGGCGGCGGGCGAAGTTCCGGGCGTTGCGCACCGAGTCCGGCTCGGTCTGCAGGAAGTCGGAGTCCAGGGACAGGATCACGTCCGCCTGGTCCAGGTAGAGCTGGGTGCGGAGCGGCTTCCCGAAGGCCAGCCGGCTCCCGGCCACCGCCGCGTCCCGGTGGACCGGCTCGTACTCGTGCCACCGGGCCCGCGGGTAGGCGGCGGCCGCCTCGGCCCGGAGGGCGCGAACGGCGGGAGAGGCGCTGGGCGGGCTCAGGAACCGCAGGCCCTCGCCCCCCTTGCCCCGCAGGTCGCGCAGCCGCGGCCCGGCCCAGGCCAGGAACTCGTCCCAGCTCCGGCGCAGGCTCCCCTCGACCGGCATCTTGGACCGGTCCGGATCGTAGAGGTCCAGGATGGAGGCCTGGGCCCACAGGTGGGTGGCGCCGCGGCTCGACGGGTGGTCCGGGTTCCCCTCGATCTTGGTGGGCCGCCCCTCGTTGCTGGTGACCAGCACGCCCTCGGCCACCCCCCGGAAGGGGAAGACGGTGGCGTAGGACTGGGGCACCCCGGGAAGGAGATCCTCGGGGAGCTTGGTGTAGGGCAGGATCCTGGCCAGGGGCCGGCTGCACCCGGTCACGCCCGAGAGCGCGATGGCCGCTCCCATGAGCCCCAGGAAGGTGCGGCGCGAGACCGGATCCGAGATCACTTGGGTCTCAGAGGGGAACTCCCGCTCCAGGTGGTGCCGGAACTCGGGGGTGTCGGCCAGCTCCTCCAGGCCGCGCCAATAGGTCTTCCCGGCCTTCTTCCCGCCGACGGCGGGATCCGGGGTTCCCGGCGACACGTGCTTCATCGGTGGCACCCCGCGCAGTTGGTGGTGGGATGGATGTTGTTGGCCTGCACCAGCTCCCGGCCCAGGGTCAGTTGATCCCCCGGAGGCCGGTAGCCCATGGTGGTGACCTGGTCCACCGGCCGCAGGTACTTCTCCGGGTTCCGGTGGCAGTCCAGGCACCAGGCCATGTTGAGCGGCTTGGCCTGGTGCACCACTTCCATCTGGTCGATTCGGCCGTGACAGGTCTCGCAGCCCACCCCGGAGTGGATGTGGATGCTGTGGTTGAAGTAGACGAAGTCCGGCGCGTGGTGGATCCGGATCCACTCCACCGGCTCCCCGGTGGCGTAGCTCTCGCGGACCGGGGCCAGCTTGGGGCTGTCCGGCTTGAGCAGGGTGTGGCAGTTCATGCAGGTGGCGGTGGGCGGGACCATGGCCACCGGCGACCGCTCGACCGCCACGTGGCAGTAGCGGCAGTCCATCCCCAGATCGCCGGCGTGGAGTTTGTGGCTGTAGGGGACCGGCTGCTTGGGCGCGTAGCCGACCTGGGTCGAGTAGGGCGAGATATAGTACGCGAAGGCGGTGATGGCGCCGACCGCGACCAGGGTGAGTCCGGCGCTCACCGGTATGGGCGTGCGGTTGGCCCACTTAGGAAAGATCATGTGTCCTTGATCCCAACCGATCTTCGGGGCGCGAGTCCAGTCAGTGCGTTGAAAAAGAAGAGGTTAGGGTCGAACGGAACCCTGCCGTCAGGCCCCCCCGTGCGGATCAAGCGCGCATGATACCGATCTTGACCAATCCTGTCAGCAACTTTGTGATCCAATTCACAAGCGCCCACCACCCCCCGGCGAGGGGGGGTGGAACCTGTCCAGCAGGAGCCCCAGGAGGGTCAGCCCGAAGGTGATGCTGGCCAGGAGGATGATGGTCAAGGCCGGCCATATGTTGTTGACCTGAGAGTAGATAGCGAGATACCTCACGCACAGGAAGAGGGTCAGCACGGCCAGGGCCAGCTGGCCGCCGAGGCGCCGGCGCCAGGTCAGCCAGGCCGCGGCCAGTACGCCGGCCGCCGCCACCTCGGCCACCGTCTCCCAGGGCCCGCCTCCGGGGTGGAGCCCGGTCCGCAGAAGCGCCACCAGGGCCACGAGCCACCCCGTCACCGCCGCCGCCCGGGTCATGATCGTCCTCCCATGGCTCGCCGTCCCTTCAACTCAGGAGCCCCTCAACTCAGAAACAGGAGCGCCACCCGCACCCCCAGGTTGGCGTACAAGCCGGCCACCAGGTCGTCGGTGACCACCCCCTCCCCCCGCGGGAGGTTCTGGGCCCGGCCGGCGGGAAAGGGCTTCAGCACGTCGAAGACCCGGAAGAGCAGGAAGCCGATCCCCAGGAGCACCCAGCGCAGGACCCCGTGCGGGAGGGCGGGGAGAAGGAGAAAGGTCACCATCATCCCCGCCACCTCGTCGATGGTGATCGCCTTGGCGTCGTGGCCGTAATAGAACTCGGCCCGGGTGCTGACCGCCACCGCGATCCAGACCACGGCCACGGTGGCCGCGCCCTGGATCCAGGAGGCGAGGTCCACGAACCGGTAGAAGAGCGGGGTGACGGCGAGCGAGGCGAAGGTGGCCGGGGCGACCGGGGCCGCCTCGCCGATCAGGAACAGGGTGGCCGCCATGCGGAGCGGGAGCGGGGTGTTCGTAGGCGGGCGCCGCTTCATGACGTCTCGTCCATTCCCTTGCGGCCCTCCAGGGCGCGGGCCAGGGTGGCCTGGTCGGCGTACTCCAGGTCGCCGCCCACCGGGATCCCCCGGGCGATGCGGCTCACCCGCGCCCCCAGGGGCCGGAGCAGCTCCATGAGGAAATGGGCGGTGGCCTCCCCCGGCGGATTGGGATTGGTGGCCAGGATGACCTCCGCCACCCCGCCCTGCTTCACCCGGTCCACCAGTTCCCGGGCCCGGATGTCGTCGGGGCCGGTGTTCTCCAGCGGGTTGAGCGCCCCCCGCAACACGTGGTACTGGCCCCGGAATCCCCCGCTGGCCTCGATGGCCAGGACGTCCATCGGCTGCTCCACCACGCAGATCACGTCCCGGGGCCGCTTGGGGTCGCGGCAGATCAGGCACGGATCGTCCTCGGTGAAGTTGCCGCACACGGTACAGGTGTGCACCTGCTCCTTGACCGCGCGGATGGCCTCGGCCAGGCCCAGAGCCTCCTCCCGCGAGGTGCGCAGGAGATGGAAGGCCAGGCGCTGGGCGCTCTTCCGCCCGATCCCGGGCAGGCGGGTCAGCGACTCCACGAGCCGTTCCACCGAATGACTGGAAAACTGCATGGACGGGGTCCCCGGGGCGGGGTCAGAACAGACCGGGGGGGAGTCCGCCGGTCACCTTGGCCAGTTCGGCCTGGGCCAGATCCTCGGCCTTCTTGCGGGCTTCCCCGTAGGCGGCGAGGATCATGTCTTCGAGGATCTCCACGTCCTCGGCGCTGACCGCCTCCGGCTTCAGACGGATGGAGAGCATGACCTGCTTGCCGTTCATGACCACGGTCACCGCTCCCCCCCCGGCCGAGGCCTCGACCTCGGTGGCTTCCAGCTCTTCCTGAACCCGGGCCATCTTGGCCTGCATTTCCTGGGCTTGCTTCATCAGCTTGCCCATGTTGCCCATCCCTTTCATGGGGTCTCGCTCCTTGGTTCTGCCGATCCATCGCCGGCGATCCGAAAACAGGCGCTCTAGGGAAGCACTTCGCCGTCGAACATGTCGAGGGCCTTCTGCAGCAGGGGCTCGTCCTTGAAGATCTGGCCCATGCTGCGGGTGTCCTCTTCCGGTTTGGCCTGGAGCCGCGGGGGTTCGCCGGCGGCCGGCTCCGCGGCCGTCGCCGCGGGCGGCGTGGCGGCCGCTCCCCCCGCGTCCCCGGAGCCTTCCAGGACCACGCGTCCCCCGGACAGGCCGAGGCCCTTCAGGATGCCGGTGAGAAAGCCCTGGATCTCGCCGTCGGCCAGCTTGGCCGCCAGCAGGGTGCCGGCTCCGGGGGTGGCCGCGGGGCGGACCACCAGGTGGCCCTGGGCGGTGATGTCCACGGCGGTGGCCCCCTGAAGCATGCCGAAGAGGGCCATCCCCTTCTCCCGGGAGGCCTCCACGCAGGCCACCCAGAGTTCGGTCGCCTTGCCCGCGCCGGGGGCGGCCGCGCCCTGGGTCGGCTTGGCCGGTTTGCCGGGTCGGGCCGTCTCGCCGGGTCGGGCAGTCTTGCCGGGTTGGTCCGGTTTACCGGCCCGGGCCGGTTGGCCGGAGGCACCGGTCCCGGCCGGCTTCGAGGACGGGGACCGGGCGGGCTTGTCCGGGCTCGGGCCGGGAGCGGCAGGGCCCGGGGCGCCTCCCATCCTGGCCTCCAGGGCCAGGAGCCGCTCGGCCAGTTCCCCCAGCGGCATGCGCGAGGCCTGCTCGGCCATCTCGGCCAGGGCGAGTTCCAGGGTCAACCGGGGATGATCGTTCCGGCGGAGCCCGGCCGCCACCTCCGCCGCCCGGTCCACCAGCTCGACCAGGGTCTCTCGGGAGAAGCGCCCGGCCTGGGTCTGGAGCCGGGGCACCTCGGACGGCGGGGCGTCCAGAAGCGGGACCAGCGAGTCGCTGAGCCGGACCAGGAGCAGATCCCGCAGGTGGGTGGCCAGTCCCTCGGCCAGATCGCCCAGGTCCGCTCCCTGGGTGTAGGTCGTGTCCAGGAGCTGGAAGGCGCCGGCCACGTCCTCCTCGGCCAGGCGGTCGATCAGGCTGTAGTAGAAGTCGCCGCCCACCAGGCCGAGCAGGCGCTCCACGGTTTCGCGGTCGATCGCCCCCTGGGCGGCGGAGATCACCTGGTCCATGAGCGAGAGCGCGTCACGAAGCCCCCCCTTGGCCCGGCGCGCCACCAGGGAAAGCGCTTCCGGAGCGGCGTCGATCCCCTCCTTCTCCGCGATGGCGCCGAGGTGCTCGGCGATCTTCCGGGCCGGGATGCGAGCGAAGTCGAAGCGCTGGACCCGGGAGAGGATGGTGGCCGGTACCTTGAACGGCTCGGTGGTGGCAAACACGAAGACCACGTGGGCCGGCGGCTCCTCCAGCGTCTTGAGCAGGGCGTTGAACGCCTCGGTGGTCAACATGTGGACTTCGTCGATGATGTAGACCTTGGACCGCTGGCCGCTCGGGGCGTAACGGACGTTCTCCCGGAGTTCGCGGACCTCGTTGATGCCGCGGTTGGAGGCGCCGTCGATCTCCAGCACGTCCAGGCTCCGCCCCTCGGTGATCTCGCGGCAGGTCCCGCAGGTGTTGCACGGCACCGGGGTCGGGCCGTTCTCGCAGTTCAGGGCCTTGGCCAGGATCCGGGCCGCAGTGGTCTTCCCCACCCCGCGGGGCCCGCAGAAGAGATAGGCGTGGGCCACCCGACCCCCGGTGATGGCGTTCTCGAGAGTCTGGATCAGGTGATCCTGCCCCACGATGTCGGCGAAGACTTGCGGCCGGTACTTCCGGGCGAGCACCAGATAGGCCATGGCAACCTCCCGAGGTGGAGAGCCGGGGAACCGGACCCCGGGTCCCCGGAAAAAAAGGGTCGTGCACCCGCCGTCGATCCCTGGCCGACGCCGGCCCCGGCCGTACGGCTCCAACCAGGCAAACCGGCGGCACATCGAGGAGGTTGCTTACCGCTGCTACCTTCCGGTCCTGACGGGGTTCACAAGCCTCGATTGCGCCGGACCTGGCCTTCCACGCCGCCGGTCTCCGGAGCCCGCACGCCGGGGCAGGGGCCTCGGGCAGGGATTCAGCTCCGCTGTAGCGGATTGCGGATGCAGGGCACCGCTAGCTCCCCGCCTAGCACGACCCAAAACCGTCGACACCCCGCGGGGCGGGGATCCAACGAATTGCAGGACAACCGGTTGGTCGGGGAAACGCCCGGGCATTATCCCACGGGCGGGCGGGGGCGGCAAGGCGGAGGCCCCGGGGCCGGGCGGGCCGAGGGGGTGGTGGAGATGAGCGGGATCGAACCGCCGACCTCCTCGTTGCGAACGAGGCGCTCTCCCATCTGAGCTACATCCCCAGGAACCAAGGACCCCTCCGGCAAGCGCCGTATTGTGGCACAGGGCCCAGGGGCAGGCAAGACGGCGCCCGCGGCCTGCCCCGGCCTCCCGGGCCCCCGCCCGGCCGGGGTTTCGGTGGGCCGGACCGGGCTCCATGGTGTACAATGACAGGGTGTCGCTCTGTGAGTTGCACTCCCTCAGCAACCCTCGGCGAAGCGGCGGACGACCCCAGGCTGGGTCCGCCCTCGCCCCTCAGTCGGCCATCCGGATCCAGCCCCGGGTGTAGATCGATCTGTCATGGGAGGTTAATCGCATGAAGCGGACTGCGCTCTTTATCGCGCCCCTTCTCCTGCTCGCGGTGGCCGCGCCGTTGGCCCTGGCCAGCGACGGGTACGGCAAGTGCACGGCGAGCGCCCAGGAGTGCCTGGACAGCATGGTCAAGATGTACCGGCACCGGGGTTGGATCGGCCTGGAGCTCAACAGCGAGCCCGGACGGCTGGCCATCACCAAGGTCATGCCCGGGAGCCCGGCCGAGCGGGCGGGGCTCGAGCCGGGTGACGTGCTCTTCGCGGTCAGCGGCGTCGAGTACACCGAGGCCAACAACGAGAAGCTCTCGGAGATCCGGAAGGACATGACGCCGGGCAAGGTGTTCACCTTCACCATCCTGAAAGGCGGACACGACCAGGAGGACATCGACATCACCCTGGGCCAGTTCCCGCAGGACGTCCTGGCCCAGGTGATCGGCATGCACATGCTGGAGCAGCACGCCCACGTGGACAGCGCCGAATAGACGGCGCGCCGCGCCCCCCTCTTGCGGCTGGAGGCCGGGGTCCTGCTTCGGGACCCCGGCTCTTTTGTGCCCCGGAGACGCCGGGTCGGGTCCCGGACCCTCCACATCCCGGCCGGATTGACGCCTGCCCCCCGGCTGCTACAATCCGCCACCCAGCCCCCATGACCCCGACGATTCGCGAACGACACCGTGGAAGGGAGACGCTTCCCCCCGCGGGCGCCGTTTCCGCTCGTCGGGGCCGGCGCCTTCCTGGAGGGAGAAGTCACGCCATGCATGCTCCTGGGATTCGGATGGGAATTCTTGTGCCTCTCGCCGCGGCCTGTCTCGGCCTGCCCGGTCCGGCCGGACCCGCGCAGGCGGACCAGAACCTGGACTGGGTCCAGTTCAGCGTCTCCTCGGGTCTCGGACTCGCCCACTACGACAAGACCCAGGAGGTGGACGACAGCCTGGCCCTGGAGGGGCGCCTCGGCCTCATCTTCTTCGGCCGGGTCGGCATCGAGGGAACCTACGGCAAGTCCTACGGCGACGGCCAGCGGGTCCCCGACCACAACTTCCCGGTGGACCACCTGGCCGCGGACGTGATCGTGAACCTCCTCCCGGAAGCCCGGGTGCGCCCCTTCCTGCGCGCGGGCTGGGCCCAGTTCGACTTCGACACCCCCGGGGACACCCACCAGAGCCTGAACGGCTGGGAACTCGGCGGCGGGGTGAGGCTCCCCCTCCTGCAGCGCATCGACTACGGAATGGACCTGCGGATCGACGCCCGCACCGTGCTCACCCGGAACGACCCGCCCCTGGCCGACGCCGGGGATACCAAGAGCGGCTTCGTGATCACCGCCGGCATCGAGATTGACCTCCCGGCCAGGAACCGGGACTCGGACCGGGACGGCGTCTCCGACGACCGGGACCGGTGCCCCGGCACCCTCTGGACCTTCCCGGTCAACGACGACGGCTGCCCCCGGGATTCCGACGGGGACGGCGTGCTGGACGGGGACGACATCTGTCCCGGCACTCCGCCGGGGGCGGTGGTGGACGATCGCGGCTGCCCCCAGGATTCCGACGGGGACGGGGTGCTGGACGGGCTCGACCGGTGTCCGGGCTCGCGGCGGGACACGGCGGTGGACGCCTCGGGGTGCCCGTAGGCCGCTGCGGCCGCTGGCCGGGCTCCGGACGCGGGGCTATATTATTGATGAAATAGTTGCTCTCGTATTGGGAATCTTCCCTCCCGGGAATGGGGTGTCCTCATGCGTTCGTGGACCTTGGTGCTCGCCGCGCTCTTCCTTCCCGCTCCGGCCGCTTCGGAGTGTCTCGACTACGCGCCGGCGTTCGAGTACCTCGGGAACCTGCCCCCGGCCGGGGCGCCCCATGCAGTGGCCGTTTCCGGAGACCTGGTGTTCGTGGGAACGGACTCGGCCGGAGTCCAGGTGGTGGACGCTGCGGATCCAGCGACGCCGCAGATAGTGGCCACGATCCCCAGGACGGGCCGCACCCGGGGGATCTCTGTTTCCGGGCATCTCCTGGCCATGGCCGGGGTCTCCGGGCTGGATCTGGCCGACATCAGCGATCCCGCCGCCCCGCAGCTTCTGGGGTCCTTCGCCACCGGCAGCGAGGCGGTGGGGGTCGTGCTCCGGGACTCGCTGGCCTTCCTGGTGGAGTCGGGCTACGGGGTACTGGTGATCGACTGCTCCAACCCCGATTCCCTGGCCGCGGTGGATTCCCTGCATACGTCGTATCCGGCGGTGGCGGTGGCGGTCACCGAGGAGCTCGAGGACGTCTACCTCCTCGACTACCTCGGCCTAGTGCGTTACGTGCGGACTTCCCGCGGGGCCTACCAGTATTCCGGCCGCAGCCAGGCCCTGGACAAACCGAGAGCCCTCATCCTGGTCGAGGCTCCGGACCAGCCGTTCCGGATCTTCGTGGCCGACGCCACCCTGGGGCTGGTCGTATTCACCTACAATATGAATAACGTCCAGACCAGGGCGCTGGACGGCGGCCTGGTGGGTATCAGCCGGTCGGTGAGCCTGATCCAGGCGGTTTCCAAGAACGGGACCCTGTACCGTTTTCCACCCCGGGATCTCAACCTCATCGACTTCGGGGAGAACCTGACCCTTCCCGAGGGGGGCGCCGTGGCCTCCGGAGGGAACAAGACCTACGTGGCCGCGGCCGGGACGGGGCTCGAGATCGTGGCCAGCCACGAGCTGTATCTGGCTTCCCTGGGGGTCCCGTCCATCGCGCTGGACATCGGCTCCCCGCTCCTGGTGACCACCGCGGTCTCCGGGACCCGGATCTACGACCTCTCGTCTCCCCGTTTCCCGGTCCTTCTGGGATCGATCGGGGGCGCCCAGGACGTGGAGGTGCAGGGGAATTACGCGTACTTCGCCATGGGCTCTGGACTCAGCATCCTGGATCTGACCACTCCTTCCTCCCCCCAGAACGCGGGCTCGCTGCTTCTCAGCGGAAGCGAGAAGATCGAAATGTCCGGAGACTACGCCTTCCTCACCGGAGGGAGCGGAGGGCTCCACGTGGTGGACGTGTCGGACCCCGGCAACCCCCTGCCCGTGGCGTCCCTGCCGACCCTGACCTTGCCGAATGACATGTTCCTGGCCGGTTCCTGGCTCTACCTGGTGAACGATGACTCCCTGGAGGTCGTGGATGTCGGCAACCCCACCAGTCCGCAGATCGTGGGGGCTGCCTATTCTCCGGGTTGGTATCCGACTTCCGTGGTCGCGTGGTCGGGAACGGCCTACGTTGCCAATGGGATGCTCGAGATGTTGGACGTCTCCGATCCCCAGGATCCCCAGCCGGCGGGACCGGTCCCCCTGGCCCATCCGGTGTGGAGGCTGGCCGTGGACGGCCCCGTTCTCTACGCCCAGGGGGGCGGGACACTGTCGGTCCTGGACGTCTCCAATCCGATGTCCCCGGTTCTCCTGGGCTCCCAACCCACCCCGGCCGGCGCCGCCTTGGCCATGGCGGTGAGCGACGCCTACGCGGTCATGGCCGACTACAACGTGGGAACCTACATCCTCGGCAAGAACTGTGAGCCGGTGACCCCGATTCTCCTCTCGACCTTCGACATCCGGGAGCGGGATGGCGAGGTGCTTCTCCGGTGGGAGACGGGGACGCGCGAGACGGCCGGGTCCTTCCGTCTCACCGGCGGCAACGAGACCGGCTCCTGGGACGTTCCGATCCGGGCCGAGGGACCCAGCGTCTTCGTCGGACACGACGCGCATCCGGGGCTCTTCGAGCGGAGCCGCGTCACCTACCGCCTGGAACACCGGGAGCGGGACGGAACCTGGGCCTTCCTGACGGAGCGGAGCCTCGACCTGCTGGGGCGGGGTCTCGCGCTTCCCATCCTGCAGGCCGCCCCCAACCCGACCGCGGCCGGGGCCACCATCGCCTTCGAGGTGAGCCGGCCGGAGCGGGCCCGGGTGGCCGTCTTCGACCTGGCCGGCCGGGAGGTGGTCCGGGTG
>Ga0307424_1001779_pt1 | contig 11027 bp, 10 predicted proteins | sample SalMarWE160320MG_FD_202157 | JGI IMG/M metagenome (GOLD analysis project Ga0307424, IMG submission 202157) | Salt marsh sediment microbial communities from the Plum Island Ecosystem LTER, Massachusetts, United States - WE1603-20 | ecosystem: Environmental > Aquatic > Marine > Intertidal zone >...
GGGAATCGCCTGCGTCCGCGCGCGGGCGCCACGCACCGTCACGATCAGGTTCCACGCCATCATCAGCAGACCGGTCAAATACATCCCGCCGCCCACCACGCGCAGCCAGTAGTACGGCATCAGCCGGTGCACGATGTCCATGAACGCCGGGTTCGCGAGCTGGCCCTGGTCGTTCACGGCCCGCCACATGAGGCCCTCGGTGAGGCCCGCCACCCACATGGAGACCGTGTAGAGCACGATCCCGATGGTGGCGAGCCAGAAATGCGTCGTGGCCCATTTCGGGTACGCGAGATCGCGATCCCACAGCCTCGGCACCAGCCAGTAGAGCACACCGAACGTCATCATGCCGACCCAGCCCAGCGCGCCGCTGTGCACGTGCCCGATGATCCAGTTCGTGTAGTGCGCGAGCCCGTTGACCGAGCGGATCGCGAGCATCGGTCCCTCGAAGGTGGACATGCCGTAGAAACTCACGGCAACCACCATGAACTTGAGCACCGGATCGGTGCGCACGCGATCCCACGCACCCCGCAGCGTGAGCAGCCCGTTCAGCATGCCGCCCCAGGACGGCGCCAGCAGCATGATGCTGAAGACCATGCCCAGTGTCTGCGCCCAGTCCGGGAGCGCCGAGTAGAGCAGGTGGTGCGGGCCGGTCCAGATGTAGAGGAAGACCAGCGCCCAGAAGTGGACGATCGACAGGCGGTAGCTGTAGATCGGCCGCTCCGCCGCCCGCGGCAGGAAGTAGTACATCAGGCCCAGGAACGGCGTCGTGAGGAAGAACCCCACGGCGTTGTGTCCGTACCACCACTGCACCAGGGCATCCGTCAAGCCGGCGTAGACCGGGTACGAGCGGGTCAGCGTCGCCGGAACCGCGAGGCTATTGACGATGTGCAGCACCGCGATCGTGATCACGAACGACATGTAGAACCAGATCGCGACGTAGAGGTGCTTCACCTTCCGGATCGCGAGTGTGCCGAAGAAGTTGATCGCGAACACCACCCAGACGATCGTGATGGCGACGTCGATGGGCCAGATCAGCTCGGCGTATTCCTTGGACTGGGTGAGTCCCAGCGGGAGCGTCAGCGCGGCCGAGACGATGATCAGCTGCCAGCCCCAGAAGTGGACCCGCGACATCCAGTCGCTGTACATCCGCGTCTTGAGCAGCCGCTGCATCGAGTAGTAGATCCCCCCGAAGCAGATGTTGCCGGCGAACGCGAAGATCACCGCGTTGGTGTGGAGCGGTCGCAGGCGACCGAACGTCGTCCAGGGCATGCCGAGGTTGGCGGGCCACCAGGCGAGCTGGAGGGCGATGACCACGCCCAGCAGCATCCCGACGACGCCCCAGACGACGGTCGCCGTGAAGAACTTGCGGACGATGTCGTCGTCGTAGACGGACGCGTCCGCGCGGGCGTTGGAGCTACTATTCATGGGCTGGATTCCCGACCGCGATGCTGAGGTGAGGGGGTTGGGCTCCGATTGCGCATGATAGTGCGGGCTCGGCTAGGATCTGGCAAGGTCCGGAGGGTCGGGAAGCATGGGCGTTTCTTCATGATCGGGTTCCTCACCGCGGCGTTCGTCGCGGGTCTCGTGGGTAGCCCACACTGCGTCGGTATGTGCGGCGGCTTCGCCGTGCTGTGCGGCGGCCGCGCCCGCGACACGCTCTTCTGGCATCTCGGCCGCATGACGACCTACGCCCTGCTGGGTGCGCTCGCCGGGGCGTTCGGCGGGCTCCTCCCCGGCCCCTCGTGGGTTGCGGCGGCCGTGTCGTTCGCGCTGATGCTCTGGTTCGCCGCCGGGCTCGCGGGCTTCGTGCCTGAGCCCCGGGTGGCCATTCCGGGACTCGCGAAGCTCGGCGCGGCGGTCGGCCACAATGCCACCCCGGGCATGCGCTACCTGTTCGGCATCGTCACCGGGTTCCTCCCGTGCGGCCTCGTCTACGCCACGCTCGGCATCGCGGTCGCGACCGGCGCGCCGGCGACTGGTGCCCTGGCCATGGCGGTCTTCGGACTGGGCACGGCTCCGCTGCTCTCCGCGGTGGCGCTGGGCCTGCGTCGGATGGTGGCGCGCGACCTGCGCGTGCGGCGGCTCCTCGCGGCAGCGGTCCTCGCCGCGAGCCTGTGGTCGCTCGCCATGCGCCAGGGCATTCTGGGTTCCGGACCGATGCGGCATTCGGGCACGCACGGGACTATGACCATGCCGGACACGGCCGCCGCGCATCAGGACCACTAGCGTCGCACGGATCGGCGTTCATCCGGGAGCGCTGCGATCGGCGCCGACGTGAGCGAAAGGGAATTCGACCAGAAGGCCGGCTACGCCACGTGGAAGGAAGGCGAGACCATCACACCGGGAGACCGGGAGGAAGGCTGGGACCGCTGGACGACCACCGACGACCACACCATGCACCTGGTCGGCATCACCCACGACGAGAACGGCGCCACCTACTACATGGACTTCCTACGGTCTCCGGCGAGACGAATCTGCCGATTGCCCCATCAGCCCCTCGAATGGAACGGTATCCCAGCGATCGTGATGCGTGACGGCACCAACCGTAGTGCTGATCACCAGCGCGCCAGCGCCGAGGACCCCATAGAAGAACACCGCGAATCCCTTTCCAGGGCTGGTCTCGTATGGGGGAATTGTGCCCCGGTACTCAGGAGCACCGGAGGCCGTAGCCATGCCGACTCCACAGAGCGCGGCCAGGCCTACTCCGACAATCAGGCCACCCAGAACGTTCGATTTCGTGCCGTCCCGCACCTTCAGCCGTGCGATGGTGCCAAGCGCGATTCGTGTTCCTTCATGATCTGAGAGAAACAGGGTATCCCCGACGATCCGGTCGAAGCGCGCTTCGATCGTGCGTTTTCCCTCGGGTGTCGCATAGGTCACGCGCACCGGCTCGCCGTGGAGGACCAAAAAACCTGTGGCCGAAGGACGAGGCCGCTCGGCGATCCTCGGGATCTTCATCACCTGGAGTCGTTCGACGTATCGCAACGCGATGATGCTGTCTTTCACAGAGGCCGCGATGGGCTTTTCGCCCTTCACGGAATCACTCGTGAGTCTGACGTGGTCGATCTGAATCGTGTCTCCATCCCGCACCTCCACCAGCAGACTGGATCCGACGCGTCGGATCGTGTGCACGTCGTTGCGCGCGAAGGCGACCGGCTCGTGATGGCGACCCGTGCGCACGATCCCTCCGAGCGACTCACCAACGATGCGCGGCTTCGCGACCTCGAATTGCTTGCCGTCCGACAGCCGGATCCGGACCTCGGGCGGTCTCCATCCTCGAACCACGTCCTGTGGTGCCAGGGGTTGAGTGCTCTTCCAGACCGAGGCGCAGGCCTGCAATTGGACGATCATGAGGACGCCGGCGACGAACCGCGTCCATGCTGGGCGTTGTGGCATCACTTCCTCCCTTCGGTGCCGTGCCGACACGGTCAGTGGTGCTGCACCTTCGGCAACGGGACCTCGTGCCACCGCTCAGAGCGGATCACCGCACCAACCAACGTGCCGATGACCGCGCCGCGATGACCGGTATTCCCCCCAACACGAAGACGGTCGGATCGAAAGCCGGACCTTCAGGACAGTACATGCCCACATAGTCCACTGGGGGAACGCAGGGCTCCTTTTCGGGACGGGTGGCGATGAGCCCGGCAGCACCGGCTCCGCCGACGAGGAGGCCCACCAGCAAGCCCGTCAGGGCGTGGCCGTGTCTTCCGTCCAACACTTCGATGCGCTGGATGTACGCGAACGGGAGTTGCAGAAGGCCGGTGTCCGCCGCGAGCACGAGGGAATCGTTCGCGACCTCCCGGAACGTCCCGCGGTATGCGACCGTCTGCCACCTTGGTGCAGCTGCCTCACCCACGAAGACTCGGACAGTCTCTCCAGGGGACACCGCGAGGCTCCCGGTCGCGGCGGCTGGGGGTTGCGCGGGCGTTGGCCTGTGCCGCACCTCCACGCGGGCGACGGCGGCAAGAGGAATGGCCAAAAACTCGCGCTGGCTCCGGCGCTTGCCGGCGCCTCCCAGAGAGTCGCCCCGTTCCCACAGCTCGTCGATGTCGATGATGGACGAGTCACGCAGGGTGAGCGTCGCGCCCAGGCCTCGGACCTCGAGCGCCAGCACCTCCGATGTGTCGAGCGCGAACGTCCCTGTGCGCGGCGGAACCGTTGTCCACCCGACCAACGTGTCACCGCGCGACGCGGGTTGGGAGAGCTCGACGATGGTACTGTCCGTGCGGGTGACGCGAAGCACGTCGGGGTGCCAATCGTTGACGACGTCCGCCGGGGCGATGCCCTCTGGGTGGAGCCATCCTCCCCACGCGGCTCCTTCTTCGTGAACCCGCAGGCCCGCGCAGCCCCCAAGCTGGAGGGTTGCGAGGAGTGCTGCCGTCACACGCCGGATGATCCCATGCCTACCCATTCTCTCCTCCCGGGAAAGGACCGGTGTTCCGGTGGGTCGCTCGGTCCACCCACCATCAGCCGGAGGCCATGCTACGACGGCACCGTGACTCACCCGTGGTGTGGATCGTGACCTGAGCGTCCCCTGGGCGGGCCCGGGGCATTGAGCAGCGACCACTCACCGGCTGCGGCCTCCCCGAACCACATCCGCTGGCTCGGGTACATGGCCCGGTCCCGCCGAGTGGAAAGAACCGCGCACCGCGTCAAGAGCGCGTCAAGACGCCGCGAACGAGCGGTTCGCGTTTGGCGTCCGATGCGGCCTCTGCGGCTTCCTCGCGGGCCTCGCCGACGCCTACTGGATCCCGAGCTGCTTTTTGAGGAACGCCACGGTCCGCGGCCAGGCGTCCCGCGCCGCCGCCAGATTGTCGCGCTCTTCGGCCAGGTCACGCTGCGGCCGAGGGTCATCCTGCGCGCGCATGAAGCCGTGAATGGCGCCCTCGTAGTTGCGGCCGAAGTAGTCTTTCCCCAGGGCCCGCATGGTGGAATCGATGGCCGGCATCAGCGCTCCGATCCTCGCGTCCTTGGCCCCGCTGAGCAGCATGACCGGGACGCGAATCTTCGCCAGCGAATCGGCGTCCGGCGCGCGGTCGGTGACGTACGGCGTGCCGTAGAACGCCACGCCGCCCGAGAACCCGGCAATGCCGCCGTTGATGGCGTAGCCCCACGTGGTGGAGCCACCCCAGCAGAAGCCGAACACCGCGTAGCGCCGCGCCGCCGATGGCAGGGACATGGCATAGCGGGCGGCCGCCGTCACGCCCTCGTTCCGCTCGGCGGCGCTGACCGCGCGGATGATCTTCCTCGCCGAATCGCTCGACAGCTCGTCCGACGACGGGCCGCCGCGGGCACGGGACACGAGGTCGGGCGCGATGGCAATGAACCCTTCCGCGGCGGCCTGATCGGCGACGGCGCGGACCCAGGTGCTGAGCCCGAAGATCTCGTGCACCACCACCACCACCGGCGACTGCTGACGACTGGTCACCGGATAGACGAGCCACGCCATGAGCGAGTCCGTGGCGTCCGGTCCCCACGGGATCTTCACCCATTCGGCGTGTCGCGGACTGGCGTCGATCCGCGCCGCCGCGGCGTTGGCACTGGCCGGCAGGCCTTCGTGTCCCTGCGCCCCGCCGCGAGCCTGCGCCGGGATCACGCCGGGGGCCGCGAGGTCGGCGGCGGCCATCATCGCCAGGTGATCGTCGGCCGAGGGGGTCGGCGCCGGTTGACGTTGGACGGTGCAGGCCGCGGCCAGCACGAGGACGGAAACCGCCGTGACGGACGTGAACGCGCGCATGTGAGGCTCCGCTGGGAGGAGGTCGCCTACGCTACCAACATCGCGCGGTTCGCGGAAGGGCACCGGCCTGGGGCTCAACGTGAGCCGCAACATCGTGGTGGAGAAGCACGGCCCGATCCCGGTGGACTGGGTGCCCGGGCGCGCCTGCTGCGAGGTGCGGCTACCGCTCTTCTAGATCCTTCTTTGCCGACTTGATGTACTTGCCGAAGTCACGGTCCTTCTTTCTCTTTTCCGCGTAAGACATCTGGTTGAACTCAGATTCTGTCCTTAGCGCTAGGTAGTTGTCGTAATGCCCTTGGCTGATTGCGCCAGACTGCACCGCCTCGAGTACGGCACAGCCGGGCTCGTTCGTGTGCGCGCAATCCCGATAGCGACAGCCAGATGCGAGGGCGGTAATGTCAGAAAAGCTGCTGCCGATTCCCCCTTCGGCACCCAGGATACCGAACTCACGCATCCCCGGATTGTCGATGACCAGCGCGCCACCTTCGAGGAGAATCAGCTCGCGACGAACGGTGGTGTGCCTCCCCTCGCCAGTCCCGCTCACTGGTTTGGTTTCCAGCAATGCACGGCCGACCAACTGATTGATCACCGTGCTCTTGCCAACCCCCGACGACCCGACAAAGCAGTACGTCATTCCCGGCAGCAAGAGCCGCCTGAGATCATCAAGGCCTTCCTGCGTGACGTTGCTCAGCGCAATGACCGGGGCCGTAATGCCCGCGGACCGGATTTCTGACAGCTGGGATTCCAAAACAGCGGGCTCGACGAGGTCCGTCTTGGTGAGCAGGACGTACGGCTCCGCTCCACCATCCTTCACCATGACGAAATACCGCTCGAGCCGCTTCAGATTGAAGTCAAAGTGACAGGACTGCACGACGATCACGTAGTCCACATTCGCCGCGATCATCTGATACGCAATGGAGTCCCCCGCTGACAGTCGGCGCAGCGCAGTCCTTCGTTCCAGCAGCGAGTGGATCGACCCAAGGGCGTCGCCTGGTTGTTTCTCCACGCACACCCAGTCGCCCACGCATGCGAATTCCTGGGAAGAGTGATGACGGTGCAGGAAACCGCCGGTCAGCTTCGCCCGGAACGGGCCGGTTTCATCCATGAGCAACAGCTGGTCACGATCGACGGCGGCAACGCGGGCGACGGCATCCGATGGTCCACATTGCGTCCTCTGCTCGAACCAGTCGTTCCAGCCCAAGTGCTGCAATTCGGAGTGCCGGCTTCCCATTCATCACCAGTCACGGCAGCGAGATTCAACGGTACCGACCGCGCGGTGTCGGTCGGAGGGCAAGCGTGCTCGGCGTTAGCATAGTTCTATTACAGCATCGTCGTCAACGCAAACCAAGGTCTCCAACGCATGCTCCTCCCACTCCTGCTCGCAACCCCCTGGCTGGCCGTGTTGGCGTTCGTGGTGCTGCGAGTCCGCCTGCCGGCGGAGGCCACGCGACGCGCGCCGGCCGCCGCCCCGCTGGTGAGCGTGATCGTTCCGGCGCGGAATGAAGCCGTGAACATCGAAACGTGCGTTGGATCGCTGGCGGCCTCCACGTATCCGGACTTCGAGATCATCGTGGTGGACGACCAGAGCGCCGACGACACCGCCGAGCAGGCGCGCGCCGTCGGGCTCGGCAACGCGCGTCGGCTGGAGGTCGTCCGTGGGGCGGAGCTGCCCTCCGGCTGGCTCGGGAAGCCGTGGGCGTGCTGGCAGGGCGCGCGCGCCGCGCGGGGAGAGGTCCTGCTGTTCACCGACGCGGACACGATCCATGGACCCGATCTCTTGACGCGCGCGGTCGCCGAGCTCCAGGACACGCGGGCCGACGTCGTGACCATCCTGGGACGCCAGATCATGGGCTCGTTCTGGGAGCGGCTCGTGCAGCCGCAGATCTTCCTCATGCTGCTGCTGCGGTTCGCGCACGTCGAGCGCGCGGTAGCGTCCGGGCGGTGGCGGGACGCGATCGCAAATGGCCAGTTTCTGCTCTTCACGCGCGAGGCGTACGACGCGCTCGGCGGACACCAGGCCGTGCAGGGCGAGGTCGTCGAGGACCTCATGCTCGCGCAGCGCATCGTGCGCCGCGGGCGGCGACTCGTCCTTCGTACGGCGGAACGGTCTCTCGCGACCAGGATGTACCGCTCGCTGGCCACGCTGGTCGCGGGATGGTCGAAGAACCTCGTGGCGGGGGGCCTGCGGTCGCTGCCGCCGAGACTGCGCGCGGTGGCAGGACCGATCTCGGCGCTCACCATCTTCGGGCTCTGGCTCGCGCCCCCGCTGGCGCTGGCCGCCGTGCTCGTCGGCGCGGGCGGTCCTGGGCTCCGTGTGTGGGCGTTGGCGTCGATTGGTCTGAGTGCGGTGCTCTGGGCGGCGGTGACGGCACGCATGCGCGGTCCGTTCTGGTACGGGCTGCTCTATCCCCTGGGCACGGCCGTCGGCCTGTACATCTTCGTGCGCTCGTGGGCGCGCGGCCGGCGCGTCGAGTGGAAAGGGCGCTCGTACGTGCTCGGGGACTCATCGGACGTGCCGTGAGCGCGTGCGCCCTACTGCGCCGCGCTACTCTTCCTGTGCCAGTGTTCCGACGTACTGCTCGACGGCCGCTCTCCTTGACAACTGAGGAGAGCCCCCGTTATCGTCTCTCCTAATCACCATAGGAGAAGCGATGTCGGACCAAGCCGACCTCCTGCCCGGCACCCTGGACCTGCTCATCTTGAAGGCCGTCTCGCTGGGTGGCGTACACGGCTACGGCGTGCTGCTCCGCATCGAGCAGATCTCGGGCGGTGCGCTGGCCATCCAGCAGGGCGCGCTCTACCCCGCCCTGTACCGGCTCGAGCACTAGGGCCTGATCGCGAGCGAGTGGGGTACGTCCGACAACAACCGCCGCGCCAAGTTCTATCGGCTGACGCGAGCGGGCCGGCGACGGCTCGGTCAGGAAGAGGCGAGCTGGCGGCGCCGACCCACGTCGCATCGTCACCGGCATCTTCGCGCGGGCGAGTGCGCAGCTTGGCGCGGGCGTGCTGGCGGGGCTCGTCCTGGCGGTGGCGCTCGACCGGGTGACGGGCAGCGGGCCACTGTCTGGTAGGGGCATCGTGCTGCTGCCGGTCGTCGCGATGGTCATGACTGGCATCGGGCTGCTGGCCGCGCTGGGCCCGGCACGGCGCGGCTTGGCGGTCGAGCCTACCGAGGCACTGCGAGAGGAGTAGAAGAGACCGCGGCCAGGATGCCCCCTATGGGATGCGCCTCGCGTTGAGCCAAGGAAGTCACCGCCGCAACTCGCCTGACGTGGTGCGCGCCTGGCCATGGGTCATCTCACCGCCGCGACATGGTGTCAACCGTCGATTGAACGCTTGCGCAGGAAAACATGGAAAGCGCGCTCGCCGGCGAGGTGTTTGACGCACTCGTATCCCAAAGCTGCGACGTTCATACCGGTGAGTAGCGCTTCCCCGGCACCTAACAACACCGGTCGGACGGCTAGGTGCAGATCGTCGATGAGACCCGCGCCCAGGTATTGCCGAATCGTGGCGACGCCGCCGCCCAGGCGAATGTCACGATCCCCCGCCGCCTCCGTGGCCAGGCGCAGCGCCTCGTGGATCCCGCGGGTCACGAAGCGAAACTCGGTACCGCCCGCCATCGGCAGCGGCGGCCGCGGATGATGGGTGAGCACGAAGACCGGCACATGATACGGCGGCTCGTCGCCCCACCACCCCCTCCAGCGCTCGTCGGGCCACGGGCCGCGAATGGGACCGAACATGTTCCGCCCGAGGATCCACGCGCCGATGTCGGCGAACGCGGACGCCGCGATCTGGTTGTCCACGCCGGTCTCCCCACCCGCCGCGTTGCCGTGCGTCTCCTGCCAGACGCGTGTCTGGAAGAACCAGTCCATGAGCCGTTCGCCGCCAACACCGAGCGGGTGCTCGAGGTCCTGGTACGGCCCGGCCGCGAAGCCGTCGAGGGACATCGCGAAGCTCAGAACACGGAGTTGTGTCACGGCGAGGCTCGCCTACTGGTTGGAGGAATCGCGCGACAGGAGGCTGCTGGAATGCACATACCTACCATGAGAGCGAGCGGCCCGCTAGCGCGCCCGCTTTTCGCTTGGCGGGTCCCAGGCAGACCCTCCAAGAAGCGTTGGGGCGCTGGCCATGCGGGATTCTGATGCGCTCGGGAGTGTGCTGATAACAATGGACTACGATGTGTTGGAAGCCAGATACGTTCGCGAGTATGTGATCTGGCTCCGGTTCCGCGATGGGACGTCTGGTGAGGTCGACCTTCGCCCGGAGCTGTGGGGCGAAGTATCCGAGCTGTTGAAGAATTTGGAGTACTTCAGACGGTTCACGGTCGACCCGGAGCTCGAGACCCTCGTGTGGCCCAACGGCGCCGACTTCGCGCCGGAGTTCCTGCACGACGCGGCCCGCGTGACGACCTGATAGGCGCGGGGGCCGGGACCCCTCTTTGGCGATCTCGGCCAGCACCCGGACAGCTTCACCACCTCGCCCTCCCCGGCTGCCGCGTGGCCACATTGAACCGCTTGAACACGTTCGTCACGGCAATGGACAGCACGAGCATCGCGCTCGCTAGTAGCCCGCCCGCCACACGTATTCGGTCAGCGTCGCGCGCTCGGCCCGCCCGAGCCGCTGTAAGAAGAAGAGCCTGGTGTTCGAGTACGCAACGAGCGCACCCGGGCTTGGGAGATCCGTGGCGATCTTCCGCTGACCGACATAGACGTCCACGGTCGTCGGAACGAGTCGGTAGGGCTCTTCACCACGCCCCACGAGTTGACCGTGGCTTACGACCAGCACGGAGTCCGCGACCACCGCCAACGCCTCCAGCACCGTGAAGCTCCGCAGGTATGCGTTCCAGTCGTTCCCGCGTTCGGGCGGGAATTCCCCCGGCTTCGGACGCCGCGCCTGCCGCCACGATGGCGGCGGGCTACCCAGACTGTCCTGTAGATGGCCCGCTTCATCATAGACGAAGATCGGATAGCACAGGCTCGTGGCGACGAAGGTCCGCCCGCCGCCCATCGCCCCGAGCCGTCGGAACACGCTGGTCCAGTAGGGCGTCTCCAAGACGACCCGGGGAGCCGGCGACATTGCGGCCGCAAGACGCTCACCTGACGCCGTGGTCGTCGCGAAGTCCGAGCCATGGCCGTCCGCCGACCCCGGGACGAACTGACCAGTGCGCAGCACCGACACCGGCACTCGCCCCGCCTGTCTCCCGCCGCGCGCCGCCTGGTCGTCACTCAACCGACTCGCGAGCATCGAGGAAAGGGCATCCGACGCGGCAACCGGAGCAGCGACCTTGAAG
>Ga0307424_1001783_pt1 | contig 11011 bp, 9 predicted proteins | sample SalMarWE160320MG_FD_202157 | JGI IMG/M metagenome (GOLD analysis project Ga0307424, IMG submission 202157) | Salt marsh sediment microbial communities from the Plum Island Ecosystem LTER, Massachusetts, United States - WE1603-20 | ecosystem: Environmental > Aquatic > Marine > Intertidal zone >...
TTCCAGCAGTTCACCAGGCTCATCGACGAGGAGAGCCGCCGCCTCTGCACCATCCGCGGCCTGCTCGACTTCAAGCCCGGCAGCCCGGTGCCAATCGATGAGGTGGAATCCGCTGCCGACATCGTCAAGCGCTTCGCCACCGGCGCCGCCTCGCTCGGCTCGATCAGCCGCGAGGCGCACGAGACGATGGCGATCGCGATGAACCGGGTTGGCGCGCGCAGCAACACAGGCGAGGGCGGCGAGGACTACCACCGCTTCGCGCCGGACGCCAACGGAGACTCTCGCAATAGCGCCATGAAGCAGGTCGCCTCTGGTCGCTTCGGCGTGACGGCGAATTACCTGGCCCACGCTACCGACCTGCAGATCAAGATGGCGCAGGGTTCCAAGCCCGGCGAAGGCGGCCAGCTGCCCGGCCACAAGGTCGACGAGTACATCGGCTGGGTGCGTCACACGACGCCCGGCGTGGAGTTGATCTCGCCGCCGCCGCACCACGACATCTACTCGATCGAGGACCTGGCGCAGCTGATCCACGACCTCAAGAACGCCAACCCGAAGGCCCGCGTCCACGTCAAGCTGGTCTCCGAGTTCGGTGTCGGTACCATCGCCGCAGGGGTCTCCAAGGGCCACGGCGACGTGGTCCTGATCAGCGGCGACAGCGGCGGCACCGGCGCCTCGCCGGAGTCGTCGATCAAGAACGCGGGCCTGCCGTGGGAGCTCGGCGTTGCCGAGACGCAGCAGGTGCTCGTGCTCAATGACCTGCGCGGGCGCATCGTGGTGCAGACGGACGGCCAGCTCAAGACGGGCCGCGACGTCGCCATCGCCTGCCTCCTCGGCGCCGAGGAGTTCGGTTTCGCGACGGCGCCGCTGGTGGTTATGGGCTGCATCATGCTGCGCAAATGCCACCTCAACACCTGCTCCGTCGGCATCGCGACCCAGGACCCGGAGCTGCGCAAGCGCTTCGCCGGCCAGCCCGAGCACGTGATCAACTACTTCTTCTTCGTGGCGGAAGAGATGCGCGCCATCATGGCCGAGCTCGGCTTCCGCACCGTGAACGAGATGGTGGGCCGCGTCGACATGCTGGACGGCCGCGAGGCGGTCGAGCACTGGAAGGCGCGCGGCCTCGACTTTAGCGCGCTGCTACACCGCCCCAACGTCCCGGCCGGCGTCGCAACCTACCAGTGCGAGCTGCAGGACCACAGCCTGGACAAGGCGCTGGATCACCAGATCGTCGAGATGGCGCGGCCTGCCCTGGAAGACAAGAAGCCGGTCAATATCGAGCTTGAGATCCACAACTCGAACCGTACCGTCGGCTCGATGCTGAGCAACCAGATCGCGAGCCGCTACGGCGAGGATGGCCTGCCCGACGGCACGATCAACCTCAAGTTCCACGGCTCCGCCGGCCAGAGCTTCGCGGCGTTCCTGGCGCGCGGCGTCACCGCCACGGTGGAAGGCGACGCGAACGACTACTTCTGCAAGGGCCTCTCCGGCGGCACGGTAATCATTCAGCCGCCGGCCGTGAGCAGCTTCACGGCGGAAGAGAACATCCTCGTCGGTAACACGGTGCTGTACGGCGCCACCGGCGGCCGCGCCTACATCCGCGGTATCGCCGGCGAACGCTTCGCGGTGCGCAACAGCGGCGCCGAGGCCGTCGTCGAGGGCGTCGGCGACCACGGCTGCGAATACATGACCGGCGGCCGCGTCGTCGTGCTCGGCCGTACCGGCCGCAACTTCGCGGCGGGCATGAGCGGCGGCGAGGCCTTCGTCCTGGACGAGGCCGGCGTATTCGATGGCCTCTGCAACAAGGAGATGGTCGACCTCGAGCGGGTCGAGAGTGAAGAAGACAAAGCGGCGCTGCGTGACCTGCTGCAGGGTCACCGCGACGTCACGGGCAGCGTCAATGCCGCGCGCGTCCTCGACGCGTGGGACGCCATGCTGCCGAAGTTCGTCAAAGTCATGCCCCGAGATTACAAACGCGTCCTGGAGGAGCGCCGTGCCAGAGGCAACGGCCACGGCTTCACGGACGCCGCCAGCTAAAGGAACGCCGCATTGGGTGAGCCAACCGGGTTTAGGGACAGACCGCGCCAGCCTCCCCCGCGTCGCGAGACGCAGGAGCGCATCCGCGACTACAACGAATTTGTCCTGCACTGGACGGAGGAGGACGCTCGCGGCCAGGGCGCGCGCTGCATGGATTGCGGCATCCCGTTCTGCCACAAGGGCTGCCCGCTGGGCAACGTCATCCCGGACTTCAACGACTTCGTCTACAAGGGGCAGTGGGACCGCGCGCTCGCCGCGCTGCATGCCACGAACAACTTCCCGGAGTTCACGGGACGTATCTGCCCCGCGCCGTGCGAGGCCGCCTGCACCCTTTCGATCAACCAGGATCCGGTGACGATCGAGTACATCGAGAAAGCAATCGCCGACCGCGGTTGGGAAGAGGGCTGGATCAAGCCCCAGCCGCCCGCGACGCGCACCGGCAAGACGGTTGCAGTCATCGGCTCCGGGCCGTCCGGCATGGCGGCGGCGCAACAGCTCAACCGCGCCGGCCATTCGGTCACCCTTTTCGAGCGCGCCAACTACATCGGCGGGCTGCTGCGGCTCGGCATCCCTGACTTCAAGCTCGACAAGCTCCTCATCGAGCGCCGCGTGCAGCAGATGCGCGAAGAGGGCGTCGAGTTTCGCACCGGCGTTTACGTCGGCCAGAACTACGCCGTCGAGGACCTCAAGCGCGACTTCGACGTGATCCTGCTCTGCATCGGCTCGACGATCCCGCGCAACCTGGACGTGCCCGGCCGCGAACTGGACGGGGTCCATTTCGCGATGGACTTCCTGACGCAGCAAAACAAGATCATCGCCGGCGAGAGCTTCCCTGAGGAGGAGCGCATCAGCGCCGAGGGCAAGCGCGTCGTCATCCTGGGCGGCGGCGACACCGGCGCCGACTGTCTTGCGACGGCCCACCGCCAGGGCGCCGAGATCGTGCGCCAGTTCGACATTATCCCGGAGCCGCCGGTCAGCCGGTCGGCGGGCAACCCGTGGCCGCAGTGGCCCGTCATCCTGCGCCGCTCCTACGCGTTGGAGGAAGGCGGCAGCCTTGACTGGAGCGTCGGGACCAAGTCGTTCTCCGGCAGCAACGGTCACGTCGAGAAGCTGCACATAGCGCGCCTCGACTGGAAGCCGGACGAGAACGGCCGCAACCAGATGAGCGAAGTCGCCGGCAGCGAGTTCGAGGTCGATGCCGACCTCGTCCTGCTGGCGATGGGTTTCTTGCACCCGGAGCGCCACGGCCTCGTCGAGGCGCTGGGCGTCGAGCTGGACCCGCGCGGCAACGTCAAGACGGACCAGAACAAGATGAGCAGCGTGCCGGGCATCTTTGCCGCCGGCGACGCCTCGCGCGGCCAGTCGCTGGTCGTCTGGGCGCTGTCAGAGGGCCGGGAAGCCGCCCGTGGCGTCGACCTCTATCTCATGGGTGAGACCGGGTTGCCGCGCTCGCTCTCGAACGCCTAGGCTGCTAACGGACTAGCGCGGCGAGATCGGTTCCGGGTCTTCGTCCGGCCGGTCTTCGGCCTCTTCCCTCAGCCCCAGGCGCTCCATGATCTCCTCCTGGTGCCTTTTCATCATGAAGTAGACCCAGGTGCCCACGGCGATGAGCAGGGCCCATTCCACGTAGCGGAAGTAGCGGTCCGTCGAGTCCAGCGTCAGGCCTGCCACGCCCAGACCATAGCCGATACCGAAGTAGCAGAAGATCCACAGCACCGCACCGCCGTAGTCGACAGGGGCCCACTTGCGAAACGGCATGCGCAGCAGCCCGGCCGCCGTGGGGCCGATGACGCGCGTGTAGCCGGCGAAGTGGTACAACAGCACGAAGGCCGCGCCGCGCCGCAGCAGCGGTTCGCGGGCCTTCTCGTAGAGCTCTCTTAGCAGCTGGGTCTGACCGAAGCGCGACCAGCCGTAGCGCCCCAGGAAGTAGCTGATCGTGTCGCCAATGACGGTGCCGGCGATGCCGAGGGCGATGGCCTCCGGCCACGAGAGCGTGCCGTCATGGGCCGCGAGGCCTGCCAGGAGCACGACCAGGGCGCCGGGGACGATGAGGCCGAGCAGCAGCGTGTTCTCGAACAGCGTGCCGAAGAAGACGACCCAGTAACCGTAGTCCTCAAAGAGCGACTGGACGGTGTCGGCAGCCCACCGCAGTAGCGATCCGTAGCCATGAAAGATCCCGCCCGGAAGCGCCACCACCCACTCGATGATGTTGATCACCGAATCGGTGATCGAAAGCAGCAGCGGCAACGCCACGAGGGCTGATGGGGGGATTGTCATAGTAGCGGCGAGGCCCAGGCTCACATGCACCCGGGCCGCTGCCACCGATTCTAACATTCATAGCGATGGCCTCCCTCCGGAGACCTGAGAAGGACCGTCTAGCGGTCGTCTACGAGGTCGGCTTCCCAGAATTGCCACAAGAGGTACGCGGCGCAGAGCAGGACGCAGATGGCGATGACGAGTGAGCCCATAGATTCTCCTCCAGGACGTTTGTTCGGAAAGAATAGAACGGACGTACTAAGTTGTCAAGCAGTTTGCGAAAGAATGTGCGGAATTAGTGCCTCGACGCCCTGTTGATGCGCGTCTATCATCGCCTGTCTAGATGACGGGCAGTTTGGAGGGGGAAGGCATGGCGCGGATCAAGGTTGGAGACCTGGAAGTGACTTCGATTGTTGACATGGAGTCGCCGGTCCCGCTGGCAGACGTCTTTCCCGACGTTCCTGCGGAGGCGTTTGGGCCTTACCGCTCTCTGTATCCCGCCGCGTTCCACGAGGACGGCCTGAAGCTCGCCATCGGCGCCTACGTGATCTCGGGTGGCGGGCAGACGATCCTCGTCGATACTGGCCTGGGCCCCAGCACAAACCCCGAGTTGCCGGGACAGCTAGTCACGCATCTCAGGGACGAAGGCTTCGCGCCCGAGGACATCGATACGGTGATCTTCACCCACCTGCATCTTGATCACGTGGGCTGGAACTTCCAGGACGGCAGGCCGACCTTCCCGCGCAGCCGTTACGTTGTTCAACAGGTCGATTGGGATTTCTTCCGCACCAAGACGGACGATCCGATTGTGGCGGCGCAAGTCGTGCCGCTGGAGAAGACGGGCGTCCTGGAGTTGGTTTCGGGCGAGACGCAATTCACATCCCAGATAACGCTGGTGCCGACGCCGGGCCACACGCCCGGGCACCAGAGCGTCATCGTGTCGTCCGGCGGCGATCGGGCCTTCATCGCCGGGGACGTCAGCCACCACCCGGTGCAGGCCCAGGAGACGGCCTGGCGCGTTGGCTTTGACGTGGATGCGGATCGGGCTTCTTCCACGCGGCTAAGCATCATGGAGCGGCTGGAGCGCGAGGGCGACAGTGCCTGCTTCGGCCACTACCCCGCGCCGGGCTTTGGCCTCATCGTCCGGGAGGGCGGCCGGCGTATCTTCAGGGCGCTCTAGGGCGTGCCTAGGTGTTTTCGGTGATCTCGATTACGACTTCGCCGATTTCCACCCGCTGGCCTGCCTCCGGGTGCACCGCCGATACGGTCCCCGCCACGCGAGACCGCAGCTCGTTGAGCATCTTCATCGCTTCGACGACGATCAGCACGTCGCCCTGCGTCACGGCGTCCCCCACGGCGACGCGTGTTTCCACGACAACGCCCGTCAGCGGCACGCGCAACAGCCAGCGTCCGTTGACGAACTGGTCGCCCTCGTCGGCGCGGCCGCGCGCGCGACGCCGCACCGTTTCGACCTCGTAGCTGCGGCCCGCGATCTGGACGTTGAAGGCCTGCGACTCCTCCGCGACCAGCACCTCGATCATGCGGTCGTCCAGGACGAGCAGGTAGCGCGGCGAATCGCCCAGGCGCTGCAGGCTGACATCGCGCCAGGTGCCGTCAAGGTTGACGCGCAGGCCCTGCGGCGTCTCCTCCAGCTCGGCCTCGGTCTCGCGGTCGCCCAGCCTCAGGAAGTACTTCGCCAGCGGCCACCTCCCGGTGTGCGGTTTGCCGCCGCCTGGCGGCCCGCCGTCTTCCAGCGATTGCTGTCGCCGGGCGGGTTGGCACTACCGTTGCCGCGCCGCTGGTGCGACAGCAGCGCCGCCACGACCATCGCGTGGTCGCCGTGGGCCGCCTCCGTCGCTTCGAACTGGAAGCGCCGGTCGAGGAAGCGAGTATCGAAATCGCCGGCGATAAAAGCCGGGTCGTCCACCAGGCGGCGGTGGAACGGCAGCGTCGTTTTCACGCCCAGGATCTGGTATTCGTCCAGCGCCCGGCGCAGGCGCGACAGGGTCTGCTCGCGGTCGCTGCCGGAGACGATCAGCTTCGAGAGCAGCGAATCATAGTGCGGTCCGACCTCGTAGCCATCGAACAGGCAGCTATCGACACGCACGCCCGGCCCGGAGGGCTCGCTGACGTGTTCCACCACGCCGAGGCCGGGCATGAAGCCGTTGTCGGCGTCCTCCGCCGTGATGCGGCACTCGATGGCCCAGCCGCGCAGGTGGATGTCGGCCTGCGTGTAGCCCAGCGGCTCGCCCGCCGCGATGCGCAGCTGCTCGCGCACCAGGTCCAGCCCGGTGACGAACTCTGTCACGGGGTGCTCCACCTGCAGGCGCGCGTTGGCCTCGATGAAGTAGAAGTCCCCCGCGGCGTCCAGCAGAAACTCGACCGTCCCGGCGTTTTCGTAACCCGCTCCGCGCGCGATCGCGACCGCCGCGGCGCCGAGGCGCTCACGCAGCTCGTCGTCGACGGCAACGGAGGGCGACTCCTCGACAACCTTCTGGCTGCGGCGCTGCACGGAGCATTCGCGCTCGCCAAGGTGGACGATGGAGCCGAACCGGTCGGCCAGCACCTGCACCTCGATGTGGCGCACGGGGTCGAGGTATCGCTCCAGGTACAGTCCGTCATCGCCGAAGCTGGCCTGCGCCTCCTGCGCCGCCACCCGCAACGACTCTTCGAGCGTGGCAGCGTCTTCGACCAGGCGAATGCCTTTGCCGCCGCCGCCGGCCGCGGCCTTGATCAGGAGGGGAAAGCCGATCTGCGGAGCGAGTCTCAGCGCCGCCTCCGGGCTGACGCGGCCCGTGCTGCCGGGCACGGACGGCACACCGGCCTTGTCGGCGATCCGTCGCGCTTCCACCTTGTCGCCGAGCTGGTGCAGCGTCTCCGGCGACGGCCCGATGAAGACGATGCCCGCGTCGGCGCAGGCTTTGCCGAATTCGGCGCGTTCTGAGAGGAAGCCGTACCCGGGATGGATCGCTTCGGCACCGCAGGCACGCGCCGTTGCGATGATCTTGGCCGCGTCCAGGTAGCTCTCGGCGGCAGGCGCCGGGCCGATGCAGTACGCCTCGTCCGCGTAGCGCGCGTGCAGCGCCGTCGAGTCCGCCTCGGAGTAAACGGCGACGCTGGTGATGCCCATGTCGCGACAGGTGCGCATGATCCGTACGGCAATCTCGCCACGGTTGGCGATCAGCAGCTTCTTGAACAAGGGAGCCTCCGGCCTGACGGGGCGGCTGTTAGGGCCGCGCGGCTAGCCCGATTTGTAGCACAGGCCCGGGTGCGCCGCAAACGAGACGTTGGCGCGATGACTTGGAAGCTTCGTGCAGACGTGTTCTCGTTTTCATTTCGGGGTCGTTCGGCCGTTCGGGGCCTTCCGAATGCCCCGTATATTGTCAGGGAGATGCGCCAAAACGAAGAGTCCGGGCAGGCAGACGTGAAACGCGGCGAAGGGGCGGCCACGGACGAACTGATTGAGAACTACCGCGCCATCCTCAACGAGCTGTCGCTACTCACCACGGTGTCCGTGCTGCTATTCGGCTTCCTCCTCGTCTCAACCGGAATCGCCGGTTCCGATCTGGAGGAGTGGACCTACGCCGTGGCCATCGTCTCGGTTGCAACGTCGACCCTGATCTTCGTCCTGCCGGTCGCCTACCACCACCTGCAGTTTCCCTACCGCGACTTCGCCAAGTTTCAGCGGCGCTCCCATTACTGGGTCCGCTTTGGCCTGCCGTTGCTCGGGGCCAGCTTCTACCTGACGCTGGTGCTGTCGATCTCGTCGATCTTCGGCGCCGTGTCGATTGTCATCGCGGGCGTGCCACTGTTTGTGACGCTGCTCGCGTTCTACCTGCGCAAGGATCGTCTGGAATAGCCTATGGCTCAGCGACGCGTGCTCCTCTCCTGGTCCAGCGGCAAAGATAGCGCCTGGACGCTGCGCCAACTGCGGCTCGACCCCCGCAACGAGGTCGTAGGGCTGCTGACGACGCTCAACGGCGAGTTCGACCGGGTCGCGATGCACGCCGTGCGCCACGATCTGCTAAGACGCCAGGCCGAGGCTGCCGGGGTTGGGCTGTGGCCGGTGGCTCTCCCCAGCCCGTGCAGCAACGAGCAGTACGAGGCCATTATGGCTGCCCAGATCGAGAAAGCGCGCCGGGCGGGCGTCACCCACGTGGCGTTTGGCGACCTCTTCCTGGAGGAGGTACGCGCCTACCGTGAGCGCATGATGGCCGGCAGCGGCATCGAGCTGCTCTTCCCGCTGTGGCAGCAGCCGACCCGCGAGCTCGCACGCGAGATGCAGTCCGCCGGGCTGCGCGCCTGGGTCACCTGCGTCGACCCGTCGAAGCTGGACGGCTCGTTTGCGGGACGCGAGTGGGACGCGGGCTTTCTGCGCGACCTGCCGGCCGCGGCGGACCCCTGCGGAGAGAACGGCGAGTTCCACACCTTCGCCTTCGCCGGGCCGATGCTGGGGCAGGATGTCGCGGTTCAGCCGGGCGAGACAGTGGAGCGTGACGGCTTCGTCTTCGCCGACCTGCTGTCGGCCTAGCTACTTCGCCTCGGCCTCCGCCTTGAGGCGCGCCACGAACTCATCGACCGGCGTGCCACCGAGGTCCTCGTTGTCGCGCGTCCGCACCGACACGGCGCCGGCCTCGATGTCGCGGTCGCCGACGATCAGCATGTACGGCACCTTCTTGAGCTGGGCGTCGCGGATCTTCGCCTGCATACGCTCGGATCGATCGTCCACGTCGGCGCGCAATCCCGCCGCTCGCAGCTTGGATGCGACCTCGTTGCAGTAGTCGTTGTGTCGATCCGCGATCGGGATCAGCGTTGCCTGCACCGGGGCGAGCCAGACCGGGAACGCTCCGGCCAGGTGCTCGATGAGCACGGCCATGAAACGCTCCACGGAGCCCAGAATGGCGCGATGGATCATCACGGGCCGCTGCAGCGATCCGTCTTCCGCCGCGTAGTGCAGGTCGAAGCGCTCCGGCAGGTTGAAGTCCAGCTGGAACGTGGTCAGCTGCCACTCGCGGCCGATGACGTCCTCCATAAACAGGTCGATCTTCGGGCCGTAGAAGGCGCCCTCGCCGGCGACCTCCTCGAACTCGACGCCGGAGGCGACGATGGCGTCCCGCAGCGCGCTCTCGGCCTGATCCCAGACCTCGTCCGAGCCGATACGCTTCTCGGGTCGCAGCGACAGCGTAAAGCGGGGTGAGCCGAGCCTGAATGCTGCGTACGCCTCCCGCATCATCTCGATCAGGCTGGCGATCTCACCGCCGATCTGCTCCATGGTGCAGTAGATGTGGGCGTCGTCCTGGGAGAAGGAGCGCACGCGCGTCAGGCCGTGCAGCGTGCCGGAACGCTCGAAGCGGTGCAGCCGCCCGAAGTCGGCGTAGCGTAGCGGTAGCTCCCGGTATGAGTGGACGGTTGAGGCGTACATGACGCAGTGGCCGGGGCAGTTCATCGGCTTCACGCCCAGCTCCTGGTCTTCCTCCTCGATGAAGTACATGCTGTCCTTGTAGTTGTCATAATGTCCAGACCGCTTCCACAGCTCCGCGGAGAAGATCTGCGGCGTTATGACCTCCTGGTAGCCGTAGCGCGTGTACATGTCGCGCATCAGGGCGGTGGCCAGGTTGTAAATGATGGCGCCCTTGGGCAGGAAGAACGGGCTGCCCGGCGCGATGGGATCGACGAAGAAGAGGTCCAGTTCGCGGCCCAGCTTGCGGTGGTCACGCTTCTCGGCCTCTTCCAGCTTGGCCAGGTAGTCGGCCAGCTCCGCCTCGGTGGGGAACATGACGCCGTAGATGCGCTGCAGCATCTGGTTGTGCTCGTCGCCGCGCCAGTAGGCGCCCGCCACGCTGGTGAGCTTGAAGGCGCCGACCTTGCCGGTGCTCTCGACGTGCGGGTAGCCGCAGAGGTCAGTGAAATCGCCGTGCTTGCAGATGCCGACGTTCGGCGCGTCGATGCCGTCGATCAGCTCCTGCTTGTACGGCTGGTCGGCGAAGATGCGACGCGCCTCCTCCTTCGAGGCCTCGCTGCGTAGGAACGGCTTGTCCGCGGCGATGCTGGCGCGCATCTTCTGGTCGAGGACCTCGAGGTCCTCCGGCGTCAGCGGCCGAGGCAGCTCAAAGTCGTAATAGAATCCGTTGTCGATCGGCGGGCCGATGGCGTACTTCGCCTCCGGGAACACCTCCAGCACGGCCTCGGCCATGATGTGCGCGGCGGAGTGCCGCTGACGGTAGAGCAGCTCGTCCATGCCCTTGATCTGCGCGCTTGTCTCTTCACTCATGTCGTTTTCTCCAACAAAAAAGCCCGACCGTCACAGGGACGGTGGGCCCGTGGTTCCACCCTGGTTCGCGTGGGTCGTGTGCTCCCACGCCTTCTTTGCGCCGCTAACGCCGGCTCGCGGGACCGTCTACTCTCGCGATGCGATTTCGGGGTCCGGCTCGGAGGGGGTATTCGCGGTGCGTCCGGCGCGGGAGTTCCAGCCTTGATCCCGTTCTCTGGTCGCCGTCAGGTGCCGCTACTCGTCCTCGTCACAGCCTCTTATTCGATTGTGCCATCAGTATACCCGGTCGCGAAAGCCCGCGAAGCCGCTTGCCGACGGGCGCCCTACGGCGCTCTGTTGTTCGGACCGTCGCCTTGCGGCGCTCGGGTAGCCGCGGCGACAGGCGTGCCCCGAAAACAACCGACCGTGTAGGGATACTCTCGTGTCAGGACGTAGTGGTACATGGTGACC
>Ga0307424_1001785_pt1 | contig 11010 bp, 6 predicted proteins | sample SalMarWE160320MG_FD_202157 | JGI IMG/M metagenome (GOLD analysis project Ga0307424, IMG submission 202157) | Salt marsh sediment microbial communities from the Plum Island Ecosystem LTER, Massachusetts, United States - WE1603-20 | ecosystem: Environmental > Aquatic > Marine > Intertidal zone >...
GGTTCTTTTTTATCTGCCGCTTCCTTTAGCTTCTCAATTGCTGACAGCGCATCTGAGGCTAAGTCAAAATTACACTGCCAGGATGTCAGCATTCCTGCAAGAACTTTGCGATTGGTATCGTTATCATCCACCGCCAGAATGCGTGTTCCGGCGAGAGAAAAAGGGTTTTCGGATTTGATTGTCTTTTTCACCATTTTTTGTGCCGTCTGTTTCTTCAGGTTTACCGTAAACCAAAAGGTGGATCCTTTTTCTGCTTCACTTTCTACCCCGATCTGACCGCCCATCAATTCAACCAGAGACTTTGAAATTGATAATCCAAGACCCGTACCCCCGAATTTTCTGGTTGTGGAAACATCAACCTGGCTAAAGGCTTCAAAAAGACCCTTAACCTTTTTCGCCGGAATACCAATACCGGTATCTCTGACGGCAAAATGTATAGTCGCCTCGGTCTTTTTTTCGCTTTCCACTGTAATCATTAGAGCTACTTCACCATGTTGGGTAAATTTTATCGCATTGCTTATAAGATTTGTTAATACCTGTCTTAACCGACCGGGATCTCCGTTTAAAAGGAGAGGAACAGCCGGATCAATAAATAAGACCAATTCCAGACCTTTTCTGTTCGCATTAGCAGCCATCATGTCATTCACATTTTCTAAAGTTGTGCGAAGATCAAAATCCAAAGGTTCTAACTTTACTTTGCCTGCTTCAATTTTGGAAAAATCAAGTATATCATTGACTATGGTTAAAAGTGACTCGGCACTCATTTTAGCCATCTCGGCATACTCTCGCTGTTGCTCTGTCAGTTCGGTGTCCATTAACAGACCGGTCATACCGATCACGCCGTTCATCGGCGTACGGATCTCATGGCTCATATTAGCCAGAAAATCTGACTTGAGGCGTGTAAACTCTTCTGCGGTCTCTTTGGCATTTCGTAATTCATTTTTTGCCCGGACCTGATCTGCAATATCCATTGCTGCGCCGATTATTCCTATTGATTCACCTTTGTGATCTTGAACTAAAGATGTTGATAAAAATACTGGAAATTCGCTGCCATTTTTTCTCAGGTTCAGAATTTCACCCTGCCAGCCACCTGCCATGGTTTTCGGAAGTATCTCTTTCATAACTTCAGGAGAGTTTTTAGACGACCGGATAATTTCATTCGTCTCACCGATCATTTCTTCTTTTGTGTATCCATACATTCTTGTAAATGCCTCGTTGACATAAATAATTTTGTTTTTCATGTCAGCAATATATATAGCCTCATTGGCACTTTTTAAGGCCTGTCCGTAAAGATATATTTCTTTTTCAGCTTGTTTGTGCTCGGTGATGTCCATATACGTTCCGAGTACACCGATGATCTCTTCCTGAGAATTGCGTAAAGGTATCTTGCTCGTAAGAAGCGTAATAATATTCCCTTCCGGAGTTGTCTGTTCTTCTTCGATGAGCAGCTTGGAAGAACCGCTCTCGATGATTTTTCGGTCGTCCTGACGATACAACTCCGCCTGATTTTTCCACCCCATCTGGAAATCATCCTTTCCGATGATTTCATACGGATCGGAAAATCCCGCATCGCGCGCGAACATCGCATTACAGCCCATGAAAACGAGATTTTTATCCTTCCAGAATATTCTTGTAGGGACCGCGTTGATAATCTCATCGATTATCAGTTTTGTCTGGCTCGAATAGATTTCTGCCTGCTTGGCCTCTTCTTTGATAACTGCAAAATCACGGATCTGTTTATTAAGCGACTTGATTTCTTTAATATATTTTTTTTTAGAATGTCTTTTCATTTAATATATCCTTTTAACCAGATCACCATTTCGGGTCTTTTTTTTTACAGGGATTCTGCTTTTTCAGCGTTCATCGGTTTTGAGAAATAGTATCCTATTCCGTAGTCACAATTCATGTCTTTAGAGAAGGCCTTTAAATTACTGTCCTCAAAGTGCCGTTTCATTTCATTTTATTTTAATCTGCGCATCTTCTAAAAAAAATAATTAGTTCTTCAAAAAATTTCTCATCACTGCAAACAATCAAGGCACGATGAACACTTATTCCGTCCATAAGCACTGTAAAAAAAGCATCAAGAATGATGCCAGAATTCGTAAATACTATAATATGTTTATTATCAATAGGTTATAGAGGTGTTCCGGACCTTAATGGACAAAAATATTGTCACATTGACAAATTTGTGTTCACTTTTTAAGTTTCTGCCTCCGTTTGTCAACGAAATAAATGAGGATTTGAGGTATAATGATAGGATTTTCATTTAAAAGGGGAGCCAGGGCGTTATACTTTCCGTCAAAATGGGTCAAAGCGATGGTCTGATGGCCGGCGGTTACGGTTTTTACACGGCCTTCGGGCAAATCAGATATATTGTCTAAAACTTTATACCATACATTCTTTTTTGACATATATATGCCTTTTGTATTTCTGTTTAACCGGATACACCGGCATAGGCGATCCCCGTCAACAAATGGATGTTATGATCGTATGTCGTCAAATCTTTTTGTTTAAAGGATTTTAAGTCGTCATAACCGCAGGCGCGGGCAATCACTTTCATTAATTCAGCAGTGGCCTGAAAAAAATTATATAATTGTTGGGCTGAATTTTCAATGATCAGTCTGCCGCGCAAACTTTCTTTTTGGGTAGCGACGCCCACCGGACAATTATTGGTATGGCAGGCGCGCATCCCCAGGCAGCCAATAGCCTGTAAAGCGGAATTGGCAACAGCGATTGCGTCGGCGCCCAGCATTAACGCTTTGGCAAAATCTTCGGCAATTCGCAAACCACCTGTGATAATCAGCGTGACCTGATCCGCGCCAACCTTATCCAAATGTTGACGTGCCCTTGCCAGGGCAGGAATGGTCGGCACATTGATATTGTTACGTAATACGGATGGGGCTGCCCCCGTTCCGCCGCCGCGACCATCGAGGATGATGTAATCGGCGCCGGCTTCCAGGGCAAAGTCTATATCTTTTTCGATGTGGCTGGCGGCAATTTTAAAACCGATGGGGATCCCCCCGGTCAGATTACGGACTTCATCGGCGAAACTGGCAAAGTCGCCGGTTGTTTTTAAATCAGGAAATGCTGCCGGGCTGATCGCGTCTTTCCCGGGTTTAAGACCTCTAACTTTGGCTATCTCTTCGGTCACCTTTGATCCGGGTAGATGACCGCCGGTACCGGTTTTGGCGCCTTGCCCGCCCTTGAAATGGAACGCCTGTACTTTCTTAACGATCTCCCATGAAAAACCGAATTTAGCGGAGGCCAGTTCGTAAAGATATCGCGAATTACTCTGCTGTTCTTCGGGCAGCATACCGCCTTCGCCGCTGGCAATACCGGTTCCGGCCATTTCCGCCCCTTTCGCCAGGGAAATTTTTGCTTCGCGGGACAAAGCGCCGAAACTCATATCGGAAACGAAAAGCGGGATAGCCAGCGTTAACGGTTTTTTCGCTTTAGGTCCGATCACCGTTTCAGTAATAACCGGCTCGTTATCCACCAAAGGGCGCTTCCACAACTGTGCCGGTAAAAACTGGATATCTTCCCATTTAGGCAATGTGTTGCGGTCTACGCCCATGGCTTCGGTAAAGCCATGATGCCCGATGCGTTTCAGGCCATGCCGGGCCAATTCCTGAATATATCCGGTGTAAGGTTCTGTGTTCTCGGGATGCGTATCGGCATAAAGGCCAAGATATGCGTCCTGCCTGAATGGCTGGGGATTCTGACTGATAAATGTATCGATTTCGCGCTCATCAACCCAAACGAAGCCGTCTTCAATTTTGGCTGAAAACTTATGCAGCGCTTCTTCATTATTATATTCCGAAACGCCGCTGTCGTATCGATAATCCCAGCCGTGCAGGCCGCAAATCAGGTTTTGACCTTCAATATGCCCGTCAGACATTAGGCCTCCGCGGTGCTGACAGCGGCCGTAGAGCACAGAAACCTGGTCATCATATCGGACAATGACCAGGTCAACGCCTTTGATTCGGGCCTGCGTCGGTACACGGTCTTCGATATCCGGCCAGGCGTATAATTTGACCTGGTTTTTCATCATTATCCGGATCCTCTTTATCTAAATTTATGTTCGATAATTTTAATCCCGGTAAAGTCCGGATTTTCGGGGGATGAATTCCGTCATCAAGTAATTTTAATTCGAGTGTGCTGCCAGATATGGCCATTTTGACACGCCTGGTCATTTCCGCCGCCTTTGGACATCACCGAAAATACTGAAGTTTAATTATCATTATTGAATTTACAGCCTTCCTAATCCAAATACCAATTTCTAACTGTTCTGATATTGATTGTCATTTTACTCTTGCCGGTTCGGGCTCTTCTGTAATCATCACACCCAGCACTACCCCATATACCAGGTGTCCTATCAGACTACCCATCACCATCATTATTGGTGCGGGTGTATTCATCAAAAGAACATACGCTGCCGCAAGCAAAGAAAAAAGTTTTAACAGAATAAACCGCACTACAACATGATATGACTTGAATTTGAGAGTAAGAATTTGAAGATTAACAAAATCTGCCTAATAGTAAAGTAAGGAAAATCTTATTATGAAAAACACTACCGGCCATACGCACAATCATGACCACCACGGACACATGATTGAAGACTTTAAGAGAAGATTCTGGATTTCATTAGTAATCACAATCCCAATCCTACTTCTCTCTCCCCTGGTCCAGCAATTTCTTGGACTCAAAAAAACCTTGCGCTTCGATGGCGATATCTATGTTTTGTTTGCGCTTTCATCATTTACATTTTTCTACGGCGGCTGGCCCTTTTTAAAAGGACTATTTGATGAACTGAAAAAGAAACAGCCCGGAATGATGACATTAATTGCACTTGCAATATCGGTTGCATATTTCTACAGCAGTGCTGTTGTGTTCGGAGTTAAAGGAGAAGTCTTTTTTTGGGAACTTGCAACTTTGATTGATATTATGCTTCTCGGTCATTGGATAGAAATGAAATCTGTAATGGGCGCTTCAAAAGCTCTTGAAGAACTTGCCAAACTTATGCCGGATGAAGCTCATAAAATTGATGATAACGGAAATGTTACTGACGTTCCGGTTTCCGAACTTAAGCATAAAGCTAAATTATTAATTAAACCCGGCGAAAAAATTCCTGCCGATGGAAAAATCTTTGAAGGTAAAAGTTCCATAAATGAAGCAATGATTACCGGCGAATCAAAACCAGTTTCAAAAAGCGAAGGTGATAGGGTAGTCGGCGGATCTATTAATGGTGAAGGTTCAATAAAAATTGAAGTTGAGAAAATTGGTGATGAAACTTTTCTTTCACAGGTTGTGAAGATGGTTAAAGAAGCTCAGGAGAGCAAATCCAAAACCCAAAACTTCGCCAACCGGGCTGCATTTTGGTTAACTATTGTTGCAATTACTTCCGGCGTATTAACAATGTTTGTATGGCTTGTGTTTACCGGACAAAGTTTCAACTTTGCATTATCCAGAACTGTAACAGTAATGGTCATTACATGTCCGCACGCTCTCGGTCTTGCAATTCCTCTTGTTGTCGCAGTTTCAACCGCTCTTTCTGCAAAGAGCGGTTTACTAATCAGAAATAGAAATGCATTTGAAGAGGCAAGGAATATTCAGGCAATTATTTTTGATAAGACAGGAACCTTAACAAAAGGTGAATTCGGAGTGACAGAAACGATTTCTTTTGATAATAATTATGATGAAAAAGAAATATTAAAATATGCAGCAGTTGTCGAATCCGAATCAGAGCATCCGATTGCACTGGGAATAGTAAGTACTTCTCCTAAAGTGACAAGCAAAGATAAATATCAGTTGAAGGATTTCAATTCAATTCCCGGCAAAGGCGCCGAAGGAAAAGTAAATCCCACGAACGGGGTAAGTACAAAAGATGTTAAAGTTGTTAGTCCGGGTTATCTTGAAGAAAATAAAATTGAATTTCAGGAAAAAGATAAAATTGAAAAATTATCTGTTCAGGGTAAAACAGTTGTATTTGTTATTATTGATAATAAACTTACCGGCGCAATTGCATTAGGCGATATTATCCGCGATGAGTCAAAAGACGCAATAAAACAACTTAAAGGGTTAGGAATAAAAACGATGATGCTTACCGGTGATAACAAACAGGTTGCAAAATGGGTTGGCGATGAGCTTGGACTCGATGATTATTTTGCAGAAGTCCTCCCCGGTAAAAAAGCAGAGAAAATAAAAGAAGTCCAGAGCCGCGGAATGATTGTGGCGATGACCGGCGACGGTGTGAACGATGCCCCAGCACTGGCACAGGCCGATGTTGGAATTGCTATAGGCACAGGGACGGATGTAGCCGTTGAAACTGCCGATATAATCCTTGTAAGAAGTAATCCGAAAGATGTTGTTTCATTAATAAAATTTTCAAAAACAACTTATAATAAAATGGTTCAGAATCTAATCTGGGCTACCGGATATAATGTTATTGCCATTCCTCTTGCTGCAGGGGTTTTGTTTTCGGCGGGAATTATTCTAAGTCCTGCACTCGGTGCGGTATTGATGTCGGTAAGTACGGTCATTGTAGCCGTCAACGCCCGACTTCTGAAAATAAAATGATGACGAGTCCGTATAAACAATCGCAATTAAGACTTTGTGTGATGGTCGCAGTGTAATGAATGAAACTTTATGAAGAAGGTGGAAGCAAAGAAGGACGATCTGTTCAGGACTGGGAGAATGCTGAGAAGGAAATTCGGAAAAATGAAACTAATAAATAAAAAAGCGTGAACAACGTAACTTGTAACATAGAAAAGATGAAAATGAAAATCAATTCCACCAATTTTTGCAGGCTAAATACTTTCTTACAAAATAGAGTCAACCATTGTTGGTGAATCTTTATTTAATGATGGCATTGGTGTTGTTGTCTTTATTGTTTTATTCTCAAGATTGATTATTGTTTATCTACCCAAATTTATTTTACCAAAGTTTACAAACCTCAGCAACAGAGAGGCTATACTAATTGTTTGGGGAGGACTTCGTGGAGGGCTTTCCATTGCGCTAGTACTCTCATTGCCAAAAAGTGAAGCCAAACAGATACTAATGATCATAACTTATATGTGTGTAGTATTCAGCATTTTAGTCCAAGGTTTAACAATCGAAAAAGTAGCAAAGCGTCCAAACATAGATTATACGGCTCAAAACACTGGATAGTGAATTTAAAGCAAAAGGGAAACGACTTATATGAACACAAAGTATTTAATAATTAAACCGCCAATTGTTTTTGCTAAAAGAAGAAAGACATATAAATTAAACCTGGAAAAACTATTGTATAAAATAATCGATGGATAATGAAGAAAAACAAACTTCCTATCAAATAGACGGGAAGATTTTTCACATTACCTTCTTTCAATAATAATCTCTAATTGTTCTATTTTTTCAAGTAAGTGAAGTGCAAGAGCGGCACCTGCCAGATTTACGTTTAAATCATTTTTTAATCGTTGGACCTTGCGGACACGTTCAACTACAGTAAAAGAAAAACGCCATGCTTTTTTGCTCTCTCCAGTAGGCTCCAGAATACCCTCGTTAACCATCTCAATGATAAGTTCAGGCGTCAGGTTACAAATGTTGCATAATTGAATCAAGGAAAGGTCATTTTCATCATCTAAGATTTTACCATGACAAACTTGAATAATATTATATTTCATCGTTTTTAATATCTCCCGAAGTTTGCTCTTGGGTTAAAATTTAATTCTTTCATTTCCTCATAAACTTTCCTTGCTTTATCACTGCTTGCCGGTGGTAATACGATATTGAGTATGACATACATATCACCAGTTATTTTTGCAGGGATACCTTGTCCTTTTACACGTAATATTTTGCCCTGTGATGATCCGGCAGGAATTTTCAATTTGATTGTACCGGTTGGAGTGGGGACGTTTACAGAAGAGCCTAGAGCTGCCTCCCAAGGTGCAATCGGTAAGTTGAGATAAATATCAGCGCCCTCAAAATTAAAAATCGGATGCTTTTCAATCTCAATTTTAATATACATATCACCCGCATTTCCACCATTGTAGCCAGGACTGCCCTGACCTGCCAACCTGATTTTCTGTCCGTTTTTTATCCCTTTAGGAATTTTTACATTCAGGTTAACTTTTTTATTCACTATTTGTCCGTCAGGTAAGATTGAGGGAATTTCAAATGAGATTAATCTTGTGGCTCCATGGTATGTAACTACCAGAGGAATTGTTATAGTTGCATTCACATCCTCTCCCTTTTGTCTGAATGCCTGCCTGGCTGAACTTCTTCTACGTTGATCTCCTCCAAATAAAGATTCAAAAAAATCGCTGTATCGGCCAGCATCAGCAAAACCTCCACTAAAATCAAAACCGGCATCTGATCCATACTCAGTTCCTCGCGTTTGCTGATATTGTGACTGTTTCTGTTGTTGCTGTTGTCCGGCCTTCCAATTTGACCCGAACTCGTCATACGCCTTTCGTTTTTCCGGGTCTTTTAATACCTCATAAGCTTCAGCAATATCTTTGAATTTTTGTTCGGCATCCGCGTCTTTACTCACATCCGGATGATACTGACGGGCCAACTTTCGATACTCTTTTTTAATTTGATCCGCGCTGGCATTTTTTTTTACACCCAAAATCTTATAATAATCCTTAAAATCCATCAATGATAACCTTTAATATTTAGAAATTAATTTGACCTTAATCATTTACTGGAAACTTCAACACTCGCTGGTCGTATCAATCGACCGGTTTAGTAAATAGCCTTTTTGAAATACGCTTAAAACAATATCGGGCTTTTCATCATCCACTTTTTTAATAGTCATTACTTCATGAAACGCCGGATTAAAAATTCTCCTTTTATTTCAAAATAAAACCGGATAATGACTGAAATTAAGGTTTTATGAGAAACGTTACCAATTTATAAATAAGGTATTTATAGTTTGTCTCAAATGACCATTTCAACAACAATTGTGTTACAACAGGTAAGAATGATTTTGGGGTGGTATAATTTTTCCGGTGTGCTGGATGATTATTCAAGATATATCATTACCAGGGAATTATTCATCAGCATGTCTGCGGCTGTTGTGCAGGAACTTCTGGACCAAGCGACTTTGCAGATTCTCAAAATATCTCGGTTATTCATGCTTAACATGGTAAAAATTGCTTGCCATTTCAGGCATTCCTGATTAGTTTTGAGGGTTATCCCTTCCTGTTGCTTGAACGTACGCGCAGTCTTTTTGATAAACCTTATAAATTAGTTTTGAATCATGGTCGGTGAGACAGTTTCTCATTATAAAATCCTCGAAAAACTTGGCGGCGGCGGAATGGGTGTCGTGTATAAAGCAGAAGACACCAAATTGCAGCGCATCGTGGCCCTGAAATTTTTACCAATGGCCTTAACCCACGATGAACAGGCCAGACAACGTTTTATCCATGAAGCCCGGGCAGCCTCCGCTCTGGAACACAGCAATATCTGTACGGTTTTCGAAATCAGCGAAACCGTAGAGGGGCAGAGTTTTATCGCTATGTCCTACTGCCCGGGTGAAACCCTGAAAAAGAAAATCCAGCAGGGACCGCTGTCTTTCGACAGAGCAATAGATATCGCTCTGCAGTGCTGCCGCGCTTTGCAGAAAGCCCATGATAAAGGCATTGTCCACCGCGATATTAAGCCGGCCAATATCATGATTACTAATGATGACGAAGTGAAGATCGTCGATTTCGGTCTGGCTAAACTCAGCGGTCTCACGAAGTTAACAAAAGAGAGTACCACCCTCGGTACGGCGGCCTATATGTCTCCCGAACAGGCCCGCGGGGAAGACGTGGACCGGCGCAGTGATATCTGGTCGTTAGGGGTTGTTTTATACGAAATGCTCAGTGGTCAACTGCCCTTTAACGCCGAATACGAGCAGGCGCAAATCTATGCTATTCTAAATGACCAGCCGGAACCATTGTCCTCAATAAATAGCGATATTCCTGCCGCTCTGGAACAGGTCCTTCAAAAAGCCCTGTGCAAAGATCCGCAGGAACGTTATCAGCATATCGAGGATATGGCAGCCGACCTGAGACGGATCCAACGTGAATCCGAAACAAAAACGACGACAGTCACAGAATTAAGCCATCAAAAAAAACCATTGTCGCTTAGAAAAGGGGCCATCGGGGCCATAATCCTGGTTGTCCTGGCTGCTTTCCTGATCTTGTTTCGGACAGATTTTTTGTCACGGCAGACAGACCTGACGGCCAAGCCAATCGTGGTAATCAGTTTTAAGAACCAGACCGGCGATCCGGCCTACGACTACCTGCAGGAAGCGATTCCCAACCTGCTGATCACCAATCTGGAACAGTCCCGCTATCTGCAGGTAATCACCTGGGAACGAATCCATGACCTGCTCAAGCAGCTGGGCCGTGAAGATACCAATCTCATCGATGAAGATCTCGGCTTCGAGATCTGCCGGATGGAGGGGGTGGAAGCGATTGTGCTGGGCAGCTTTGTCAAGGCCGGGGAGATGTTTGCCACCGATGTTAAGGTCCTTGATGTGAACACTAAGCAACTGCTTAAGAGTGCCAATGCCACCGGTGAAGGGGTGGGCAGTATCCTGCGCAGTCAGATCGATGAATTAAGCCGCGAAATCTCCGGTACTATGTTAAGTGATGCCGGAACCGGGCAGCGAACAGATCTGCGGATTTCAGAAATCACGACACCTTCGATGGAAGCGTTTCACCAATACATCAAAGGACGTGATGCGTTTGAAAAATTCTATTTTGATGAGGCAAAAGATTATCTAAATAATGCGATCCGGATTGATTCGACCTTTGCGGCCGCCTATCTGTGTCTGTCCTGGGTATATGGTGAACTGATGGAGGATGCCAGGGAAGAAGAAAATCTGGAAAAAGCAAAAATATATGCTTCCCTGGCCAGTGAAAAAATCCGCAGGTATATCAACGCTGATTATGCCCGCTATGTGGAGAAAAATCCTGATAAAAGGACGCGCATGCTGGAGGAAATGACAAAAAGATTTCCCAAAGAAAAGTACGCTTA
>Ga0307424_1001788_pt1 | contig 11001 bp, 10 predicted proteins | sample SalMarWE160320MG_FD_202157 | JGI IMG/M metagenome (GOLD analysis project Ga0307424, IMG submission 202157) | Salt marsh sediment microbial communities from the Plum Island Ecosystem LTER, Massachusetts, United States - WE1603-20 | ecosystem: Environmental > Aquatic > Marine > Intertidal zone >...
TGCGGACCTCGACACCTTCATTTTTCGCCAAAATAATGACACTTTCACCACGATAGACCAGTTTTCGAGCTTCCAGCATTGCAGGGTTAAGAACGGTGTCCGAGATTACCGGTTGTTTAAGGATCATGCCAACGGCTTGTTGTAGTTGTGTCATATAACCGCGATTAAGTGTAGCCAGATCCCGTTGGTGCTGTTCTAGATCGCTTGCCTGGATTTGTGTGCCACGCCTGAGATAACGTTTTGCAGTCAATACGTTTTCATAAACACTAATGGTGACGGGAACATACAGCTTCCACGGGGTGCTGCCGTTGCACCGGACTCCGATACTGGTATTGCCCAGTATGCGTCCCCCTGCTGACATATAGGCCTCCAATGAACCGTTACATGTGGCGAGATGCAGTCGTGGGTCGATAGTCCCGAGGGTAATCTTTACCTTATCGGGATCCGCCGCGACCTCCTTAAGCACATAATCCCGAACTCTCTCCTTGATCGCCGCTGGATCCTGAAAATCCTGTGCATAGGCGGTTTTTAGTGAAAACAAAATAGCGGCAGCGACCATCAGAATGGCTGCCAATTGGTGTATATGTAATGTTAATCTCATAACCCTTTGTTTCAATGATAAATGTAAATATTTTGATGATTCGTCGATAAACATCGCAATATCCTATGACGCCTCATCAGGTTGACTGATTTCATGCCCAAATATATTCAATAATCATGCCATTTACATGCAAGTCGACGGAGCCTTTTCCCCATGGACGATAGCTTGCTGGCAAGATTTGAGGTGGTGTTTTACAGCAATGTACTTATATATTTTTTCGAAACGGCCGAGGTCGACTTTCTACGCCACATCATACGAACATTGCAGACGGGGTTTATCTCTTTCTGGGCGGGTCAGAGTCGCTGACAGGCAACACTTGCGGATTTTATGTCCTCAGCTTCAGTGGTGGGATGATGTATAAACTGAAAAATCACGGTGGCCATGAGTAGCCGCTCGGTTGCCACATGTTAATCGTATTCAAGCTTACATTTTTTGCCACGCTGCGGAGATATATTGCCGACCAGGAAAGTTATACGTTCCTGACCTCTTCCTAATTTACTGATTATTCAACTGTATATGTTTTGGCATAGGCTTTGCTTTGTCAGAGGCAAGGTTACACATTGGAATCAGCAAATGCCATTAAGTCTTAACGCAACATTGGATATACCAGCCCGGGCGCTGCAACTGCGGTCACAGCGTGCTGAGGTGTTGGCGGCTAATATGGCAAACGCTGATACCCCCCATTACAAGGCAATGGATTTTGATTTTAGTGCCATGCTTCAAGATGCGGAAAGTTCCGGTGCCTCGCTGAATACTACAAATCCGTCTCATATCAAGTCGATTGCATCTGATCCATCAAAAGTCGAATTAATGTATCGCCTGCCATACCAGTCCTCAATGGACGGTAATACAGTGGAAACAGAAGTCGAGCAGGCCCAGTTCGCCGAAAACGCCGTGCAATATCAGGCGGCATTCACGTTGCTTAACGGGCGGATAAAGAGCCTGTTAACAGCGATCAGGGGAGATTAATCATGCCGTTATTCAGTATCTTCGATGTCTCCGGTTCGGGAATGAACGCCCAGAGTATCAGGCTGAATACCACCGCCAGTAATCTTGCCAATGCGGAAAACATCAGCAGTAATCCCGATGAGGCATATCGTGCGCGTCAGCCGGTGTTCACAACGGTAATGGATAATTTAACAAACAATGTAGCGGGTGTCAGGGTCACGAAAATCGTCGAGAGCAATGTACCGCCGCGCAAAGAGTATGCCCCCAGCAATCCCCTGGCAGACGAACAGGGTTACGTCTATATGCCGAACGTAAATTCTATTGAAGAGATGGCCAATATGATCTCGGCCTCACGTTCTTATCAGAATAATGTTGAGATCATGAATACAGCAAAACAGATGTTATTGACGACATTGAGATTGGGGCAATGATTATTGATACACAAATTTTGGAGTATACAAGATGACTACCATTGATACCGCTCTGCTCGACAGCCTTAACCTATCGCAAAAAACCGCAACGAAAAATAGTGGTAACAGTATAGGTCAGGACGAGTTTTTGAAACTAATGACCACACAGCTGAATAATCAGGATCCGATGAAACCAATGGCAAGCGGTGAATTTTTTAGCCAGATTGCCCAATTCAGTTCAGTTGCGGGCATTCAGGATCTGCAGAAGTCATTTTCTCAGGTAGCTTCCGCGATGCAATCCAGCCAGGCTTTGCAGGCCTCTGCCATGGTCGGACGCACCGTACTGGTACCGTCGTCGGTAGTTGAGTTAAAGGATGGCGCGAAAGTCCAGGGCACGGTTGAATTACCTTCGAGTACATCCGATCTTGCTCTAGGTGTCTTTGATGCGGCCGGGCAGCTGGTCAGACAAATCAACATGGGTCCAGAGGCAGCAGGTAGTGTTCCATTTAATTGGGACGGTTTGACGGATGACGGAAAAACCGCCCCGGCTGGTATGTATCAATTGAAAGCGATTACGGAAGTTGACGGTAAATCGGTTGCAGCTGATACCTATGTCGCCGCAAAAGTAGATAGTGTCATCATGGGCAATCTCGGTCAGGAACTAACCCTGAATCTTGGTGCCATGGGACAGTTAGGGTTATCCGGTGTTAAACAAATTTTATAAGTTCTTGATAAGAGGAGAACAGTCATGAGTGATCCATTTCGAATAGCGCTTAGCGGACTCAATGCTGCATCATCTGATCTGCGGGTCATTGGTAACAACGTGGCAAACGCCAGTACGACGGGGTTCAAGAAATCCCGTACCGAGTTTCAAGATGTTTTTGCTGCAGCGGGGCTGGGCGCGTCTTCCAACACCATCGGTAGTGGTGTCTCAGTGTCAGCCGTTGCGCAACAGTTTGCACAAGGAAACGTCTCCTTTACAGACAATAATCTTGACCTCGCCATCAGTGGCCAGGGATTTTTCCGTCTGAATGACAACGGTACCACTGTCTATACACGTGCCGGTAACTTCGGTGTGGATAATACCGGTTATATCGTTAACCCCAATGATCAACGTCTGACGGGGTACCTGGCCGATTCCAGCGGCGCCATTACGGGTGCGCTAGGCGATATCCAACTGGATACTTCGGATATTGCCCCTCAGGAAACAACCACGGTCACATATAAGCTCAATTTAAATGCTTCTGCCTCTGTTCCCCAGGCATCGGCGGCCTCATCGACCATTACTCTGGGTAGTGCCGGTGCCAATCCGGATCTGGATACCGCAGGATCACCGGTATCAGTTGCCATACCACAATTGGTGGACAACAATGGACAGGCGGTGACAACCGGTTCTTTGCAATTCACGAATGCTGGCGGGGGAGTGTGGAATGCGACGCTTACCGGTACCGGCGGTACTTCATCTACCGCTGCGATTACCATTGGTACGACAAGCTCGGTCACATTGAATTGGGATCCTGATGGCGGAGCCGGCGCACAAACTGCAGTACCTATTACAATTGATGTGTCTGCACTGACTGAAAACACCGGTGGCGGCAGTGATGTAACAGCAGCTGCAGACGGTTCTCAGCAGAGTGCATTTGATGTAACGGATGCATCATCATTCAATAATACCACGTCCTTGACCATCTATGATTCACTGGGCGCATCGCACCTGGCGACGACCTATTACCGCAAAACTGATATCCCCAACCAGTGGGAGACTTATTTGTACGTCGACGGTACGGCGGTTCCCGGCGCACAAGCCAACGGCTCTGATCTGTTGCAATATGCCTCCGATGGGACTCTTTCGTCGATCAATGGTGTGGCCGTGCCGCCGAATACCATCACATCATCAACCTTCAGTCCCGGTGGTGGTGCAGCGGACATGACTCTGACCATGAATTATGCCGAAGCAAAGCAGTTTGGTGGCGGTTTTAGTGTGAACTCGCTGGTCCAGGATGGATTTGCAACGGGCCGTCTCAGTGGTATCGATATCGACAGCAGTGGAGTTGCACTGGCGCGGTTTACCAATGGTCAATCACGCACACTGGCACAGGTAGCATTGGCTAACTTTGGCAATTCCCAAGGCCTTACTCAGCTCGGTGATTCAAACTGGGCGGAGAGTTTTGAATCGGGAGCAGCGCTTGTCGGAACTCCTGGTTCTTCGAGTCTGGGACTTCTCGATTCCGGCGCATTGGAAGATTCCAATGTGGATCTTACCGAGCAACTGGTGGGATTGATTACAGCGCAACGCGACTTCCAGGCCAATGCGCAAGTGATCACGACTGCAAGTACGATCAACCAGACGATTATCAATATCAGGTAAGAACGGAGCAGCGGCATGGTAAAAGAGCAGAGATATTCTAATGGATGATATGTTATACATTGCAATGTCGGGAGCCAACCAGGCGATGTTAGCTCAAGGCGTCAATGCCAATAATCTTGCCAATGCGAGTACCACGGGATTCAAGCAGGATCTTCTGGCTTTCCAGGCCCTGCCGCTTGATGACCAGCAGGTTACGGGTCGCGTCTATACCTCAGTTGAACAAAACGGTACTGATATGTCTCCCGGACCGATGACTACCACGGGTGGGGAACTGGACATTGCTGTCAACGGTGAAGGCTGGATTGCAGTACAGGCTAGTGACGGCAGCGAAGCCTATACCCGTGCCGGCAGCCTGCGTCTGACATCAACGGGTAATTTGATCAATGCCTCCGGTAGACCGGTGCTGGGTAACGGTGGACCGATTGCGATACCGCCGGCGGAAAAGATTGAAGTCGGGGCGGACGGTACGATCTCGATTCGCCCGGAAGGGCAAACACCTAATGCATTGGTTGTAGTGGACAGGATCAAACTTGTAAATCCCGATCCTCAACAACTAACCAAGGGTGAAGATGGCCTGATGCGTTTGCGGGAAGGCGAGATTGCCGTGCCGGATGGCAGTGTAAGTCTGGTATCCGGGGCATTGGAAATGAGTAATGTCAATGTCGTGGACGCAATGGTCAACATGATAGCGCTGTCAAGACAGTACGAAGCCGAGGTAAAACTGATGAAAACCGCGCAGGAAAATGATCAGGCATCAACCCAGTTGATGAGTGTCCAGTAAACAATATGTTATTGAGAGGATTATAAGATGAGCCAGGCTTTGTGGATTGCAAAAACAGGGTTGGATGCGCAACAGACGCGCATGGCCGTGATATCAAATAATTTGGCCAACGTGAACACGGCCGGTTTTAAACGCGGCAGGGCAGTATTCGAAGACCTTCTGTATCAGAATGTCAGGCAGGTGGGCGCCCAATCTTCGCAGGACACGCAATTACCGTCGGGCCTGAGTCTCGGCACCGGCGTGCGCACCGTATCTACGGAAAAATTATTCACTCAGGGTAATACGGTTGAGACCGGCAATAATCTTGATGTTGCCATCCAGGGGCAGGGTTTCTTTCAGATTCTGATGCCCGATGGGACATTGGGTTATACCCGCGATGGTTCATTTCATCTGGATTCACAGGGACAGGTTGTGACGGCAAGCGGTTACGTTGTACAGCCCGCGATTACGATCCCAAGCGATGCGCAGAGTATCACCATAGGCTCGGATGGTACGGTTGGAGTTGTATCACCCGGCGCATCCGCTCCCACCCAGGTCGGCAGCATCCAGTTGGCAAGCTTTGTGAATCCGACCGGCCTGCAGCCCATAGGACAAAATCTTTATCTGGAATCGGGGTCCAGCGGCTCTGCCCAGACAGGCACACCGGGTTTGACGGGTCTTGGGACCTTGTCGCAGGGATCGATAGAAACCTCGAATATTAACGTCGTTGAAGAACTGGTCAGCATGATAGAAGCGCAACGTGCCTATGAAATGAATTCCAAGGCCATTGAGGCGACTGACAGGATGTTGCAGTTCGTGAATAACAATCTCTAATTGACACCTCCAACCTGGGCAGGATAGATAAATGAGACAAACATTGATATATATTGCGATACTTGGCGGAGCAGTATTCCTGGGTGGTTGTGCGTCATCACCGCAACGCATGTTTAATGCGCCCGAATTAGAGAAAATCACCTATACCGCACCGGTCAAGGTGAATAATGGCTCTATCTATCAGAACAGCTTTAACAATCCCCTGTTCGAGGACATCAAGGCGAAACGTGTCGGCGACATCGTGACGATCGTTCTGAATGAGCAGACCGATGCCAGCAAGTCGGCCAGTACCAGTACGGACAAGTCCAATGCCATTGATGTCGCGAATCCGACTCTCCTTGGTTCTCCGGTGTCGTTCAGTACTAATGGAAATATGCCTTTGGCGGGACAAGATTTGTCACTTGAAGCATCCGTAAATTCAAGCAAGAGTTTTTCGGGTTCAGGTGACAGTGCGCAAAGTAATGCGTTGTCAGGCAGTGTAACGGCAACCGTCTTGGAGGTGTTGCCCAACGGTTATCTGAGAATTCAGGGTGAAAAGATGATTTCCATCAATCAGGGTGACGAGTATCTGCGTATCACCGGAATAATCCGTCCTATGGATATTCGTACGGATAACAGTGTGCTCTCAACGCAGGTGGCAAATGCCAAGATCGCCTATGGCGGTAAAGGGGTTGTAGCGGATTCCAACGATATGGGATGGCTGGCCAAGTTCTTCAACAGTAAATGGTGGCCGTTCTAGCCAGAGGTTCTCCGGTAACCGGCATGATTATTGAATATAAATAAGGAATGATGACAATGCCCTCAATATTCAGAATTACGATCAATGCAGGTTTGATGGTTGCTTTATTGACCACAAACTCTGTCTATGCAGAACGCATAAAGGATCTGGCATCCGTTGCGGGGGTTCGCAGTAACCAGTTGGTGGGGTATGGCCTGGTGGTCGGCCTGGATGGTACGGGTGATCAAACCAGCCAGACGCCTTTTACCATCCAGAGTATGAAAAGCATGCTAGCGCAATTTGGTATAACCTTGCCACCCAATGTCAATCCACAGGTCAAAAATGTCGCGGCAGTCATCGTAAATGCCGAGCTGCCACCTTTTGCTAAACCTGGGCAGTTAATAGACGTCACAGTTTCATCGCTTGGTAACGCGAAGAGTTTACGTGGTGGAAGTCTGTTGATGACACCGTTAAAGGGCGCGGATAGCGTCATCTATGCCATGGCACAGGGTAATTTGATCGTCGGAGGATTTGGTACGTCGGGAAGTGATGGTTCCAAAATCACGGTCAATATACCAAGCGCCGGCAGGATTCCCAATGGCGCATCGGTGGAAAATGCCGCGCCAACGCCTTTCGGAAGTGCAAATTCATTGGTTCTGAACCTGAACGGCCCCGATTTTACCACGGCGAAACGGATTGCGGATGTAATCAATACGGAAGTGGGTATGGGCACCGCCCGTCCTGTCGATGCATCATCGGTACAGGTGGATGCCCCAAAGTCGTTCGCCCAGAGGGTTGCATTTGTATCGTTGTTGGAGAATCTGACCCTGGAGCCCGGTGAAGCTTCGGCGCGGGTCATCATAAACTCCCGCACCGGAACAGTAGTTATCGGCCAACATGTACGCGTGACATCTGCGGCAGTGGCGCACGGTAACCTTACGGTGACGATTACGGAACAACCGGCCATAAGTCAGCCCGGACCCTTATCGGGTGGGGCGACAGTTGTGGTACCGACATCGGATATAGCAATCGATCAGGAAAAAAATCGTATGTTCTTGTTCAACCCGGGCGTTTCACTGGACGAAATTGTCCGTGCCGTTAACCAAGTGGGAGCAGCTCCAGGTGATCTGGTGGCAATACTCGAGGCCTTAAAAGAGGCGGGTGCGTTGCGCGCGGAACTGGTAGTGATTTAACAGTGGTCGCCTGTTGCAGGCAGCAACATGCAACAAAGTATAAGTTACGGGTGATATTGATATGAATGCTGACATTTCATCTGCAGGGGTCTATACAGACATCCAGGGTCTGGAACGTCTGCGTAATTCCGCCAAGGATGAATCACCCGACACACTGCGTGCGGTTGCCAAACAGTTTGAGGCGCTGTTTATGCAGATGATGCTGAAAAATATGCGGGATGCCAGTTTGGGAGACGGCATATTTGACAACGATCAGACCAAGTTTTATCAGGAAATGTTTGACAAGCAGATCTCCATTTCCATGTCTGAAAGGCAAGGTCTGGGCATCGCCGATATGATAGTCAGGCAGCTGAATCGGAATGCGGGTGACGCTGCATCCGATGATATTAAAACTGATAAGAGTAATGGCATTCTCACGAACGCAAAAAACATCAAATCACCGACAGATTTTGTCAATACCCTAAGACCCATTGCAGAAAACGTAAGTACGGATATTGGCGTTGCCCCGGAAGTGCTATTGGCACAGGCAGCACTTGAAACCGGCTGGGGCAATAACGTGATTCAGCATCAGGATGGTCGCAGCAGTCACAATCTGTTTGGCATCAAGGCGGATGTTCACTGGCAGGGTGATCGAGTGACATCCTCAACTATCGAATTTGAGAATGGAGTTGCTGTAAAACGTGATGAGAGGTTCCGCTCGTATGACAGTTATGAAGACAGTTTCAGGGATTACATGAATTTACTGAAGACGAGCAAACGCTATGAACATGCAGTTAGCCAGGCGGATAATTCCGCCGGATTTGTATCAGCGTTACAGGATGCGGGATATGCCACGGATCCGGATTATGCACAGAAAATCAGTGAAATACTGCAACAACCGGTATTTTCCGCGGTAGATGATGCGGTCAAAGATACATAAGATCAACCGATATATGTATATAGTTAAGAGAGATAGTAATGCGCGTTTTTTCTCCATTCTTCTTATTCTCCAGGTATATATAGATGGGTGATGGCTTCATAAATACAGGTGTCTCCGGCCTTCTGGTGTCACAGCGGGCGATAGCGACGACCAGTAATAATATTGCCAACGTCAATACCGAAGGGTACAGCCGGCAGCGGGTTGATTTATCCGCCTTGCCACCTCAGGCGAGCGGTGTCGGATTTATTGGTTCGGGAGTGACGATCAACAGTGTCGAACGCATTTATGACGAATCACTGACCTTGCAGGTTAGGAACAATACATCCAGCTATAACCAGTTGAACCAGTTTCAAGTATTAGCCAGTCAGGTGGATAATATGCTGGCCGATTCGAGCTCTGGACTCATGCCAAGTTTGCAAGCTTTTTTTGGTGCAATTCAGGACGTAGCAAATGATCCCTCATCGACACCGGCCAGACAGGTGTTGCTAAGTGAAGCGAGTACGCTTGAAGACAGATTCGGTTATATTAATCAACGATTGAGTGATCTGCGCAATGGGGTCAACACCCAGATCAGCAATACCGTCGATGAGATAAACGGGCTGTCGTCTGCGATTGCCGATATGAACCGGCAAATTTCCAATGCCTTGACCACAGGATCAGGCGAGCCAAATGATCTGCTAGATCGCCGTGATGTCTTGATTAAAAAACTGGCGGAACAGGTATCTGTTACAACGGTCCAGCAACAGGACGGGACGGTAAATGTCTTCGCTGGTAACGGCCAGTCGTTGGTTTCCGGATTTGATGCGCGATCCTTGGTGACAATTCAGAACGTCTATGATCCACAAAAAGTGGATATAGGCTATGTATTAGGGCCTAACACGCTCAATATCACCGACCAGTTAACAGGGGGTATCATCGGGGGTGTGCTGGACTTCCGTTCGCGAATTCTGGATACCACACAGAATTCGCTGGGGCAACTTGCAGTAGGGTTAACAGAAACTTTCAATCAACAGCATCATACTGGATTGGACCTTAATGGTAACTTGGGCGGTGATTTCTTTGAACCACTGGCAGCTACAGTGCCACAAGTATTGGTCCATGCTAATAACACGGGTGTGCCCGCAGCACAGATCGGTGCAACAATAACCGACGTAGGTTCGTTGACGACCAGCGATTATGTGCTTGAGCGCAATGGGTCGAAATATACATTAACCAGATTATCAGATAACAAGACATTCACATTGTCAAATTTTCCCGGGGGGACAGACACAGTTGATGGCCTAACCTTGTCACTTGATTCCGGAACTATCGCCAGCGGTGACAAGTTTCTCATTCGCCCGGTACGTGATGGTGCCAGCAATTTTGCACTGGCCATTTCCGATACCGCACTTATAGCGGCAGCGGGGCCGGTGCGCACCGGATCTTCCCTGGCGAATACTGGAACGGCCAAGATTGACAGCGGAACCGTTGTAGATACGACGTCGTATGATGGCGATAGTTACTCTATATATACGGTCGATGCAACTGCCGCGAATGCCGATGGGACGATAGGTACGATCACGGATAATATCGGGACAGATAATGCTTTGGAGTATCAGTTAGCGATTAATGGGACAGTCGTATATTCGCAAAATGAGGCAGCCGCCGTGCTTGCAGATAAATCTGCCGTCGCGGCAGCCATTAATGCCGACGTTGCAACGACAGGCGTGCGTGCCTATGTGGATACTGTCAATGATGTCCTATATCTTGCGAATGACCCACAGTCGGCATTGCCGATAAATGTAACTGAGCAGCTGGTGGATACTAATGTTCCCGCATCGGCGCTGGATGCAGGAGACAGCGTGACCGGGTATTTCGGATCAGCGCTCACAGGCGCCGCACCGACAAATTCACTCACCTACGGCGGTAATGCGGACAGCTATATAGTGCTTGACAGTGGTAGCAATGTCGAAACAAGTGGTTCATATGTGTCTGGTTCCCCAATCACATTCAACGGTATCGATGTCATCATCAACGGGCAAGCAAAGATCGGTGATACTTTTACGGTTGCGCCGAATAACGGCGGAGTCAGTGACAATCGCAATGCACTTTTACTTGCAAACCTGCAAACGCAGCTGACAATGAATGGAAGTACTGCGTCATATGAAGGCGCATACAGCCAGCTTGTCGTCGATGTGGGGTCAAAGACTCATCAAGCGGATATCAATAGCCAAGCCCAGCTTGGGTTGCTGAATCAGGCTATTGATGCGC
>Ga0307424_1001795_pt1 | contig 10983 bp, 7 predicted proteins | sample SalMarWE160320MG_FD_202157 | JGI IMG/M metagenome (GOLD analysis project Ga0307424, IMG submission 202157) | Salt marsh sediment microbial communities from the Plum Island Ecosystem LTER, Massachusetts, United States - WE1603-20 | ecosystem: Environmental > Aquatic > Marine > Intertidal zone >...
CGCCTGACCGCCTAAGCTGACCGCCCGGTCTTCATAGTCAATTCACCTTTCCCACGGTCCCCTTAAGTATCTTTGCCCCGTTGTCAGTCCACCACACGGAGCCATGCCACACCAAGCGCCGGACGAGTCGACGTCGCCAGGCGCGACGGTAGCCCCGGAATCACCCGCAGCGCCCTCCCGGAAGGACATCGTGCCCAAGGACACACTCAGCATCACGGACAATCGTACGGGCAAATCGTACGAGGTCGCCATTACCAACGGGACCATCAACGCCATGGACCTCCGCCCGATGAAGACCGGGCCGGATGACTTTGGGCTCATGACGTATGATCCGGGTTTTGGCAACACGGCGAACTGCAAGAGCGCGATCACCTTCATCGACGGCGATAAGGGGATTCTCCGATATCGGGGCTACCCGATCGAACAAGTAGCGGAAAAGGCCTCCTTCCTGGAGACCGCGTACATGGTGCTGCACGGCGAGCTGCCGACTCAGAAGCAGCTCGACACGTGGGAGCACGACATCCGGCACCACACGTTCATTCACGAGAACGTGAAGATGCTGCTCGACGGGTTCCGGTATGACGCGCACCCGATGGGGGTGTTCATCAGCACCGTCGCGGCCCTGTCGACGTTTTACCCCGAGGCCACCAAGATCAGCGACCCGGAAGTGCGGCGTCATCAGATTCATCGCCTGATCGCGAAGGCCCCGACGATTGCCGCGTTCGCGTATCGTCACATGCGCGGCCTGCCGTACTCGTACCCGGACAACGAGCTGTCGTATGCCGGGAACTTCCTCAACATGCTGTTCAAGACCACCGAGATGAAGTACACGCCGACCCCGGTGCTGGAAAAGGCGCTCGACGTGCTGTTCATTCTCCACGCCGACCACGAGCAGAACTGCTCGGCGTCGGCCATGCGCGCCATCGGCTCCAGCCACGCGGATCCGTACGTCTCCATGGCGGGGGCGGCGGCGGCCCTGTACGGCCCGTTGCACGGTGGGGCCAACGAGCAGGTGCTGCGGATGCTGCGCGAGATCGGGAGCGTCAAAGCGATTCCCGAGTACATCAAGCGCGTGAAGAGCAAGGAAGTGCGGCTGATGGGCTTCGGCCACCGGGTCTACAAGAACTACGACCCGCGCGCCAAGATCATCAAGCAGGTGGCCGACTCGGTGTTCGAGGTGACGGGCCGCAACCCGCTCATCGACATCGCGCTCGAGCTCGAGCGGATCGCCCTGTCGGACGACTACTTCGTGTCGCACAAGCTGTATCCGAATGTCGACTTCTATTCGGGCATCATCTACGAGGCGATGAGCTTCCCGGTCGAGATGTATCCGGTGCTCTTCGCGATCGGTCGTACGCCCGGCTGGCTCGCCCAGTGGCAGGAGATGCTGGAAGACAAAGACCAGCGCATCGCACGCCCCCGCCAGATCTATCTTGGCGAGGATACGCGGAACTTCGTGCCGATGGGGAAAAGAAAGTAGGCGGATAGGCGGATAGGCGGCTAGGCGGTCAGCAAAAGCCCCGAGGGACGGTCTCTCCCTCGGGGCTGTTTCTAGCCGCCTATCCGCCTATCCGCCTATCCGCCTATCCCCGGGATCCCCGCCAGCGCCCGAATCCTCGCTTCCAGGTCGCGTTTCGCCTGGTCCAACCTTGCCCGCTCCGCGGCGATGCGCTCTCGGCCTTGGGTCTCGAACGCGCTCACCGCCTGCTGGGCCTGATCGACCCGCTCCTGGACGAGGGCATCCACTCGGCCTCGGACGTCGGCCTCGACGCGCTGGAGCTGCGCGCCTAGCTCGGCCCGCAGGCCATCACCGATGGCGCGGACCACGTTCGAGCCCACCGCCAGGCGCGGGTGTGAGAGTGAGCCGGAGAGTTGGGCATCGATGCGCACGTCCTTGAGGTTGGCGACGGTCCGCCAGGCGATGTCCTCCGCCGTGCCGCGGAGCGACTGGCCGACCGACTGCGCCGACAGTTGCTGCGGCACCGCGGAGCGGCGCGTGGTGTCCGCGGCGGACGTGCTGTCCGCGCCCAGCTTCCGCCACGCCACGTTGCTCGACTGCCAGGTGAACCGCGCCGCGAGATTGTCGCCCTGGCGTCCGAGGATCAGCTCGCTGGTCCCCGTGCCCAGGTCGAGCGTCGTGCCGATTGCGCTGAGGTTGAGCGTCGGCAGGCGCAAGCCACTCACGAAGGCGTTGATGGAGTCGCGCGGCGTGGCGCCCACGTGATTCAGGATGGCGCCGAGCCGCGCCGTCTCCGGGCCCACGCGCCCGCCGGTGCGCCCCGCCGACAGCACCGTCGGCCGGCCGACGAGCGCCGGCGCGGAGGTGAGGTCCGTGAGCTTGGCCGCGTAGTCGCCCGCCGCCGCCCCCGTGCCGCCAATCTGGAGCGACGCCTCGGCCACCTTCAGGAGGAACGTCGGGAGCTGCTCCTGCTTGGGGAATCGCACGGTGGTGCCCGACGCGCGCACGCGGTCCGGCCCCTGTCGCACGCGCTTGTCGAGACCGGGCGGCATGTAGCGCTCCGCCAGGCCGAGCCAGTAGAGGATGGGCGCGACCTGCTGCGCCGCGAATCGGCCGAACAGCGCGGGCCCCAGGCTCGGCGCGTCGAGTGACGGCACCTTCAAGAGACTCCGCGCATAGGCGTAGTCCTGTCGCCGCGCATCCGCCAACGCGGTCAATCCCTGGCGCGCGTTCGCGACGCTGGAATCAACGCCCGCCTGGAGGCCCTTGAGCCGAGTGTCGAGCTGGTTCAGCGCGTTCAAGGTCTGGCGCGCGGAATTCGCGGCGTCGCGCGCGCCCGTGAGTCCAAGCGACCGCACCGACTGGCCTTCGAGGCGCTTCGCGAGCGCCATCGCCGAGTCGATCTGCGGTCGCGGGTCGAGCTGCTGCACGCGCGCGAGCCACGCGGTGCGCGCCGAGTCCGCGACGCCGGCGAGAGCGCGCGCTTGCCGCAACGTCGCCAGGCTGTCGGAGGAGATGGCGTCGACGTTCACGACCTGGCGGAGGCCCTCCAGCGAGAACGACGGAACCGGCAATCCCGCCAGCCACTGGTCGATGGATCGGGCGACCTCGCTGGCCGGCGCTTCGGTCTTCTGCACCACCGCGCCGGACGTCGCGCGGGGCGTCCCGAACTTGAGGCCGCGAACGGCCACCGTGTCGATGACCAGCTTCTTCTCGAGCAGGGGTGTCATGCGAACGTTCACGACGATCTGGTCCGCCTCGAACAGATTCGTCATCGGCTTCCGCGGATTCGTCACTTGCAGTCCGCGGAGCGCCACCACGCCGTCGCGCAAGCGCACGTCGGCGGAGGCCACATTCACCCGCGCGCCGACGACGGCGGTTCCCACGTGCTCGACCCCGCGCGCCACGAGCAGGTTCATGAACAGCAGGTACAGCGCGATCACCACGACCAGGAACAGCAGCAGGGGGACGATGCCCTTCCAGCGGAAGATCCGCACGCGGGTCGGCACCGGGGCGGGGGCGGTCATGGCCGGAACAGCGTGTAGAGGTTGTACGCCTTCGAGGCCTTCACGGCCTGGAACACGCGGGTGCGTTGCAGCCGGGCGTACACGGTCGCCCGGTACTTCGTGACGAGGTATCGCAGCAGGAAGAACAGCGGCACGAACGCGGCGGCCCACAGCACGACGCTGCCGAGCACGATCGTGTTGTTGAAGGTGGTGAGCGCCACGATGGGCGTGTTGTAGCACCAGGTCCAGAGCGGCAGCAACGCCGGGGTGCCGATGAGGAGCAGGTGCCCGATCGCGTCGAACACCGGATCGAGCGCAAACCCCACCGGCAGGAACAGCACCCAGCCGAGCATCACTCCGGGGAACGACACGTTGAGGATGAGCGCCAGCAGGAACAGCACGAGGTTGTGGACGTTCATGAGGGGCGTGAGCCCGAACACCGCGCCGAGCGCGATGCCGGCGGCTACCTGGCCGGGCGTGCCGTCGGAGTTCAGAGCCTTGATGAGGGACTGGAGGAGCTTGAGGAGGAGCACGGAGTGAAGTTCCGCCTGCTGGCATTGGATGTCCAGGGTGGGGTCGGTCTACTCGGGTCGGCGGCGTGAAGCCGCTCGGCCCTCCCGCGTGAAGCGGGAGGAAAGGCCGGTTGACCCGGCAGGGCCGAGCGGCGGCTTCACGCCGCCGATCAATCGCCGTCTGGTACGCAAATCAGACCGAAGATATCCCGTTTCTTGTGGCACCCAGGCCGGAGCATCCTTGCCTTTTTGCGTCCAGGTTGCAATGGTAGGGCACCAATAACCGCGCGGGGCCGCGAGGACGGCCCAAAGGGGGGGACCAGACGACGGCCCTGCAGGAGGGAGGGCCAGTGAACCTTGTTCGTTTGACCGCAGCACCCCACAATTGGCTCGCAGTCGTAATCGGCGCAACCGTTCTGGGAGCGCCGCCAATTGGTTTGTTGCCCTGGGCGCCGCTCGCGGCGCAACAGCGTCCGCCAGCAATCCACTACATCATCGACGCCGGCGGTGCGGGTCCGGATTTCGACCTCCGGTCGGCGCGCCATGGATTCGATCTGTTCGCGAACGCCAACCTCGCGTACGCCGGGATGCGCATGACGGGGAACTTCGGGGTTGCTCTCAGCAACGCCGGCGACTGCACCAACAGGATGGCGATCTACGAGTGTCAGGCCATGCACGAGGTCTTCAATCCACAGACGAACCAGATCAACGCCCCCTTTTACGAAGTGGAGTGGGTGTTTGGGGCGCCCGGTTTGTGGATGAACGCACCGAGCCTTTCCCCATCGCGGGCGCGGGCGTCGTTGGGACTCCGGTCACCCGGGGTGACACCGTGTGGACCCCCACCACCTACACCGGCCTCGGCTTCCTGGTGGTCGGCGACGATGGCCCCATCTGCGCGGTGACGTTCACGCGTGCCATCCTTGGCTGCACCACGCCACGCCTGAGCTGCAATCCGGTACGTCAAACCACCGCCGGCGCCACCGGCTACGAACCGCTCCACGCCGGCGACCGCACCGAGTTCACCTACTACGTGGGGTTCCAGCCGAGCGACTCGATCGTGTTCGACGTCGTGCCGCCGGTCCTGGGGAGCGCCATCACGAGCCTCACCGATTCCGCGCTCGCGCTGATTCGCGTCGTGCCCAATCCCTTCCTCGTCTACTCGCGCTACCAGACCTCGGCCGACCAGCCGCGGTTGCTGTTCACGCACGTGCCCCCACAGGGGACGCTCCGGATCTACACCGTGGCGGGGCAGTTCGTGCAGCAGATCACCTGGGTGCCGGCGGATCTCCAGGGGGACGGGGATCTCGTCTGGAATCTCACCACGCGCTACGGGGAGACGGTGGCGAGTGGGTTGTATTTGTGGGTGCTGACGGCGCCGCGGGAGCCGAGCAATCCCACGGGAGGCTCGGTGACGGTGCGGGGGAAGTTCGTGGTGATTCGGGAAGAGGCGTTCTGAATCGACCGGAGGGATGAGGGGACGGGCGGCGGCGGAGCTGAGTCGGCGGCGTGAAGCCGCCGCTCGGCTCTCCCGCATGAAGCGGGCAGCGAACGCCGGTTCATCCGGCAGGGCCGAGCGGCGGCTTCATGCCGCCGAACTCGCGCCGCGATGCGTTGATCGCGATGCGTTGCTGGAGTTTTATCCCGTTCATCCCGTCTATCCCGTTGATCCCGTTGATCCCGCTCCATCCCGCTCCATCCCGCCTAGATTATCCCCCATGCCCTCCCCCCTCGACCCCATCCTCCGCCCCCGCTCCATTGCCGTCATCGGCGCCTCGCGGCAGCCCAACACCATCGGTTGGCAGATTCTCGACAACCTCCTGCGCTACGGATTCCAGGGACCGGTCTATCCAGTGAACCCGAAGGCCAGCGCGATCCACTCTATCCCGGCCTATCCGTCGATCACGGCCATCGGGCGTCCGGTGGACCTTGCCGTGATCACGGTCCCGAAGGAGTTCGTGGTGGACGTGGCGCGCGAGTGCGTCGCGGCCAAAGTCGGCGGGCTCGTCGTGATCTCGGCGGGCTTCAAGGAGATCGGCGGTGCCGGCCTCGATCGGGAGCGCGCGCTGAAAGCAGTGATCCGGCAGGGCAGGATCCGGATGGTGGGCCCCAACTGCATGGGGGTGATGAACACAGCGCCCGACGTGCAAATGAACGCGACCTTCGCACCGATCATGCCCCCGCCAGGACCGGTCGCCTTCATGAGCCAGTCGGGCGCGATGGGCCTCTCGGTGCTCGATTACGCCCACAGCCTCGGCATCGGCTTCTCGTCCTTCGTGTCCGCGGGGAACAAGACCGACGTGTCGGGCAACGACTGCCTGGAGTTCTGGGAGCGCGATCCGCACACGTCCATGATCCTGATGTACCTCGAGAACTTCGGGAATCCCAAGCGGTTCGTGGAGCTGGGGCGGCGCGTCACGCGCACGAAGCCCATCTGCGTGGTGAAGTCCGGTCGCACGGGCGCGGGACAACGCGCCGCGGCGTCGCACACCGGCGCGTTGGCGGGCGCTGAGCTGGCCACGGACGCCATCATCGCGCAGGCCGGCGCGATGCGCGCGGAAACCATCGAGGAGCTGTTCGACCTCGCGATGGTGCTCTCCAATCAACCGCTCCCCGCCGGCAACCGCGTCGCCATCGTGACGAACGCCGGCGGCCCCGGGATCATGATCGCCGACGCGTGCGAGCAGAACGGGCTCGTGGTGACCCCGCTCACGCCGGAGACGGAAGCCACGCTGCGCGCGCGGCTCCCGGAGGAGGCGAGTGTCCGCAATCCGGTGGACATGATCGCCAGCGCCCGGCCGGAGAGCTACGAGTTCGCACTCGACTGCGTGCTCCGCGATCCCAACGTGGACGCGGCCTTCGCGGCGTTCGTCCCACCGCTCGGCATCCAGACCCGGGACGTCGCCGAAGCGATCGTGCGCGTCAACGCGCAGCATCCCGCGAAGCCGATGTTGGCCGTGCTGATGGGCCGGGAAGGGCTGCCCGCAGGGCTCGCGGAGCTGCACGATGCGCAGGTGCCCGCCTACATCTTCCCGGAATCGGCGGCGCGGGCGCTGTCGGCCATGTGGCGGTATGCCGAGGCCCGCACACGGCCGGCCGGCAAGCTGGTGTCGTTCACCGCCAACGACGCCGCGGTCGAGCGGATCATCGACGCAACGCTCGCGCGTGGCGAAACCAAGGTGAGCGAGCCCGACGCGCTCCGTATCCTCGAGGCCTGCGGCATTCCGGTCACGCCGTGGCGGTACGTCGCGGCCCAGCCCGGCGCGGATGTGGCCGCCACGGTCGCCGCCACGGCCCGCGAGCTGGGCTTCCCGGTGGCCCTCAAGGCCGTGAGCGCCGAAATCACCCACAAGACCGATGTCGGCGCCGTCGCCCTCAACCTCGCCGACGAGGCAGCCGCCGCCGATGCCGCTCGGAGCGTTCTCGCCCACCTCGCGGAACAACCGCCCGCCGGCCCGTCGGCCCGTCAGCCCGTCGTTAGCGGGTTCGTTCTCCAACGCATGGCCCCGCCCGGCCACGAGACGATCGTCGGCTTGACCCGGATGCCGCGCGTCGGAGCGCTGGTGATGTTCGGGCTCGGCGGCGTGTACGTCGAGGTGATGCGCGACGTCGTCCTCAGACTGGCGCCGTTGTTGGATCAGGACGCGCACCAGATGATTCGGGAGGTGCGGATGGTGCGGTTGCTCGAGGGGGTCCGCGGGGAGCCCGCCCGCGACCTCGCGGCGCTGGAGGACGTCCTGCTCCGCGTGTCACAGCTGGCCGAGCGCCACCCGCGCATCACCGAGATGGACATCAATCCGTTGTTCGCGCTGGAGCAGGGCGCCATGGCGGTGGACTCCCGCGTCCAAGTCTCCTCGGAGACTCCATCGCCAATCGCCAATCGCCAACCGCCGATCGCCAATCCATGAGAGTCTTCTTGACCGGCGGCACCGGCTTCATCGGCCGCCACGTCGTGGACGCGCTGGTCGGACAGGGCCACGAATGCGTCGTCGTCTCCCGCGGCACGCGCACCTGGAACAGCGTCGCGGTCGAGGTCGTGCGGGGAGATCCGACCAAGTCGGGCCCGTGGCAGAAGGCCGTATGGACCGCGGATGCCGTGGTCAACCTGGTGGGCGCGCCAATCGTCGACCCACCGCACCGCTGGACGGATGCCCGCAAGGCCGTGATCCGCGCCAGCCGGGTGGAATCCACGCACTGCGTGGTGGACGCCATCCGCGAGGCCTCGTCGCCGCCTCGCGTGCTCGTGAGCGGCTCGGCCATCGGTTACTACGGCTCGCGTGGGGATCGCTTGCTCGACGAGACCGCCCCTCCAGGCAACGACTTCCTGGCGAAACTCTGCATCGAGTGGGAGGAAGCGGCGCGCGCCGCCGAAGACTCTACCCGGGTCACCGTGCTGCGCACGGCGCCGGTGCTCGGCCGCGACGGCGGTGTGCTGCAACCCATGCTGCCGGCGTTCAAGATGGGACTCGGCGGGGCGTGGGGCTCGGGCGATCAGTGGTGGAGTTGGATCCACATCGCCGACGTCGTGGGCATCATTCTCGTGGCGCTGGAACGCGACCTGTCCGGCGCCGTGAACGTCACGGCCCCACTGCCCATGTCGGTGAACGAGTTCGTCAAGACATTGGCAAGCGTCCTGCACCGGCCGGCCGTTGCCCGAGTGCCGGAATTCGCGCTGCGCCTAGCCCTCGGGGAGGCGGCGGAGACGCTCCTCGCCTCCCTCCGCGTGGCACCGCGGCGCATGCTCGATACCGGATACGCGTTTCAGTTTCCGGAGTTGCGCGCGGCGCTGGAAGCGGTGCTATGAGAATGCAGAGTGGAGAGGCAAGCATGCAGAGCGGATGCTGAAGTCATTCCCCACTCCGCATTCCGATCCTGCGCGGCATCCGCGAGTGAACTCGCGGCTCGGCGGCGGCCGGTAAACCGGCACGCAGTCGCCGCTTCCAGCGGCTGAGGCCGAGCGACGAGTTTACTCGCCCACGACGCGCCGCGCACTGAATCCCAGGTGGCGGGCCCTGTGCGGACTTCCTTAGCGAGCCAGCGCGACTGTGCGCCGGTCGGGGAGCATCCGCCGCTCGCGCCGACGTCGCATGGAGATCCGCCGCTCCGTGTCCCCCCGGCGTTCGATCGAGATACGTTCCGACCGCGCGCGCCGCTCCGTGTCGTGCCGTCGCTCACGCGCACGCCGATCCGCGCGTGCACGGCGGTTCACCACCACACGGCGTTCACGCACTCCGAGGCCGTTGAATCCGGTTGTCATACGTGGCTCCTCCCTGGGGCCTCAGCACACGCACGGTGATCTGCTATTCCCGTCCTGGGTGTCGGGGAGTGATCTCGCCCACTCAGCATCAGTCGCTGGAAGCGGCGGTCGGACGCCGGTTTACCAGCCGGGGCCGAGCCGCGAGTTTCACTCGCGGACGCGGCTTGGGCGTCGCCCACTCCCTGCTCACGGGCCCGTGCAGAGGTTCCCTGAGAAGATGATGTGCACCCGGATCGCTGGGTTCGCAAGGCCACGGGCCGCCGGGGGAAGGCCAGGCTGTTACATTACCCCGCGCTCCGACGCATGCCGCTGCCTTCCGAAGGTTTCCTGCTCGAGTACGCGCCCGGCCGCCTGCTGCTGGGTGAGGGACCGTTGCGCCGCCGAACGACGGCGGCCCCCGACCGTCCGTGTTGCTTCGCGCCGGATTTCTACCTGCAGGATCCCACACCGTGGGTCGAGGCCACACGGGTCGTGGAAATCACCTCCGACCAGCTGCGCCGCATGCTTCCGCCGGGCCCGCCCCCGCTGGTGCACTGGACGGAGCCGGACGGCGACGCATATGAACGAGCGTTCGGGCGCGTGGCCACCGAGCTTGCGTCCGGTCGGCTGACCAAGGCGGTGCCGATCCTGTTCGAGGAAGGCATCGTCGCCGACGGCGCCGACCGGCTGGTGCCGGCCCTGGTGGCCGGGGCCCTCGATACCGGCGCGCCGAGCCTGGCATACGGGATCTGGACCGCCGCCGGCGGCATGATCGGCGCCACACCGGAAATCCTGTTCGACCGTCGCGACGCGCGACGGATACAGACCGTCGCGGTGGCGGGCACGTATCCGGCCGAGCGCGCGCAGGAGCTGGCACAGGACCCGAAGGAGCTGCGCGAACACCAGAGCGTCGTCGACGATATCACCGCCGCGCTCGCGCCAATGGGCAACGTCACGGTCGGTGAGCGATTCGTCCTTCCGCTCCCACGTATGGCGCACCTCAAGACGGTGATCACCCTGACCCCATCGCGGGACGTGAACTTCACCGAGCTGGTCCGCGCGCTCCACCCAACCGCCGCCCTCGGCGTCGCGCCCCACGCGGCGGGGCTCGACCTCCTGCGGCAGCTCGACGGGCCGGTGGATCGCGCACGCTTCGGCGCCCCGTTCGGTGCAGCCTGGCCCGACGGGAGCGGCGTGGCACTCGTCGCGATCCGGAACGTGCAGTGGCACGGCACCACGCTGACGCTCGGCGCCGGGGCGGGGCTGATCGCGGAGAGCCGCTTGGATCGCGAGTGGGACGAGCTCCGCCTCAAGCGGACCGCCGTCAAGCAGATGTTCGGCCTGTGAGCCTGGCGCGCGCGGCGGACCTCGTACACGCGCTCGTCGAGGGAGGCGTGGCGCAGTTCTGCGTCTGTCCCGGCGGACGCAACGCGCCAATCGCGGTGCTCCTCGCCCGCGCCCGCGGCATCACGCTTCACACCTTCTTCGAGGAGCGCTCGGCCGCGTTCTTCGCGCTGGGTCGCGCGCGCGGCACCGGCCGACCCGTGGCCGTCGTCACGACGTCGGGAACCGCGGCCGCCGAGCTGCTGCCCGCGGCGGTGGAGGCGCACTACAGTGGACTCCCCCTCGTACTGATCACAGCCGACCGCCCGCCCGCGTATCGCACCACGGGCAGTCCGCAGAGCATCGAGCAGGTGGGACTGTTCGGCCCCTACGCGCCAACCATCTTCGACGGCTCGGGGCCCCGGGACCGACCGACGCTGGATCGCTGGG
>Ga0307424_1001796_pt1 | contig 10983 bp, 7 predicted proteins | sample SalMarWE160320MG_FD_202157 | JGI IMG/M metagenome (GOLD analysis project Ga0307424, IMG submission 202157) | Salt marsh sediment microbial communities from the Plum Island Ecosystem LTER, Massachusetts, United States - WE1603-20 | ecosystem: Environmental > Aquatic > Marine > Intertidal zone >...
CGAGATCCTTACCAGCACGCGCGACCAGGAGCGCCTCGCGCTCGCCTTCACGCGCAACCTCAAGCGCGCCGGCATCGCCGCGACCGTGCGCAACGTCGATGCCACCCAGTTCGAGCACCGCTTGCTCAGCTTCGACTTCGACATGATGGAATATCATTGGGAGCAGTCGCTCTCGCCCGGCAACGAGCAGCTGTTCTATTGGAGTTCGGCGGCGGCGGGCGAGGAAGGCAGCCGCAACTACATGGGCGTCAAGTCGAAGGCGATCGACGCCATGATCGCCGCCATGCTGGCGGCCAAATCGCGCGAGGATTTCGTCGCTGCCATCCGCGCGCTCGATCGCGTGCTGTTGTCCGGCTTCTATGTCATCCCGCTCTATTACTCGCCGGTGCAGTGGCTGGCGCGCTGGACCAGGATCAGGCATCCGCAGCACACCTCGTTGTTCGGCTATCTGCCGGAAACCTGGTGGCGCGAGGATGCCAAGTCATGAGGCGCGCGCCATGATCCTCGGCAAGAGCGACAGTCCTGCAGGCGAGCAAAGCGCAACGCTTGACGAGCTTTTCCGCCGCGCCGGCGTGCGCCATTCGCAGGCGATTGCGCTCGTCGATCCGCCCAACCGCGAGAACTTCACCGACGGCATGCCACGTGCGCTTAGCTACGCGGAAGCCGACTTGTTGATCTCCGCCTTTGCCGCCCGGCTGCACGCGCTCGGCCTGCGCACCGACGCGGTGGTTGCGATCCAGCTCCCCAATACGATCGAAGGCGTGATCGCGCTCATGGGCGTGCTGCGCGCCGGCATGATCGCGGCGCTTTTGCCGCTGCTCTGGCGCCAGCAGGACATCGTCGATGCGTTGCGCGGCACAGGGGCAAAAGCAATCATCACCTGCGCGCGCGCCGGCCAGTACGCGCCGGCGCAAGCGGCGATGCTGGCTGCGGTCGAGCTGTTTCCGATCCGCCATATCTGCGGCTTCGGACGCGAGCTGCCCGATGGCGTCGTGCCACTCGACGAGCTTTACGCGCAAACGTCCATCGATTTCGTTCCCGGGCCGGCGCGGCCAGGCGCTGCGGCCGACCATGTCGCGGTGCTCACTTTCGACGTGACGGCAGACGCTGTCGTTCCGCTGGCGCGCAGCCACGCCCAGCTGATCGGCGGCGCCCTGGCGCCCTTCCTGGAAGCGGACCTGGCGCCGGACGCCGCCTTGCTCTCGACCATCCCGCCCGCTTCCTTTGCCAGCCTCGCGCTCGGCGTCGTGCCGTGGCTGCTTTGCGGCGGCACGCTGGCACTGCACCAGGGCTGCGATCCGACGGTGCTCGCGGCACAATGCGGCACCCTCACAGAGGCCACGGTGATCCTGCCGGGTCCGACACTCGCGCCGCTCGGCGACGCCGACGTGTTCAATGCATCGCTCAAGTCGATCGTCGCGCTCTGGCGCGCGCCCGAGCGGCTGGCGTCATGCGCGTCCTGGCATGGCGAGGCCGCGCTGGTGGACGTGGCAGCATTCGGCGAAATCGGATTGCTCGCGTCCCGGCGCGGCGAAGGCGGCATGCCGGCACCGATCCCCTGTGGTCCCATCGGCGCCCCGCGCGGCGCAGCGGGCGCCGTCACCGTGGCGGAGACGGCGCGAAGCAAGACCGGAACGCTGGCGTTGCGCGGCCCGATGGTACCGGCGCAGACCTTTCCGCCTGGCGCCGAGCAAGGCAGCGCGTTCGCGCCTGATCCGGCGAGTTTCGTCGACACCGGCTTTCCCTGCCGCCGCGACGGCGACGCCTTGACCATCACCGGCCCGCCCGTCGGCATCACCGCCGTCGGCGGCTACCGCTTCCGCAAGGTCACACTCGAGGCGCAGGTGGCCGCAATCGATCCGGCCGCGACCATCCTGGCGGTTCCGGACGGCACCGTCGGCGAGCGCCTGGCTGGCGCCGCCGCCGACCCCCAGACGATGCGCACCGCATTACAGGCGGCCGGCGCCAATCCGCTCATTTCGGGGGCGTTTCGACGCCACGGCGATGCCGATGCCGCCTAATCGCCATTGTCGTTGACGGGGCATTAACAGCCCCGCCGCTAAAGTCTCGCGCCCTGTAACGTGCGCGTCCGTCCCCATGTCGCTTCAAGGTCCGATTATCGTGGTCGCCGAAAACCCGGCGACCGACCTTACGGAAGCGCTGAGCGCGGCCGGCGCTTTCCCCGTTGTCGAAGCCAATTGGGCCGACGCCCCGGCCGCCTTTGTCTCAATCAAGCCCGCCGCCGTGATCATCGCCGAGCCGGGCGAGCCCACGAACGAAACCTCTGCGCGCATGCTTTGTCTGCAGATCGCCGCTGCCAAGGGCGCCATCGTGCCGACGATCGCGCGTGTGCAAGGCAAGCAGGAAGCCGCCGTCCCGATCGCGCTGCCGGCCGATGCATCCATGCCGGTCGCACGGCTGATCGCGCGCCTGCAATCGGCCATGCGCGTACGCGCGCTGCACGCGACGGTGCTGCGCCGCATCGAGATGTTCGCTTCGCACGGCGGCACGCTGCCGCCGATGCCCGTGGGCGACGCATTGGAGGATGCAACCGTGCTGATCGCCGGGCGTGGGCCGCTCTATCCGGCGCTTAGCGTGGCGATCGGCGAGCGCGTCAACATGCTGGGGAGCTTGAGCGTCGAGAGCGCCGCCAGGCAGCTCAACTTGCGTGACATCGACGGCATCGTGGTCGGCGACGGCTTCTCGCCGCGCATGGTGGAGGGCTTCCTCACCGTGCTGGCGCACGACAGTCGCTATCGCGATATTCCGGTGGCGGTGATCGGCGAAGCGCCGCCCGATTTCGCCGACCACCTGACCAATATCGACCATGTCGACGGCGATCCGTCCCGCCTGGTGGCGCGTATGATGCCGCTGGTGCGCATGCACGCCTTCGAGGGCCGACTGAAACGCATGCTCAAGACGCTCGATGCCGACGGCATGTTCGATCCGCAGACCGGCCTGCTTACCCGCGAAGCGTTCTGGCACGATCTGCGAAAGGCGATCGAGGAAGCGAGCGACCGCAGCCTGCCTTTGTCGATCGCGCGCTTCTCGTTCGACGGCTCGCTCGACGAGCACGCCGGCATGGACAGCGCGCGGCTGGTGACGCGGCTCACCCGCAACATCGATTTCGCCACGTGCGAGGACGACGGCGCCATCCTCATCGTTTTCACGCAGACCGACCTGCAAAGCGCCCATGTGGTGGCACGTCGCATCGCCGGTGCCCTCAAGAGCATGCTGGCGCCGGCGCGCCCGCACGAGGAGATTACCGCCAACGTCACGCTGGCGACGCTGAAGGCCGGCGACACGCTCGACAGCCTGATGATGCGGGTGCTGGGCAGCCGGGTGGTTGCCGCCGAATAGCCGACGGCCTAGGCTCCCTCCAAAAGGAGCCAGCCATGACCGAGCAACAGCCCGTCCGCATCGACGTCGTCTCCGACGTGGTCTGCCCGTGGTGCTTCATCGGCAAGCGGCGCCTGGAAAAAGCGCTGGCGCTCAAGCCGGAGATCCCGGTCGAGGTGCACTGGCACCCCTATTTCCTCAACGATTGGATCCCGCGCGAGGGCATCGCGCGCAGCGAGTATCTCACCGCCAAGTTCGGTTCACCCGATCGCTATGCCGGCATCGCCCAGCGCGTGACGGAGGCAGCGGCGGAGGAAGGCCTCGACTACGCCACGGACAGGATCAGCCGTCAGCCCAACACCATCGATGCTCACCGGCTGATCAAATGGGCCGAGGGCATCGGCAAGGCGGCCGAGATGAAGCAGAAGCTGATGGACCTCTATTTTACCGAAGGCGCCGATCTGTCCAACCGCGCGGTGCTGGTGCAAGCAGCGAGCGATGTCGGCCTCGACGCCGACGACGTGACCGATGCGCTAGCCAGCGACCAGGATGTCGAGCAGGTGTCGCAGGAGGCGAAGGCCGCCAAGGAGGCCGGCATCGAGGGTGTGCCCTGCTTCATCTTCGGCGGCAAGTTTGCGGTTTCGGGCGCGCAGGCGCCGGAATATCTCGCCGAAGCGATCGAGCGCATGGCGCAAACCGGGCGCGACGCCGCCGAATAACACCGGGTCTGCACCATGAAGATCACCGCCGCCGTGGTGCGCGAGCGTGGCGGCGCCTTCGCGCTCGCCGAACTCGATCTCTGCGATCCGCGCGCCGATGAATTGCTGGTGGAAGTTGCAGCGAGCGGCATGTGCGCCACCGACCTGCACGGCCGCGACGGCTATTACGCCGAAATGCCCTACCCGGCCGTGTTCGGCCACGAAGGCGCCGGCGTGGTGCGCGCGGTCGGCAGCGCGGTGAAAGAATTCAAGCCGGGCGACCACGTGGTGATGTCGTACCCGTGGTGCGGCACTTGCCCGAATTGTCGCACACAACGGCAGACCTATTGCCTGCATGCTGGCGAGCTCAAGCACGGGGGCACCCGCGCCGACGGCTCGACGCTGCACGCCATGGGCGGTAAGCCGGTCTACAGTGCTTTCTTCCAACAGTCCTCGTTCGGCAATTACGCTATTGCCAACGAGCGCTTCGCGGTGAAGGTAAGAAACGACGCGCCGCTCGAAATGCTCGGGCCGCTGGCCTGCGGCGGGCAGACCGGCGCCGGCGCGGTCCTCAACGTGATGAAGCCGAAAACCGGCGACAGTATCGTAGTGTTCGGCGCAGGGTCCGTCGGCCTGTCGGCGCTAATGGCGGCTAAGATCGCCGGCTGCGATCCGATCATTGCGGTGGACGTGCATGACCATCGTCTTGCGTTCGCGCGCGACTTAGGCGCGACCCACTCCATCAATCACACGGGGTGCACCGACGTAGTCGCCGAAATCAAGAAGATCACCGGCCTGGGCGCCCGCTACACGCTGGAAACCTCGGCGCTGTCTGCGGTGTTCCGCGAAGCGGTCGAGGCGCTGATGCCGGCCGGCACTTGCGTGCTGCTCGGCAGCGCGCCGGCCGAGACCGAAGTGTCATTCAACATGCGCCATTTACAAAATGGCCGCGTCGTGCGCGGCGTGATCCAGGGCGACAGCATGCCGAAGCAATTTATCCCCCAACTGGCCGATTACATCGCCGCCGGCCGCTTTCCGCTCGAGCGCCTGATCACCTTCTACGATCTCGCCGACATCAACCGCGCGGCCGCGGAATCGGCCGCCGGCACCACCATCAAGCCAGTGCTGCGCATGCCGCATTGATGCGCGCCAAATCGAATGCTTGCCGGTTCTCAGTGGACGTTGAGCGCTTCGGAATGGTCGCCGCGCGCGAAAGCTTCAGCCTTGCGGGCCACGGGACGCCCATAGAAGCGGCGCCCGACCACATTGGTCACGAAACCGTTGACCAGATCGGCGGTCATCGGCAGCGGCCGGCGCACGTCCACGATCAGCACCGCGCGCAATTCGTTACTATTGTTGACGACCTCGTGCGGCCAGCTGTCGTCGAACAGCACCGCCTCGCCTTCCTTCCAGACATAGTCCTGGCCGTTGACCACGATCTTGGGCGGATCGTCTTTCGGTACCCGTAACCCGAGGTGATAGCGCAGATAGCCGAGATAGGGCCCTTCATGCTTTGGCACCGACTTTCCCGGATCGAGAATGGAAAAGAATGCTTGGATCATGTTGGGGACATTCTCAAGCGCGCGGCAGGTATCCGGGCAGCGCTGGCAGTTGAGCGCGACCTTGTACCCGAGGCACTCCAGCACAAAGACGTTCCAACGCTTCGGTGTGGTGCTGGAAATCGCGCGTTCGCCTGAATCGACTTCGTGGTATTGCGGAAGCGTCAAACCTTCCGCAGCCAGTTGATCAAATTCTTTTCGGATCGCCGGATAGGCCTTGGTGACAGCATCGAGCGCCGGATACGTCTCGGCGACGTTGAAAAATGTCGGCCGGCGCGCCCGGTCCATATGCAGACCGAGATAACCGTTCAGCATCGACTTAAAGATATGATAGTCGAACTTCATGACCCGCCCCCGCGGTTCAATCGCCAAACAATATCTATTCATTCAGATTGCCGCAAGCGCACCCATTTTTGAACGACTCCAAATGATGCGCGGCAAAAAGCCGCCGGCAGCATCAGGCTGCCTTCGCCGGTTCTGCGATTGACACCAGCTTGCGCAAAATTGCGGCCGTGCCTTTTAGGCGCTCGACCGGACGCGGCCAGTCTTCGAAAAAGACCAGTTGCTGGGCTTTCGCGTTCTTCGGATCGTTGCGCATGCGTGCGCCCGTTCCTTGCTCGTGGATGTAGCGGATCAACCCTTCCGGATTGGCGAAAACATTGTCGCGGAACGCGAGCACCACGCCCTTCGGTCCGGCCTCGACCTTCTCGACATTGGCTCGGCGGGACAGCGCCTTGATCGCTACGACCTGCAACAAATGCTCGACCTCCTGCGGCAGTTTGCCGAAGCGGTCCACCAGTTCGGCCGCAAAGGCGTCCATCTCGCGCTCGTCCTCGATTTCGGCCAGCCGCCGGTAGAGCGCCAACCGCACCGATAGGTCGGCGACGTAATCGTCGGGGATCAGCACTGGCGTGCCGATCATGATCTGCGGCGACCAGCGGTCGGGAGCGAGCGCGGTGATGCCGGCCTTCAGGCTCATCACCGCCTCTTCCAACATTTGTTGATAGAGCTCGAAGCCGACCTCCTTGATGTGGCCGGACTGTTCCTCGCCCAACAAGTTGCCGGCGCCGCGAATGTCCAAGTCGTGCGAGGCGAGTTGGAAGCCGGCGCCCAGCGTGTCGAGCGACTGCAGCACTTTCAGCCGGCGCTCGGCCTGCGCCGTGATCTTCTGTTGCGCCGGCAGCGTCAGCAGCGCATAGGCGCGCAGCTTGGCGCGGCCCACCCGCCCGCGCAGCTGGTAGAGCTGCGCCAAGCCGAAGCGGTCGGCGCGGTGGACAATCAAGGTATTGGCGGTCGGGATGTCGAGGCCGGATTCGATGATGGTGGTGGAGAGCAACACGTCGTATTTGCCGTCGTAGAAGGCCGACATGATGTCGTCGAGCACCGTTGCCGGCATCTGACCGTGGGCGACGGCAACGCGCACTTCGGGAACGTTCTTGTCGAGAAAGTCCTTGGCGCCGGCGAGGTCTTCGATGCGCGGGCAAACGTAGAAGGCCTGGCCGCCGCGGTATTTCTCGCGCAGCAGCGCCTCGCGCACCGTGATCGGATCGAACGGCGAAACGAACGTGCGCACCGCCAGCCGGTCGACCGGCGGCGAGGCGATGATCGACAGATCGCGCACGCCGGTAAGCGCCAATTGCAGCGTGCGCGGGATCGGCGTGGCGGTGAGCGTGAGCACATGCACCTCACTGCGAAGCGCCTTCAGCTTCTCCTTGTGGGCGACACCAAAATGCTGCTCCTCGTCCACCACCAGCAGCGCGAGGTCCTTGAACTTGATGCCGCGGCCGAGCAGCGCATGAGTGCCAATGACGATATCGACGCTGCCCTCGGCCATGCCGGCTTTCGCCGCCGCAAGCTTCGCGTGCGGCACCAGGCGCGAGGCCTGTGCCACGTTGACCGGGAAACCGCGAAAGCGGTCCGAAAAGGTCTTAAAGTGCTGGCGCGCCAAGAGCGTCGTCGGCACGATGACCGCGGTCTGCTTGCCGCTGACGGCGGCGATGAAGGCCGCACGTAGCGCCACTTCGGTCTTGCCGAAACCGACGTCGCCGCAGATGAGGCGATCCATCGGCCGCCCCGAGCCGAGATCCTTGATGGTGGCGTCGATGGCCGCGAGCTGGTCATCGGTTTCCTCGTAAGGAAAGCCGGCGCAGAACTCGTCATAGGCGCCCGGCCCGACCGTCAGGCGCGGCGCCTCGCGTAATTGCCGTTCGGCCGCGATATTGATCAGCTCGCCGGCGATTTCGCGGATGCGGCTCTTCATGCGCGCCTTGCGCGCCTGCCAGTTGCCGCCGCCCAGACGATCGAGCTCGACCCCGCTTTCCTCCGAGCCATAGCGCGATAACAGATCGACGTTTTCCACCGGCAGGAATAGCTTGGTGTCGTCGGCGTAGTGGATTTCGAGACAGTCATGCGGCGCGCCGGCCGCATGAATCGCCTGCAAGCCGGAAAAGCGGCCGATGCCGTGATCGACATGCACCACCAGGTCGCCGACGCTAAGGCTCGTCACCTCCGCGATGAAGTTCTCCGCCCGCCGGCTTGCTCTGCGCGGACGCACCAGCCGGTCGCCGAGAATATCCTGCTCGCTGACAACGGCCGCGTCTCGCGTCTCAAAGCCGGACTCGATGCCGAGCACGGCGAGCGCCACCGCAGGCTTCGGCAGCGCGAGCGCCTGCGGCCAGGAATCGATGGGGTTAAGATTGTGCAGACGGTGGTCGGCGAGCACGTGGCTCATGCGCTCGCGCGCACCCTCGCTCCAGAGCGCGATGGCAACCCGCTTGCCGGCGGCTTGCAGCGAGAGCACATGGGCCGATACCGCTTCGAACACGTTTGATCCCGGCTCGGCACGCTCGGCGGCGAAATTGCGCCCGGCGCGCGCGTTGACGTCGATCACGCCGTGCGTCTCGGGCACCGAGAAGGGCGTGAGCTTGGCGAGGGCTTCGGTTTCCAGGCGCTTGCGCCACTCGTCTTCGGAAAGATAGAGCCGGTCCGGCGGCAGCGGCTTGTAGGGCGGCGTGACGCCTTGTTTGAGCGCTTCAGCGCGCGCCTCGTAATAGTCGGCTATTTGCGCGAAGCGCTCGCGCGCAGCGTCTTCGGCCAGATGCTCCAGCGCCAGCACGGTGCCGGGCAAATAATCGAACAGCGTCTCGAGCTTGGCGTGGAACAGCGGCAGCCAATGCTCCATGCCAGGATAGCGGCGGCCTTCGGTCACCGCCTCGTAAAGCAGATCGTCGGGCGTGGCGGCGCCGAACTGCGCGACATAGCCGGTACGGAAATGGCGAATGGTTTCGGTGATGAGCTCGAATTCGGAAACCGGCACCAGGTCGAGGCCGCGCAATTCGCCTTCGCTGCGCTGTGTCTCGGGATCGAAGCTGCGGATGGTCTCGAGCGCGTCGCCGAAGAAATCGAGCCGGACGGCCATGTCCATGCCGGGCGCGAACAGGTCGAGGATGCCGCCGCGCACCGCGTAGTCGCCGGGCTCGCGCACGGTAGAGGCGCGCGCAAAGCCGTTGAGCTCCAGCCAGTCGACGATGCCCTGCATGCCGATAACGTTGCCCGGCGCGACCGAGAGCGCGTGCGTCGCCACAAACTCGCGCGCCGGCAGGCGCTGCAACGCAGCGTTGACCGTTGTGAGCAGCACCGACGGCCGGTCACGACCCTTCACCCGCGTCAGCCGCGACAACGCGGTCATGCGCTGCGCCACCACCGACGCGTTGGGCGACACCCGGTCGTAGGGCAGGCAGTCCCAGGCTGGAAATTCCATTACCAGCAGGTCGGGACCGAAGAACGACAACGCGCGCGACAGTTGCGCCATGCGTTGGCCATCGCGGCAGACGACGCAAAGCGAAATCGCCGGTGCCCCGCCGCGCGCCGCCACGCTACGCGCCAGATCGGCGAGCACCAGCCCTTCGGCACCGTCGGCGACTTGGGCCAGCGTCAGCGGCGCGCCGGCACGCAACGATTCGGCGGGGGACTTCACTTCAACGCCTCACCGCTCTCGTGAAAGTCGCGCAGCCGTCGGAACATGGCGGTGTCGTGTTCGGCCGGCACGGCTTCCGCGCTGCTCACCCAGGCGAAGAATGGTTGGTCGGGGATTTCCAGCAGCCGTTCGTAATCGTCTAGCTCGGCCTCGCTCAAATGCGTGATATGCGCGTCGGCGAAGCGGCCGAGCACCAGGTCCATTTCGCGGATGCCGCGATGCCAGGAGCGAAACAGCAGCCTGCGCCGGCGCGTGTCCAGCCCCTCGCTCGAAATCCGTGTCCCGGTCATAGGTCTCTCCAACGCCAAAAACCCGGACGGGGCCGGGCGGGGTTTTATAGAAGGCGCAGGCCGCCTTGTCAGCGCCCGCTTTGCACAGGTCTGCATTGCGTCGGCTCGACGCGCAAGCCAGCATGCCGGCCATGCGGCCGCCCTTGCTCAATCCGCTGTTTGCTTCGCTTACCAGCCTGCCCGGCGTCGGGCCGCGGCTGGAAAAGCTCTACGCCCGGCTGCTCGATCGCGAGGCGCCGCGCGTCATCGACCTGTTGTTTCACCTGCCGTCCGGCACCATTGACCGCCGCGCGCGACCGAAGCTGCGCGACGTGCAGCCAGGCCAGGTGGTCACCGTCGCCGTCACCATTGACAAGCACCGCCCCTCGCCGCCGCACCGTTCGCGCGCGCCCTACCGCGTCCATGCCAGCGACGAGACCGGCGACATTACGCTCACTTTTTTCAATGCGCGTCGCGACTATCTGGAGAAGCTCCTGCCGGAAGGCGAACTGCGTTACGTCTCCGGTACCGCAGAATTCTACGACGGCATGTTGCAGATGGTGCATCCCGACCGGGTGGTGGACGAGGCGGGCTTCGCCGCGCTGCCGCTGGTCGAGCCGGTCTATCCCCTCACCGAGGGCTTGGCACTCGGCAATGTGCGGCGCGCCATGGACGCAAGCCTTACGCGGCTGCCCGATCTCGCCGAGTGGCAGGACGAGACCTGGGTCTCACGCGAGCGCTTTCCTGCCTTTGCCGACGCCTTGCGCCATCTGCACCGACCGGCCGAGCCGCATGACGTGCTGCCTGAGAGTCCGGCCTGGACGCGGCTCGCCTTTGACGAACTGCTTGCCGGTCAATTGGCGCTCGCTTTGGTGCGCGCGCACATGCGAAGACAAGCCGGCAGAGGAAGCGCCAGTGAAGGCCGCTTACGCGCGCGCATCCTCAAGGCGCTGCCTTATGCGCTCACCCATTCGCAGCAACGCGCGGTCGACGACATCATCAACGACCTGGCGCTACCGCAGCGCATGTTGCGGCTGCTGCAAGGCGACGTCGGCTCCGGCAAGACCGTGGTGGCGCTGATCGCCGCCGCCGCCGTGATCGAGGCCGGACGGCAGGCGGCCTTCATGGCGCCGACCGAGATT
>Ga0307424_1001797_pt1 | contig 10979 bp, 7 predicted proteins | sample SalMarWE160320MG_FD_202157 | JGI IMG/M metagenome (GOLD analysis project Ga0307424, IMG submission 202157) | Salt marsh sediment microbial communities from the Plum Island Ecosystem LTER, Massachusetts, United States - WE1603-20 | ecosystem: Environmental > Aquatic > Marine > Intertidal zone >...
TCTTTCACTCGCAGCCCCTCCCCCTTCTTGCCGAGGGAGAAGAATTCGCCAACGTCCAGGTGCTGAAACTCCGGCAGAAGCTCATGCTTATTCTCGATGTCGATACCGAGGAGGCGTTCGACCCAGTTGTAGGTGTAGAGGCCAGCCCTCGGACGAGTACCCATCTGCACCAACCACGGCCAGACGCTATAGGGTGTCACGTCAACCGTAATCGCGCGGGTCGCGTCGAGGCCGGAAACCGGCAAGATATCGTCTCCGGGCAGAGCAGTATCCACCTCGGCCTGCGTCGCGCCCCAGTTGATCACGCGTGGTCGACCGAACTTGAGGTAAGCAACCGTCAGCGCACCAGATTCAACGGCGACCTTAAACAGGTTCTCGATCTTCATGTCGTAGCTCCAATCGGGAGAGGGTCTCGTTTGGGGCGTCTACTCGTAGCGCAGCGCTTGTGCCGGGTAGACGCGTGAGGCCTGACGCGCCGGCAAGAACGACGTCAGCAGCGCCGCGCCCAGCACCACTGTGTAGATGATCGCCAGATTGAGCCACGGCACAGAGAATTCGATGTTGGCCCAACTGGCCTGGCGTTGGGTGTCGTCGATGATGTTGTAGGCCAGGATCAGCCCGAGAATCGTCCCCACCACGATGCCGGCCACTGCGACCATCGACGATTCGATCAAGAAGCCGATTTGCACGCGGCCCTGCTCGAAGCCGATGGCCCGCATGACGCCGATCTCCTGGCGCCGCTCCACCACGGTGCGCGCGCTGACAACGCCCAGCGCCGCCACGCCCACCACCAAGCCCAGGCCGATGAAGCCCTGGATCAGGTAGTTGAACGTGCGGTTGACTGCGACGAGGTCCGCAAGGTCATCGCTGAGTTTCGTGGCTTCCATGCCATTACCGAGGAAGGCAGATTCCAGCTCAGAGGCGATCCTGCCGGCGTCGGCTGAATTCGTGACCTGTATCAGGTGCGCCGTGGGCACAGCTTGCTGCGGGAAGGCCTGCTCCACGAACCGCTGTGAGGTGGTAATGCCGATCATGTAGTCCGGGATCACGTCCGGCAGCACGCCGATGACGGTCAGCTGATAGGCGGCGCCGGTTTGCGGGTCACGTACCTCGATAGGCACGGGTTTGAACGTACCGTCTTCCACGTAGAAACCCCTAAGGTGGAAGTCAGGGACTGCCGGGCCGAGGTTGAAGTTGTCTCGTCGCGGGACCACCAACCCGTCGACAACGGCCAGGCTGGAGTCGTTCTTGAGAGCCTGCCACACGGCCTCAGGCGAATCGTAGCCCTCAGCGATCGCCGCCAGGCCGTATGTCGTGTGGTCGAAGAATGAGTCACTAAGGCCTCTGAGAGGATAGTTTCCCGGTGTGTCGTTGGTGTCCAGCTGGCGCGCTTGAATGGGCACCAGGCTCTGAGAGGCGATGACGCCAAAATCAGACCTCTTGAGGTCTGGATTCTGCTCGATAGCAGTCTCAAGATCCGGTATAGGGTTGACCTGCACCGTGCTCGCCCGGATATCGAAGCCACCGCCAAACAAGCCGACGTCGTTGAACGCCTCGGTGAAGGCCGTGGTCACGGTACCGCCGATGACGAGCGTGAACACCACTAGGGTGAACATCGCCATTGTGACACCAGTGCGGAAGCGGTTAGTTAAGGGATAGGTCAGCGCAGTCTTCAGGATCGGCGCGAAACCGCTGATGCGTCCCAGGCTGGCCAGGGCGCCGGTCACCACGAGGTCCGAGTTGTAGATAACGACCCACGTCACGCCGGTGACGGTTATAAGGCCGCCCACGATCCAGATGTTGAAGTCCATCGAGAGGTCCCCAACGATCGATTCAGCGACACGCCAGGGTAGTAGCCAGAGGCCGACGATCAACGCTCCCGCGAGCGTGAATGCCAGACGATCCGGTGTGCCTGCCCATCGCAGCAACGGTATCGAGGAGAGGAGCAGGAGAGAGACGCCGAGATAGAAAGGTGTCGCTTGTTCGCTGGACAGCCCCGCCCAGACCAACAGGGCGCCGGCAGCGACGGCGATTCCGCCCCAGACCAATGAGGCGCGGCCACCGTTGTGACTCAATGGCTCCGGTAGATTGCGGATGGCAGTGACGATGTTCAGCAGGCTGACGCGCCAGGCAGATATCGTCACCACGACGAAGGTTAGCACGACACCCATCGAGTAGGCGGTGAGCAAGCTGCGTGTGCTGATCGCGAAGCGAATATCGACGTTGCCGAGGTCCGAAATGGCCGCGCTCAGAATCCAGACCATGACGTAGGCGACACCTACACCTGCCAGCGCACCGACCGCGGCAGCCACGACGTCGTACAACAGCCCTTCAAACATGAACATCTCGATGAGGTGGACCCGCTCGGTACCAACAGCGCGCGCGATGCCCATCTCGGGTTTGCGCTCGCCCGCCAGCATGACGAAGAGCAGGAAGATCAAGAGGATACCCGCCGCAATCGAGAAGCTGCCAAAGGTAAGGAAGAAGGTGCTGAACAGGGCCCCGGCGTCGTCCGCGCTTTTGAGGTCCTCCCGCTTGGTGGGTTCGACGGCGAGACCGAGCCGGTCCAGCGTGGGCTGGATGCTGGCGATAACGGCGTCGGTGTGACGCACGCCGTCCTCCGAGTTACCACGGTTGGAGATCACGACGTGCTTGATCATGCCGGGCTTGTTGAACAGGGTTTGCACTTCGGAGAGCGACATGAGGAGGCCGGCATCTGGAGTGCCGATACCGTCGTAGTTGATTACGTCGCGGACGCGCGCGGATTGCTGACCGGTCGGCGCGTAGAGCACGATTTCGTCGCCTGGTTGCGCCTGCAACTGATCCGACGCCTCTTTGTTGAGCAAGACATCGCCGGGCGCCAGGGAAGCAAGGTCGATGGCGTCACCGTGGAGGTTGCGCACGGTGCCGAATCCATCCATGTAGCGGTAGTCCATGCCGATGACGCTGAGTCGAGGCTCTGTCTGGCGGCGAGTCAGATTCTGGGCTCCAACCTCTTCAAGGATGGCTGGCGCCACGCCGTCGACCTGAGGCGACTGCAGCGCCGCCCGGCGGATTTCATCGAAGTAGGCTTCGTCGAAGTACTGCAAGGTCACGGCTTCCCCGGTGATCTCGACATCATTCTCTTCGGTGGAGGAGATGACTTCATCGATATTGCCCAGCGCTCCGAGCACGGTCCCACGAGCTGACAGGGCAATCGTGTCGCCGGTGGCCATGGCGGAGGTGATGATCGTCGTCGCCAGCGTCAGGCCGAGGACGATAAGCAGCGAGCGCCCTGGCCGCCGGGGGATGTTGCGCACCGACAGCCGGAACAGCACCGGCTGGCGTATCGCGATCAGCAGCGACCATGCGACGACGGCCAACAGGCCGCCGCCGAACACCCACATCAGGGTGCTCATCTGCAAACCAAAGAGCTCGGTCATGGCTGCTTCGGCGTCGCCTCTGCCTTGAATGCCGCGTTCAGCTCCTGGAATACCACCTCGTAGTGCTGACGGTCCGTTGGCTGGCGCATGAACATCGTGAATTCACCGACCTGCTCGTCGTAGAAGCCGCTCTTGACGGCCTCGTCTGCCGCCTCGGGGCTGCTCCAGAAGCTGATCAGCATGCCCTTGCCCTCCGGTGTCTCCAGCGCCATCACGCCTTCACAGCCGGGTTGCTGGTGTAGTCGCGGCAGGACCCGCTCCTTGAAGACCTCGAGGGCGTCCGCGAGGCCGATGCGCAGCGTGTCGATCTCGAACAAGGTCACTCTTGCTTGCATCGGATTCTCCTCAGGCCGGGATGACCTCGTCGACTATCTGACCGTCGCGCATGCGCACGATGCGGTGAGCGCGGCGGCCGATGGCGATGTCGTGCGTTACCAGCGCAAACGTCACGTTGCGCTCCTCGTTGAGCCGGCACATCAGGTTGATGATCTCCTCGGCGTTGGTGCTGTCCAGGTCACCCGTCGGCTCGTCGGCCCAGACGATGGCCGGGTCATTGACCAGGGCGCGCGCGATGGTGACGCGCTGACGTTCGCCACCGGACAGCTCGCCCGGGCGCTGGTCGGCTCGCTCGCGCAGGCCAACCAGGTCCAGGATGTCCAACGCCCTGCGTCGCGCATCCTTCGTCGATACGCCGGTCAACAGCAGGGGCATCTCCACGTTCTCCGCCGCGGTAAGCACCGCGAGCAGGTTGTAGAACTGGAAGACGAAGCCCATGCGCCGTGCCCGGTATCGCGTGCGCTGCCGGTCCGACATCGTCTTCAGTGACGTGCCTTCGATCATCACGTCGCCCCCGCTGATGGAGTCGAGGCCGGAGAGGCAGTTGAGCAGCGTGGTCTTGCCGCAGCCAGACGGGCCCATGATCGCGACCATCTCGCCGCGCCTGATCGCGAGGTCGACGCCGCGCAGCGCGTTCACAGCGGCGTGCCCCGTGTCGTACACCTTGGTGACGCCCACGGCGCGCACCATGGCGTCGGCATCTTCCACGGCCGCGTTGTGAGGTTCCTCAGTCGTCAACGTAAGAGTCATTCCCGTACCTCACGTCCAGCGTGAGTGTGATGCTTGTCATGCCTGGTTCCTTGGGAGCTGCTCTGAATCTACCCGATGGCCGCGGATTGGCCTAGTGTCATCGCTGCCGCGATCCGTGGTTAGGGCCGGAAGTTGGGAGATGGCAAGGCCAAACGGCCCTCACGTGTGTGTCCTAGCGCTCTCACCTTCTCGCGCGGGACTGCTAGCATGGAGTTGTGAGCTACCGCGACCTGTACGAGCGCTCCATGCGGGACCCCGAGGGCTTCTGGGCCGATGAGGCTCGCAAGCTGGAGTGGTTTCGTCCCTGGGACCGAGTGCTGAACTGGGACCCGCCCTTCGCGCGCTGGTTCGAAGGCGGCGAGCTCAACGCCTCCTACCTCTGTCTGGACCGCAACCTGGCTTCAGGACGCAGCGACAAAGTGGCGATCCACTGGGAGGGCGAGGACGGTACCAGCCGCAGCCTCAGCTACGCCGACCTGCACCGCGAGGTCAATCGCGTCGCGTCCGGCCTGCGACGCCTCGGCGTCGCCAACGGTGACGTTGTCGTGCTCTACCTGCCGATGATCCCGGAGGCCGCGATCTTCATGCTGGCCTGCGCCCGTATCGGGGCCATCCACTGCGTCGTGTTCTCGGGATTCAGCGCCCAGGCCCTCGCCGATCGCATCAACAACACGCAGGCTCGCTTCGTCGTAACGGCGGACGCCGGCCGCAGGCGCGGCCGCAGCATTCCGCTCAAATCGACCGTCGACACCGCGCTGGCTTCCACGCCGTCGGTGCGCAACGTGGTTGTCGTGCCGCACACAGGCGTCGAGATTGAGATGGCCGCCGGGCGCGACGTGACGCTGGAGGAGTTGACGCGAGACGTGGATGACTGGGTTGAGCCGGAACACGTTAAGGCGACGCACCCGCTGTTCATCCTCTACACCTCCGGCACCACCGGCAAACCCAAGGGCATCGTCCACAGCACGGGCGGCTACCTGGTCTACAACTCGTCCGCTTTCCAGTGGGCTTTCGACCTCAACGACGATTCCGTCTATTGGTGCACCGCCGACGTTGGCTGGGTCACGGGACACAGCGCCGTGGTCTACGGACCGCTGGCGCACGGTGCCACCGTGCTGATTTACGAAGGCACGCCGGACTACCCCGACCTCGGCCGCTGGTGGCAGCTGATCGAGCAGTACGGCGTCACGGCGTTCTACACCTCTCCGACCGCGATCCGGATGCTGATGCAGCACGGCGATACCTGGCCCGCGGCGCACGACCTCAGCAGCCTTCAGATACTGGGCAGCGTCGGTGAGCCGATAAACCCGGAGGCGTGGCACTGGTTCCACGAGACCATCGGCGCTGGCCGCTGCCCCGTCGTCGACACCTGGTGGCAGACCGAGACCGGCAGCTTCATGATCGCGGCCACGCCCGGCATCGAAGTGTTGCCTCTCAAGCCTGGCGCGGCAGGCCTGCCCTTGCCCGGCATCGACGCCGTCGTCCTGGACGACGACGGCAACCCGACGCCGGATGGCGAAAAAGGGACGCTGGCAATCCGGAAACCCTGGCCCGGAATGCTGATGACCGTGTACGGCGACGAGGAACGCTACCGCCGCCAGTACTGGAGCCGCTTCCCCGGCTTCTATAACGCGGACGACTTCGCCATCCGTGATTCCGATGGCTACTTCCACGTCCTGGGCCGCGCAGACGAGACGCTGAAGATCGCCGGGCACCGCCTCGGCAGCCTCGAGATCGAGAACGCGACGGTTTCCCACGAGGCGATTGCAGAGGCGGCGGCGGTCGGCGTCCCCGACCCCGTCAAAGGCGAGGCGCTGGTGGTATTCGCGGTGCCCATGGAAGGGGTGCAGTCATCCCCGGCGTTGCGTCAGGAGATCATCCAGCACATCCGCACGGCCCTGGGCGCCATCGTCACGCCGGAGGCGGTTTACTTCGTCAGCTCTCTGCCCAAGACGCGCAGCGGCAAGATCATGCGCCGCGTGCTGCGCGCCGTGGCATCCGACAAGCCGCCGGGGGACGTCACGACGCTGGAGGACGAGGCGTCTGTGCACGAGGCGACAGAGGCTTACGAGCGGCTGAAGAGCGAGCTTTGAACCTGCAGCCGGAGCAGCCCTCTTTCGACCCGCTGATCCCTGCCGAGATGGCGCTGCGCGCCGAGACGATCGGCGCCACGAAGGCGAGCCTGCCGTTGCTCAACCTCGCTGCGCTGGCCGTGCTCGCCGGCGCTTTCATCGCGCTCGGCGCCGCGTTCTTCACCACGGTCACCACGTCGACGGACCTCGGCTACGGCCCAACGCGGCTTCTGGGTGGGCTTGCCTTCAGCCTGGGCCTTATCCTGGTCGTCATCGCCGGGGCTGAGCTCTTCACCGGCAACAACCTCATGGTCATGGCGTGGGCCGGGCGGCGCATCAGCACGATGGCGCTGCTGCGCGCCTGGGCCGTGGTCTACGCCGGCAACCTGACCGGCGCCGTCGCGACCGCGGTCCTCGTTGCGCTCTCCGGGCAGTGGCGCTTCGCCGACTACGCCGTTGGCGCCAATGCGGTGAAGATTGCCAACGCCAAGGTAAATCTCGACTTCGCCGAGGCTTTCTTCCTTGGCGTGCTCTGCAACGCGTTGGTCTGCCTTGCCGTCTGGCTCGCCTACAGCGCCCGCAGCAATCTGGACAAGGCGCTGGCCGTGGTCTTCCCGATTACCGCCTTCGTGGCCAGCGGCTACGAGCACAGCATCGCTAATATGTACTTCATCCCACTTGGCCTGCTGCTCAAGTCGCAGGACGCCGTGTTGGCCGCGGGCGGCGTCGACGGCTCGCAGCTCGCAGACCTCGACCTGGCGCATTTCCTGTTCGCCAACCTGCTGCCCGTCACGGCAGGCAACCTCGTCGGTGGTGGCGTGCTGGTCGGGGCGATCTACTGGTTTATCTACCGCAGGGGCGCCCGCCAGCCCGGGGTCTAACGGCCCTACGCCCCTATACCCTTCGACTCCTATCTCAGCCGCGAGACCGCGCTACCCTGTTAGAAGAGGCATTCTCTGGGAGGTGAACGGTGGAGCAGAAGAAATACGGGCTCTTTGCCAGGACGTCGAAGTCCTATGAAGAAGCGCTGGCAGCGACGAAGGACGCCCTCAAGGCGGAGGGCTTCGGCGTGCTGACCGAGATCGATGTCAAGGAGACGATGAAGCAGAAGCTGGGCGTGGACTTCCGCCACTACGACATCATCGGCGCCTGCAACCCGCCCCTGGCACACCAGGCGTTGAGTGAAGAGCTCGATATCGGGCTGCTGCTGCCCTGCAACGTCGTCGTCTACGAGGACGAGGCCGGCGGCTGCGTCATCGCGGCGCTGGATCCAGAGCAGATGATGGGCTTCACCGGCAACGCAGCGCTCGGAGTCGTCGCGGCGCAGGCCAAGGAGCGTCTCTCGAGGGCTCTCGCCGCTGTCGAGTCGTAACGGATTCAGGCCTAGGACCGCGGCGTCAGGTTGAAGCGCTGGAGTAGGCCCGTGGCCCGGGCTATCTCGGCCGCAACCAGCGGCAGCAGCGACAACGCCGCCACGATCAGCCAGCGCTCCGCCGACAGCGGCTCCACGTCGAAGGCGTCACGCAGCACCGGCACGTAGAACGCGGCCGCCAGCGCCACCGCAGAAGCCGCCACTGCTCCCAGCAGCCAGCGGTTCGGCGCCAGCGAGAACAGGCTCTCCGACTCGCTGCGAAACGCCAGTGAAGCCGCCAGCTGAGCGCCGACCAGCGTCGCGAAGGCCATGCTCGACTGGTGAGACCCGAGGTGGCTGCCGAGGGCCAGGGCAATCAGCGAGCTGACGGCGATCATCCCGCCCAGTCCCAGGATCGGTGTCAGGGAGCGCATGGTGATCAATCCGCTGCCAGGTGGCCGTGGCGGACGGTGCATCACATTGGCACCCGCGGGTTCCAGGCCCAGGGCCAGCGCCGGCATGCCGTCCGTCAGCAGGTTTACGAACAGGATCTGTAGCGGTGTCAGCACGGCCGCGCTGGTGGCAAGCAGCGCGATGAAGACCACCGCCACCTCCGCCGTGTTGCATGAGAGCAGGAAGTGGATAAAGCGCCTGATGTTGGTGTGAATCGTCCGACCTTCTTCGACGGCGGCGACGATGGTGCTGAACTCGTCGTCCGCCAGCACCAGGTCCGACGCCTCCCGCGCCACGTCGGTGCCGCCCAGGCCCATCGCCACGCCGATGTCGGCGGCGCGCAACGCCGGCGCGTCGTTGACGCCGTCGCCGGTCATCGCCACGATGTGGCCTTCCTCCCGCGCCGCCCGGATGATCGTCAGCTTGTGTTCGCTGGTCACGCGCGCGAAGATCGGCGACTCTGCCAGTCTCGCCCGCAGCTGCGGCAGGTCCATCTCGTCGATCTCGGGACCGCTGGTCACCAGGCCGTGCAGGCCAACCGCCGCGCCGATGCTCTGGGCCGTCTCGAGCTGGTCGCCGGTCAGCATGACGACCCTGATGCCGGCTTCTTGTGCCCGCCTGATCGCGTCAGCCGCGCTGGGGCGCAGCGGGTCCGCCATGCCGACCAGGCCCACCAGCGTCAGGTCTCGCTCGACCTCGTGGTCGTGCGTTGCTGCGTCCGGCAGCGTGCGCTGCGCCAGCGCCAGCACCCGCAGCCCGCTGGCCGCCATCTCGACAGCGCGAGACTGCACCTCCCGGCGCAACGGTTCGCTGACCGGCATGTCGCCGATTCTGTCGCAACTCTCCAGGACCCGCTGCGTCGCGCCCTTCACCAACGCCACGCGCCCACCCTCGTCACCAGGCACTACAACGGTCATGCGCGCCCGCTCCGCATCGAAGGGGATCTCGTGGTGACGGCTGGCCCAGAGCCTGGCGGCCTCCGGCTCGCGCTGCAGGACGTATTCCAGCAGCGCCACCTCCGTCGGGTCGCCCGTGTGCGGCCCGTCATCGTCGCTCAACGTCGCGTTATTGCAGGCCCAGGCGATGCGTAGCAGGTCCCGCTCGTCGCCGGCCAGCCAGGTCTGCTCCACACGCATGCTGTTCTGCGTCAGCGTCCCCGTCTTGTCGGTGAACACGATTGTCACGGAGCCCAGCGTCTCGACGCTCGAAAGGCGTCGCACGACCGCGTTGCGCGCCGCCATGCGCTGCACGCCCAGCGCCAGCACCACGGTCGCTGCCGCTGGCAGACCCTCCGGGATCGCGGCAACCGCCAGGCTCGCGGCTGTGAGCACCATCTCGCTTGTCTTGATGCCCTCCGCGATGCCAACCAGAAACACGCCGAAGCAGAGCGCCCCCGCGCCGGCCACCAGGAAACGCCCGACGTGTGCCAGCTCTCGCTGCAGCGGCGTCTCTTCGCGCGGTTGCGCCGCAACCTGGCTCGCGATGCGGCCCATCTCCGTCGCGCCGCCTGTGTTGACCACGACAGCCCGGCCGCGGCCGCGCGTGATCAGCGTGCCCTGGTATGCCATGCAGTCGCGTTCGGCCAGCGGGGTCTCTGGCGCTACCGTATCGACCGACTTCGGCTCCGGGACCGATTCGCCGGTGAGCAGGGCCTCGGAGGTGGCCAGGCTGACGGCCTCGATCAGCCGCGCGTCCGCCGCCACGATGTCGCCCGCTTCCAGCAACAGCAGGTCGCTGGGCACGATCTCGTCCGTAGCGATGCGGCGCGACGCTCCGTCCCGCATGACGCCGGCGCTGGGCGCGGACATCGATTCGAGTGCTGCCAGCGCCTGCTCCGCCCGGTACTCCTGGACGAACCCCAGCACGCCGTTGAGCAGCGCGATCAGCACGATGGCGACGAACTCCAGCACGTCACCCAGGGCCAGCGAAAGCGCCGCTGCGACGAGCAGGACATAGATCAGGAGGGACTGGAATTGGTGCAGCAGCAGTGCAACCGGCCCCGGCTTGTCTGGTTGCGGGATGCGATTGTGCCCGTACTTGTCGAGTCGCTCGGAGGCCTCGCCGCTGCTGAGGCCGCGCGAAGTGTCGGCGCCGAAGGCCGCGACCACGTCCTCAGCCGAAAACGCATGGGGGCTCGCCTGCACCTCCTGTGGGCCAGGCGTCACGTTAGCTCCATGCGGGTCGTGGTTTGGCGCTGGATGGGCCGGGTTAGCGTGGCAGGCACGTATCTATTGAAGCAGGTGCCGTACGTGCCACGCTACAGCGGTTAGGTCTTGACAGTGATCTTCTTGGTCGCCGATTCGCCGGTCAGAGGCATGTCGATCTCTAGTATGCCGTCCTTGAATCGAGCCTCCGCCTTGTCGGCGTCCGCACCTCGCGGCAGCGGGATGCGGCGGACGAACTTACCGTAGCTTCGTTCGGAGCGGTAGTACTTCTCTTCCTTGACCTCTTTCTCTTCCTTCTTCTCCCCGCTGATCGTCAGTCCGTCCGCGCTGACTTCGATGTCGATGTCCTTCTCGGTGAGGCCGGGTACTTCGGCGCGCACGTGTACCGCGCCGTCTTTCTCGAAGACGTCTACGGCTGGTATCTGCTGAA
>Ga0307424_1001798_pt1 | contig 10978 bp, 7 predicted proteins | sample SalMarWE160320MG_FD_202157 | JGI IMG/M metagenome (GOLD analysis project Ga0307424, IMG submission 202157) | Salt marsh sediment microbial communities from the Plum Island Ecosystem LTER, Massachusetts, United States - WE1603-20 | ecosystem: Environmental > Aquatic > Marine > Intertidal zone >...
TCCCGCAGGTGCCGGCCGCCGTAGACCAGCGGCGGGTAATCGCGCACCGTACGGCCGTCGGGCAGCTCGATGCTTTCCTTTGCATACAGGCGGGTGGCGAACGGCGCCGAATAGGTCTTCTCCTCACGGGTCCGCAACGGTCCTGCCAGCACATCCAGCACGCTCAGCACATCGACCGCGTAATGGGTCTCGCCGCTGTTACCCGCATCCTGCAGCGGCAGCCGGAAATGCAGGGAATCCAGCAGGCCGACCGAAACAAAGGCCAGCAGCACCACGGTACTGGCGGCCGCGATCGGGCCCTGCAGCACGTGCCGCCACGGTTCGCGCAGATGCGGCCTGCTGCGTGCGTAGAAGGCGAACACCAGCACCAGCGCGGTGAGCAGGAATACCAGCCCGTCGGTCCACAGGATCACCGGTCTGATCATGACAGGCGCACCCGCGGGTCGACGATGGTGTAGGTGATATCCACCAGGATCAGGCCGATGATGTACAGCACCGAGCCGAGGAACACCATGACGCGCACCACGGCAAAATCCTGCTTGTTGATTGCGTCGATGGTGTAGCTGCCCAGACCCGGGATGGAAAAGAAGGACTCGGTCAGCAGGCTGCCCATGAACAGCAGCGGCAGTACCACCACCACACCGGTCACGATCGGGATCAGGGCGTTGCGCAGCACGTGGCGGAACATCACCAGCGATTCGGACAGTCCCTTGGCACGTGCGGTACGCACGAAATCCTTGCCGGCCTCCTCCAGGAAGAAGGTACGGTACCAGCGTGCACCGGAGCCGATACCGCTGATCACGCCGATCAGTACCGGCAGGATGAGGAACTTGATGGCACCCAGCCCGCTGGCGTAACCCGAGATCGGCATCAGCCGGAACAGCTTGGCCAGCAGGAACTGGCCGCCGATGATGTAGAACATGCCGGAGATCGACATCAGGATCACGCACAGGATCACACCTGACACGTCCACGTAGGTGCCACGGAAGAAGGCCATCAGCATCGCAAAGGTGACATTGACCAGCAGACCGACCAGCAACGCGGGAATGGCGATGGCCAGACTGGGCAGCATGCGCTGGCTGATGTCGTAGCTGATGTCACGGCCGTCATCGGAGAATCCGAAGTCGAAGGCGAACAGCCGGACCGACTTCTCGAAGAATATGGTATCGGTGAATTCCCGGATTCCGCTTGCCTTGTGGTTTACCAGCAACGGCTTGTCATAGCCGTGGTCGCTCTTCCAGCTCGCGATGGCCTCCGCCGTGACATGCTTCATGCCGAGGTGCAGGCGCGCCATGTCGTCCGGCGAATTGACCACGAAGAACAGGTAGAAGGTCAGCACGTTCACCCCGATCAGGATCGGGATCGCGTAGGCGATGCGGCGGACGATATAGGCGAACATTCAGCGCGCTCCCGCAAAGGCGGTCTGCCGCTGCCGGCGCCGGTAGCCGATCACGGCCGGCACGATCACGGCCAGTATCAATACGGCCAGCACGTACAGGGGCCACAATACCGGCTGGTTCCATTGTGCCTGCAGGCGCGCGCGCAGGGCCGGCTCGATGCGCTTGTACTTGAGACTGTTGTTTGCCATCAGGTTCGGCTTGGCATTTTTGTACCAGACGTGGTGCAGCGAGAACTGCTTGGGGAAAAACCCCCACACCCAGGGTGCGTCCTGGCGCGCGATGTCGGTCATCTGTTCGATCAGGCGCGCGCGCTGCGGCGTGTTTTCCATGTTCTTGACCTGCTCGAAGAGGCGATCGAATTCCGGGTTCCGGTAGTTCGCGGCATTCTCACCGTTCTTGCCCACCTTGCTGTTCGGCCCGTACAGCAGGAACAGGAAATTTTCCGGATCCGGGTAATCGGCGTTCCAGCCCCACTGAAAGATCTGCGCCGTACCCTTCTGCATCTTGTCCTGGAAGCGGTTGTAGTCGGTCGCACGGATCACCAGCTGCAGGTCGAGCTTGGCGAACTGCTTGGTCAGCCAGTCGAGCCGGGCCTTGGCGTCCGGCCCCACGGCGGCGGTATCGAAGTTCAGCACCAGCGGCTTGCCGGTGTGGATATCCCGGCCGTCCGGATAGCCCGCCCCGGCCAGCAGGCGCCGCGCCTGTGCGATGGACTTGCGCCGCGGGCCACGGGGCGTGACATCGTACATCACCGGATTGATCCCGGCCGCACCCTCCACGTAGCCGAATATTCCCGGCGGAATCATGCCCTGGGCCGGGATGCCGCGGCCATTCAGGAAGATCGACACATATTCCTCGGTGTCGATGGCGATCGAGATGGCCTGGCGCAGCTTGCGTGCCCGCTCGCTGTAACCACCCACCACCGGGTCCAGCATGTTGAAGCCGGTATAGTAGATGGAGGACGCGACTGCCGTGTTCAGCTGGATTCCCTTCCGTTTCATCGCGTCGGTCAGGCTGACCTCGCCACCGGCGCCGATACTGATGGCCTGGTCGAAACTGTCGGAAGTGATCCCCGAGGAATCGTAATAGCCCTGCAGGAACTTGTTCCAGTACGGGATATCCTCCTTCTCCAGGCTGAACACGATCCGGTCGATGAACGGCAGCGGTTTGCCGGCGTCGACGAGCAGGCCGGCGGCGCGGTCGGACGGCTCACCCTCCAGCGGATAGGTCTCGCCGTGGAATTCCGGATTGCGCACCATCACCATCTGCCGGTTCGGATTGTTCACGGTGAGCATATAGGGACCGGTGCCGACCGGGTACCAGTCCAGCGTGATATTGCGTTCCGACATGCCGGGCTGGGCATAGAAGGCGTCGACCTCGGGCGGAACCGGTGCGAAGAACGGCATGGCCAGCCAGTACAGCAGTTGCGGGTACTTGCCGTGAATACGGATGCGGTAACTGTACCGGTCCAGCACCTGTACGCCGGTCAGCGGGTAGCGGGCCAGGTCCAGATACCCCCCCGGCTCCCCGCTTGCGGAGAGTTCATTCCAGGCCTGCTCCAGCGTGGCGGAGTAGTCGGCCAGTCCCACGATGTATTCACTCATCAGACCGAGGATGGGGCAATGCAGCTTCGGGTGCGCCAGGCGCTTGATCTGGTAGACGTAGTCGGCGGCCACCAGTTCCCGCGTGCCGGTTGCGGTGAAATCCCCGAGCGAATGGATCCCGTCCAGATCCCGGGCGGTCAGGTGTGCGTAACGCAGCCTCCCCTGTGCATCGCGGGCAAATGCCGGGTGTGGCTGGTAATGAATACCGGGCTTGATGTGAATGTCATACTCGCTGAAGGCGATCTGTGCGGCAGGGGCATCGTCCGCCAGCGGGTTGCCCTGCGCGTCCAGGTAGTGTGCCCGGGGCACCTCGGTCGCCGTCAATGGAATCAGTTGATACGGGCGTTTGAGATAATGATATTGCAGGGGCGGTTCGTAGATCTGCCCGGTGAACAGCACCTCGTTGGAACTGTAGGACTGTGCCGGATCGAGGTGATTGGGACGCTCGCTGAACGAGGCGTAATAGATATTCCTGGCGGCATCCGCAGCCGGGTACGGCCGGTTCCAGGGCTGGCCATTACAGGCGACCAGCAGCAGTAACACCGTGCACAGTGCTGCCGCAATGGCCGACCGGCCGCGCATACTGTACGCACGAGTGGTTTGCATGACCGCCTATTATAATGAGCGCATCGCCCGGATACAGGTTTTTCCGGCACTTCAACTGGACGGGGTTTTCCGGTAACGTAACGGCCTTCAATCACCTTGCCCGGGGCTCCGTCCGCGAGCAATCGGGACCATCACCACGCCGGGAAACAGCTATGGGATTCTTGAACGGGAAACGAGCACTGATTGTCGGTCTGGCAAGCAACCGGTCGATCGCCTGGGGTATTGCACAGGCCATGCGCCGTGAAGGCGCGCAGCTGGCCTTCAGCTACCCGAATGAAAAGATGGGTGACCGGGTGACCCGTATGGCTGCCGAATGTGACTCGGACATCGTGCTGCCGTGTGATGTCAGCAGCGACGAGCAGATCACCGCGCTGTTTGACGACCTCGGCAGGCGCTGGGACGGACTGGATATCATCATCCACTCGGTCGCCTTTGCGCCGGCCGAGCAACTGGCCGGCGATTTCCTGGAATGCATCACCCGCGAAGGCTTCGCCATTGCACACGACATCAGCGCCTACAGCTTTGCCGCGCTGGCCAGGGCGGGACACCCGTTGATGAAGGGACGCAACGGTTCCCTGCTCACCCTGAGTTACCTGGGCGCGGTGAAGACCATCCCGAACTACAACGTGATGGGGCTCGCCAAGGCGAGCCTGGAGGCCACGGTGCGCTATCTCGCACAGAGCCTCGGCCCGGAAGGGATCCGGGTCAACGGAATATCCGCCGGGCCGATCCGCACCCTGGCCGCCTCCGGCATCGGAAACTTCCGCAAGCTGCTCGACAACTTTGCCCGCGCTGCTCCGCTGCGGCGCAATGTCACCATCGAGGACGTGGGTAATGCGGCAGCCTTCCTGTGTTCCGACCTGGCAGCCGGCATTACCGGTGAGATCACCTACGTCGACTGCGGCTACAGCACGATCGGCATGGCACCGCTCAGACAGGACGACTGACCGGGGCATCCGCCAGGATTCCGGTCTCCCCTTCCAGCCGGCCGATCAGCACGGCGCCACAGGAATCGCTGAACACGTTCACGCTGGTACGGCACATGTCCAGTATGCGATCCACCGCCAGGATCAGCCCCACTGCCTCGACCGGCAGCCCGATGGCGCTCAGGATGATGGTGATGGCGACCAGGCTGGCGGCCGGTATGCCGGCGACGCCGACCGAGGTCAGCAGGGCTACCATGACCACCGTGAACTGGGTGGCGAATGTCAGCTCGATGCCATATGCCTGCGCAATGAACATCGCCGCCACGCATTCATACAATGCCGTGCCGTCCATATTGACGGTGGCGCCCAGCGGCAGAACGAAGCTGGTTGTGCGGTTGGAGACACCGGCCCTGTTCTCCACGCAGTCCATGGTCAGTGGCAGCGTGGCGGAGGAGGATGCGGTCGAGAAGGCGGTCACCAGCGCCGGCACCATGGCCCGGAAATGGCGGACCGGATTCACCCGCGCGACCAGCCTGAGCAACAGCGGCAGGGTGATGAACATGTGCACGGCCAGCGCCACCAGCACCGTGAGAAAGAACACCAGCAATGGCAGGAAGACCGCAAGGCCGGTGCCGGCAATCACCTTGGCGACCAGCGCAAAAACCCCGACCGGTGCAAAGCGCATGACCCAGTCCGTCATCTGCATCATCACGGCAAACACGCCCTGCCAGAATTCCCGCAGCAGGCGGGCCGGCTCTCCGTGGATACGGGTCATGAAATAGCCGAACAACAGGCTGAAGAATATCAGTCCCAGCATCTGCCCCTGCGCCGCAGCCTGCACGATGTTGGGCGGCACCATCCGGACCAGGATATTGACCACCTCACCAATCCCCTGACCCTGCAACTGACCGGCAATCGCACGGGTCTCGGCCTCTGGCAGTCCGATTGCGTCGCGTGCAGGCACGCCGTCGATGATGCCCGGTTGCAACAGGTTTACCGCGGCCAGACCAAGCAGGATGGCCAGCAGGCTGGTACTCAGGTAGTACAGCAGGGTCTTCCCGCCGAGGCGTCCCATCGAGCCGCCGTCACCCATGCCCGAGACACCGGAGATGATCGAGGAGAATATCAGCGGGACGATCAGCATCTTGAGGGCATTCATGAACAGGCTGCCCAGGAAGGTATAGACCGACAGCACGGGCACGCCAAACAGTGCGCTGTCGCCGCCGGTCAGTGTCCCGGCTACCACCGCGAGCAGCAATGCCAGGAGGATTTGCCAGTGCAGTTTCAGTGCCTGTTTCTCCGTGCCGGACGGTCGGCGGGCATCGTTGTTACTGAGGCGCGGCTTCCGGAATGTGGATCTCCGCCCTGGATCTCAGCTCACTGATCAAGATCTGCATATCGTTGAGTCCAAGCAGGTCATTCAGTGAACGCAGGGCCTGCTTGCGTGAGGATTCCGGCAGTTTGTCGAAGTTTCCGTCCTGTACCTCTTCCAGGGACAGCAGGACATACCCGCCGTCCGGTTGCAGGAAACCGTCGAATACCGGCTTGTTCGATGCGGAGCGTGGCAGTGCAAAGGCCTTTTTGACAACAAAGGCGGAAGGCTGCGTCGCGGTCCTTGGCAGCAGGATACTGTGCCCGAGTTCCAGCTTCCGGTCCTGCGCGATCGAGTCCAGCGTGGATTTCCCGCTATTCAGCGCGGCAAGCAGGGAGTCACCCTTCGACCGGAGCAGGTGTTCCAGCGCATCCTTGTGCGCGGCGGCGGTCACCTTGTCGCGGATTTCGTCAAGCGGCGGTAATGCGGCATCCTGGTGATCCGCCACACGCAACACAACGACATGGTCATCGCCAACCTCGACCGGCGAGCTGTTGTTACCGTTCTTCAGGACATCATCACTGAACGCGGCCGCCACCACCTTCGGGTTATCCGCAATACCGCTGCCACCGGAGCGACTGAACCAGCCCGATTCCTGTATCGTCAGTCCCAGTGCCGCTGCCGCACCCTGCAACGAATCCGGCTGTTCGAACGCCAGATTGGCAAGGGTATCCTGCTGTTCATAGAACTGGTCGTTGCGTTCACCATGCAGGAGTTCATCGACCAGCTCCTTGCGGACCTGTTCGATCGGGGTTGCCTTTTCCGGCACGATCCCCAGCAGTTCGATAATGTGGAAGCCGAAACTGGAGCGCACCGGCTGGCTGCTGCGTTCTCCCACCTTCATGCCGAATACGGCCTGCTCGACCTCAGGCACCATGACGCCTTTCCCGAAAGTACCGAGATCACCTCCTTCTTTCGCAGACACCGGATCGTCGGAGACTTCCTTTGCCACAGTGGCAAAGTCCTCACCCTTGTCCAGGCGCTTGATGACTGCCTCGGCCTTCTTGCGCGCGGCCGCTACATCGGCCTCTGCATCGCTTTTCGGAGTGATCAGGATATGCCGGGCATGGCGTTGCTCGGGCGTGACATACTTGTCGCGATGTTCTGCATAGAGCGCCTTGATCTGCTCTTCATCGACCGTCCTGTCCACGGCCAGTTTGGCCGCATCCAGATCCAGGTAGCGGACCCTGACGCGCTCCGGGGTCCTGAACATGTCCGGATGGGCCTGGTAAAATTCATTGAGCTTGCCATCATCCAGACTGACCTCCTTTTCCACCGAGCTTTCCGGGATGACCAGGTAATTGAAGCGGCGCAGCTGCGCCTGCAGTGCATAGGCCCGGCGCAGTTCCTGTTCCGTACCTGATGCGGTCAGCAGAATGCCGGACTTGAGCTCGTTTGCGATGATTTCCCTTCTCAGGCGCCACTCGAACGACTCTGGCGTCATGCCCTGGTAATGCAGCGTATCGGTATAGCGCTCCCTGGAAAATACGCCGTCCTTCCTGAATTGCTCCACCGAGGCAATCTGTGCAGTCAGTGCGCTGTCACTGGCGGCGAGCTTGTCCGACATTGCCTCCTGCAGGATGAGTTCCTCGTTCACCAGTTTTGTCAGCGTGTCTTTCCTGAGCTGCGCATCGTCGATCAGTTCGGGTTTATAGTTGTCACCCAGCGCCTGCCGGATACGGGCCTGCTGCTGATCGTAGGCGCGCCGGAACTGCGCGTCGCTGATCTCGACATCATTGACCTTCGCCGCGTAGTTCTCGACGCTCGATTTCATGTAGGAGTTCAGACCGAAAAAGGCAAAGGCGATAAACAGAATGGCAAGGATGAACCAGCCAACGATACCCATCACTCGATCATGGATAGCCTGTAACATATTCAGATTCCCGGATGGCGGACACGAAGAATTTGTGCTGGTTACAGCAGACAAAGAAAGGGCACCCACACGGGCACCCTCCCTCAATCATCATAATGGCGGAGTGGACGGGACTCGAACCCGCGACCCCCGGCGTGACAGGCCGGTATTCTAACCAGCTGAACTACCACTCCTGGTTCCCTGGTGGGTGCTGAGGGGATCGAACCCCCGACATTCGCCTTGTAAGGGCGACGCTCTACCAGCTGAGCTAAGCACCCGAAGGCGCGCTAGTTTACGGCATCCTTGAAGGCTTTGCCAGCCTTGAAACCGGGGGCATTCGACGCCTTGATCTGGATGGTCTCGCCGGTCTGCGGGTTACGCCCCTGGCGAGCCGCGCGGGCGCGTACCGAGAAGGTTCCGAACCCGGCAATGTTCACCTGGTCTCCCTTGCCCAGCGCCTTGATGATTTCTTCAAACACGGCATCCGTGGCACTGGCCGCATCGTTGCGGGAAAGGTCGGCGGCACTGGACACGGCATCAATCAATTCGGATTTGTTCATTCAGGAATCCTTGTCAGTCGTTGTGGTTAGCAGGGAAATGCGGAATCGGGACATTGCCTGTAATGCATTACACCCAGGCAGACATGCGATTATTAGAACACAGTTGCAGCACGTAAAAAACCGCCGCTGTCGGCCGAAAGACAGCGGCGGTCCTGGTTTGTTCCCGCTGTGTCAGTGGGCCGTCAGCGGTTTTTCCTTACCCTTGCTCTTGGCGGATGCCTTGCGCGTGGCGACCTTTGTGTCGCCTTCCTCCAGCGGAGTCGGCTGATGCGTCAAGGCCACCTGCAGGACCTGGTCGATCCAGCGTACCGGCCTGATATCCAGCTTGTCCTTGACATTCTTGGGGATTTCCGTGAGATCCTTGCGGTTTTCTTCGGGAATCAGGACTGTCGTGATCCCGCCGCGGTGTGCGGCCAGCAGTTTTTCCTTGAGGCCGCCGATCGGCAACACTTCGCCGCGCAGGGTGATTTCGCCGGTCATGGCAACATCGGCACGTACCGGGATGTTGGTCAACGCCGAGACCAGTGCGGTACACATGCCCACGCCTGCACTTGGACCGTCCTTCGGCGTGGCCCCTTCCGGGACGTGAATGTGAATATCGTATTTCTGGTAAAACTCCGGATCGATACCCAGGCTCGCCGAGCGACTGCGTACTACCGTCATGGCTGCATGGATGGATTCCTGCATGACATCTCCCAGCTGCCCGGTATGGATCATCTTGCCCTTGCCCGGCACCATGGTGGACTCGATGGTCAGCAGTTCGCCACCCACCTCCGTCCACGCCAGCCCCGTGACCTGCCCGACCTGGTCATTTTCCTCGGCCCGGCCATAACGGAAGCGCCTGACGCCGAGATACTTGTCCAGGTTCCTGGGCGACACCGCAATCTTCCTGCTGGAGTTGTGCAGAGTGAGTTCCTTGACCACCTTGCGGCAGATCTTGGAAATCTCGCGCTCCAGGTTGCGCACACCGGCCTCGCGTGTGTAGTAACGCACGATATCGCGTATCGCATTCTCGTTGATCGAGATTTCGTTCTCTTTAAGACCGCTGTTCCGGATCTGCTTCTTGACCAGATAGCGGATGGCAATGTTGATCTTTTCGTCCTCGGTGTATCCGGGGATGCGGATGACCTCCATGCGATCCAGCAGCGGTGCCGGGATATTCATGGAATTGGCGGTTGCAACGAACATCACGTCAGACAGGTCAAAATCGACCTCCAGGTAATGGTCGCCGAAGGAATTGTTCTGCTCCGGGTCAAGCACTTCCAGCAACGCGGATGACGGGTCACCACGGAAGTCCATGGACATCTTGTCCATCTCGTCCAGCAGGAACAGCGGATTCCGCACCCCCATCTTGGACAGGTTCTGGATGATCTTGCCGGGCAACGAGCCGATGTAGGTACGGCGATGGCCGCGGATCTCCGCCTCGTCACGTACTCCGCCCAGTGACATGCGGGTGAACTTGCGGCCGGTCGCACGGGCAATGGAACGACCCAGCGAGGTCTTGCCCACACCGGGCGGTCCGACCAGACACAGAATCGGGCCTTTCAGTTTTTTCACGCGTTGCTGTACGGCGAGATACTCAAGGATGCGTTCCTTGACCTTGTCCAGGCCGTAGTGATCCTCTTCCAGCACCGCCTCGGCGGCGGCAAGATCATTTCTGATCTTGGAACGCTTCTTCCACGGGACACTGACCAGCCAGTCGATATAGTTGCGCACCACGGTCGCTTCCGCCGACATGGGTGACATCATCTTCAGCTTGTTGAGTTCGGTCGTGGCCTTTTCCTTCGCCTCCTTGCTCATGCCGGCCTTGGCGATCTTGCGCTCGAGTTCCTCCATCTCGTTGGGCGTGTCTTCCATGTCACCCAGTTCCTTCTGGATCGCCTTCATCTGTTCATTCAGGTAATACTCGCGCTGGCTCTTTTCCATCTGCTGCTTGACGCGTCCGCGGATGCGCTTCTCGATCTGCATGATGTCGATCTCTCCTTCGATCAGCACCATGAGACGTTCCAGCCTGGCGCGGCTGTTGTTGATTTCGAGGATCTTCTGTTTCTCCTCGAGTTTGAGCGACATGTGCGCGGCGATGGTATCAGCCAGCCGGCCGGGTTCCTCGATTCCTGACAGCGACGTGAGGATTTCGGGCGGAACCTTCTTGTTCAGTTTTACATACTGGTCGAAGATCGCCAGCAGTGAACGGGTCAGTACCTCGAGCTCCTTCGCATCCTTTTCTTCTTCTGCCGGCAATGGCTGTACGCGTGCGGTAAAGAACGCATCGGTGTTTTCATAACCCTCGATCCTTACCCGTTCCGCACCTTCGACCAGCACCTTGACGGTTCCGTCAGGCAGCTTGAGCAACTGCAGGATGGTGGACAGTGTACCGATCTCATGGATGTCCTCGATCTCCGGATCGTCGATCTCGGCATTTTTCTGGGCGACCAGCAGGATCTTCTTGTCTTCCTGCATGGCAGTATCCAGGGCATTGATGGATTTTTCACGCCCGACAAACAGCGGTATCACCATGTGCGGGTACACAACCACATCCCTGAGCGGAAGTACCGGGATCGTGCCTGGAAACTGCTCTGTCATAAAATGTCCATCCGTAATTGGTGTGCCGGGCAGATGCGGCAGGTCTCAGGCTGCAGCCACGGGGAGCCATCCTGT
>Ga0307424_1001799_pt1 | contig 10974 bp, 8 predicted proteins | sample SalMarWE160320MG_FD_202157 | JGI IMG/M metagenome (GOLD analysis project Ga0307424, IMG submission 202157) | Salt marsh sediment microbial communities from the Plum Island Ecosystem LTER, Massachusetts, United States - WE1603-20 | ecosystem: Environmental > Aquatic > Marine > Intertidal zone >...
TTGAACAGAATAATATTAAATAGTCTAATCTTAAATAACCTACACGCAGAGCACCGATTCGGACGATGAACGCTAAAAGAACACCCTACGCCGAAATCGCCGTCCTCGCCCTTCTGGCGGAATCCCCCCGCTACGGCTACGAAATCGACACCGAGATTAAAAACCGCGGGGTAAACCACTGGGGCAGGCTGGACATATCCTCCATCTACTACCTTCTAAACAAGCTGGAAAAAACGGGGTACGTGACCTTCGAGTACTTCAAAGAGGGCAAGTACCCCACGCGCAAGGTCTACTCCCTCACCCCGGAGGGGCGCGCCGTCCTCGAGGAACAGCTCTTCAGCATGCTCCGCTCCCGGGGCGACAGGCTGCGCCCCATGATAGGCATCGCCTTCATCCACGTCCTGCCCAAGGAGAAGGCACTCGAAGCCATGCGCGAGCTGCAGCAGCGAACGGTGGAGATGGAGGAGCACTACAAAGAGCACGCACAGGAACTAGCCGAGCGCTACCCCTTCCCCTCCAGCCGGGCGCTGATGAAGCTTTGGGGCGAGAACATCGAGTACATGCACATCTGGCTCCGCAAGCTCTACCGGGAGCTCGAGGCGTTCCCCTGGAAGCGGTGGGGCGAGGAGGCGACCCGGAGGGGCATCATCAAAGACCATCGGGAGATTAATAAGTGATGCGCGGACCGATTCTCTACCTGCTTCTGTGGATTCCACTGGCGGCGGCGGCCGAACCGCTGACCACCCTGGACATGGACGAGGCCGTCCAACTGGCCCTGGAGAACAACCTCGACGTCCGCATCGCCGCGGAGGCCGAGAGGTCCGCCGAGGCCGCCGACTGGTCCACCATGACCTCCTTCTTTCCCCGTGTATCCGCCGGAGTCACCTACCTGAAATACACGGGGGCCTACTCGACCACCGGAATGGGCGGTTCCAGCGGATACGGCAGCTATTCCTCCGCCGGACCGGGCGACCCCTGGCAAGGGGTGGATGAGGTCGGCGACCAGGGCGGTGGTATACCGACGAACCTGGACTATGAAAACTTCTCCACGTCCATCACGATAACGCAGCCCATCTTCAACGGCGGAGCAATTTACTGGGGCAAGGTCATGGCCGCGGCCGGGGAGGAGATGACCGAGCTCCAGCTCGTTGCCGCCCGTCAGGCCGCCATTCTCGCGGTCAAGCAGGCCTACCTCGATTCCCTGCGCGCCGACGAGCTCCTCGCCGTCCAGCGGAAGAACCAGGAGAACCTGACCCACCACGTCCAGATAACACAGACCAACCTCGACGTGGGGCTCGCCTCCAAGGTGGACCTCCTGCGGGCGGAATCGGAGCTGGCGGCGGCGGAGGGGGATGTCATCGCCGCCCAGAACATCGTCCGGCTCAGCCGGGTCAACCTGGCCGATGTCATCGGCGTCGAGCTCGATAGAGAGGTTCGCCTCGCGCCCGTGGACGTCGGCGAGCCTGCCGGGCCGTCCGTCTCCCTGGACGAGGCCCTCGACTACGCCCGGGAGAACAACCCCGGTCTGGCGACCGTGTACAAAAGCGAACGGCTGGCCGAGGGACAGGTCGGATTGGCGGCCAGCGCCTTCTGGCCCAAAATAAACCTGCAGGCGGCCTACGGTTGGGTGCAGGGTGACGACTTCGCCTTCTACGAGGAAGACGACTACTGGAGAATCGGGGTATCGGCCAGCCTGGACCTCTTCACCTCCACCCAGCGACTGGCCGACCTCGCCCAGGCCCGGGCCGAACAACGCAAGACCCGCCTGCAAATCCGGCAGGCCGAGCAGGCCATCCTGACCGGGGTCGAGGCCGCCTACCTGGGTCTGAACGAGAAAGTCGCCCAAATCGGCGTCTCCGAAAAACAACTCGCGGTCGCGGGCGAGGCCCTGGACCTCATGGAACAGATGGCCGTCCAGGGCCTGGTATCCGACGTGGAGGCCGATTACCTGGACATCAACCTGGCCTATCTCATGGCCCGCATGGGTGAGGTCTCCGCGCGCTACGACTACCTCGTGGCCCGGGAGAACCTGGCCTCGCTGATGGGCGCCATCGAGCCCTGACGTTACGAATAACCACGCAAAACGCGTCACCGTTCCCGGAAGGTAATGATGCGCCACCTTACACCAATCGCCCTCACGCTCCCGTTTTTATTGCTCGCGGCCTGCGGCGGGAAGCCGATGGTGAGCCCCGAGCAGAGTTACACCGTTTCGAGCGAGGTCGTCGGTCTCTCCCACAAGACCATCGAGCGGGACCTGGCCGGGGTCATCCGCGGAGAGATGGAGGCCCTGGTCGCCCCGGAAATTGCGGGGCGCCTGCAGGACATTTACGTCGAAGTGGGGGAAGAGGTGCGAAAAGGCCAGGCCCTGGCCCGCATCGAGGGAACCAGCTACTGGCTCTCCTCGGAGGCGGCCAAGGGGCAGTTCGAAGCGGCCAAGCTCCAGCTCAGGCAGGCCGAGGACAACTACAACCGCTACGAGCCGCTGCACGACACCGGCTCCATCTCCGCGGCCCAGTGGGAGAATATCTCCAACGCCTACGAGGCGGCGCAGATAAACTACGACACCCTCCAGGCCGGCTACTACCGCGCCGCGGATACCGCGAGTGAGACGACCATCCGGGCGCCCATCGCCGGCGTCGTCGCCGTGCGTAACTTCGACATCGGCTCCATGGTCGGCCCGAGTTACCAGGTCTTCGAAATCGTCAAGACCAACCCCATGAAGGTGTCCATCGGCGTCAACGAGGAGGATATCGGCACCGTAATCCCCGCGAGCGAGGTCCAGGTCACCGTGGACGCCTACCCCGACGAGGTGTTCAAGGGAACCGTCTACAGCATCGGAATCAAGGCCGATTCCCGCACTCACGCCTTCCCGGTGGAGGTTCGGCTGGAAAACGATGATGGACGCCTGAAAAGCGGCATGGTGGCCCACGTCCGCCTGCCCATCAAGGACCTGGGCGAGGTGCTGACCATCCCCATCAACGCGGCGGTCAAAATCCAGGCGGTGGATTACGTCTTCGTGGTGCAGGAAGTCGTCGAGGATACGGCCACTACCGATGAGGACGGAAATCCCGGTCCGCCGGAGAAAACGACGCGGCTGCGGGTCCAAAGACGAGCGGTGACCCTCGGACCGGAGACCGACCACCGCGTGGTGGTGGTGGAGGGGCTCGAAGCCGGAGAAGAAATTGTGACCGAGGGGCAGCAGTTCCTCGAGGACGGCAGCCTGGTCACCATCCCGAACCGTGAAAGCGACGCGCAGACGGCGGGGGAGGACGGCCAGTGAAGATAACGAAAATCGCCTTCGAGAGGCCCCGCATCCTCTTCCTGGTGGTCCTGCTGGTCTTCATCGCGGGCGTTTACGCCATCACGTCCATCCCCAAGGAAGGGGACCCGGACATCGAGATTCCGGTGGCGTTCATCGTCACGTTCTACCCCGGCGCCGGGCCCGACGAGATGGAGACGCAGGTCGCCGAGAAAATCGAAGACGCCATGGTGGACCTGCCGGACCTCGACCGGACCTACTCGTCCATCTCGGAGGGACTGGCCTTCACGCGCGTGGTGTTCACCACGGACGCCGACCTCGAGGACTCAATCAACAAGGTCCGTGAGCGGGTGGACAAGGTGACCCCCGACCTCCCCGACGGATGCCAGCCCCCCGAGGTCGTAGAGTTCAGCCTGTCGGACATCCCCGTGATGGTCCTGTCCGTCTCGGCGGAGATGGACCCCCTCACGCTCCGGCAGTCCGCCGTGGACCTGGCCGACGAGCTGAAGAAGATACCCGGCGTGCTCGACACCAGCGTGGTGGGCGGTGTGGAACGCGAGATTCAGATTCAGCTCAAGCCGGCCAAGCTCACCGAGTTCCAGATTTCCCCCACGCAGGTCGTCGCGGCCATCGGGTCCCAGCATCTCCAACTGCCCGCGGGAACCATCGAGGTCGGCCCCCAGCGCTACCTGGTCCGCGCCATGGGCGAGTTCGACGACACCGCGAACATGGGGGAGATAATCGTTTCGGGCTCGACCGGCGCCCGCGTCAGGCTTTCCGAGCTCGCCGACATCGTGGACGGCCCGGCGGAGGTCACCTCCACCTCGCGCACCAACGGCCAGGATTCGGTGACCATCTCCATCAAGCGCCGAACGAACTCCAACGTTTTGGAGACGTCCTCGGCGATAAAACAGAAGCTGGGCATACCCGAGGAGTCGCTGTGGGTCACACTGGCCGACGGTCGGAATGTGGAGCTCCTGCCTACGCAAATCCGCAGCCTCTATTTCGCCTCCAGCGATTCCTACACCGTCGCGGCCCACACCCACGACGGAGAGCCCGTTCAGGTGAATCGGGGCGAGGTTGCAGACCAGCTGGGCGAGTCCGGGATTGACCCGAGCCAGGTGGCGCCGACTCCGCCGGGGATGGTCCTGGACATCACATCGGACCAGGCCGACGAAGTGAACGACAGCCTGGACACGATGACCAACAATATTCTGCAGGGCGTGGCCATCGTCATCGTGGTCCTCTTCCTTTTCATGGGCCTGCGCACGGCGCTCCTGGTATCCACGGCCATCCCCCTCTCCCTCTTAATCGCCATCGCGGTCATTTTCTTCACCGGCGGCACCCTGAACACCATGACCATCTCGGGGCTCATCCTGGTGGTCGGGATGCTGGTGGACAACGCCATCGTCTCCGTGCAAAACCTCTACCGACACCTCGAGATGGGCAAGGACCGCAAGACGGCGGCCGTGACCGCAGTCTCGGAAATAGCCTACCCCGTCTTCACCTCGACGATGACGACCATCTTCGCCTTCCTGCCCATGTTGATGATGCGCGGAGTGATGGGCAAATTCATGGGGTACATCCCCATCGCCGTCTCGGTGACCCTCTTCGCCTCCCTCTTCGTGGGACTGATTCTGGCCCCGCCCATCGCGGCCAAGTTCATCAAGCTCAAGAAGACGCGCGAGGAGATGGAGCACGAGCACAGCGGCCGGGTCAGGCGCACGCTGGAACGCATCGGCGTGTGGCTTGGAGAAATTATCAACGTGCGTCGGCTGGGGGACTGGTACGAGAAGGTGGTGCGCGGCGCCCTGAAGCGCAGGAAGCTGGTGTTCTTCCTCACCGTGGGCTCCTTCTTCCTGGTGTTGTCACTTCCGATGCTGGGGATTCTGAAGGTGGAGCTCTTCCCCGCGGTGGACACGGACTCTATCTACATCAACCTGGAGACCCCCATCGGCACGCCCCTGGAAATCACCGACGCCAAGGTGAAGGACCTGGAGCGCATCATCACCGAAAACGTGCCGGAGATGGACCGCCTGGTGGCCATGGCCGGCGACCAGCCCGGCGGCGGCGGAAGGGTCCGCGTCGGCAGCTTCTTCGGCATCACCAACACCAACGAGGGCGGGCTCATCATAGACCTCGTCCCCAGCGAAGAACGCAAACGCACCGCTCGGGAAATCCAGGAGTCCCTGCGGCCGTATCTGGCCCAGGTCGGCGGAGTGGACGTTTCTTTCGCCGAAGCCACCAGCGGTCCGCCCACCGGGTCGGCCGTGGACATCAAGGTTTACGGGGAAGACCTGGACGAGCAGCGGCGCATCGCGGACCAGCTCATAGATTATCTGAAAACGGTGCCCGGCGTGCGCGACCCCCAGGACGACATCTCCCCGGGCACGCCCGAGATTCAGGCCGTGCTCCGCCGTCAGGAGGCCAATCTCCTCGGTTTCACCTCCTACGACCTGGCCCTCAACCTGCGCAACCTCATCAGCGGGTCGACGGCCGCCGTTTACCGCGAGGGGGATAAAGAGTACGACATCGTCGTGAAAATACCCAAGGAGAGCCTGAGTACCATCGGAGACGTGGAGACCCTCTACGTCAGCAACGCGATGGGCAACCAGGCGATGGTGGGTGACATCGCCCGAATGGAGGACCACGAGGGCATCAGCTCGATTAGACACTACAACGGCGACCGCGCGGTGACCATCAACGCCGGTCTCCTCCCCGGGTACAGCCCCGTGGACGTAACCTCCCAGCTCAGGGAGTACGTGAAAGACTCGGTCGTTCTCAAGCCGGGGTACCGCATCGACTACGAGGGCTCCTACAAGTTCATCCAGGAGAGCTTCTCCGACCTGGGCTTCGCCGCCCTCTTGGCGGTCCTGTTGATTTTCATCGTCCTCACCCTCCAGTTTCAGAGCTTCGCCCAACCCATCACGGTTATGTCCACGATTCTTTTGGCTTCGGTGGGCGCCATCGCCGGCCTGGTCATCACCGGGAGCACCTTCAGCATCGTGGCTTTCGTGGCCATCATCGGGCTGGCCGGCGTCGTGGTGAACGGGGCCATAGTCCTGGTGGACTTCATCAACCAGCGGCGCCGGGAGGGCATGGCCATGCGCGAGGCCATCGTCGAGGCGGGGAAAATCCGGCTGACCCCGATTCTTCTCACCGCCATCACCACCATCGGCGGCATGTTCCCCCTCGCCCTGTCCGACCCGCAGTGGGCGCCACTGGGCTGGGCCTTCATCTTCGGTCTGGGCATCTCCACGGTCCTGACCCTGGTGGTCGTGCCGACCTTCTACTCCTGGCTGGAGGAAGTGAAGGTAAAAATCAAGAAGAAGCTCTTCAAGAACTACGTTCCGCCGGAAGGCATCTAACCGGAAAGACCCGTAGAATGAACGAGGGGCGGCCGCGAGCCGCCCCTTTCACCGCCGCCGGTCCCGTCTTCGATATGGTATAATCGCAGCGGGTTAGGAGGTGCGTATGGGCGAGCAGGGGACGTACTGCCCCAAATGCGCTAAATTCGGCGCCACGGTGGAGGTGGTCACCGTCAACGACGACGTGAGCATGGTCGTCACCCACTGCGCCAAGTGCGGGACGCGGTTCGAATGGGCCAAGTTCCGCCCCGGTCACGCCGCCGAGGACCTCGCCCGGCGCTCCTGCCCCGTCTGCGGCGCTTCGAATCCGAAAATCCGCGAGGCCGAGAACGAGAAGGTGAACGCCGTGGAGTACACCTGCTCCAACTGCAGCTTCCGGGTGGTTCTGGCGCGCAAGAAGTGAACCGGCGCCGCCGGTTTTTTGTAACAAAGAAGGCCCGCGGGCCTTTTTTTATACGGCGGTTTCCCTCTCCCTGTGGGAGAGGGGTTAGGGGTGAGGGCTACCTCATGCCCCCTCCCCCCTCTGGGGGGAGGGTTGGGGAGGGGGGTGCATAAAAAACGGCGGGGAAAGGATTTGCTTCGCATAGCTCGCTTCGCTCGGTTCCCCGCCCTACATTTGTAATGAGTCTTGTATGCCGACCATGCGGCCCATCAGGGCTCAACCCGGCGACCGGGGTATCAGTAGATGACGCCCAGCTCGTCCAGCCTGTTCTTGGCGATTTCGGCGAAGGGGCCGACGGTCTTCACGCGCAGGGCCTGGGTGTAGGCGCCGGCGGCCTCCTCGGTCATCCCCCGCTTCTCGTAGAGCAGCCCGAGGTGAATGTAGGCCTCGATGCGCGTCGCGTCGCTTTCGATGGCGCTCTTGAAGGCTTCTTCCGCCTCCCCGCCGTTCCCGCGGGCGTCGAGGGCCAGGCCGAGCCCGTCGTACGCCCGGCCCAGCTCGCCGCCCAGGCGGACGGCCTCCCGGAAACACGTTTCGGCTGAAACGTAATCCTTGAGGGCCAGTTGCACGTAGCCGAGGTTGGTCTGGATGACCGGGTCGGTGGGGTTGAGGTCGGCCATCCGGCGGAGGTAGCCGTGGGCCTCGGACCAGCGCGCCTCGGCGGTGGCCAGACTTGCCGCGGCGTTCAGCGCGTCGAAGTGGGACGGGTCGCGTTCCAGGGCGGCGTCGTAGTATTTGGCCGCCTTGTCCGTGTCGCCCCGGGCCTCGAAGGTCCGCCCAATCCAGTAGAAGGGGTCGGCCAGCTTGGGCAGCTCCAGCGCCGCCTCCTTGAATTTGGCCTCCGCGCTCCCGTAATCGCCGGCCTCGAAGAGCTCCTTCCCCTCCTTCATGGCCTCTTCGGCGGTGATGGTCTTGAAGAGGTCGAATCCGACCAGGAAGGGGGACAGGAAAGCAACAACCAGGACCAGCACCATCGTCGAGCGTTTCATCATCGCCCTCTTCACTGCAGGGTCAGTGTGTCGAAGTAAATCTCGCCGGAGTCGTGCTTCCCGGTTGGCAGAACCACCAGGTAGACGCGGGTGAGCGCCAGGGGCGGATGCCGGCGGGCCTTTTCATCGCGCAGGCCGACCAGGTCGGATTGGTTCAGCGTGCACAGGCGCCAGGAGTTATTCCAGTCCACCGCGGGGGTCAGGTTGCCGACGAACTTCTCCCCCGTCGAATCCACGAACTCGGCCCGCAGCCAGTGCCCTGACCCGTCGCCGTACACCCAGAGACTAAGGCTGTCCCAGTTCAGCGGCAGGAGGTGGGCCGTCTGCGCGTAGGCCGCCGCCGTGACGCCGCCCGTTTTCGAGAAATCGTACACGAGCTTGGCCGCACATTCACCGTCGTGGCTGGGCTCGTCGTCGTAGCTCTGGGTGAGGTAGCCGTCCACCTCGGCGGGATAACCGGTGAAGCCCCAGCCGTCCATGTCCTCGAAGTCGGCGATGACCCGGTCCGTGGTGGCGGTGACCTCCGGGGTTTCGGCGAGCTCGATGGGCCGCGACGTGACGGGAATCACGGGGGGTTCGGTTTCCTTCACGCACCCCGTCACGCCGAGAAGCACCATCAGCGCCGGGATGGCCGCAATCCGTCCCATACGGTCTTTCATCCGCCGCTCCGCTCCGGCGTTTCGGGCGGGATTCCCCGCGTAAGATTATCGCAGAAAAAGATATCCATCAAGGGCCTTGTCCGGATGGCCCCGCGTAAACTCGACCTCCGGGGAAGGAGGCCGGACCGCAAACGCCGATTCACTTCCGCCGAATCTCGATGTAGCCCAGAAAATCGGCCAGCCCGCCGGGTCCGTTCAGCGGGATGCCGACTTCCACGAACCAGCGGCCGTCGCCGAGCCGCTCCCGGGTGAGGATGCGGTAGCCGGGCAACTGGTCGGGTTTTATCGCGTCGGAGACGTAGTTGCCGATGTAGGCCACGGCCAGGGCGAGGGCCTGAACAGTGGCGGCGCGGATGGCCAGGAGCCGCCCCCGGGCCGTGAGCTCCTCGCCGACGGGCGGCCTCCCCGTGGCCGATGCGACCAGGAGGTCGCGCTCGAAATCGAAGCCCTGGGCGTCGGCGGGGACCACGAGGGCGCCCCAGCTCGGCGAATCGGGGGCCCACAGCTCGTCGCGCTCCGAAATGTTCCAGCGGACGCGCTCCAGGCGGACCGATTCGTCGGTGACGAAGGGGAGCCCGCCGTCGGCATAGACCAGAAGCCTGACCCGCCAGGCGTCGTCCACCGGGCGCAGGCCGCCGGGATTGCCGCCCCGGGTGAGGAGGAATTCCGGGGAGGAGGAGAAAAAACCGTAACGGTCCGTGGAGACGCTCCACAGACGCCAGTGGTAATCCAGACTCCCCGGGGCGCCGAGGATTGCGTCGGGACCCTTGGCGCCGCAGTCGTAGAGGTAGACCGCGATTCCGTCGCCCGGCCGGGGGGCCCACCACTCGATGTCCACGGCGAAGCTCTTGACCCAGGAGGGCAACTGGACGTCATACTCGGCCCAGGAGCCGGTCTGGCCGCCCGTCAGCCACGCGCACCCGTCCTCGACGGAGACCAGGCCCCCGTCCCGCACCAGGCCGTCCGCCGGCACCGTCAGGTTGGAGGCGGCGACGGCGGTACCCAGAGCGAACAGGAAAAGCGGCGCGGCTCTCATCTACCGGTTTCCCCCCGCCAGCTCGTCCAGGCGGTCGAGTAGGCTTTCGAGTCGTTTTTCAGCGCGACCGAAGGCTTCCCAATCCCGGGCGGCGCGGGCGTCGTTGTAGTCCTTCCAGGCGGAGTCGAACTCCCGCGCGAGGTCCCGAATATCGCTCGGAACAACCGGAGTGACCGGCCCGGTTTCCACCGTCTCCGTCTCAGTCCCCCCGCCCTCCTCCGTGGCGACCGTCCCCTCGGCGGTCGGAGTCGCCGGGCCGAAGAGCTTGTCGAGCGCCCCGTCCAGGGTGTCGGACATGGCGATTTGGTTCCCGTAGGCCACCAGGATGTACTTCAGCTCGGGGATGGCTTCCGCCTCGGCCTGGATATAGACCGGCTCCACGTAGAGGAGCGAATTCTCGATGGGGATGATGACGATTCGCCCGAGACCGACCTGGGACCCCTCGCTTCCCAACAGTGTGCGCTCCTTGGAGAACTCGGGGTTCTGGTTTATCAGGGCGTCTATCTGTTCGGGGCCGTAGATGGTGGCCGTACGGGGGAAGGTGTACAGCACGAGGTCGCCGTAAACTCCGGGGTCGCATCGGGCACACATCCAGCCCACCATAATGGTCTTCCCCTCGGGCACGAAGGGGGTGACCGCGATGAACTCCTCCTTGGGCTCCCCGGGCAGGCGCATGGTCATATAGTATGCGCTGAAGAGCTCGCCCTCCTTGCGCCCCGGAATCTCCCAGCGGTCCGAGCGCTTGTAGAAGTCCTGCGGGTCGCTCATGTGGTAGGTGGCGAAGACCAGGCTCTGGATGGCGAACAGGGCGTTGGGATAGCGGAGGTGGGCCCGGATGTCGTCGGGCATCTCGGAGAAATCCTTGAACATGCCCGGGAAGACCTTGGACCAGGTCTCGACCAGCGGGTCCTCGCCCACGATGTAGAAGTCCATGTGGCCGGTGTAGGCGTCCACCACAACCTTGACCGAGTTGCGGATGTAGTTCCCACCGTTGTCCAGCATCGGCTGGGAGTAGGGGAAGCGGCTGGAGACGGTGTAGCAGTCCACTATCCAGTAGATTCCCCCGTTGGTCAACACCGGGTAGGGGTCGGTGTCGGCGTAGAGGTAGGGCGCAACCTCGTCCACCCGCTCCAGGACGTTGCGGCGGATGAGAAGCCGGCTCTCGGGCGTGATGTAGTCGGAGAGGAACACGTCCAGCGAGCCCAGGTAAATCGCCATGGC
>Ga0307424_1001800_pt1 | contig 10967 bp, 8 predicted proteins | sample SalMarWE160320MG_FD_202157 | JGI IMG/M metagenome (GOLD analysis project Ga0307424, IMG submission 202157) | Salt marsh sediment microbial communities from the Plum Island Ecosystem LTER, Massachusetts, United States - WE1603-20 | ecosystem: Environmental > Aquatic > Marine > Intertidal zone >...
CAAAAGGCACAGCGTTCAGCGCTTGGGGGTTTTTTGCCGAGTTCGGTGAGCATTTGCTCGGCCTTCTCGATCCAGTCATCGGCCGGCGCGAGTTCACGAAGCGCTGCGATCACTCTGGCAAGCATTTTCGAACGTGACGACTTGGCGGCCAGCCAACTGGCCGTCTTGAGATACTGGATAGCCTCGATCTTGCAGTCCAGTGCCCGCGCAGTAAGGCCGAGTTGCTCGTAGACCTCGACTGACTGCCCCGGAAGTCTGAGGGCCCGCCGCAAGACAAGGAAACCAAGCAAGGGGCGTCGTTCACTGTTGAGATTGCGGGCCAGGCCGAGAAATACCTTCCTTGCGTCATCGAACCTTGACTGCCTGGCCAAGTGTTCCCCCTCATCGATCACACCTGTCAGAGCGGAACGAACAGCCTGGCTCAGGCCGAACATCTTGTCGGCAACGTAGTCCAGCCTGAGGCCGCCCGTGGCCCCCAGGAAACTACCGGCCATCAGGCATGTCGGGCAGATGCGGCCCACTCCTGGAAGGATCACCTCTTCGTCCAGGGTGCCTCCGCACACGCTACACCTGGTGTCGCCGGGATCGTCCATACCCGGAAACCCGGTCATCAGGGCGAGCGCTCGCCCAATAATCTTTCAATGATTTTCATTAGTTCGCTGACTCGACCGCCTTTGCTGAGCACGGCATCGGCCTTTTCCTGTTTACCCAGCGCGACCAGCTTGTTGTCGTCGATGCCCGAATAGAAGACGATCTTCAACTCGGGCTTGAAAGCGCGCAACGTGTCGCAGGCCCGGTCGCCGGAAAGTGAGCCGGGCAGCATGATGTCGAGCACGACCAGATCGGGGTTAAAATCCTTTAACAAATAGCCCGCTCCGATAGTGTTGGTCGCGGTGGCCACCGCGAAGCCGTTCTTCTCGAGCAGATCCTTGGTCATCTTGAGAACGAATTTATCGTCGTCCACTACCAGCACGTTTCCTTTGTAATGCATGACGTTCCTCCGTCGAAGATCACCATCCCCAGCTGTCACTTCCGGCCAGGTCATTGCCGACGGCCGAAAAAAGACAGGCGGGATCGCCCCGCGCCAAGCACATCTGCTCGGTGCACGAGGTCGGCATGGAAAGTACTGCCTCGGCCATTCCGCCGACGGCGCCGGCAAACAGGTGGCACACCGGCTGGTCGGCCTGACCGTAAGCGGCGGCCAGCGGCGAACCGCTGACGCGCACCACGAGTTTCTTCTCGTTCTCCTGCCAGGAGTTCAACTCGAACTTGCCCCAGCCCAACTCCGATGCATGCCGGCAGGCGGCCTGCACCAGCTCACGATTGTCTCCAGCCAGGGCCGATCGCAAGCGCCGCATTACTCCCATGGCCCAGGAAGCCCCTGCCGTGTAGAGATAGTCGGGTGCGCTGGATCCCAGGCGATCTTCAACGCCCTTCTGAATTTCCGAAAGAGTCTCGGGACGTAAAAGCAGGTAGCGCATCGGGCCGAGCTTGAGTGCCCCGTGTTCGGAATCGTAGCTGAGGTTTTCGAGTTTGGCACTCATCGAGGCACCAGATTACCATCGGTGTTCGGGATGGTCAATCACGCGACTCATCGAAGTTCTGGATTTCAACGGGCCTTGCGCGTTATTTTCAGCGGGTGAGACTTATTCGGGTTTTGGGACGTCATTGAGACTCCAGATAGATGGCTCATGAGGGAGCAATCATGAAATCGATTGGAGCTTGTTTCTTGAGTTTTTTGGCATTGATCATGGGTCCTTTGTCTCCGGCCTTCGCTGGTGAATCAAAGATCTTCGGTAAAGACCGCCGGGTGGTCGAGGTAGTCATCCCGGTGGAGGCTCAGCCTTTCGACATGACCTCGAGCCCCGACGGAAAAACCCTTTACCTGACAAACGTCTCGGCCGGAAAGCTCACGCTGATCGAGGAGAACAAGGTAGTGCGCTCCGTGGCCATCGGCGCCTGGCCCACTGGCTTGGCGATTAATGCAAGCGGTGAAGTCCTGTATGTGGCTCTGGGCAATGAAAACGCCCTGGCGGTGGTGGATGTGAAGACCTTGAAGGTGAAGAGGAAGATCCCGGTGGGCAAGTTTCCGATCGGTGTGGCTTTGCCCCCGGATGAGCGCTTCGTGCTGGTCACCTGCGCCTATGATGACAGCATTCACCTTATTTCCACGGCCAGCTGGGAGAGCAAGAAGGTGACGGTCGGAGATATGCCCTATTTTTCGGTCCTTTCCGGGGATCAGAAAACAATCATCACCTCCAACCTTTCTTCGAACAACATAACCGTCACTCAGTTGGAACTCGACAAAGGACCGCTCAAGGGAGACAGCTTTCACCTGGCGCCATTCAAGACCATAGCCGTGGGCTCCAATCCGGTGGGCTTGTCGTTAAGCATCGACGGCAAGCGACTTTATGTAGCCAACTACGGCGCAAAATCGGTGAGCGTGGTCTCGACGGACAAATGGGTGGTTGAAAAAACAATCGATGTCGGCTCTCAGCCTTATTGGATCGCCGTGCATCCCAAGGACGGCTTCTTGTTGGTGAGCAACTGGGGATCTCCTTTCGTCGACGTCATCTACCCGGACGGGAAACACACCCAGGTCCAGGTTCAGAATTCATTGACCAAGATCTACTTCTCGCGTGACGGAAGGCGGGCCTTTACTTCCAACTACACAGGCAACCGGATCGCAGTGATCGAGTGAGTTCTTTCGACGCAATTCTGTAACCGACCTATCCTGTCCGGACCGGCCGTGACCGGTTTTCGGGCAGGCTGTCCTAAATCCGGTCACACTTATGGCACCCCTTTGCAGTAATTACTGGAAGTTACAAGATGGCATGGATGTTGCTTTTGTCCCTTGCAATTGCGAACAAATGCACTAAGGGAGAAAAAGTGGAATCGATAAATCGACGTCGAAACATCGACAATCTGCAAAGAGAAGTCGTCCAAGATCGATACCTGAGACAAGACAGCCACAGGGACACTCAGCTGATTCACATGAGCGAAAAATACGCTTCTCGAATCGATCTCGGTGCCTGGGCCAGGGAATCACGAGATTTCACCTTCTACACGCTGCGCGACAAAGTCCGAGGGGAACTCGGGTGCAGCATGGAAGAGGCACATGAAATTGCTCACAAGTTGGAGGAGAACATCGCTTACGCCGTCTACCGCGCGGCGGATGTGAGGATCAGGCCGGAGGTAGCCAAAGCGTTGCGGCGAGCGGCAAAGCACCTGGAGAGCATTGCCGGTAACGAGCAGGCCTGTGCGGCGCTGATTGACAAGCTCGAAGCCGAGCTGTCTTCCGGCCTGGTAGACGAGACGGCAAAGCTGGAGGCATACGGACTTACTCGAGAGCAAGCGGCCGGGATGGCCGTTCAACTCAAGAACTTCGGCGCCGGCAGGGCCGTGCGGAAAATGGAATCCAGGCCCGGCCTTGCAATGTACAAGGCAGAAGCGTTGCATCTTTCGGATTTTCGGGCCGCGTTGCTGCGCCGGGCGGGCGAGCTGCGCTCGCTGGCCAAAGACCTGCCGCATGACCGCAGCCTGCCTGTCTTCGAGAGGTTTCCGGAGCTTACCAGGGGACTCAGGCAGGAAGCCGACAAGCACTCTTTCTTGGCCTACGTGCTCGACAACCATGAGAAGATGTATGCCCTGGAAAAAGGAGAGATGCACAACCTGGGGCGTATGAGGAACAACTGCCTCGACGACAAGTGGCTGAAAAGGTGCATGCTCGATATCGGAACGGCAATCGGCGCCAAGCTCGCCCGGGTGCCGGGAATAGGAAATGCCCTGACGGCCATCGGCTGTGCCGCTTCGATCGAGACGTTGATGGCCGAAGACCAATTATCTCGCAAACCCAGTCAGCTTTCGTACCTGGCCGGGGGCATGAGCGAGAAGCAGTACTTGCAAGAGAGCCACCGGGCCGACAGCGAACTGGGCCAGGATATTGTAATTTCAATTCTCTACGACGCGGCCATGTGTGTCCTGGGCGCTGCAATCTAATCGTGGCTCATTTTCCGCAGGCAAGGTGTGTCGATTGACACGCCGGCCGATGTGCGATCGCTGTAATTACGGGATGATCGCCGAATCTCTCCTTGTGGCATGTGTCCTGCAGGTATTTTCCGTATACTATGACAGGAGAGAGTCATGCCGCTGATTCTGAGTAGCTGCCCCGCGTTTTTGGCCGTCCCGCTTGTCATCTTGTTCGCGGAAATCTGTCCGGCCGGGGAGATCGAGGATCAGGCCGCCAGGTTCGAGCCGGCATTTGCAGACGCTGAACCGGAAAACGTGGTTCACGACTGGTATCTGCCGTTCGACACGCGCGATCGCAGTTCACTTTCGACCATTCGCCTGGTGAGTTCTTTTGGCGCCAAGCGCCTGAGTTACAAGCGCGGACACATACACACCGCAACCGATATGGTGCCGAGGCGGCACCGGCGCGGGGCAATCGAGGTGTTTCCCGTCGCTGTCGGAGTTGTGTGCTCAATTCACCTGGCCGCCCCGCATACCACCGTCGTTTTGAAGCATCGCCTGCCGGATGGGAGGTTGATGTTCACTTCGTACAAGCATCTGGCCGAGGTCTTTGTCGAAACCGGCCAGGAGGTGAATCACCAAACGCCGCTCGGCCGCTTGTTCACTCGCGCACAAGCCCGCAAACTTGGCGGTAACTACGACCACCTGCATCTCGAGATCCGTAAGCTCTTCGACGACTTCGGCACGGCCTCGTGGCTGACAATGACCAGGGCCGAGCTCGATAAGCGTTTCCTGGATCCGATGAAATTCCTGCGAGAGCGGCTGCGCCCGCCACGCGGCCTGAGCGCGAAAACGGCGCACAGATTCATCTCGGCCGCGCGCGAGCTTCTCGGCGTCAACTACGATTTCGGAGGCCGGCTGCGCACCGTCGAAGAGGGAATCGACTGCCAGGGCCTGGTCTTCTACGCGGCCGAACGCATCGGTCGCTGCGGCTGGAAATCGTTCTCGACCCTGCCGACCGTGTCCGTGGTGAAAGCGGAGCTGGGTGTGCGTGTGCCTGGAATGGATCCGGTCGCCGCCGAGAATCTCGATATCTCCCGCCTGCTTCCCGGAGACGTGATCATGGAAGTCGACCCGATCGAAAACGAAGCCGAGCCGTCAATCGGCTCATTGAATTCGGAACCGGTCTGGGTATGGCACGTCGGCCTCTATAGCGGCGCCGGCAACTGGATCAACGCCAATGCCTTCGAAGGCCGCGTTGTCGAGGAAAACCTGCGCGACTATCTTGCCGAGCACGCCGTGGGCGGAATATTCGTAACTCGTATGAGCCACAAACCTTCAGCGACCCGTTGCCGGCACAACCGCCGCATGCGTCTGGTACAAGGCCGGGAGCGCCCAGAAAAAGCAAACGCGAAATAATACCTCCGAAAACGTGACAAAGCCTCTGAGTTTGAAAAATTCATGTACCGGTCGTGGTGTCGTGATACAAAAGAAAACACGGAGGTCGAGTGGAGAACGGGTCGTTGCAGATCTTTTTCTTGGGTTCGGGTTCCTCGGGAAACGCGACCGTGGTTCGCAGCGGATCCACCACCGTTCTGCTCGATTGCGGGTTCGGCGTGCGCGAGCTCGGTCGGCGTCTTCGCGGCGCCGGGATTGATCCGGCCGACATCGACGCGCTGCTCGTCACTCACGAACACCGTGACCACGTCGCCGGGCTGCCTCTATTCCGCCGCTGTGCGGGCCTGCCGGTATACCTGACCGGGCGCACCAGCGCCGCCGTCAAGTTCGGGGCCCGGGCGCTTGTCCGCCCGATGCTCGTTGAAGCCGGCCGTGCATTCAGTGTCGGAGAAATGGAAATTCTTCCCTTTGCAACCGCCCACGACGCCGGCGAACCCACTGGCTACGTGTTCCGCTTCGAGGACGGCCGGCGATTCGGAGTCGCCACCGACCTGGGCCACGCCAATCCGGAAGCCGTCGCGGCGCTGGAAGGCTGCGAGCTGATTGGCCTGGAGGCCAACCACGATCCGCGCATGCTGACCGATGGCCCGTATCCATGGTATCTGAAAAAGCGCATTCGTGGAGACAGGGGCCACCTTTCGAATTTGGCGGCGGCCGACCTGCTCGAACGGGTCGTCAGTTCGCGGCTAACACACCTGTTTGCCATGCACCTTTCCCAGACCAACAACCGACCGGCGCTAGCCGTCGAGGCCCTGTCTTCCCGGCTGGCGCGGCTCGGACTGAAGGTGCCCGTGACCGCGGTGGCCCAGAATGGTCTGCTGCGCTATCCTAAGAGTCGTCAGCTGAAGTTGCTGTGAAAGCCGGGAGGTGATCATGAAGCCGATCTTGCCAATTTCGGTTGTGGCCGCGTTGCTGCTGCTTTCGGCTTCTTCCGCGGCCGGCTGGCCCTGCCGACCGGCCGCAGGGCTTTCGATTCCGTTGCCGAAGCCCGCCATAGTGAAAGCCTGCCTCGGGGATCTCGACGGCGACGGACAGGACGAGGTCGTGGTCGAGGTGGTGCGGGCGACCGTGAAAGACGGGACCTTCCGGCCGCGGTTGTTTGTGTACTCAGTACGCTCCGGCAGGCTCGAGCCCAAATTTCTCGGCACCAAAGGCGAAGGAATGCTCGTCGACTTCGGCCTTGCAGACATCGACCGGGACAAGCATGCCGAGGTGCTGGCGCGTGAGCGCTCGGCCGGCGGGGGGCAGACGCGGGTCTACAGATGGGAGGGGTACGGCCTGGTGGCGGACGAGAAACTGGCGTCGCGGGCACCGCTCTACAAGCCCGAAAACACAGTCATCGAAAAAACCGATTTTACATCCGAAGTGAAGATCCCGCCTTTGCTAAAGGAGCTTTCTCTTTCCTTCGATCGAACACCCGGCAAGATCCGCAGGATTCGATTGAAGAAGGATCTTTCCAACGCGGCCAACCGGCGCAAGTTCCGTTGGCTTCCGCGGCGAGCCCGCAAGCTTCTTGCGCGTGACGGTTTCGTGGTATTGCGCCCAAGCGAGCCGCCGCGGGAGTTCCACAGCCTGTATATCGAGAACCAGTACCTTGGGCTGCCTTCGCTTGTGACCTCTGATGCCGCGCTGCACTTGACTCACCTTCTTTTCGATCACGCCGTATCCGAGATCGAGCAGCAGGTGCTGGCGCCGGCTCTTGCAAGGCTGGCGGTTTCGCTGCGAGACAAGGCCGCCCGCCTGGCAGGCAAGTTGCCCGCGAAACTGGCGCCCGCGCTCGATCGCCTGCTTTTGCGACTGCAAATCGCCTGCGTTATTATTCAGGGCGATAGCTCGGGCCTCGGCGCCGAGCGGGCAGCCCGTGTGCTGGCCGAAGTCGAGCGGATAAACAAGGCCGCCGGCGGTGCCGACAACCCCTTGGGCATCGACTACCCGGCCTACAAGGTTCGCGGGCACTACACCCAAAGCGAAGCGCTGAGACGCTATTTCCGGGCATACCTGTTTCTTTCACAGGTCGGAACCTGTGATCCGCTTGAGATCGAGTTGCTGACGTTCCTTGTTTTTTCGGACAAAAACTGCACCAATCTCCTCACCTGGCTGGCGGGCTTCGGGGCCGCTCTCAGCGGTCCTCCCGCTAATTTTACGCCCATTCTCTTGCGAGAACGGATGCGGGTTCTGTTCGGCGACAAGCCCGACTTAGCCGATCTTGGTAGCGGCGGCAAGAAGATCGAGTGGAGCAGGAAAGATCCTCCGCTGACGCTGATCGCTCGCCGCCGGCCTGCCGACAACGCCTTGCTCACCCTTGGAGTGGACGCAGACCAGAGGCCTTTTCCAGATCCACTCGATCTGCTCGCGGCGCTCGGTTCACATCGCGCCCGGGAACTTCTGGAGCCGCAAGTTGCGAAGTGGCCCGAGTTGGGCGAGCGCCTTGAAAGAGCCATGCGCGGGTTTCGCGAAGGAGGTTCCGGCGACACGGAGTATATCAGCGGACGTTGGCTGCTCGCCTTGCGTTGGCTGCTTCTCGACTACCCCAAGGGATATATCACCTTCCAGACAAGCCGGGCCTGGCCCGCTCACATGCTGGTGAGCGCGGCCGCCTCATGGGCCGAACTGAGACGGGATACCATTCTTTACGTCGACCCTCCGATCATGTGGGCCGAGGGCGGTGACGAAAATTCGTTGCCGCCGGGCAGGGCCGGCTACGTCGAACCCGTTCCGGAGTTATACGAGGAGCTTGGGCTGGTGCTTTCCGGCATGCGCGGGGCGCTTTTGGCCTTCGGGGGAGAAGATCTCGAGAAGGTCTACACGCGCAACCCCAATCCCGCCCAGTTGCTGAAAGAGGGAGAACAGCTGCTCGGGTTTTTGGCGCAGGCGGCGCTCAAGGAGCTTTCCGGGAAAGGTTTGAGCCGTGACGAGCATGAGCGGCTGAGCTACATCGGCAGCACCTTCGAGCAACTCCTGGGCGGGCGCGGCAGGTTGAGACTCGATCCGGTTCCGGTGATAGCCGATGTCTACTACTTCGGTGATCCCGAAAGCGGAGAGAAAAGGCCGCTGCTTGTGGCTACTGGACCGGTGGATGTAATCATCGCAGCGGTTCCCCTGGGAAGGCGCACGATACTGGCGCGCGGGGCGGTGTCGTCGTTCTATCATTTCAAGGGCGACAAACCGATGAGCGACGAAGAGTGGCGCGAGAAACTCGACTCGGGCAAGGCACCCAGGCAACCCTCATGGGCCCGGCCGATTCATGTTCGCAGGCGTGTCAGAAGACGCGCGGGGAACTGAATGTTCAAAGAATGACTGACACGCTTAGGTCGAAAGTGTCATTGTTTTGATCTAGTTTTTCACGACCAGGATTTTATCACGCAGGATTTCCAATGTATCCGGGTCGGGCTTCCAGCCGTCGCGGCCGGCCAGAGCGCCTATTCCGGCCAGCACTTTGGCGCGCGTCTCGGCCTTGGGCAAGCGGGCGGCCAGCTTGACTGCGGCTGTGAAACACTCCTTTCGGGCGCATGAGTCTGCAGCCATTTCAATACTGAAATCAGACACGGCAATACCTGCGGTAGACTCGACCGCCAGGTCGCAATAGCCGGCATCGGTCAGGGCATCCAGAATGTCCTCCCAGCGATTCATCCGATACCTTTCCTCTTCGTGCTTGATCTCGTTCTTGGCCCGGTCGATAAGTTCAAGCGCCTGGTTGGTTTTACCCATCTTGAACAAGAGCTCGCCGGCCATAGTCAGCCCAAACGAACGCAGCCCGAGCATGTCGTCCCGGCCGGCAACTTCGATTGCGCGAGCTAAATACTTGTCAGCCCAATCCTGCCTTTTGGCATCCAGGGCGTTTTTCGCCATAGCGTTCAAGCAAGATACCAAGAAGACCGACTTCTCGATTTTTTCAGCCATCACAAGAGCACTTTCGAACTTGCCGGCCCCGAGCCGCCCCTCGGCCAGATCGCAGATGCTCCACATGCGCTCGGGATTCTTGAGACCTTCGAGCATTTTCAAAGCCTTTGTTTCGCTCCCGGAAAGATCGTAGCTGACAGCCACCATACTTTGCAGGCCTCGCGAATCGCAGTTCGCAGATGGCTTGAACTCTTTGAGCAGGTTCCGCACTTTTTTGTGTTGTCCCTTGGCGACGTATGCCTTGGCGAGTTTTTCCATCAGAGCCGAACGGGTCACACCGCGGGCGTGGAATCCGCCGAGCTCGGGTTGCTTGCGTGCCAGCTTCAAAGCCTGATCGAGCCGACCCAGGTCGAGCAGTAAGTGAAATACACTGGCCCTGACGCCCACTTTATGGGGATAGTAATGGTGCATCGCGCGTTGCACACTGGTCATGTTCTTGTCGTCGGCTTCTGCCAGCGCCTGCATGGCCACTTTCACGGCCCCGCCCGATCTGCCGATCTTCACGGATAGTTCGGCAATTCTCAGCAAGAAGTCCGAGCGCGGGATGCGATCCTTTTGCGCCCCGGCGAGTTTTTCCATCTGCGCAAGCTTGGCGGCGACGTCTGCGGTGCGACCCGCCGCGTGGTAAGCCAGGGCCAAAGCTTCGAGCAGGCTGACCCTGGCATAGGTCATCCTTGCATCCATCTTGTCGGCGATGATCTCGGCACGGGTGAGATCGCCGGATTTGATATAATGATCCCCGAGCGCCACCATGGGTGCGTTGTTCTTGCTGGCCAGGGCCATTTTCAGAGCCTGCTCGTGCTGTCCCTTGCGGGCCAAAAGTTTGACCAGCGCCGCCTCGGCTTCCGGTCGCCAGTATTCGCCCTTGATCTCCCCGATAATCGCCCGGGTTTCTTCAAGCCTTCCGGCCTCGGCAAATCCCTTGGCAACGTAGTGCAGGGCGTGGTCGTTTGAATGCTTTTTGACCATGCGGGCCAGTACCAAGGCACAAGAGAGCATATCGCCTTCGGTGCAGGTCGTGCCGGCATCAGTTTGTTCGGCACGGACCGGAAAACCAATCATCAGCAGGGCTATACAAACAGCTGCCGAACTTGTCATTTGTGCACCTCGAATAAGCATTCATACAAGATAACGGAATAACGAGGACAATGTAACCCATGTTTCGGATTGCACAGGAGGTGCTTACTGGAAGCGCGGATCTGCTGTTCAGGGAATGACGGCCACGTTTATGTCGAAAGAATCGCCGCTGCCGGAACCCGAGGCGTCGCGGACAACCACGACGAGCATGCCGTTGTACGACGCTACATGCTCTAGCACTGCCGGCTGGCCCGTGCTCGTTGCTGTATTGGCGACTTGCAGGCCCAACTCGGGATAGTCGGCCCGGGAATACCAGTTGGCCTGGCTATGGAATCCAAACTCGAGCAGCCAGATTTCAGGCTGCAGGTTTGCGCCGTTTGGTGTAACCGTTAGGCTGGCTTTTTCTCCGCTGGTCGCCGTGTAGCCGAAGAAGGCCAGACCCGTGTTCGTGTCCAGCGCCTGGCCGGTGGCGCTGACCGGGTTGCCAGCCGCCGGAGTGCCCAGGGAGGTCAGATCCTGCAGGTACACTGTGGTGTCGTAGGTTGCCTGGGTGATGTCTCCGG
>Ga0307424_1001801_pt1 | contig 10964 bp, 9 predicted proteins | sample SalMarWE160320MG_FD_202157 | JGI IMG/M metagenome (GOLD analysis project Ga0307424, IMG submission 202157) | Salt marsh sediment microbial communities from the Plum Island Ecosystem LTER, Massachusetts, United States - WE1603-20 | ecosystem: Environmental > Aquatic > Marine > Intertidal zone >...
TCGCACGCACCGTCGTGTCGCAACCACTCGGCGACGTGATCGCCGGACGCACCCGAGGCGCGCCGCTGGTCGCCGGCGACAGTGTGGTCGTGTACTCGGTCCTTGGGAGCCAGCGGAACGCGGTGATCCTCGAGGGTGGGGTCTGGCGGCCGGGAACGTACCAGGTCGACCCGGGCATGCGGTTGTCCGACCTGCTGCGCATGGGGGGAGGCGTACGGCCCGAGGCCTTTGCCGAGCGCGTGACTATCCGCCGAAGCCCACCGGATTCGACGCAACAGATGCTCGCGGTCGCGCTGGGTGCGGACGGGTTCCCCGCCCCGGATGCCGATCCGATGTTGCTCGAACAGGATGTCGTCACCGTCTTCTCGCGCACGGCGTTCCGGCCCCAGCGCTACGTGGAGGTGAGCGGCGCGGTCGCCCAGCCTGGCCGTGTTGCCTATGCCGCGGGCCTGACCGTTCGGGACGCCATCCTCCTCGCGGGCGGACCCACGGAAGATGCCTACCTGACCGAAGCGCAAGTCTCGCGCATGCGCGGCGGCCCCGGTGGCGACACGCTGGCGGTGGTGCTGCGGGTGCCGTTGGACTCGAGCATCGTGCTCGACCCGACTGCACCCTTCCCCCCCCCACCAGGCACGGGCGCCAGCGCCGACGTCCGGCTCGAGCCGTACGACAACGTGTTCGTCCGCCGTCAACCAGGTTGGGAGCGCCCGCGGAACGTGGCGCTCACCGGGGAGGTGCGGTTTCCCGGCCGGTACACGATCCTGCGCAAGGACGAGCGCTTGGCGGACCTCCTCGCCCGCGCCGGCGGGCTCCTGCCACGGGCATTCGACAACGGCATCGAGTTCTACCGCCGTGGCGAGCCACCCGCCGAGCAGGCCTTCCCGCCGCTCACACTGAAGACCGACTCGCTCGCCATGACCAACCCGACCCGCGCGGATACGGGAACGCGCGCTCCGCTGTTCATTCCACGGGAGTTGCGGGTGGCCCCGAACTACGAGTGGGGTTGGGCGGGCCGCCTGGGCATCGACCTACGCGCGGTGCTGCGCGACCCGCGCCATCGTGACAACGTGGTCCTGGAAGCCGGAGACTCGATCAACATCCCGGCCTACGTGCCCTTCGTGCGGGTCGAGGGCGCCGTGAACTCACCGACCACGGTCCCCTATCAGCCGGGGGCGGGAGTCAAGCACTACGTCACTGGAGCCGGGGGCCTCGCCCAGATGGCGAACAAGGGCGGCACCTTCGTCCTCCAGCCGAACGGCAGGATCGTGAAGGGACGGCATCCCGACCCCGGTGCGGTGGTCGTCGTCCCGGCCCGGGATCCCCGCGAGCGCCGGACGGACTTCCTCCAGATCTTGGTGGCGCTCGCGCCGACCATCGCGTCGATCGCGACGATCATCGCGCTGCGGCTGTAGGGTCGATGCTCGCCGAACGGTGCGCGAGGCATCGGCTGCCGGACGACGGCGGGGGTGGGTGGCGCCGATCCCCGCGGCGTCAAGACGATATATTCCCGCACGCCACGAAGAGGCTTGGCACATGAGTGGACGAACTCCGCTCGTCATTCTGGGAGCGGGCGGTTTCGGACCGGAAGTCGCGTGGGCGGCGCGGAACGCCAATTCGGTGTCCCCGCAGCACGCGTTGGTCGGTTTCTGTGACGACGACCCCACCAAGGCCGGAGGCCGAACGGCCGATCTGCCCGTGCTCGGTGCACCGGAAGACGCGGCCCAGGCCCTTGCCGAGCGCCCGCGGTTCATTTGCGCCATCGGCAACAACGCCATCCGGGCGAAGGTCGTGGCACGAGCGCTCGCCTTGGGGTGGACGCCGACGACGGTGATTGACCCGTCGGTGATCGTGGCACCCGGTGTGGTAGTGGGAGACGGCACGTATGTCGGTGCGGGTTCCATCCTCTCGCCGAACGCCCGGATCGGCAACTACGTCCTGATCAACCATCACTGCTCCATCGGGCACGATTCGCGGCTGGACGACTACGTCAGCGTGCAGCCCGGAGGCCGGATCTCCGGCGGGTGTCATCTCGCGGAAGGAGCCAGCGTCGCGTCGAATGGCGTGGTGGCCCCCGGTCGCCGCGTCGGACGATACGCCACGGTGGGCGCGGCGTCGTTCGCGATCCGCGACGTTCCGGACGGCCACACCGTCATTGGCACACCCGCCCGCGCCATAGCGAAGAAAGCGTAGAGGGAGAACGCAGTGACGCGTGCCGAACTGAAGCGCATCGTCGCCGATGTGCTGGAAATAGATCCGGAGGCGCTCGAGGCCGAAACCGCATTGAAGAGCTTCGAGACGTTCGACTCCGTGAGCGTCCTATCACTCATGATCGAGCTGGACGAGAAGGCGGGCATCAAGCTGGGACCCGGTGACGCGGCCAAGCTCGCCACTTACGGCGAGATCGAAGCGCTCGCCGCGCGGCAGCAGATCGCCCTCACGGACTGACGGATGCACTCGGCCATCACAGGCATGCACTACTGCGTGCCGACGCGGCGCCTGACGAACGACGAGTTGGTAGAGCGGTTCGGCGAGCGGCAGGTGAAGTCCATCGTCAAGATGGCCGGGGTGACCGAGCGCCGGGTGGTCGGTCCCGGGGAGACCGCCTCCGACCTCGCCTACTGGGCCGCGGTACGGCTGCTGGAGGACCGGCACGTCGATCCCGCCTCCGTGGACCTCATCGTCTTTGCGTCACAGACGGGCGACTACCAGCTTCCGGCCACCGCATGCGTGCTGCACGGCCGGCTGGGGCTGAGCGAGCGGTGCGCCGCGTTCGACCTGAACCTTGGCTGCACGAGCTTCCCGTATTCGCTCGCCGTCGTGCACGGCATGATCGCGGGCGGGATGGCCAAGCGCGCGCTCCTGTTGAACGCCGAGGCGCTGACGTCGGTGATTCACCCGAAGGACCGCGGACTCGTGCCGCTCCACGGCGACGGGGCGTCCGCGACGCTCGTCGAAGCCACCGCGGGCGACCACGGCGTGGAAGGCGTGTTCCTCGGCACCGACGGCACGGGCTATCACCACCTGATCATCCCGGCCTCCGGGGCGCGGATGCCGCGGTCCGCGGAGACGTGCGTGGAGGAAACGAACGAGTCAGGCATCGTCCGCACCAAAGAGCATCTCCACATGAACGGGGCGGCCATTTTCCATTTCTCGGTCTACAAGATCCCGGAGGTCATCACGCAGGCGCTCGAGTCGTTCAAGTTGACAATTGACGACCTCGATCTCGTGATCCTCCACCAGGCCAATCGGACCATGGTCACGCAGATCTACCGCGCCCTCGGCGTGCCGGCGGAGAAGCAGTTCATGTTCATGGAGATGATCGGCAATCTGAGCGGTCCCTCCACGCCGGTGGTGCTGGCCGAAGCGTGGCGCCAGGGACGCATTCGGCCGGGGAGCCGGACGCTACTCTGCGCGTTCGGGGTGGGATTGTCATGGGGGGTGGTCACCCTCAAGTGGCCCGACACGATTCCGCCGGCGGTGGCCGCGCCCGTGGAGCCGGGTGAGGCGGCGGCGTGAGCCGGTTCGCGGGCCGTACGGTGCTTGTGACCGGCGCCTCGTCGGGGCTGGGCCGAGCCGCGGCGCACCGCCTGGCGTCCGAGGGCGCGCGAGTGGTGCTCGTGGCGCGGAATCCGGATCGGTTGGCGGCGGTCAAGGCCGAGTTGGCCGGACCGGCCGATCACCTGGTCCACCCGTGCGACGTGACCGATGAAGCCGCGGTAGGCGCACTCGCGCAGGCACTCAAGGACCTGGGACCGGTGCACGGGGTGTTCCACAGCGCCGGTATCCACTGGCTGCGACCGCTCCAGATGACGGACAGCAAGGCGCTGCGCGAGATGCTCGACTCCCACGTGGTGTCCAGCGTGGCGTTGACGCGGGCGCTCGTCCAAAAGCGGCTTGCGGCAGCCGAGGGGTGCTCCGTGGTGTTGATGACGTCGGCGGCCGCGCTGCGGGGCGGGGCGGGAACGACGGCGTACGCGGCGGCCAAGGGGGCGCTCATCTCTGCCGTGCGCGTGTTGGCCGTGGAGCTCGCGCGCCGGAAGATCCGCGTGAACGCCATCGCCGCCGGCGTGGTGGCTACGCGGCAGGGCAACGCGCTCCTGGAGCAGCTCCCGGAACCACAGCGTCAGGCGGTGGCGGACGCGCATCTCCTCGGCGTGGGGACGCCGGACCAGATCGCCGCGGTCGCGGCGTTCCTGCTGTCCGACGACGCGGCCTGGATCACGGGCACGACGCTCGTGGCTGATGGCGGACTCACCGCGCACTAGCCCGCCGCTGGCGCTCCACCATGTGGGGACGCTCGTGGACGACATCGAGGCCGCCACGCGGCGCCTGGTGGGCCGGTTCGGGTACGCCATCGAGAGCCCGGTGATCGGCGACCCGGCGCAGACGGCGCGCGTGCGGTTCCTGCGGCTTCCGGGCGCCGACCACTGGCTGGAGTTGGTGACCCCGAACGGCGAGACGAGCAAGCTGCGAAACGCGCTCCGGAAAGGGGTGACCCTGCACCACCTCTGCTACGAGGTCGCCGACCTCGCCGCTGCCCTCGAGCACCTGCGCGACTCGGGCATGCTTGTGGTTGGAGACCCGACGCCCGCCGTGGCCTTCGGAGGGCGACGCATCGCGTGGCTGATGGACCGGCACGCGCCGCTCGTCGAGCTGCTCGAGGCGGGCGCCGGCCCGTTCGGGTTGGCCGAGCTGCGGAGCCGCAACCGCCGGGAATCGGCATGAGCGCGCTGTTCCGGCTTCAGCGCATCCTCCGCGAGGTGTTCGACGACCCGTCGCTCACGATCGCGGACGACTTCTCGATGCAGTCCTACCCGGACTGGGACTCCGTGGCGACGGTGCACATCGTGCTGGCGGCGGAGGAGGAGTTCAAGATGCGGTTCACCACGGACGAGGTCGCCGGTATCCGCTCCGTGGCCGATGTGCGCCGGGCCGTTGAGGCGCGCGGCGCGTGACCCCGTCGCCGGCGGACATCGTCCGTCGCGTCACCGAGATGGTGACCCGCGCGGAGGCCTATGACGGCGAGGTCGTGACGGCCGCGCAGGAAGCGCTCGAGTCGCACGACCTGATCCGGTCCAAAGAGGTGTCGGCCTACCTGGCGGAGGGCGGGCCCTGGCGGAGCACGCCCTGCGGCCTATGGCTGGCCGCGCAGATTCTCGACGTCCGCGGCGACCCCGCCGCGGCGGGCGCCTGGAACGCCGTGATCGAGTCGGGGGTCGGCCCGGAACACGAAGCGCGCCTGGCGCGGGCGCGCCAACGCGGGGCCAGCGGCGCGGTCCCGGGGGCGTATGCCGACCTCCGGGAGGCGGTGCGGGGCACGGTTGACGCGTCGTTTCTCCAGCGCGCGGCGCGGTTATACCGGCGCCTGCGCCGCCGCGAGCAGCCGCCCGCCACGCGGCGGGTCCGCCTTGCGGTGGTGGCCAGCTCCACAACGGATCTGCTGGTTCCGCTCCTCGAGTTGGCGGCGTTCCGCGACGGGATCAATGCGGAAACCTACGTCGGGCCGTACGGAAACGTCCGGCAGGAGATCCTCGATCCCGCGTCGGGCCTTTACGCCTTCCGCCCCGACGTCGTCTTGATCGTCGTCCACTGGCGCGACGCGCACCTGCCGGCGTTCGCGCCGGACGCCGACGCCCGCGTGGCCGAGGTGGTGGACGCCGCGCGGGAGCTGTGGGAGACGCTCCTGTCGCGCCAGCCCTGCACGATCATCCAGCATGGATTCGATCTGCCGCCAGAGGACGCGTACGGCAACCTCGGATCGGTGCTCGGGGGGGGACGCGTCGCGATGCTGCGCGCGGCCAACCGGCGGTTGGTGGACGCCGCGCCAGCGGCGGTGGCGGTGCTCGACCTCGAGCGCCTGGGCGGCGACGTGGGTTCCTCGGCGTGGGCGGACGCCGGCTACTGGCATACGGTCAAGCAGCACCCGGCGCCGGGCGCGCTGCCGGCGCTGGTCGAGCGGCAGGTGGCCCTGCTGCGCGCGGCGCTCGGGCTCACCCGGAAGGTGCTCGTGCTCGACCTCGACAACACGTTGTGGCACGGGATCATTGGCGAGGACGGACTGGCAGGCATTCAGGTCGGCCCGCCGACCGCGGCCGGCGAGGCCCACGCCGCGCTCCAGCAGTACGCCCGCGACTTGAAGGAGCGTGGCATCCTGCTCGCCGTGTGTTCGAAGAACAACGACGCCGACGCGCGGGCGCCGTTCGAACGGCACGATGGCATGCTCCTCGGTCTGGAGGATTTCGCCAGCTTCCGCGCGAACTGGCGTGACAAGGTCGAGAACCTGCGAGACATCGCGGGCACGCTGAACCTGGGGTTGGACAGCTTTGTGTTCCTGGACGACAACCCAGTGGAGCGCGCGCGGGTGCGGGCGGAGCTGCCCGAAGTGGCGGTGCCCGAGGTGGGCCGCGACCCGGCGGACCTGGTTGCCGCGCTCGAGCGGGGCCGGTTCTTCGAGGCGTGGACCCTGTCCCCGGAAGACCGGCAACGCACCGAGAGTTATCGAACCAACGTGCAGCGCGAGGAGCTGCGCGCCACCGCGGGATCCCTGGAGGATTTCCTGCGGGGGCTCAACATGACCGCCGAGACCGGGCCGTTCACCGATCAGGTGCTCGCGCGGGTCGTCCAGCTGTTGGGCAAGACCAACCAGTTCAATGTGACCACCCGCCGCCATAACGAGCAGCGCGTCCGCCAGATGATGGCGTCGGATGGCTGGTGGACGCAGTACTTCAAGCTGCGCGATCGGTTCGGCGACCATGGACTCATTGGGGTGATGATCGCGACGGCGGTGGGCAGCGGTCCGACCACGTGGCAGATCGATACGTGGCTGATGAGCTGTCGGGTGATCGGGCGGCAGATGGAAGACTGCATGCTGGACACGGTGGTGGAGGCGGCGCGCGCCGCTGGCGCGACCCGCTTGGTGGGTCGGTACGTCCCCACGCCCAAGAACGCGCTGGTGCGCGATCTCTACCAGCGGATGGGGTTTCGCGAGGTGGCGCGCGAAGACGGCGGCGGGATCCGCTACGAGCTGCCCCTCGCGGACGTGACGGCGCCGCGGTGCACGTGCATCGCGCGCGCGTCCAGCGCCCCGGCCGCGTGAGGCGCCGCCGCTGCGCGACGGCGGCACGAGCCCAGCACCGCCTCACGGCACACCGCAGCGCCACTTGCCGGCGTGTCGCAGTACGCTCCGGCCGTCACCGCCGGCCTGGCACGTCCCGTCCGAGCGAGAGCCACAGTCTTCGCAGTACAGGCGGGTCCCATTGCGGGCGTTGGCCAGGCCATCGAGCTGCGCATGAGCGACGATCATGTTCCTCGGTTCGTACGCTCCCACCCCCTCGAACTCGCGCCCGTCGAGCGGCCGTCCCCCCGACCAGTAGCGGATCACGTTGTCCTGCGTGACCAGATGGAGCTCCGGTCGCGTGCTCCGCCACGCGTACGGCGTGGGCGTCGTCAGCGTCACCTGATTGTCGATGAACCGGATGGCCACGGCCAGCCAGGACGTCGTGGCATTGTCGATGAGCGACGGATGCGCGACCTGGATCCGGTTGCCCTCGAAGGTGACGCGCACGTTGAAGGCGCGGTTTCCACCGGCGTCGGACATCCGGAAGAAGCGCGTGAGGCCATGCCCGGTGGCGGAATCCCCGTTCACGGACGCGTTGCCGATGACGCGCACGTCCTCCACGTAGACCTGATCGAACACGGTAGCGCCGTCGATGTAGAGGAAATCGTCGTTCCCCTCTGACGAGTTGTCCTCGATCTGCAACGACGAGGCGTTCCGAATGGCGATGCCGATCTTGCTGTAGGAGATCATGTTCTTGCGGATGAGGTTGTCCGTGGAGCTGGTGGCGCCGAAGGTCACGGACGGCGTGCAGGCGTCCAGCACCATGTTCGTGGTGTTCCACTCGATGCGCGTGTCGTGGATGTTGTATCCCCCCATGCACAGGCCGACGAGTCCCTGCTCGAACCCCGAGCCGCGCGCGCCGCCGATGGCCATACGCGCAATCTCGCCTTCCGACGCCTTGTCCAGCAGGAGGCCGTGCTGCGCGTGCCCGGTAGACGAGTAGATCCGGAAGCCCGAGAGCCGTACCATGTATACCCACTGGCCGGAATCCGCCGTGCCCTGCGACGTGACCATCCAGGCCGTGCCGGCGCCGGTGTATTGGAAGGCGGCGACATGGCCCGATGACTCGTACTCCATCGGTCCGGAGATCTGCATGCCCGTGCGCACCCTGATGGTGCCGCCGTGCCGGTACGTGCCGGGCGGTACGTAGAGGCAGCCGCCGTAGCGCCCCTGCGCGTCGATGGCCTGCTGGATCTGGGAGGTGTTGTCGTCGCGCCCGGGGTCCGCCCCGTAGTCGGTGATACTGGGGCATCCCATGGCGGCAACCATACCCGTCCCCTGCAACGGTGCGGGCGGATCGCCGGCGGCAAAGCCGGCGGCCGCAAGCACGCCCGCCGCGCCAACGAGCGCGAGCGTGACGATGGCGCGATAGGTCCGATTCGTCATGGTTTCCTCCCTCAGCGGTCGTTCCGCCAAACCGGCAGCGTCAACGCGAGGTCCCCGGCACCTGGCCGCGCCCTGCATCTCGCCGGCTCACGGCGCGAGCATCTCTTCGTACACCTGCCAGATACGCTCGGCCACCCGGTCCGTGTCCTGCTCCTTGCGCACCGATGCCTGCGCCCGGACCGCGCGCTGCGCGGCGGCACGTGGGTCCGCGAGCGCAAGGCGCAACGCCCCCAGCAGGGCCAGGGCGTCGCGTGGCGGCACGAGGTACCCCATGTCGTCCGCCGTCAACACCTCGCGGCAACCGGGAATGTCGGACGCGACGATCGGCACGCCCATCGCAGCCGCTTCCATCAGCACGCGTGGCACGCCCTCGCGGTAGGTAGGATGCACCAGGAGATCCGCCGCCGCGTACAGCCGGCGGATGTCCTGCTGGATCGGGAGCCGCGTCACGAAGGCGGACAGTCCCATCTGCGCCACGAACGCGTCGGGCAGCGCCCCCTCCTCGCCCGCCAGCACCGGCGCCACCCACACCAACCGCGTATCGGGCCGCTCGGCGCACAGCGAGGCGGCGGCGGTCGCCAGCTCGCGGAAGCCCTTGTCGACCACGAACCGGCCCACCGTGAGCAGCAGCGCGCTCGCGGCCGGAATACCCAGCTCCGAGCGCACGCGCTCGGCGGTGCCCGCGGGCACGGCGGCCCGGTCGAAGTGCGTCAGGTCGATGCCGCTCCCGGTGAGGCGCGCCTTGCCGGCATCGCACAGACCCTCGCGCACCGAGAAGTCACGGTCCGCGCGGCTGATGTAGATGGTCCGGTGCGCCAACCCGTTCGTGAGTCGGTCCGTGAGGCGGTACAACAGGCGTCGCCACCACACGAGATCGTCCGTGTAGAGCAGGCCCCGACAGGAGTGGACGCGCGCGGGGACGCGCGCCAGGAATCCGGCGAGCTGACCCACGAGACCGCCCTTGGGCACGTAGCTGTGCACGACGTCCACGCGCGCGCCTCGCAACAGGCGCGTCAGCGTCCAGATGGCGGCGAGGTCGCTGAAGGGGGCGATCTTGCGACGGATGGGGATGGTCCGGGTCGAGAAGCCTTCGGCCGCAATCGGTGCGAGATCCGGTCCGGGGGCGCTCACCACGGTCGCGTCCGTGCGCTCGCGCAGCCGACGGAGATCGTGAATCAGAATGTGACGCACGAACTCCGGTGTGGTGGTCACGTGCGCGACGCGCGGGCGCGCGGTCATGCCGCGTCGCGCTCCAGATGACGCAGGAACAGCTCCAACACCAGGAAGCACCAAACGGCCTGGGCGCGATTCCCGCGGAAGGAGTCCCGACCACGGACGAACGCCCGCACGGCGCCGCCGTCTCCGAGCGAGGCCACGCGGCCGTCCGGCGCCAGAAGGAGGTCCTCGACGAGCGGTCGCAGGTCCTGCGCGAGCCACCGAGCGATGGGCACCTCGAATCCGCGCTTTGGCGCCCGCGCGATGGCGGGCGGGAGATGGCGGCGCGCCAGGGCCCGCAGAAGGGGTTTGGTCTCCCGCCGCGTGATGAGCCAGCGCTCGGGCAACGACCACGCGAATTCGGCGAGCGGAACGTCGAGCAGCGGTGACCGGGCCTCGAGCGAGTTGGCCATCGTGGCGATGTCCATCTTGGCCACCAGATCGTCCGCGAGGAAGAGCCCGAAGTCGGTGAGCTGCGACTCACGCAGCGACGAGCACCCGAACCGGGAACCGCGGAGCGCGCGCAGGCGACACCCGATCGGACCGCGCGCCGCCAGATCGGGGAAGCACCGCGCAAGCGCCGCGTCGTCGAGCAGATCCACGCTCCAGATCAGACACCGATCCGCGCCCTGCGCCCCCAGGCCCCGGAGCGCGCGCGACGCGAACCCCGACACGCTACGCCGGTGGGCCCGCGCGGCGAGGACGTTGCCGATCGGTCCGCACAGCGAGCGCACCGGGGCCGTGGCCACGCCCAGCCACCGGGCGGACCGCGCCATCCAGTAGCGGCGATACCCGGCGAAGATCTCGTCCCCGCCGTCGCCGTTCAGCACCACCTTGCGGTGTCGGCTGGCCGCGCGGGCCACGAAGTAGCTCGGCAACGCGCTCGAGTCGCCGAACGGCTGCCCGTAGAGCAGCGGGACGCGCTGCACGGCGTCGAGTGGCGCAAAGTCGAGGACGACACGCTCGATAGGAAGCCCGAGACACGCCGCCGTCGCTTCGGCGGCCGCAGCCTCGTTGAGCGCCGGGTCTGCCACCTCCACCACGAAGCAAAGGAGGTCGCGCGCGCCCGCGCGCGCCGCATACGCCCCGACGAGGCCGCTATCGATTCCGCCGGAGAGAAAGAGCCCCACTGGCACGTCGCTCCGCAGACGCAGGCGTACGGCCTCGTCGAGCCGGTGGTCGATCTCGGCGAGCGCATCCTCGTACGTTCCCGCGAAGGGCTCGGGCTCGGACGGCTCCCAGAACG
>Ga0307424_1001802_pt1 | contig 10955 bp, 12 predicted proteins | sample SalMarWE160320MG_FD_202157 | JGI IMG/M metagenome (GOLD analysis project Ga0307424, IMG submission 202157) | Salt marsh sediment microbial communities from the Plum Island Ecosystem LTER, Massachusetts, United States - WE1603-20 | ecosystem: Environmental > Aquatic > Marine > Intertidal zone >...
TCGTGGTTTGCGAGAAGAAAAATCTTGGATCGAAGAAAAACTGGGAGCAACCGATCGCGTTACAATAGGCGAAACAGCAATCGTCAATCGCCTGCGAGATGTCCAGGATATCCTTTCCCCTGTTGCCCAACGTTTCGGTCCGCAGAAAGCTGACGAGATCGAGAAGTTCCTGACGATCCAGGCACAATTGGGCATCAAACGCAAAATACTGGAAAAAGTACAAGCGCAGGACGGTAATTCCAGCGAAACTCTCGAAGCAGAAATAGAACAATTGCGTACCCGGATGGACGAAGCCCGCCGTTCGGTCGGCGCTTATTGTATGCTATATTTACGCAATATCTTCCCCGAAGACACCAGTCCACTATGGGGACGGCTGCAAACTATCGTCCAAGAGCGTGTCGCTTCGGGAACACCCAGTGATGGCCCCAGCTTGTGGTCATCGCTCAACGACCGTATCAAACAACCCAATCCACCTACTAATGAGACCTGAGCATGGATAACGACATTGTTGTCAAACTAAAGAAATCATTTCTGTTTCGCGGCTTGCCCGAGTCGACGCTTTCAGAATTAGCCCAAAGGGTCACCAAACGCAAACTAGTTAAAGACGAGGTCTTGATTCGTAAAGGGGCAGAAGGCGACTCGCTGTTTATGGTCGATCAAGGCTGGTTCAAAATCGTCAGCGAAGAAGCTCAAGGTGGTGAACTTATCCTAAACCACAGTGGTCCCGGTGAATCAATCGGTGAAATGGCACTCCTGGATGAAGAGCCGCGGTCCGCAACCGTTATCGCTCTGTCTGACGCAGAAGTGCTGGAACTTAAACGAGACGCCTTCCTAAGCGTGCTCAACCAAAATCCCGAACTGTCTGTCCAGCTTATCCGCGAAACTTCAAAACGACTGCGGTTTACTACCACTTATTTAGAGAAAGCGATCGATTGGAGCAAGAAGATCGGAGAGGGCGACTATTCCTTCGCTCTGGAAGAAATCAATACCGAAAAACCATTGGGTGGACAGGAATCAGACGAGGACAAAGCCGGGCAACTACTCTCAGCTTTCTTCAGCATGGTCCAAGGTGTGAAAGCACGTGAAGACGAACTAAAAGAACAGTTGCTAAAATTGAGCATCGAAATCGACGAAGCACGCCGCAAACAAGAATTCGAGGAAATCACCAGTACGGATTTTTACGCTGACCTCAAGTTAAAAGCAAAAAAACTCCGGGAGAAGCGTACAAACGACAATCCGTAAACTGTTAAACATAGGCTTGGAGGATTCATGGGTCAAATCGTATCTATACACTCGTTTCGTGGCGGCACTGGCAAATCGAACACTACTGCCAACTTAGCTGCCCAGGTTGCACTGGCCGGCAAACGGGCCTGCATTGTGGACACTGACATCCAGTCACCTGGAATCCATGTTTTGTTTGGCCTTAATGAAGTCAAAATGGGTAAGACCCTGAACGACTTTTTAAACGGGCTCTGTGATATTAAAGATGTCGCCTTTTCGATCGGGGAAAATGCACTCGACGCAGAAGGTCGCTCCAAACTAGCCGGTAAAGACCTGTGGCTAATCCCATGCAGCATCCGCGGGCGTGAGATCAGCCAGGTACTACGCGAAGGTTATGACGTCAACCGCTTGAATGAAGGCCTGCAAACGTTGTTGAAAGACCTCAACCTGGATTATCTTTTCATCGATACCCATCCCGGCCTGAATGAGGAAACGCTGCTCTCGATTGCCATATCCGATATCCTGATCATCATCCTGCGCCCCGACCAACAAGACCTGCAAGGTACCGCTGTGACTGTAGACATTGCTCGCAGTCTGGACGTGCCCAAATTGTTATTAGTTGTCAACAAGGCACTCATGCGTTACGATTTCCAAGACATAAAAAATCAGATGGAAAATCTCTTTAAAGCGCCCGTGGCCGGGGTTCTCCCGCTATCGGAAGACCTGGCCGACATGGGCAGCGCCGACATCTTCTCACTGCGCTATCCCGATCATCCCTGGTCGCAAGCCATACGCGGCGTTGCGCAAATGATCCTGGCATCGAAGTAGAAAGGGAAAACACCATGCAATGTTGGCATTGCGACCAACCGGCACAGGCAGTCTGTAAATTTTGCGGACGTTTCGTCTGTAAAGACCATGCCAGCACCATGTCTACATTTATTGCGATGTTTTTAGGAGCTAACGATACTCCAAAAGGCTTAGCTGTCGCCAACGTCATCTGGTGTGGAGTGTGTGAACCGCAGCCAGATCCTATCGAAATGCCCGAATTGTTCTAACCCCAGAAATGAGGCCATACCATGTCTGGTGTATTTGATCGGTTACAACGTCAGATTGAAGACAAACAAAAGGAAGGCGGCATCACCGCCCTGGACCTGGCTGCATTGCCCCCGGCCTTACGAAAAATCATGCGGCTCATGTTACGCCAATTACAAATGACTTACCCGCAATTGTGTGAGGCTATCGAAAATTTACCGGAAGATGAGAACATGAAGCAGGCTGACCTCGATCAAGCGTTGGATGCGCTCACACAACAGTCCTGGCTGATTCGCTTGGGAGAAGGCAAACGTGCTATCTACAAGGTCAACCTGCGCCGCAAAGCTGGCAGCAATTTGGCTCAAGGTATCTGGGCCACACTCGACTCCAAACTTAAAGATTCACCAGATGCGTCCAAAGAAAACGAGTAATTGCGCTACTCTTTTGACCCGATGAGTTCGTAGATCTGTACCGGAGCGCTTTTGCCCTTTAATGATACTTTGCTTAATGACTTGCACTCAAAATATGGAGCAATCATTTCGTGAACATGCCCGGAAATGAGAATTTGATTACGCTGCGCACGGTTCATCAGGCGTGCGGTCGTATTGACCGTATCTCCCAACACATTAAATTCTCGACGACCGCGCAGTTCTCCAATCTCGGCTGCGAAGGTCGAACCGATAGAAATTCCAATCTGACAGGTTACTTCTGGTTGGATACCGCCAACCATCGGCGCCTTGAGCGAAGCGATAATATCCTTTATCGCCAGCGCCGCTTGGGCTGCTCGTACGGGATCGTTACTGTGAGCATTGGGCACACCAAAATAGATGACGATGTCCGATCCGGACAGGTGATACGTAACCTTCTTGAGCACACCCCCACGCGCTTCTACGGCCGCGTTGATCATAGCAAAAGCCCGCGAAAAACTACTAACCACTTTCAGTTCTTCCCCCGGCAAGGCTCGATCAACCAGTTCGGGAAGACCGATGAAATTGACAAAGACAACGGTCGGCTCAGGAAAATCCGGCGGGATATTGCGATCCGCGGCGCTCTCAACCAGCAAAGTCAGCACAGGTTGAGGCAGGAAACTGGCCAGCGGCTCAATGGATTTGAGCGTCTCAGTGATTTCGTTAATCAATCCGGCCACGCCCCGGTCAAACAATACCGAGCTGGCCAAACGGCGGCGAGTCGTGATCTCGTATTCACCAAGCTGATCATCTGTGAGGTCATCAACCACCAGCTTATAATTTGGCTTGCCATCCTCAAAACGGAATGTGTCCTTGACTCGCTCATAAGCCGTATCTGTCAAACATACACGTCCAACCTGTCCGGCACTCTCGGACAATTTAGCTTGCTGGACAGCCGCTCCCAGCAAAACATGCTCCATGCGACGTGGAGTACCGATGTCCGCCATCAAAAAGCGACCCGTATGAATTCCAACCCGCATGCCCAAGTGCAACGTACCTTGAGATGTATCGATATCAGCAAATTCGCTCATTGCTCGTTGCATGCGCAATCCGGCCCGTACCGCCCGCAGCACATCATTGCGCCGGTCGTCCTCCGGAAACAACACCAGCAGAGCATCACCGGTGAATTCCAAAAGGTCGCCACCAGACTTGCTAATTGTCTCGATCATCCCGGCAAAATAAGCATTCAAGAGCTTGAGCAGAGCAAAAGCACCCGCTTTCCCCTTCGTCGCGTTTACCTCCATCAAGCGAGTAAAGCCTGCCATATCGGTGAACATGAGCGAACCTTTTTGCCATTCGTAACGCACTTCACCCGGTCTAGGGGGATTTTCCGAAAGCCGCCGTGGGGTGTAATCGTACAAGATCCGCTGCAACGTGCGCAAATGTTCAAAGACCCGTTCAAGCATAGTCGGGGAAGGGTCAACCCACACTGCAGCGTACAGGTCGGCCGGCAAGAACGGCCTCAACCTAGATTCAATGGATTCGAGAGGAGATGACGCAGGAAGCATAATAAGAATTATACTTGATTGCCTAAATAGCCAAACGCCGTGAAATACATTAAACCATCAACTTTAGAGAGAGAGGTTACCGTGAAAAAATTATTATCCGTTGTCTTTACTTTTTTGATTGCCACTGGATTGTTCCTGACTGCTTGCCAACCAGCAACGCAGCAAACAGGAGCTAACAACAGTAGCAATGGTCAAACACAGTCTACTCCAATAGCATCCAGCCAGAGCGGCGCGGGTAGCCAACCCGCGGGGATCAGCATCTCAAAAGATATCCTTTTGGATCCGGCTTTAGCTAACGACCCGGATTCCCAAAAGGTCAATAGCAACCTGTACGAAACACTGGTAAAGATGGACGGCGACAAGCCGGTCGGAGCCCTCGCCGAAAGTTGGCGGATATCGGAATCTATGCTGGACTATCAATTCACCCTACAAAATAACGTAACATTCCAAGATGGGACACCATTCAACGCCGATGCAGTGGTCACCAACTTCAATCGCTGGTTCGACCCGAACGATCCACTGCACGGTTCCGGTGATTACGCAGCCTGGAAGGAAAACTTCGGCGGTTTCAAGGGGGAGAAGGACGCAGAAGGGAATCCAGTTTCCACTTTCGACGGCATTCAGAAGATTGACGACTATACCGTCTTGATTCACCTCAATCGGCCGGACGACAAAGTCCTTACCAAACTGGCTGACTTGGCTTTTAGCATAGCCAGCCCCAGCCTCCTGACCGCGAATGTGGACAATTACGGTTCATCCGCCGACACAGTTGCCGGGACCGGTCCCTATACAGTCTCCACCTGGACAGATCAAGGCCTGTCGCTGGAGCCGTTTGCTAATTATTGGGGCACTGTTCCAACAGACAACATCAACTTCTCGTTCAAATAAATAACCATCTGTCAATCATGTAGCAAATTAAGAGCCGCCCTTCAAAATAGAGGGCGGCTCTGATGATAGAACGAATTCAGGCTCAATTGGGCGACCAATTCGGTTCACCGTCAAAAGCTTTATTGTTCGTCAGGCGTGTCACGATATTACTCAAAATATCCATATCATAAACTTCCATATTCCCACCCGCGTCTGCCTGGAAAGCCAGATAATTGCTGTCTGGTGACCAAACCGGGTCGCCTTTGGGTGGCACGCCAGTGATCAAGCTCTTCAAGCTGCCATCAAGAACATTCAAGATATCGATCCCCCAACTACCGCCGCGCTTCGAGCGAAAAGCCAATTTGCTTCCATCCGGTGACCAGACCGGGACGCCATTCTCGCGGCCACCGTCGGTCAGACAATGTCGTCCGCTACCATTCACATTGATCAAGCAGATATCAGCCACGGTATCCGAAGACCAAGACCGGAAAGCGATCTGCTGGCCATCCGGCGACCAGGCTGGATCGGATTCGGGCACGATCTCCGGCGTCAGGCGGACCAATTCGGTATCGTCCGGGTTGACCAGGTACACATCAGCGTTGCCTTCTCGGTTGCTGGTGAAGGCAATCCAGCGTCCATCCGGTGACCAGGTCGGATTGGTATCTCCGGCTGGTGTGTCAGTCAGCCGTTTCAGTCCGGTACCGTCCACATTGATAATGTAAATCTCCCAGTTTCCATCGCGGAAAGACTCAAAAACAAGGCGTTTACCGTCTGGTGACCAGGCTGGGGATGAATCCTTGGCGACATCATTTGTCAGGCGGGAAAGATGGCTCCCATCGGCGTTGATGATGTAGATATCGGTGTTCTTGTTGACGGTTGAAACAAAGGAAATTTTTTGGCCGTCTGGTGACCAACGCGGCATATCATCTTTTGAATCACTAATGGTAAACAAGATCTGGCTGCTGAGATCTGCGTTCATAAGATAGATTTTCTGTTGCCCGTCGCGGTCGGAGATAAAAACGATTCGCCCCACACGAACAGATTGGGTTACAGTTGTAGCACTCTTTGGCGTGACAGCCGACGAAGGGATACTTGGCACGATTTCAGTTGCAGCAGGAGGCGAGGCAGTATCAGCAATAGTCGTAACCGAAAGGCAACTGACAGCGAAGCCCACCAATCCCAACAATAAGAAAATAAATATCCCCTTTGACGGCCTATTCAAGTTTTTCGATTTGGATGAATTTTTCATAGTCACTTTCTTAGAGCGATGTTTTCATGCAAATCAATCCCAATCAAACCACCGCGAAAAGCACGGGTATTATACTCCACGCCTATCTTATAAGGTTTTTTGACTTTTAATAACGGCCCGGATAAAAGCGTTATCCCCCTACCCCCTTCTGTCATTTATTTCCTATCCTTCTTTTCACGCATCTGGCGTGCTTTGCCCTGCAAAACACGAAAATAATCTGTTTCCGTGATCTCTGCCACTTGGCGCTCACGCCGGTTTTGGTCGATCTCAATGCGCAATTTGGCAATTTCCTGGCGTAACTGTTCCTCGCGAATATAACCAGATAAGGCAGCCGATGCCAACAAGATCAGCGCCTCGATGACATCATCATCTCTAAAAGCGACGATTTCGTTCGTTTCCGGATCCTTGGCGTTGATCAACTGGATCACACCGATCACCTGCTGGTTTTCTCCTAATAACGGAATCGTGAAGAAGGATTTTGAACGATAATTCGTACGCTGGTCAAAAACCTTTGTTCCAGAGAAATCAAATCCTTCCGCCACATAAGCATCCGGGATTTTGATGCGCTGACGAGTCAGTGCGACATAAGTCGCTATGTTATTGTGATTTGGTTTGCCGTTCGTATCAAACAGCGGCAGTGGCGAGAAAGTAATTGGCTTACCAGATGTGCCTCCCATATTGATGCTCAATGAGCTATTACGTACAATCACAAATCGCAGGGTATGTTCCTCCGTGACCAGGTAGAGTGTCCCCGCATCTGCATTGGTGATTTTCTGAGCTTCAACCAGGATAGCTTCCAACAAACGATTGAAATCTCGTTCGGCTGAGAGCTTTACTCCAATGGGGATAACTGTGTTCAAAAGTTGCAAACTTTCGTTACGCGCCTGCATTTCACGCGCTACCGAATCAAACACCCGTGCTAATTGACCCAGGTCGTCACTGCGGCTTGTCAGATTAGCCAGCATTTCCGGCTTGTACTCCCCTCTTTCAATCGCCTGGGCCATTTGCATCAGTTGCTGAATAACATCAGTTTGGTTAAAAGCGCCAGATGAAGACGAATTCATTTAACCTCCCAAGTTGTGCCATGCGAATCTCCAAAGATATCCTCCGGCTCTGCAGCTAACTTGAAATACAATGCCGTTCCCAGCATCACCTTATTATAAGATGCCAGGGATGGGGCGACAAGCCATGATCTAAATCTTTTCCCCCAGAGTACGGGATATTGATCAGCGAATTCAGGATTTGCACACGGTATTCGATCGTCGTCTGCGCATCATGGAAATGTGGCTTATAGACAATGCGGTCCACTTGCTAATCACCACAGACCAAGTATAGCCAGGAGATTTACCCTTTGATAAAAGCAAAATTCGGGACCAATAGTTTCAATTTGTTTTTATACAAGAATTACCCCATGCGCCCGGTGATATAAGCCTCGGTCAATTCCCTTGCAGGACGTGTAAATAATTTTTCAGTAGCATCGAACTCAATCAATTCACCCAACCAGAACAGACCGGCAAAGTCCGAGACACGTGCAGCTTGCTGCATATTGTGCGTCACGATGACAATCGTGTATTCTTCCTTCAATTCGCTGATCAGTTCCTCGATTTTTAGGGTAGCGATCGGGTCCAAAGCCGAGGTCGACTCGTCCATCAAGATCACTTCGGGCTGCACGGCGATCACCCGCGCGATGCACAAGCGCTGCTGCTGCCCGAGCGATAGATTGAGCGCATCCCGCTTGAGATCGTCCTTGACATCCTCCCATAAAGCAGCCTGACGCAGACTACGCTCAACGATTTCGTCCAGTTGTTTCCTGCTCTTGACCATGTTTAGCACTCGCGGGCCGAAAGCTGCGTTGTCATAGATCGATTGGGGAAAGGGATTCGGTTTCTGGAAGACCATCCCCACCCGCTGGCGCAGCATGACCACATCCGTTTCAAGTGTGTAGATGTCCTGTCCGTTGAGCAGGATCTTACCTTCAACGCGTGTCCCGGGGATGGTGTCATTCATGCGATTCAAACAGCGCAAGAAGGTTGACTTACCGCAGCCGGAGGGTCCGATCAGGGCTGTGACTTTACGCGGCAGGATATCCATGCTGATATCTGACAACGCACGCGAGCTACCGTAATAAAAATGTAGGTTTTGTACGGAAAAAGCGGGAGGCTTCTCGCTCATAAGTTGATTTTACCGCATGTTTCCCACTCATGTTTAGCAAGACGCAGATGTGCCCGGTAATCTGCCCTGATAATACAGATGATGCCTATTTGTCTTAACAAGTTATCCTGTCACATGATATATAATTCAAGTAGATGAAACGCCCCCAGCTTCTCCTTTTTATTTTGACTATTTTTACGCTTCTGCTTACTTCCTGCGGTTCTTCGAGTTCAGGCCAAACTGGGGCGGGCTCGACTGCAGCTTATATCGAAAACAAAGGCTCGGACACGATCGTCAACCTGGCATTGGCCTGGGCCGAACGTTATCAGCAGGAGTATCCGGATGTGCGTATCTCAGTCACCGGCGGCGGTTCGGGGACGGGCATTGCCGCACTGATCAACGGTACGGTGGACATCGCCAATGCTTCGCGCCAAATAAAATCTGAAGAAGTGAAGCTGGCTGAAGACAACGGCATCATGCCCGTGGAGCATGTCATCGCCCGCGATGCGATCGCCGTGATTGTCAATCCCGAGAATCCGGTCTCCGAACTGACGCTTGAACAAATCTCCGACATCTATAGCGGCAAATTCAGCAACTGGAACCAAGTCGGCGGTGAAGACCGTCCCATCGTACGCCTGTCGCGTGAGACCAATTCGGGCACACACGTTTATTTCCTTGAAACAGTGCTCAGGCTTGGCGAGAAAGACAATCAGACATTATTTTCGATGGACACATTGTTGCTACCCTCCTCGGAGGGCATCATTGCCGAAGTACGCCAGAATCCCAACGCCATCGGCTACGACGGGTTGGGATACGTCCCCAAGGACTTAAAAATGATCGCCATTGCCAAGCAGGCTGGCGGAGCATACATACTGCCATCCGTCGAGACCGTTAACAACAACACCTATCCCATCGCCCGCGACCTGTACATGTACACCGCAGGTGAACCAAAAGGCATTGTCAAAACCTATCTGGACTGGATCTTGTCAGCCGAAGCGCAGCAGATAGTCAAGGAATTGGGCTTTGTTCCGATAAAATAAACCTTGGAGCGGTTCGAACATCTGCAGTGTATTTACGGGAGCAAAAAACGCATGCAAAAGACTCTCAACTGGCGCGAATATGTAATTACGCGAGCCGTCAAAGCCTCCGGCTACTCGGCCATCGTCTTTGTTGCGCTGATCTTTTTCTTTCTGCTGCGCGAGGGTCTACCAACTCTGGCGGAAGTCAAGCTCGCCAATCTGTTCAGCATCCGCTGGTACCCGATTGAAGATTATTTCGGCATCCTGCCGCTGATCACCGGGTCGCTGATCGTCACGGTCGGTGCTGGTTTGATTGCTATTCCGTTCGGGATCGGCACGGCGGTCTATATTGCCGAGATAGCCCCACGCTGGATGCGTGAAATCCTCAAGCCGCTAGTGGAACTACTTGGCGGACTGCCGTCAGTTGTGCTGGGTTTTCTCGGCATTCTGGTTGCTGCACCTTACCTGCGCGAATTCCTCAACCTGCCAACCGGCTTGACCGCCCTTACCGGTTCGCTGCTATTGGGCGGGATTTCTATTCCAACCATTGTTTCTATCGCCGAGGATGCACTCGATGCTGTCCCGCGCTCATATCGCGAAGGCGCCTGGGCCCTGGGGGCTACCAAATGGCAGACCATCTGGCGCGTCACATTACCTGCTGCACGCTCCGGCGTACTGACGGCAGTCATGCTCGGCATTGGCCGCGCTGTAGGCGAAACCATGACGGTCATGATGGTCACCGGCAACGCACCCGTGCTGGCAATCTACCCGTCCAGCCTTTTCTCCCCCGTCCGCACGATGACCGCCACCATCGCCGCCGAGATGGGCGAAGTTGCCAATGGCAGCGTCCACTATCACACGCTTTTCTTCATCGGCATGGTGCTGTTCCTGATTTCTCTGGCTGTCAACGTGGCGGCGGCGTCGGTTGTTTTCCGTACCAAGAAGCGGGCTGAGAGGATCCTTTCCTGATGAAACGCGTTTTCTCTCTCAACCGCCATCTCGCCCAGCGCCTGGGATTTTCGTTATTGACCTTGATGGCCGTCATGACCGTTGTACCGATCATCGCGGTTGTGGCTTACATCCTGACGCAGGGCAGCCCGGCCATCTCGTGGGAATTCCTGAGCGCCGTACCACGCGAAGGGATGCGGGCTGGCGGTATCCTGCCAGCCATCATCGGCACCTTTTATTTGACGCTCGGCACAGCCGTTTTCTCGGTCCCCCTGGGAATTGCAGCCGCTATTTATCTTTCAGAATACGCTCCCGATAATCGTCTGACGCGCCTGATCCGCATTGCAATTATCAATCTCTCCGGTATCCCCTCGGTCGTTTACGGCCTGTTCGGTCTGGGATTATTCGTGTTGTTCCTGCAATTTGGCACCAGCATCCTGGCCGCCTCGTTGACGCTCTCGATCATGACCCTACCCGTCATCATCAGCACGGC
>Ga0307424_1001803_pt1 | contig 10952 bp, 8 predicted proteins | sample SalMarWE160320MG_FD_202157 | JGI IMG/M metagenome (GOLD analysis project Ga0307424, IMG submission 202157) | Salt marsh sediment microbial communities from the Plum Island Ecosystem LTER, Massachusetts, United States - WE1603-20 | ecosystem: Environmental > Aquatic > Marine > Intertidal zone >...
CCAGGGCAATTCCCGAAGCCAGGGCGATGACGTTCTTGAGCGACGCGGCGAGCTCCGCCCCCAGGAGATCGTCGTTGGTGTAGACCCGGAGGCTCTCGTCGCTGAAGGCGTCCTGGACGATCCTGGCTGCCTCCTCGCTCCGCGAGGCGGCCACCACCGCGGTGGGGAAGCTCTGGGCCACCTCCTCGGCGTGGCTGGGGCCCACCAGGGCCACCACCGGGCGCTCCGGACCCAGCTCCTGGGCCAGGACCTGGTGCATGAGGAGATAGCTCCCCTCCTCCATCCCCTTGGCCACGTTCACGATGGGGCCCCCGCCCAGGGCCGGGGCCACCTCCCGGACCAGGCTTCGCATGGCGAAGCTCGGCACGGCCAGCACCTTGAGTTCGGCCCCGTCCAGGGCCTCCTCCGGGCTCTCGACCACGGCCAGGCCCTCGGGCAGGGCCAGCCCGGGCAGGTACTTCCGGTTCTCCCGGTCCCGGGCCAGGGCGGCCCGCTGGGCCGGGTCGTGGGTCCAGCCGCGGACCGCGTGCCCGCCGACGGCCAGGTGTGCGGCCAGGGCGGTCCCCCAGGAGCCGAGTCCCAGCACCGCGGCGCGCACTAGCGGGGCTCCTCGGCGGGCAGCGCCCCGTGCTCCGGGGACTCGGGGCGTTGCTCCCAGATCTTCTGCTCACGGCCGGAGGCCAGCCGGCCCCAGTTGGTGCGGTGGCGGACGAGGATCAGGGCCGCCACCGCGCAGGCCAGACCCAGGACCCACGGGAACTGGAGGCCCAGATCGTCCCGGGTGAAGAACACGAAGACGGGCAGGGTCACCGCCCCCACCGCCGAGCTCACCGACACCCAGCCCGAGAGCGCCAGGGTGGAGCACCAGACCAGGAAGCACATGAGCGCGGCCACCGGGGCCAGGCCCAGGAAGACCCCGAGGCCGGTGGCCACCCCCTTGCCGCCCCGGAACCGGGCGAAGGGGCTGGCCATGTGTCCCAGCACCGCGGCCAGGGCGGCCAGGGTGGGCACCGCCCCCCCCTCGTCCAGGATGCTGGCGAAGCGGACGGCCAGGATCCCCTTGCTGATGTCCAGCAGCAGGACCAGGATCCCCCAGCGCCAGCCCAGCACCCGGTAGACGTTGGTCGCCCCCAGGTTGCCGCTGCCTTCCTTGCGGAGATCGATGCCGTGATGGCGGCCGGTCCAGAGGCTGGTGGGGAGCGAGCCCAGGAGGAAGGCCAGAACGAGGGCGCCCGCGGTGTTCATCACCGCCTCCCCCGGAACACCACCCGCACCGGCGCGGTGGAAAGCCCCAGCCGGGTGCGGAAGCTGTTCTTGAGATAGCTCCGGTAGGCGGCGGGGACGCCCCGCGGATCGTTGGTGAACACGGTGAAGGTGGGCGGGGCGATTCCGGTCTGGGTCGCGTAGTAGAACTTGAAGGGCCTGCCGTCCTTGCGCGCCGGCGGGTGCACCGCCTCGGTGGCCTCCTTGAGCACCTCGTTCAAGAGATGGGTGGGGACCTCCCGGCGCGTCTCCTCGTAGAGTTCCCGAACCATGGCCGGAATGCGACTCACCCGGAGTCCGGTCAGCGCCGAGACGAACAGGACCGGGGTGGTGGCCAGGAGGGGGAAGTCGTCACGGAGATTGCGGGTCATGGCCTCGGTGGTCCCGGTCTCCTTCTCCACCAGGTCCCACTTGTTGAACAGGAAGACCATGGGCTTCCCGGCCTCGCTCACCAGGCCCGCGATCCGGGCGTCCTGGTTGGTGATGGGTTCGCTGGCGTCGAGCAGCATCAGCACCACGTCGCTGCGCTCGATGCTCTTCCGCGTCCGCAGGGTGGAATAGTACTCCACCCCGGCGGCCACGTGGCTTCGCCGGCGGAGCCCGGCGGTGTCCACCAGCAGGAAGTCCCGTCCGTCGTAGCGGAAGGGCACGTCCACCGCGTCCCGGGTGGTGCCGGCCTCGGTGTGGACGATGAGGCGCGGCTCCCCCAGGAGCCGGTTGGCCAGGCTCGACTTCCCCACGTTGGGGCGGCCGATGAGGGTGAAGCAGATCGTCTCGATCTCCGGCGCCGGCTCGCGACGGGGAATCCTGGCCACCACCGCGTCCAGGAGATCCCCGGTGCCGCGGCCGTGCTCGCCCGACGTCACGAACGGCTGACCGAAGCCGAGTTCCGCCCCCTCGTTGGCCGCGAGCTCCTGGGGCGGGCCCTCGACCTTGTTGGCCACCAGGATCACCGAGGCGGCCAGCGGCCGCAGCCGTTCGGCGATCTCGCGGTCCAGGGCGGTCACCCCATCCCGGGCGTCGAACAGGAAGAGCACCACGTCGGCCTGGTCCAGGGCCAGGCCCACCTGGGTGAGAATGTGGCTCTCCATGGCGTCCTGGGTGCCCGGCACCAGGCCCCCGGTGTCCACGATGCGGAACGGGACCCCGGTCCAGGACCCCTCGGCCTCCCGCCGGTCCCGGGTCACCCCGGGGAGATCGTCCACCACCGCCACCGCGCGGCCGATCACCCGGTTGAAGAAGGTGGACTTCCCCACGTTGGGGCGGCCCACCACCGCCACCACGGGAAGATCTTTCCGGCTCATGGACCCGCCGCGGCCGCGACCGCCGGGGCCGGAGCCTCCGCCTCCTCGTCGGGCATGCGGAAGAGCGGCTGCCAGGACGCTTCCACCGGCACTCCCAGCTCCCGCTCCAGATCCGCTGGGGCGAGATCGTCCAGGAACACCCCGCGCTCGCTCACGCACTCGTCCGGGAGCAGCACCAGGTCGCCGGGAGCCGTCCGGCCGCGGGCCGCGTCCAGGAGATCCCGGCCGCCCAGGAGGCCGGCCACGGTGACCGGCCGGCCGAAGAGCCGGTTTTCCACCGTCACCGACCGGAGCAGGGCGTCCGGGAAGCCGTCCTGCAACGCGGGGAGTTCGCGCTCGAGGATCGGGCCGAAGCTCTCCCCGGTCAGGATCCACACCCGCCGGATGCCGCGGTCGCGAAGGGCCGCGTTCTGCGCCCGCGCCTCGCGGAAGAACATGAGCGTGCTCCGCACCAGGCCGACGCCGTTCTCGCGCTGGCCGAAGTCGCCGTAGTACGACGCGGCGGGGATCGGCCGCCCGGCCAGGATGACCAGCTCGTCGGCCACGAAGCAGAACTCGGTGCCCAGGCGGCTCCGGAAGCGGCGGCCGTAACGGCGCACCGTGCCGGCCACCCGCCTGGCCTCGCTCCGGGTCAGGGTGCGCACTTCGGGAAGGTCGTGGCGGTGGGCGGTGAGGCCGACCGGGACCACCGAGACCGAGCGCACCCCGGGGAAGTACTCGGCCAGGCCGTAGATCGTCTCCCGCATCACCTCGCCGTCGTTCACCCCGGGCACGACCACGATCTGGGTGTGGAGTTCTATCCCGCCGGCCAGGAGCTGCTCGATGCGGGCCCGGATCTCCCCCGCCCGCTTGCTGAGGAGGATCCGCTCCCGCACCGCGGGATCCAGGGCGTGGACCGAGATGTAGAGCGGCGAGAGCTGCTCGTCCAGGATGCGTTGGAACTCGTGCTCCTTGAGGTTGGTCAGGGTGACGAAGTGCCCGTAGAGGTAGGAGAAGCGATAGTCGTCGTCCCGGATGTAGAGGTTCTTCCGGAGCCCCTCCGGCAGCTGGTCCACGAAGCAGAAGGGGCAGTCGTTGCCGCAGCGGCGGATCTGGGGTTCGGGGAAGATCAGGCCGAGTTCCCGGCCGTACTCCCGGCGGATGCGGACGGTGCGAGGGGGGCTCCCCCGCTCTCCCGCCGGCTCCAGGGCCAGGTTCAGGACCTCCTCCCCCAGCCAGAGGTGGAGGTCCAGGAAGTCCCGCACCTCGCGGCCGTTGACGGCCACCACCCGGCTTCCGGGCTGGACTCCGGCCTCCTGGGCCAGGGAACCGGGGGTGACGGCGACGATCTGCACGACGGGGCTCTCCAAGGGCGGCGGCCGGGGCCGGAAAAGGCCTCGGCCGGACTATTATTTAACTCCAAGCAGTTAAAAGGATTACCGACGACCTGTCAAGCGAGTTCGCAAGCGCCGCCGGCGGCGCAGGGTGCGGGGTTGCGGGGATCCCGACGTCCTGTGGCGCCTCGGCACCTCTGGCAGACTGGAGCGGGCGACCGGGTTCGAACCGGCGACATTCAGCTTGGGAAGCTGACACTCTACCAACTGAGTTACGCCCGCTCTGGTTGGTGGCAAGCAATTGAACCCGAAATCCGGGAGGGGTGTCAAGCGGTTCGGGGCGGGGGTTGGACGTACAGCCCGGCCCGTGGCCCGCCGCGCGTCACCGTGCGAAGCGGACCCGGGGAAACGCCCGCTGCCGCACGTCGGCCAGCACGCCGTCCGCCTCGCGTTCGGTGGCGGGCGGCACCGGTGCGCCGTAGTAGACGGCGAGGGTCCCCGCCTCGGCGTCCCCCACCCATACCGTGGGCACCCGGAGCGGACCCCAGGTGCCGTTAGGGAACCGCGGGTGGTTCACCCGGCCCCATCCCGCGAGCAGGAAGGTGGTGGAGTCCACCCAACAGGCGGCGTGAACCGTCGCTCCGGGCATGGCCGTCCGGTGATCCATCCCGGGTCCCCTCGCGGCGAGCGCCACGCAAGCACGCTCGGGGTCCAGCCGACTTCCCGGACCCACAGGCGTGCCCGCGAACGGATCCAGGATCCACATGCCGCCCGGGGATGGCCACACGCCGGCCCTCCGCTCGTCCCTCGGCCGTCCCCAGTAGGACCGGAAGGAGGCCGCGGGGGGAGGCGACTCCAGCCGCCGGGCCAGGGCGAGCAGGAGAACCCCGCGCCGGGCCCCGGCGGACAGCGTGTCCAGGAGCGTGCTTCCTTCCGGGACCTCGAGGGCGTCGACCCCCCGGAGGGCGTCCTCCCGGGGCAGGTCGATCGCCGAGAGCGTCCGGAACAGCATGCCGAATTCCCCCTCCAGCCGGCCCCCCGGGGCCGACTCACCCCGGCGCAGGGTATCGCCGGCCGCCGAGAGTACGGCGTAGCGCACGGGCGTTGAGGGCAACGGGTGGATCATGCGCTCGGCCAGGGGCCGAGCATCCCGGACCAGGGCGCCCTCCCAGCGGAAAGCCAGACGCTCCCCCGTTTCGTCCAGGACCGTGCCGGCCACAGGATTCCCGGCACCCTGCCAGGGTTCCAGGGACCATGAGACGGGATGCGTGCACGGGAGTTCCCGGCAGCGCCACAGTTCCCGCATCAAGGCGACGCGCTGGCGGCGGTTCCTCTCCTCCCACAGGAAGGCCAGGATCCGGGCGCTGTTGTCCGGTTCCCGGGGGACCTCCGGATCCAGATGGATCGTGCGCGATCGGGATGCCGCCACTTGGTTTCTTCGTGCCCCGAACTCCAGGTCCGCCGCCACGGCCAGCCTCCCCTGATTCCCGGTCCGAAGGAGCAAGGTCCTTCCGACCTGCTCCTGCCGAACCGGGGCCCCGGGGTTGTGCCCCAGCACCGCCACGTCGATGCCCGGCACTCGCTTCACCAGCTCCCGAGCCGGGTTGGGACCCACGTGGAGGAGCGCCACCACCACATCCACCTCAGGGCGGAGCTTCCGCACCGCGCGCCGGAGGGCGGTCTCCGGATCCTCCAGCCGGATGTCGTCCACCGCCTGGACGCCCCGGGTCACTGAGAAGTTGTAGTAGAGGCGATCGGTGATACCGGTGACGCCGAAGCGGATGCCGTCCCGCTCGATCACCGCCGATTCGGGAAAGAGGAACGCGCCTTCCGTGTCCCGGCAGTTGGCGGAGACGACCCGGATCGAGGGCTGCGTCCCGAAGAAGTCCAGAAGCGCGTCGCGCCCGCGCCGGAGCTCCAGGTCCCCGGGGGTCACGGCGTCGTAGCCCAGCTTGGCCATGATCTCCCACAGGAAGCGATCACGGCGCTCCGGATCGCGGTAGGCCTCCCCGGACACGAAGTTGCCGCCGTCCACCAGCAACGTGGTTCGCCCGCCGCCCCGCTCCCGCTCCAGGGCCGTGGCCAGACGCGACATGCCTCCCCTGGGCGTCTTGTTGGAACCGTCCGGCCCGATCGTCCCCCGCCGGCTCGCAGTGGCCAGGACGGTGGCAGTGACCGGACCGGGAGGATCGGCCGAGCGGGCCGGGGACGCCGCGAGCGCGGCGAGGATCAGGAAGGCGAGGGGTCGGATCATGGGCGCTCCTCGGGTTCCGGGGGATGTCCGGGATACCGTGGCGGACCGGGGTCATTCCCGGGGTGTGGATCCCGACGCCGGCCGCAGCGTCCCCACCACGACACCCGGCGAACCGTGGATCGCGTAGGCCACCCGGCCGCTCGCCGGCAGCCAGGACGGATTTTCCTCCAGCACGCCGGGCGTGGAGATCGTCCATTCCTCCCAGCCCTTCCGCCGAACGACGGTGATGTCGGAGGCGAGGACCCTCCCGATGCCGTCCCGGTCCTCCACGTCGGAGGTGGTTCCGATCGCCCACTCGTTCTCCGGGGTCCATTCGGAGAACCGGAACTCCGGGGGCAAGACGTGCGCGACCACCCCCTCCGTGTCGAGGATGACGCCATGCGCGTCCCTTCCCGAGATGGTGCGCACCGCGATGTACCGGCCGTCCGGAGACAGGTGCGGGGACCACCAGGTGGCCCGGCCTCCCACGGTGAGGGGTTCCCCGCCCCCGGTGGTTCCGATCCGGAGGCCGAGCCGGCCGCCATCGCCCTCCAGCCAGACCACGGGGAACTCCGGAGGATCGGCCACCGCGCCTCCGGTGGCCGCATCGACCACGACCGGTATCCTGGCCCCGCCGGAGAGCACGTCCAGATAGAGGAGGGAGCGGTCGGAAATCCAGGCGAATCCGGTCCAGGGCCCCCGCCGGTTCCTGTGCGCCACCGGGTTCACCCGGCCGGCCCTTCGCTCGTAGACCAGTAACCGTTCCGCGGAATCGGGCACGGGCCGCGCGGCCAGGAACTCGTCCGCAACCGGTGAGCCGTAGTGCGGATCGGGAGCGCGGCCATCGGGACGGATGGCCAGGAAGTCCCCGCGAGGCGACCAGGCCAGCTCCGGAAACTGGCCGGAATCGATCTCCAGGATCCGGGCCGGCGGAGTCTGGAAGGGATCGTTCGTCACGTAGAGGCCATCGGCGCCCACCAGGGCGAGCGTCTTGCTGTCGGGGGACCAACGCCCCTCGAGGAGGGTGACGCCTTCCAGATCGATTGTGTCTTCCGGGGCCAGGGCCCAGGCGGCCGGTTCCCCGGCAGCCTCCGGGGCGGGCATCGTGCCCGGAATGGCCGGGCAGAGCAGGGAGGCCAGGATGGGAAGGGCTGCCCGCCTCCATCCCTCCATCACGAGGCGAGTCCCGGGTACCGGTGCGCGCGGCCGGTCCGGGTCGTCCCCCGCCGGCTCACGGCCGGCCCAGCGGGGCCAAGCCGCTCATGGTGTGGTAGGTCTCCTCGTCGGCCAGTCCCGCGTCCCAGTCGATGGCGATCGAGGACGGGTATCCGTACCGGGGATCGTAGTCGATCTGGATGGCGTCGGCCTCGCGAGCCCCGCGCGCGATCTGGGCGAAGGCGTCCTCCACCGTCCAGGCCGCCTGCAGGGCCCACTCGTGCAGCGTCTCGACATCGAACTGCCCCTGCCCCTCGAAGGCATCCAACTCCACGTCCACCAGCTTCCCGTTGCGGACCAGGGCGATCCAGCGGTACGGGGGAAGGCACTCGCAGGCCCGGGTCTCCTCGATCCGGTAGGTGTCGATCCCGTAGGCCTGCCATCGCTCGTACGGATCGGTGACGTTGCTGAAATCCCGGGAGAACCCCGCAGGGGCAACCGGGTTCGAGGAATCGGAGCAGGCCCCGAGAGCCAGACCCAGGAGAAGGGCACTCAGGGCAAAGTGCGGGAACAATTGGAAGCGCATGGCATCCTCCGGATCGCGACCCGGCTCCGGGATCCGGGCGTGTGTCGCATCATACCCTGTCCCCTCCCTCCGGTTCCGGTCGGGCCGCGGGGGTGCCCTCCCACGCCGCCAGAACCCGCCGGGCCGTGGTCTCCGGCGTCTCGTCCGGCTCCACCGGGATCCAGGTCGCTCCCTCCAGGCTCCGGAACCAGGTTCGCTGCCGCTTGGCGAAGCGGCGGGTGTTGACCGCGATCCGCTCCAGCCAGGCCTCGCGATCCAGCTCACCGGCCAGGTAGCGGATCGTCTCCGCGTAGCCCAGGCTCCGGAAGAGCGGCAGGTCCGGACTCAGGCCCCGGGCCAGCAGCGCCCGGACCTCCACCTCCAGGCCGTCCTCCACCATGGCTCCGACCCGGGCCCGGATCCGCGCCTCCAGATCCTGGCGCGAGCGGTCCAGGACCGCGATCGCGGCCGGGGCCTCGGACCCGCGCCCGCGGGTGCGCAGGACGCTCGCCTTCTCGCCGGCCACGGTCAGGATCTCCAGGGCCCGGGTGATCCGCTGGGCGTCGGCCGGGGACACCCCGGCCGCGGTCTCCGGGTCCCGTTCGGCCAGCTCCGCGTGCAGGGCTTCGCTCCCCTCGCGGGCCGCCCGCTCCCGCAGCGCCGCCCGCACCGCCTCGTCCCGGGGGAGGTCGTCCAGCCCGCCCAGGGCCGCCCGCAGGTAGAGCCCCGAGCCGCCCACCAGCAGCACCTCCCACCCCCGCTCCCGGATGGCCCGTTCCGCCGTCTGGGCCAGCCGCCCGAACTCCCCGGCAGTCATGATCTTATCCGGCTCCACTTCACCTATCAGATGATGGGGCACCCGGGCACGCTCCTCGGTGCCGGGAGCGGCGCTCCCGATCTCCAGCCCGCGGTAGAGCTGCCGCGAGTCCACGGAAACGATCTCCGCCCGCAGCGCCTCGGCCAGGGGCAAGCTCACCGCGGTCTTGCCGGAGGCGGTGGGGCCCAGAAGCACGTAGCGGAGGGCGGCCATCTAACCTGAGCGACCGAACCGCCGGTGGAGTTCGGAGAGGTCCATGCGCAGGAAGACCGGGCGGCCGTGGGGATCCCCCTGGGGTTTCTCGGTGGCGAAGAGCTGGTCCACCAGGGCGTTCATCTCCTCCAAGCTGAGCTTCTGCCCCGCGGTCACCGCCCCCTCGCAGGCCACCGACCGGGCCACGCGTTCCTGCACGTCCAGGTTGGTGGGGAGATCGGTGTAGTGGTCGAGCACGTCGCGGAGCAGCGCGCCGTGGCGCCACTCCCGGAGCCCGGCCGGAATGGCGTGCACCAGCACCGTGGTCTCGCCGAAGGCCTCCAGGTGGAAGCCGAGCTTCTCCAGCACGGCGTGGGCCTCCAGCAGAATGGCGAACTCCTCGGGGGTGAGTTCCACCACCAGCGGGAACAGAAGTTCCTGGCTGGCCGCGGCATCCCCGCGCAACCGCCGCAGCGCCTGCTCGTAGAGCACCCGCTCGTGGGCCGCGTGCTGGTCGATGACCAGGAGCCCGTCGGTGATGGCGGCCAGGATGTAGGTCTCGTGCACCTGCCACATGCTGGCCATGGCCGGGGCGGTCGGGGGCTCGGGAGACTCAGCGGATTTCGAGGCGTCCGGCGGCGCGAAGGGGACCCCGGGAAAGGGAACCACCCGGGGCCCGGCCGGGCGTTCGGCCACCCGCCCAGGCTCCACCGCCGCGGTCCGGGAGAGATAGAGCCCCAGGGGGACCTGCCGGTCCGGGGGCGGCACCTCGGGCTCCCCCGCCCGGCCGCGGAGCCGCAGCGCCGGAAAGCGCCCTTCCACCTGCTCCCGCACCGCGCGGATCAGCTCCGGGTACAGCCGCCGCTCGTCCTGGAGGCGCACCTCGCGCTTGGTGGGGTGCACGTTCACGTCCACCGTCTCCCCGGGGATTCGCAGGTGCAGGAACGCCTCCGGATGGCGGGCCGGGGGGATGAGATCCCCGTAGGCCTCGCGCACCGCCGTGCGCAGCAGCACGCTGGCCACCCAGCGCCCGTTGATGAGGAAGATCTGGTGGCCGCTCCGGGCCCGCGAATTCTCCGGGGCGCCCAGGAAGCCCTCCAGGGCCAGGCCGGGGCGCTCGACCAGGATCGGCACCATCCGCTCCAGGCGCTCGCGGCCGAAGATCTGCCCGGCCCGGCCGTGGAGATCGTCGGCCGGGGACAGGTCCAGGGTGGTCTTCCCCTCCACGGTGAGCGAGAGCCGGATGCCGGGATGGGCCAGGGCGTAGGCCTGCAACAACTGCGACACCGTCCGCATCTCCGAGGAGGCCGACTTCAGGTACTTCCGCCGGGCCGGGGTGCTGAAGAAGAGATCCCGGACCTCGACCGTGGTCCCCCGGTCCCGGGCCGCGGGGCGCACCGGGCCGATGGCTCCCCCCTCCACGTCCAGGGCCGCGCCCTCGGAGGCGTCCGCCTCGCGGCTGGTGAGCCGCAGCCGGGCCACCGCGCCGATAGCGGCCAGCCCCTCGCCGCGAAACCCGAGGGAGGTGATGCTCTCCAGTTCCTCCGGGGAAGTGATCTTGCTGGTGGCGTGGCGCTCCACGGCCAGGGGGAGATCCCCGGCCGCGATCCCGGCGCCGTCGTCGGCCACCCGCAGCAGCCCGGTGAACCCGCCGGCCACCGTGACCTCGATCCGCGAGGCGCCGGCGTCGATCGCGTTCTCCACCAGTTCCTTCACCACCGAGGCCGGCCGCTCCACCACCTCCCCGGCGGCGATGCGACCGATCAGGGTCTCGGGGAGTACCCGGATCGGGGTCCGGGTCACCACGCGGCGGCCTCGCCCCGCAGCGCCTGCTCCACGCGGTGGCGCCGGAGCGGCAGGGCCAGGTCCCCGGGGGCGGGGGCCACCTGGAGCCGGAAGTCCTCGACCGGGTCCCACACTTCCCACGCCTCGCCCAGGGAGCCGAAGCCCGCCTCGAAGAGCGCCTCGGAGAGCACGAGGTCCCCGCTCAGACGGATCCCCTTGCCGCGGGTCAGGAGAAGTTGCCACTCGCCGTCCCTGCGCCTCCAGGCCAGGGCGTCGGCCACCCCCAGCGCGTCCAGCACCGGGAGCGCCCAGGCCCGCAGCGCCT
>Ga0307424_1001806_pt1 | contig 10942 bp, 8 predicted proteins | sample SalMarWE160320MG_FD_202157 | JGI IMG/M metagenome (GOLD analysis project Ga0307424, IMG submission 202157) | Salt marsh sediment microbial communities from the Plum Island Ecosystem LTER, Massachusetts, United States - WE1603-20 | ecosystem: Environmental > Aquatic > Marine > Intertidal zone >...
AAAACTGTCTTTTTCGCCCATATCTGCGTCAGACTCAAATTTTAATCCTCGAAATACTCAATGTATTCCTGCGGTTAAAATTTTAGCCTTCCTTGATCTGAACAAAAAATCCTAGTTTTCGTTCGGACACTACTTATCGAGATTTGCGCGAATAACCTGTATGAGCTTCTGGATATCCTCCGCGTTTAGCTTACCGTATTTTTTAAAGATCAGCTTTCCCTCTTTATCAAAGGCCAACACATCGCTGTTGTCATCAGCGATCCCCCATGCCTTGACAAGGAACTTATCATAATCCCGCACATATATAGTGGTGGGGTACTTTTTCTGTTTTTCTTCCAAAGCAGATGATATCAGGAAGTTGGGAAGCCATGTGGCATCCATATTGATGATACCGTGGCTTTGAAATTTATCTTTGGGGAAATTTTCCTTTTTCAGGGCATCCATTGCATCGTTATTGAGATCTTTTTCATCAGGATCCACGTAGAATATTACATTGATCTTCCCTTGGAGCTCTTTGCTGCTCCACGGGCTTCCGTCCAACCGGCCACCAAGATCGCCTTTCAGCGTAACCTCATTGGGAACTTGACCCATCTCTATTCCGGCCCATGCGGCCGGGGTTATCAAACAGACCGCAAACAGAATTGCCACGAAATGCTTCATCTTTTATCTCCTTTGAATTTAATAGGGTTATACCTCTTGAACCTCTGAACCTCCAAGCCCCGCATCCTGCATCCAACGAAGGCGTTAGGCTCAAGGCTTAAGGCACAAGGAACACATCCAAGAATCAAACATCCGATCATCCTCCAACTTCCATCCTGCAGTGTGAAAATAGATCATAACTTTACCCAAGTGTCAATGAGAAATGAATCCACAGCTAAAGCAAACCAAATTCAGGCAAATTCAGGCGCACGCCAAGTCGTCAGGGTTTTCTACTGCTGTTCTTTGCGCCTCCGCGCCTTTGCGCGAAAATGTTCATGGATTAAAGATAATGCCCGAATTCGAGGGATTTTTTGTTAATGCTGACACTGGTATGTGGCTGGACCATTTCATAGGGCGTCTCCCCAAAGGGAAGGTAAACAAGGGAGGTGCTCTTGACAGAGAAACTTATGTCAGGGAGCAGGGGTATTACCTTTTTCTTGGTAATAGCGCACCCCGCTAAAGTGACCTTTATTCCCTGTATCGCCTCGCTGAGGGGTAGCGTTGCCGGATAGAGGTTTTTCTTAGGAAATTTTCCCCTCACATCCAGCTCTGCCTGGCCCACAGTCAACCGTCTTGATAGATATAGAAACGCCTTGGGCCGGATCTTAAACGCCGGGCTCCAGAAACTCATATCTCGATTTTCCCACTCCTTCCGGATGACCTTGGGCTGGTTGGTGACCCGAATGAAATCGGCGTAAGAGTTGATCGCTATCCCCTTGGCCCGGACAGACATCTTCCAGAAGGGGAGATAAACGTTATCCGGATGATCCCCGGCCGCTATATGGAGATTTACGTTAACCAACCTCCCCCTCTTCGCCTCCCAGGCAGTTTCGCAATTGCCGCAGGTCAGGACCACGCTGTCCTTTTCGCCCTCCAGGTTCCAGCCGCACCGGGGGCAAAGGGTGGCCAGAAAGGTAAGACCCCAGCGTGGATTCCTGTCAATGATGGAGGACAATATATCGCTATCCCTTGGCAATTTGGCGATCGGCCCGTTAGTAATGCCATCAAACAGGGTTTTCTTTTCCACATACAGGGGGAGATAGATGAGGTTCATGGCCTCTCCGATATATGCCCTGTGAAAGACCGTTCCTGAATCCAAGGCCGATGAATGCCTTTCTGCCCGGGCCGGCAGATCAGAGAACTTGGAAAAACACCTCAGGAACAAGCCTTCAGTGTCTCTTTTCACAAACTTCATTTTCATGACCTGGGGTCTCAGCCCCAGGGAGACAGGAAACCGTTTGAACGGCACTCCCAAACGGGTGATGTCCACAATCCGGTGCCGAACCCCATGGCTATCGCATGAAAAAGCGCTTCCCTTGAAACGGAGATAGGGGACGTAAATGATCTCTTTGCCGCGGACCTTATGGGGAAGGACAAACCGGAAATAATCGTCTGCAAAAAGAAAGCTGTTAACGTCGCAGTAGGCGCAACGAAGAAGACGATCGGTTTCACCTAACTCAACGGGCGCCCCACACTGCGGGCATTCCTGCTCTACCGTAAAACCCATGAATTCTTCAAGTCCTTATGCCTCAGTCCCCAATCCGCAATCCGCAATCCTAAAGCCTTTCCCCGCATTGATTGCAAAATGCGGAACCCGGCAGATTTTCGGCATTGCAGTGGGGGCAGGTCCTGACTACCGGTTTTTCGTCGGCCCGATGACCGCACTTGGGACAGAATTTTGCGTGGGGCGGGAGATTTTTGCCACAGTTGACGCATTGATCAAAGACTATCTGCTGATGCCCGCAATTAGGGCAGAATTTTGCATCCTTTGAAATGGGTTGTTTGCAGTCCGGACAGCGGGTCTCTGCAGGAGGCGCACCGGCCGCGGACCCGGGCTGGGGTCTGAAGGCATCGGCAAACATGGCCGGCATCATGAAACCCATACCCATGCCCATACCGGCCCCTGCCTCACCCTGTGACTCAGCGGCCTTCTCCATGGCCATGGCGGCCTTGAGCTTGACCAGGCGGTCCAGATCCTGGATCACGTTCAGCCTTCCCCTGTCGTCAATGGCCTCTTGCACCTCGGGGGGAGGCGTAATCGATGTTATGTAAAGATCCGTCAGGGCCAGGCCAAAATGACCCAAGTCATTCACGAGTTTTTTTTGCAGGCCCTCGGAGAGCTCTTCGTAGGTCCCTGGGAGATTGAGTAGGCTGTCTAAATGCTCGCCCAAATGGTCGTTAAAGCGCGAAACAATGACCCTTTTCAGGTATTCTTCAATCTCTCCCGTATCAAACGTCCCCATGGTGCCCACCAAGGTGTTGATAAAGAGTAGCGGTTGGATCACCTGGATGTTGAATACACCGTAGGCCCTGAGCCTGATGAGTCCCAATTCCGAGTCTTTAAAGGCCACCGGCTCCCTTGTGCCCCATCTGAGGTTGGGAAAAACCTTCATGTTAACGATGTAGGCCTCTGCCCGAAGGGGACTCGTCATTGCCCAGGGAATGGCTAAGATCTTGGTGAGAATCGGAAGGTTGCCGGTCTTCAGGGTATGACGACCAGGACCGAAGGCATCACACGCCCTGCCTTTATAAAACAGTACGCCTGCCTGGCTCTCACGGATAATCAACTGGGCCCCGTATTTGATCTCCCCCGATCCCTGTTCAGGTATCCTGTGGATCAGTTCTTTGCCGGTCTCGTCAAACCATTCTATGACTTCCAGGAAAATTATATTGTCTTTGCCCATTTGTTATCCTCCGTCGCCATCGTTCACAGATTAATAGGTGCAGGGGAATTATAGCCTCAAGGCAGCCTCGAACCCTTCCCTGATGGCCTCTAAGGCGTTACGGGGTGTCTTTGCATCCCCTACCATTAGAACCTCCGGGATTAGCCCCTTGAGTTTATCAACAAGCGAGTTTTCAGATCTTGAACCGGCCGCAATCACGATGGTGTCAGCGGCTAATAAATCAATACCACCCTTACGCTCTATCTCAAGACCTTCCGGCGTGATCCCAACGGCCCTTGTTTCTGTTATGACCCGAACACCGAGACGTTTCAATTCGCCGGTTACTGTCCACCGGGTGGTAAGCCCTATATCGTTACCGGCCTTTTTAGTCATTTCGACGACCGTTACCTCTTTAATACCCCTGTTTAAAAGCTCTGTCAGGGTCTCGATTGACTCTGCCCTGTTGGCCATAAGGAAGTGGAGGGCCTCTGGCGAAAGGGTCCCCTGATTGGCCAGATAAAGAGCCGTCTCCAGACCGACCGCATTCCCCCCTACGATAACTACTCTTTCTCCTGTTTCGGCACGCCCATCCAAGAGATCCCATGCCTGAACAACATTTTGGCCGGCAATACCGGGGATATCGGGGAGCACAGGCCTGGCTCCGGTAGCCACCACAACCGCGTCAGAATTTATTTTCCGGATTAAACGGCCATCCGCCTCTTTACCCAGAATGATCTCCACGTTTCGAGCCTTCAGATTATTGATCAGGTCAACGGCCACGGTCTCCATCTCCTCCCTTCCAGGGATCAGACGGTTAAGCAGCAATTGTCCCCCTAACCTACCCTCCTTTTCGATCAATGTTACATCATGGCCCCGCTCCGATGCTGTACAGGCCGCCTTCATGCCGGCAGGGCCCCCGCCTATGACTAAGATCTTTTTCGAATCAGGGGCAGGTTGAAACGTAAATTCCTCCTCTCTCCCTGCAATCGGATTGACGAGACAGGTGGCCGGACGACCCTGAAAAATGGAGTCAAAGCATCCCTGGTTACAGGCAACGCAATGATAGATGAGACGCGATTTTCCCTCCCGGGCCTTATTGGGAAGATCCGGGTCAGCCAACAAACCCCTCGCCATGGTCACCATATCTGCCGCTCCATTGCGCAGGATTTCCTCCCCCGTGCAAGGGTCGTTGATCCGGTTGCTGGCTAAGACCGGGACTGAAACAACGGATTTAATACCCTGAGCAAGGTAAACATACCCCTGGCGGGGGACGCACATGGTCAACTGAGGAACCCGGGTCTCATGCCAGCCGCCTGTAACGTTAAAAAGATCCGCACCCGCCTTTTCAGCTTCAATGGCAAATAATCTTGCCTCACGGTTTGTGTTCCCCCCTTCCATAAAGTCATTCCCTGCTACCCGCACAAAGAGAGGATATCCCGTGCCAACAGCCTTTCTCACTTTCCGGATGATCTCTAAACCGAAGCGCATACGGTTCTCCAAGGGACCACCGTACTCGTCTTCACGCAGGTTTGTAACAGGCGACAGAAACTGGCTGATCAGATATCCTGCACTCCCCAAGATCTCCACCGCATCAAACCCGGCCCTTTTGGCACGCAGAGCCGCCTCCGCAAAGCTGTCCTGCACCCCTGGAATTTCCTCTAATTCTAAGGCCCTCGGCGTTTCTCCTGTCAACTTAGACCGAACCGCTGAGGATGAAAACGGTTTCCGCCCCCCTATCATGGAAGAATGTGTATAACGTCCTGCCTGGTAGAGTTGGGCAGCGATCTTTGCACCACAGCTTTTCACTGCATGGGTCAGCCTTTCAAGTCCCGGGATATAACAGTCATCATAGATAGAAATCATACTCGGCATGCCACCATATTCATCGACCGGACACCCGCCTACAATCACGAGGCCAACACCCCCCCTCGCCCGCATGGCGTAGAAATCAATGAGACGCTCCGTGACCTCTCCTTTCGGAGTGTAAGCCAGGTGCATGGCCGTCATAACGATCCGGTTTTTAAGTGTCATGTTGTTGATTTTTATCGGTGAAAACAGATAAGGAAATTCCATTTTTTAAGCTCCTTTAAGTGGCCTTCGTGTAATAAAATCATTGTTCGATTCTCTCCGAGCCGTAGGCTTTACGGTTCGGCGGCCGGTTTATCCGGGTTACTCCTTACTGCTTACCCCTTACTCCATACTGCATACTCATCCCATCTCTTCCATCTCTTCCTTCATAAGGCGTCTTTTCCTCAACATTAGTCTTATGGCCGCGTAAATGGTGATAAGGGCAGCAAAGGCAAAAAGTATCTCATAGAGATTGTAACTGAGATAGGTGAACCAGGTAATCCTTCTTCTGAGAGCGCTGTGCCACCCCTCTTCCAGGTCTTCCAAGGGTATGGAGCATGATCTCAAAACAGCAGCATGAACATTTTCGCCCCTTTTCATATTGTCTAAGATCTCAAGTACACCCTCTCTTCCAAATTTGGCGATGATGTGGTCTACAAAGCTTCTGCTCTCCTCATAAGCCAATATCAGATCCTGTTCGCGGCGTGGAAATCCCCTCACTAATGAACCGAGGGGAATAAATCGTCCCCTGAAGACTGCTTTGTTCAGGAGGGACCTTTTTTGATCCAATATAATATCACCTACGCCATCGCTTACCCATTGAGCGATGCCCTCGTCAAGCCACCGTGGGATAGCAGCTCTTTTTATGTGCCGGTGTAGCAGGAGGTGACAAAGTTCATGCTTAAAGATATTTCTAAGGCTCAAAGGACGGGCACTCATCTTCGAGTAATCGATTACGATGAGATCCTTTTCAGGGACAGCAAATGCCACGGTAAGTGGACTCCTAATCATCTGCTGAAACTGCTTGTTCTCCCTAATAAGGATTATAGACGGGATTATATTCAAGTCCCATCCAAAGATATTTTCCAGCTCTGCCCTGACCCCCGGATAGATTTCTGCCAGTTCTCTTGCAACCGGTTCATGAGGAGACTCAAAAAGGACCTTGATTCCACTCTCTTCGAAGAGATAAATTTCCCCTGCATAGAGGGATACCACAAAAAAGATCAGGAAGGCTACCGGAAATAGAAGGATTGCGTTGCGGATTCTTGATTGTTGCTTGTTGATTGCCGATGTCCGGTTTTGGGCTTTCCTGCTCATATTTTTTGAACAGATTCGAATATTATTCAAGTGAAAACCAAATAATCTTGAAAAGGGATCATGCATGCCATAAGATCCGAAAAAACGCTTCGTATTGGAGAATCTGTTGAAAATGACCCATGTTCTCACAGGACTTGACTGCATAGGATTAGAGAAGTGGAAAAGGCTGAACGGCAACAGGCTGGGTCTCCTTGCCAACCAGGCCTCAATAAATCACAATCTACGTACCGCAAGGGAGGTCATTGCGCACCTATTCCCCGGTCAATTAAAGGCCCTTCTCGGTCCACAACATGGCTATGGAGGCGAAGACCAGGACAATATGGTGGAAACCCCCCATTCACATGACGAGACATTGAAAATTCCCATCTTCAGCCTTTATGCAGCATCGAGGCTTCCGGCTTCGACCATGTTTGATTTGATTGATACCCTTGTCATAGATCTTCAGGATGTGGGCACCAGAGTTTACACCTTTGCCTCCACCATGCTCAACTGCCTCAAGGCAGCGGCAAAGTACGGTAAGAGGGTGGTTATTTTGGACCGCCCCAATCCATTAGGTGGAGATGTGGTCGAGGGAAACCTGCTACAGCCCGAGCTATATTCATTTGTAGGCACCTGCAGCTTGCCAATGCGTCATGGTCTGACAATAGGAGAGATGGCCCGGATTTTCAACCATCTGTTCGACCTTGATTGCAACCTGGAAATCATACCGATCCAGGGATGGCAACGGAATATGTTATGGGACCAAACAGGCCTAAGATGGATTATGCCATCTCCTAACATGCCTTTGTCGCAAACCGCCCAAGTCTATCCAGGCCAGGTGATCTGGGAAGGAACAAATCTTTCTGAAGGAAGAGGAACATGCCGGCCTTTTGAGATCTTTGGAGCGCCTTTTTTAGATACTAAGGCCATCAAAAAGATGCTGGATACGGGTGTCAGGGCAGGCTGTTATCTCCAAGAGTACCAGTTTCGCCCAACATTCCATAAATGGGCAGGGGAACTCTGCCACGGGTTTATAATACACATTCTTGATCCACACGCTTATGAACCCTATTACACCTCACTTGCCCTGTTGCAGACAATTTTGGAACTCCATCGGCAGGATTTTGCGTGGAAACAACCGCCCTATGAGTATGAATACAAAAAAAAGCCCATTGATTTGATCATGGGCGATTCATCCTTGAGGCGTGGTCTCGAGTCTGGCAAACCCCTTCCTCTTATAAGAGAGGGTTGGTTGCCGGAACTCGAATCCTATGTTAGTTGGAGAAAACCCTATCTCCTTTATTCGTGAATAAAGAGATCGTCAAATATTTGGGTCCCGCCTCGGGCGAGCCTCAACTTCTTTGCTCTCCGCCGATCCATCTGTCGATGGCATCTTTATCGAACCGCCAAACCCTGCCGATCCGGATAGCAGGGATTTTACCTTCTGCTGCATACTTACAGATTGTGATTTCATGTAATTTCAAATATTTTGCGATCTCCTTAGTGGTCATGATCTTTGGCATAGCACACTCCTTAATATTTTGATTTATCCGATCAATTTCCTAATATGCGAAACAATGTCAAATAACTATTGAGTGATAAGTTTAATACCGAAAAACTTTAAAGTCAATAAAAAACCTGTTAATAATGAATACTACATAAAAATATCTTAATCTTGTAAAGTTTATTTATATTTTGCTTTTCCAGGCTCGTTTCTAAAAGAAGGCACCATGAGATTCAAGAAGATCACCTTCCTCATAATTCTAATCCTCTTTCAGGGACTCTCTTTAGCCTTAACCTCTTTTGCCTACCATAGAGTTGAGACCTTTGAAAAACGTTTAATTTCGTTCAAGATCAAGGCGCATGAGGATTTTAACCACAGGAATATATTGAATATTCCGAGGATTGAAATTCGAATGCAACGCAGAGGTTGGGCGAAAGTGGGCGTTTTGCGAAGGTCTCGAGTCGTATTTGTCTACGACGGTGATACTATTCTTCTCAAAAACGGGGCCAGTGTTCGATACTTGGGGGTCAACACTCCCGAGATCGATCACAAAGGCGGCAAGAGTGAGTTTATGGCCTATACAGCAAAAGCTTTCAACCAAAAACTGGTAAAAGGAGCGTTGGTTAGGCTTGAATACGATCTGGAAAGGGAGGACAGGTACAAGCGAGTCCTTGCCTATATTTTTTTACAGAATGGGGAAATGGTCAATGCCCTTTTAGTCCGCAAGGGGCTGGCCCATGTCATGTCAATCAGGCCTAATCTGAAGTACAGAAATCTATTGCTTGGATGTCAGAGAAAGGCAATGAAGGAAAGAGTTGGAATCTGGAAAAACCTCGTGAGGGACAGAGGAGAACGCTGTCTCGGAAACAGGAAATCATTTCGCTTTCATAGACCTGACTGTCCCTTTGGAAAAAAAATATCCCAAAAGAACCTTATCAGATTCAGATCAGTTTATGATGCATTTTGGGAGGGTTACAGCCCTTGTAGAAGGTGCATGCCATGGGCTCGTTGAAAAAACCTGAGACAAATATATCGCAGAGGCTTGACGATTCTTGAGGTCGTTATTATATAGTCTCCGAACGAAAACCTCAAAATGAAAACGAATACAACATCAATCATGAAGTTTTAGTGAAGTTGGAATTAACTCTATTAATCCAAAATCGTGCCTGAGCCACGCCAAGGAGTGGTTTTCGTTCAAACACTATTCAAGCAATACGTGAATCTTGAACCTATAATCTGACCTTCTCGACATCGGCTTCTTAACGGATAAATGGCACATAAATTTAAAACTAAGCTCTGGCCTGATCTAAAAACCTTAAAGGTAAACTCTAATACGATTACCACCGCCGGGAAATGGGCCTTTTATTTTGTCCTGATAGGGCTCATTGCAGGTATGGGATCTATCCTGTTTCACTTTCTTTGCCAGGCCGGTTCTCATCTGCTCCTGGATCAAATAGCCGGTTACCGGCCTCCTTCCCCGGCTGGTGAAGATACCCTTTTTGAACCTACTAACACCCCTTTTAACCGCTGGCTTCTCCTTTTCTTGCCTGCATTAGGGGGTATTGTCAGCGGCTGGATCGTCTACACCTTTGCCCCGGAGGCAGAAGGCCATGGCACTGATGCGGCCATTGATGCATACCACAACAAAGGAGGCTTTGTCAGGGGAAGAATCCCGATCGTTAAAACCCTTGCCTCTGCAATTACCCTGACGTCGGGCGGGTCAGGGGGCCGGGAAGGACCTATCGCTCAGATAGGGGCGGGTTTTGGTTCTTTTTTGGCGACTAACTTCAAGCTCTCCGACCGGGAGCGCCGTATCATGTTGGCTGCAGGTATGGGAGCCGGTATAGGAAGCATCTTTAGGGCCCCTCTGGCAGGCGCCCTTTTTGCGGCAGAGGTGCTTTATCGAGACCCGGAGTTTGAATCGGAAGTTATTATCCCTGCCGGCATATCATCTGTGGTGGCATACTGTATTTATTGCCTCTGTTACGGGTGGGGATCGCTCTTTGAAACAGAAGATTTTGTATTCCACAACCCCCTGGAGCTTGGGCCTTATACCGTGCTCGCATTTGTACTCGTGGTGGGTGGGTTTCTGTACGTCAAGTCCTTTTATGGGATACAACATATTGCCAGGAGAATAAAGATCCCAAACCATATTAAACCTGCTATTGGCGGTCTGTTTACGGGGGCTATCGGGTTCTTCTTCCCGCAAACCCTCTCTTTCGGATACGGATTCGCCCAGATGGCCTTAGACAACCAGCTCCCCGTAATGTTCCTCTTAACACTCGCCCTTGGAAAAATTCTTACGACCTCTTTTACCATCGGCTCAGGAGGGAGTGGCGGTGTATTTGGTCCTTCTGTTGTCATCGGCGGTGCGTTTGGCGGCGTGGTAGGCAGGCTATTCCAGCAGATAATGCCAGGTATCGTCACTCAGCCTGGCGCCTTTGTCGTGGTCGGGATGGCCGGCTTCTTTGCGGCTGTTTCAAACACCCCCATCTCCACGATTATTTTCGTGAGCGAAATGACCAATTCCTATCACCTGCTGCTCCCCGGTCTTTTGGTCTGCTCCCTGTCCTACATGCTCTCCCGCAGGTGGACGATATATGACCAACAGGTTCCTTCCAAGATCGATTCCAACGCCCATAAGGGAGATTTCTTTGTTGACATACTTGCTGCCATCAGGGTCAAAGAACTGACCGGCCAGCTCAGGAAATCTCAGTTGATTCCAGAAGATATGACACTGAATAGTTTCCGGAAGATTTTCAGCTCAGGCCAGCAGCACTACTTTCCCGTGGTGAACAGGGAGAAAAAATTGACAGGGATATTCTCCATAAACGATATCCGGGGCATCATTTTTGATAGGGAAGTCGGGGATTTGGTCCGAATGAAGGATGTGGCCAACTCGGATATAATATTCACCACCCCATCAGAAGAT
>Ga0307424_1001807_pt1 | contig 10941 bp, 18 predicted proteins | sample SalMarWE160320MG_FD_202157 | JGI IMG/M metagenome (GOLD analysis project Ga0307424, IMG submission 202157) | Salt marsh sediment microbial communities from the Plum Island Ecosystem LTER, Massachusetts, United States - WE1603-20 | ecosystem: Environmental > Aquatic > Marine > Intertidal zone >...
GAGTGTATGCAGAAGGTGTTGGTACTAGTAGTACAGGTTTAACAGCTGTGGGTACTTCTCTGGGTGTTCAAGGTACTGGAACAGGTACAAATAGTATTGGTGTTCAAGGTACTGGAACAGAATATGGAGTTTATGGCGCTGGTCTCGTAGGAGTGTATGCAGAAGGTGTTGGTACTAGTAGTACAGGTTTAACAGCTGTGGGTACTTCTCTGGGTGTTCAAGGTACTGGAACAGGTACAAATAGTATTGGTGTTCAAGGTACTGGAACAGAATATGGTGTACAAGGTGATGGCACGTTATTTGATTTCTATGCAGTTGGTTCTGGTGGAAATTATGGACCATTTACAGGTTCGCATGAAGTATCTATTAAAGATAAAATTCCAAAAATAGGAATGATAGTATCCTGTACAGGGAATATTATTAAAAGAAAAGACGGTATATCAGCGACTATACCAGAATGCAAAATTTCATCAATAGAAAAAGATAAATCTGTATTTGGAGTCTATGCAAATAAGATGTCTTTACCTAGAGACCACTGGTGTGAAGATAAGGATAGCGAATATGGTGTATGTAATGCCCTTGGTGATGGTTTAGTTTTAGTTTCCAATATAAATGGTGAACTTTATGCTGGAGATTATATAACTACATCTTCAATCCCCGGATATGGACAAAAACAAGACGATGACTTACTTCATTCTTACACTTTAGGAAAATGTACAGAAAATATAGATTGGGATTCTATTGATGCAGATAATGATGGCTTTAAACGATACCTATGCCCCTGTATTTATACAAGTGCATAATAATCAGAAAATTTTAGTTGTTCCTTTAAATTTTAAGGATACTTCACAATAAGAAGTATCTACGGATCCTGTTTTGTTGTTCCATACTCTTAGAGGGTGACTACACGATCTATCTATAGATAAAATTATATTAAACTTCTTTTCATCAAATTCTAGCATAGAGAAATCAGCCCCTATAGAGAATTTTTCTTTATATGGGGTCCAACTATTTATTTTTCTTGGATATTGCCATGAATCAATAGATCCTCTTAGATTAATATGATCAAATAATAGAGCATTGAATGCCATTTCTATATGACTTACTCCAGAGAATTCTGAAGTATAAATTTTGGGTTCCCTGTTATTTTCTTGAATTGTGAAGCCAGCATCATCCATAGGAACCCAACCTGCCAAGAACATCCAACCTATTACTAAAATGTTGTTAAACATATACTATTCTCCTATGTGTAATCATATATTAAAACTTCTGCTTTGTCAATAGTATTAATTATTTTTTTCATTAACTATTAATTTAGATAGTATTTTTTACTATCAAAAAAATTTTATAAGGAGTACTATCTTGGATTTTTTTAAAATTACAAAAAAAAATATTATTATGGGTATAATTGTATTACTTTCTTTTTTTACTGTTTCTTTTACATCAGCTCGTTATGGAGCAAACATAGCATCACAAAATGATGTACAAGCCCAAGTAAAAGCTTATCTTAATGCAGGAAAACAGGGTATAACAGATTATGCAATTGATACATTAATTGCGCCATATACAAAAGAAATTAATGGAAAGATAGAAATTTTAAGTTCAAAAATTGATACTTTATCAGGTAAAGTAGATATAATTCAGGGAGGAGTTTCTCAACTTAGTAGTGACTCAGTGAATGAAGCAATTGTTGAACTAAATAAATATTATAATACGTTACTAGCACATAAAAATCAGTCATGGACTTTGGATTATCAAGATAAAATAAAAATATTTTTTAATAAAGTTCAAAAAGCAGATAAAGTAACCCCTGATTTACTTTATAAATATGGAATATTAAATAAATACTTTGCAGATTCTTTCAATACCGGCGCAAAATAAATCTGAGGCTATAAAATGAATACAATTGATTGGCAATTTTTATGTTTACTAGCTATAAATACACTTGGCTTAGTAGAGTGGATTAAAGGTTTTTTTAATAAAATAAATGGAAATATTAATGGGAATATACTTAGAATACTACAAGTAGCTGTTGCTATGCTTTTAGCTTTTGTTGCACAGTATTTACCTGTTTTTGTTATTAATGCTTTAACAGTAGTTTCGATTACTACATTGTATAAAACAGATATTCTATCTTTTGGGGCTAACATTTTTAAGAAAGCAGGAACAATGGAGAGTAATAAATGAGCTATTCTTTACTGATTCATGCTTTATTAACTGTGATACTTGTTTCGATAGTTTTAATTGTTATTCTAGTTTTCCTTTTTAAGCGGCATAGGAAAGACACTATTATAATAAATAATTTAAAAAATGGGCAAAAAAGTTTAAATGATTACTATACTGTTCAAAATAAGCAAAAAGTAGAAAATGATAAAAAAGAACAATTAGTAAAAAACATGACAGATGAAGAAGCTACAAATGCCATAAGTTCAATTATTTCAGATAATAATAGTAAGATAGGATCCAAATGAAAAAAATAATAATACTTGTTTTTTGTTTTTGCCTTTGTTTTTTTTCTTGTGCTACAAAAGTAGAATCTACAATTTTATTACCTGATGTTCCTCAACGTAAGTATATAAATATAAGTGAACCTTACACAGATCAAGAATTAACTTTGTATATTATGTATCAGGATCACTTAATAAAAGAATGGGAATTTTGGGGAGTGCAAGCTCAGAGTACTGTTAAAAAATTAAACAAGATTATTTCAAAAACGAATTAAGTAACTATTTAAATAAGAGGAGATTTTATTTTGACAAATAGAAAAAAGAAAGGAATTGGTTTAATTATTTCTGGAGTAGTATCTGTAATTATGGGTGCTGTAATGTTTTTTGTTATAGCTACACCTGCATGGGCTTCTATTGGAGTTACGGTTATCGGCGCTGTAATGTCAACGCTTAATATCTACTTTATAGCTCCAGATACAAAAGAAAAAATAAAAAAAGTAGAGTGATTAAAAAAAGCAAGACTTTGATAGTCTTGCTTTTTTAGTAAGTATAAACCATTATAAAAATAATTAATTTAGATTTTTATTTATAATCATGTTTTCTGGGTGGAATTCCATTATACAACATGGATAGTATTCATCAGTGTAATAATCCGTACCAAGAGACAAAACAACTTTGTTTGTTACATCATCTATTAAGTCTATCAATGAAGAATCTTCTTTAACTATAGTTTCACCCCAGTTATTTATTGTTCTTTTTACTCCATGAACATTAACAGGTTCAAATGTATTAGCTACTTTTACATTTGTATGTTCTAAATTTGATAAATAGGATCTATAGCCATCTGATGGATCTTCTAATACTACTATAGTTTCATTGTCAAGAATAAAATTTACGCCGTCATAGTAAGCTTCTTCTCCAAAGTAGTTAGTAACTTTTCGGTATAGATCTATACCAGAAAATGTGTGTTTTCCTAGCAAATCATCTAATGTCATATATAACCTCCTAAAGTTTTCTCAACTGAGTATAGTGTAATCTAATAACAAAAATAAGTCAATAGAAAATAAAAGAATAACTAATAAATTAATTGAAATTTTTCTTTTTCTTTATCAAAGATATGCGAGTTGTCAATGATTACTTTACTACTTGTTTTTCTTTGATCTAGAATTTCTTTTAAAGTTTCTCTATTTAAATTAGCTGGATCAAATCCTTTAAATGGAATATATGCTATTTCATATTCTTTAGGATAGAATTTGTCCATTTCATCTATGCATTCAGAAATGTTGTCTACTGGCTTATGTGTCTTTTCATTAATTTTATTTTCATCATTATCTAGAAATCTTATTACATTACTACATGTAAGTAACTGTTTCTTTTGGCCATCTTTTAAAATTTTACCAAAGGTAGATACTACGTTTTTTGTGTAGTATTCCCACACATGGGAAAGTCCTTTTACTCCTTCTACAACAACTAATGGTTTATTAATATCAATGTTGTCAAAATTAAATAAAAAATCATTATCAGCTTTTCTAGGATATAAAACTTTTATAGATGATCTTCTTGTATAATCTCTACACTCATAATTTAGAATTTTATTGTTGCTATAACAAGGTATAATTATTCTGTTGTAAAAGTATTTCTTTGGGTTTTCTTCAGGTAAATACTTGCTTGTAAATCTAAATTTTTTAGAATATTTAATATTAAACAACTTTAGAAATTCATTAGAAAAACCAATTTCCCAGCAATAATTTAATATTTTTTGATTATTAAATACAGAATAAGTTTCACCTTCAATAGCATAATCATCTATTATTTGCTTTTTTTGATGAGAATTTTTTATTATTTTAAAAGACTGTTTAAAGCTATTACTATACTGTATAGATTTTCCTGAAAGTTTGTAGACTAAATCACTTAGGTTTCCTTTTGCTCCACAGCCAAAGCATACGTAGCATCCGCTGTTTTTATATACAGAAAATGATGGAGTTTTTTCTGAGTGAAAAGGACATAGCATTAAATATCTATCTCCTTTATCTTCATAAATTAATCCTAGAGTATTCAAATAATCTGCTACATCCATCATAGGGCAATTCCATATTATTTAAAATTTATTATTTTACCATTGCTTGCATAAAGTAAGGAATATATGCTTGAACATAGCAACAAATTCCTCCTTGTGGAGTATATCCTTTATTTAAATAATATTCAACATCTTTTAAAAGTTTCTCTGTAGTTAAACTTTGTATAATAATATAGGAAGCGATAACATTTTTTTGTTCTTGTATTTTAATTTTAGATGTAGATGAATAGGTAGTAGGTCTAATACCAGTTTTCCATGTTTTAGTTTCTACTGTTCCATATACGCTAGTTTGTGTAAACATAGGATACATTATAAACAATAGGATAGTACTTAATAAAAATTTTTTCATTATTTCCTTTAAATAAAAAGTTGGATAGTACTAATACCTGTACTACCCTCTTTTTTACTGTACGAGTTTAAGCTAAACTTGCTACTCTTCGTGTTCTTTTTGGTGTTTCGACTATATCAGATTTTGGTGATTGCTGTAAATAGTTTCCTATATAGTAATCAAAAATATAATCTTTAAAATAACCCATTTTTTCAATATTAATAAATGTATCAACAAGTCTATTAAAATTTGAATTATCTACAATTTTTTTAGAAGATTTGTATTTCCAATTATCTGTGTCTTCAGTTAAAAGTGTTTTATTTATAGTAGATAATACTGTCCATGCATAAATATAAAAATCATATGTTTTTATATTCTCAATACTTTTGTAAAAGTCTGAGTCACTTTGTACAAGTTTTTCAAGAATTTTATAAGTTTTTTCTTCTGAAAGAAATGATAATTCTTTTTCTATGCTATCAACAGTCCAAAGTTCTGACGCTATGCATCTTTCAAGTGTTTGAATAGCTTGTCTAGCTGAACCCCAACTATTTTCTCCTATAAGGATTAAAGCTTTAGGATCAAAAGGTAATTTTTCATCAGGATCAATTTTGTCTAGTATGGTAAACAAACAATTTTCAATTTGTGTAGCTGTAAGTGACTTAAATGTAAAAAGTTGAGCACGTGATTGTACTGCTTTTTCTATCTTTGAATCCATTGTGCAGAGTATAAAAATTGTATCTTTTCGTTTTTTCTCGAATAAAACTAAACTAGACCCCTTAGACTTATTACTAAGCTCTTGGAATTCATCAATAATTATTACAGTTTTTCTTCCTCCATGCCAAGGGGATGTTGACGCATACTTTTCAAGATCTAATACATCATCTGGTTTCATTTCTGATGCATTAAAAAAATAGGTATCTTTACTCCATACCCCTTTTTTTATGCTTTTACATGATTCGCATTCTCCACAAGGTTCATAGTACCCATCTTTGTTTAAAACAGGATTCTCACAGTTTACAGTTGCGGCAATAATATATGCACATGTAGTTTTTCCAGAACCAGTATTTCCTTGAAACAACATTACATCAGGAAAAGTTCCGCCAATTGTTTTAGAATAATTTTTAAATGCTGTAAGATTTGCTTTCTGACCTTCAATTTCTGAAAATTTGAAAGGTCTATTTTCCTTTGCAATCATATAAGTGTTGTACCCCTAATTATTATTTTATTTTTGACTGAAGTTTTTTCAAGTAATCTTTGTTTCTTTTGTTACTGAGTTCATCCTTTTCTTTTCCTGAGATTTTATCAATAAGAATAGTTTTCAGCTCTTCATCTAAGAATACTTTTACATCTTCTTCTTCGATATAAACTTTACTAAAATCTTCTTTTTCTAACAATTCATTCCCAGTTTGTTCCTGAAGCTTTGTAACGTAGGTTATAAAATCATCAAGATAGAAATACATTCGTGCAAGATTCTCTTTAGATTTCTCTTTGTGATAAAAAAATCTATTCAAAAATCTGTTTAGTTCTCTTTTAATCGCAATATTCTCTTTTAGTTGTTCCATAAGTACCTCTTGTCTATTATAGTTTACTTTATAAAAAGTGTCAAGATAGACTATCAAGTTTAGCTATTACATCGTTTAAATCTGATTTAATGTCATCAACTTCAAAGCTTAATTCATCTTTGTCTAAACAATCAGGATCTTCTGAATCATCATAAACTAGATGTTGTATAATACAATTACTTCTGTGTGAAATTTTGCATTGTTCTTTTGCATAAGATCCACAAAAAGGACATACATAAAACCCAAATTCGTCTAATTTTCCGAAAGAATCTTTTAATGTGTCTAAGTCAGAATCTTCTAGTTTCATTTTATTTCCTCCAAGTTTACAAATTTTACAGGATAGTTTCCTTGTAGTGTTCCAGGAAGTGGAATCATGCCATTTTTATTTATGATAATCTCTACTTTATTCACTACGTCTGTACAAATTTTTTCATAGGTATAGAATAATTGAGTTAGACAGTCTACAATTTCTTGGGGATTAAATTTTATTTCTTTTGTATCAAACAGCATATGATATCCAGAATGTGTACTTATAACATAATAATTTTTTAAGTTGTGTGCGCACACAAAATGACTCCAGCCTTCACACGTATAAAACCAGGGCAAATAACTTTTAGGAACGTCTAAGTCAACATCTAGCCAGTTTTTTCTAGAACATGTATTTTGAAAAGATGTTTCAAACAGACCATGAATAGACTTTAATTTATTAAAATCTGGATTATTTCCTTTAATAAAAGAATGAAGAATATCGTTTGTGAAATCTAGTGTATCCTTTTTAAATTTTTCTAGAGAACTAATAACTGAACTAGGATTAATGTTAGCGTAGGTAACTAACGACTTTTGAGGAATTGGCTTATTATTTTTTGTGATGTAGCCTTCACTATTACATTCATATCTTTTTAATTTTGATAAGAGACTAGAAAAGTCATCACGTGCTAATATAGTACGCGCAAACATTTCTGACCTACCCAGACAAAATTCTTCTCGTTCCTCTTTTGTTAAGTATTTGTTTCTTGCCGCCATACAGAAAAACCAGCATTCTGTGTTATCAAATCTTGTCATAATATTATCATAAAAATACTTTATTTGTGATTCATCATGAATAATTTTATTTATCATATGTGATGTGTATAACCCTCCTTTTTAAAATTAAATTAATCTATTTATTCTTTCATAAGCCAAGATAGGGCTTCTTCCACTTTGTCAAAGCATTCTATATCTGTTATTATAGCTAAATTTGATTTTGAGTTTAGATCTATATCTTTTTTCCAGCTACTAAAAGTATCTAAAATATAAGAAAAATAGTCTTTTTTATTCATACTTATTTCATTTATTTTAAGTCTATGATCAAGCAAACAAATATTTTCTTTAAAATCTTTGCATAAAAGTCTTTTTCCATTTGTATTAATAATACCTACGTAGGCCGATTCATTAATAGTGTTCACATTATACAGATATGATGATAAAAAATCTATTGAAATTTGTTTCATACTATTTGTCCTGTACTAAAATATTCTTTTGTATATCCTAAATATAGCATTAAATGATTCTCTGGTGTTATAACAAACTTTCCATACTTTGGATGTATAATTATTACAGGGGTTTTTCTGTTCACATAATCTACCAATGAATAATCAAACTTTCCATGAAATTTTTTATTTGCGGCTTCTATAAACTTATTTTTTCTTTTTTCTTTAAGTTCATAAGGATCTTGAAAAGGAAGCATATAATTTAAACTTTTCTTAAACTTTTCATTGGTAGCTATTTTTGTAACATCTATAATATCTGATATCTCTGTATTATCTTTTATATTAAAAATATATTTTTTATCAAAAACGCTTAGTCTTTCTTTTATTTCGTCTACTTTTAATTTTCTTTTTTCTATTCCACACTTAGGGCATCCATAGCCTGCTAAATGACTTTGTGGAAATTGCTCAAATACTCCATGTATGGAACAAATAATTTTAATTTTAGTTAATGCATTTTTATAACTAGCTAGAGAGTAGTCATATGTTTCTCCATGAATTAACCTAGCTTTTTTAATAAAATCCTTAGTTGTTAATTTTCTTTTTTCTAGTCCACACTGGGGACATCCTTGTCCATTTAAATGATTTCCTGGCTGTTGCTCAAATACGCCATGCTCAGGACAAATAATTTTTATTTTAGTTCCTGTATTTTTATAATTTACTTGGGAATAGTTGTATTTATTTCCATGAACTAACTTAGCTTTTTTAATAAATTCTTCAGTTGTTAATCTTTTTCCCATCATATTATTTCCTTGATATGTTTTTTATTATTCTCCACAAGTGTTATCATTATCTATGCTATAATTGTCAAATAGCTCTTGATATGATAGAGTTATTTTTCCAAGTTCTATTTCGTATCCTTTATCAGATTTATTGATACCCGTAACCAGTCTTTCAACTTTGTTATTTTTTAATACTACTTTTTTGCCTACAATATCAGGAACATTTTCATTAGTCCAAGGTTTTTTATTTTCTGATAAATAAGATACGCGATAGAAAAAAGGAGCATACTGTGGAACTAAAAAATTATTTTCAGTTTTACTTGCTATTATAAACTTATTGGTATCACTATCTATATTTACAATTTTTCCATAATATAGCTTACTTTTTCTCTGTACAACGTTTATTAAAGAAGAAAGACTGTCTGCAAAAAAGCCATAATCTCCACGGGAAACTTTACCAGTTTTAAAATCTTCTACTATGAAAAAATTATCACTAATAAATTCATTATTTATGCTGTGTGTATAGTTATTGTCTGGTTCATCTATGTAAACATAGGTTGGACCTCCTTCCCATGAATGGTTATGAAATAGACTTGGAGTTAATACCACATAATGATCTGGTTTTTCTTCATATTCAACATAGGAGTATAAGCAAGTTTTGGTTCTATCGTTCAAATAGTGGGAACACCATCCATGCTTTCCTTTCATACTTTCATCCCATGCAGTCCAGACTTTTGATTCGTCAAATTTCATTTTAGTTTATCTCCTTAAACTAGTTTTGTTGATATTAATTAGTTTCTTTTTCTCATTTTTTTAAATTAATATTTTCTTTTGTTTTATTACAATTAATTTTATGTTGTTTAATTAATGTACATGAGTTTGAAATATTTTTGCATACTCAGAATAAAACTTTCCTATACTTATAAAGTATAATTTATAAGTTAAATAATGTCAAGATAAATTAGTCCCACCAACTATAAATATTTTCTTTTACATAGTCAAAAAACTTTTTTAAATATCTGTCAGAATCTTTTTCATAATTAGCTACAAAGTTTTCTGCAATATTTTTATAAAAGTCATAAACTTGTAACATTTTAGTATCATCAACTTCAATAGCTGTTTCATCCTTATTTACAGCATAGTAAACTGTTAGTAATCTACTTGTATTGCATAGTTCATTATAAGTACAATTACTACATTTATGACTGCAAGCTTTTCCTAGTAAAAAGTTGAATTGATCTTTTAAATAAAGTCCGTATTTAACATAAGCTCTTTTATTAATAAAGTCTATTCTTTTTTCAAGAAAATTATCATTTATTTTTCTTAAAAGAAATCTAGCATACCAGATAGAATGAACTACCTTCTTTTTTTCTAGTATAAAGTCATCTTCAAAAATACATTTTCCCATTAAAGTCAGTTTTTTATCTAATAGAGATAGAAGATACTCATAATCAAAATTTGCATCTTTTGTTAAAATATATTTTGCTAATTGTCTATTGTACTTTTTATATCTATTATTCATTAATATTTATCCTTCTTGCGAGATGCTGACTTTAGTAGCTTAATACGAATTTATATACTTTGTCTAAATTAGTTTTGTACAAGTTTTTTGATACAGCTCTTTGTGTTAATTTTCCAACTCTTCTATAGATAAAGAAGACGCTTTTTCTATAAGTTTGTCTACTTTGTTTTTCCAAACATTCTTCATTAAAAGATCCTGCGCTCTATCTGATGCTTTTGCACAAAAATCTATTTTCTTAATATAGAATTCTTTATTTGTTATTATGCCCTCCTCCAAAATTAAATTTTTAATGAATGATTTTTAATTACAAATCTTCATCCAAATAATAGCCACGAAGAAGAGTTCCTTTTTCTATAGCTTCTTTTATTGCTGTAGAGGATGCTCCAAAAAAGTTTTTAGCGGCTAGTTCATCATTAAAATGAACTATTTCCAAGTTTTTTCCTGCTTTAGGCACTGCAATAATTTTCATATTATTTTTCCTTAATAAATTATACTTGTCAATACTGTATTTTAGCTTTCTTTGTAGCAAAGATTTAGAAATAAAGGCTTGGCTTTTTCTTTAATTTCCTTCATTACTATTTCGTCTGCAAATTCATGTGTAAAAATTGGTCTATTTAAAAGTTTTTCAGCTAGTTCTTGCATATCTGAAAAAGGACCACACAGAATACCCGTGTACAGTCCTATAATTGCAGATTATTCTTTAGTTAATCTTTTCATATTATTTCTCCTTTATTATATTTAAAAGTCTTTCTCTTTC
>Ga0307424_1001808_pt1 | contig 10941 bp, 11 predicted proteins | sample SalMarWE160320MG_FD_202157 | JGI IMG/M metagenome (GOLD analysis project Ga0307424, IMG submission 202157) | Salt marsh sediment microbial communities from the Plum Island Ecosystem LTER, Massachusetts, United States - WE1603-20 | ecosystem: Environmental > Aquatic > Marine > Intertidal zone >...
TCATGGCATGATGACTCAAAATGCTAAAATGAAGGATGTTCCCATAGCTGGCGTGGCAGTGATTGTGACCGGATTAAGGATTTTGTTAGGCGGTGTAATTGTTTTGCTAGGGTATAAAACAAAGATTGGAGCTATTCTTTTAGTACTTCTTCCTATTCCTGCAGCATTAATATTGCACAATTCCTGAGCAATATCTGATCCTCAAATGGCGGGAATAGAACAGGCCATGTGACTATTAAACATTAGAGGCAGGTTTATTAGGTATAAAAATTTAAAGAGAAAGTGATGAAACAAAATACGAAAATTTTACTATATTTAATTGTTTTAGCGGTATTAGACATGATTATTCCAATTCCTTTTACTGCTCTGATATTAATTTATGTTCTCCTGGAAAAACCGGCCTGGTTCGAAAAATTAGTGGCTGATATTTATAGGTAAGGAATTAATTATGAAAAGATTTATCTTAATTGTTTCCCTCGCCGTGTTAAGTGCCTGCATAAAGAATCCCGCTACATTTGAGAATTTGAAATATGCCGGGAGTGATGGTCCGCCCTTAAGCGACTCAACCAGACAGTTATACTACGATGACGCCGCTTTTCTCGCCTTTGGACAGCTCATTCAGGATCCGGACAGACGCTATGATCAGGTTTATCTCGATGAACAGACGCTGCTTTCCTATTATCAGGACCTGCTCAACATTTATGATAAAAGCGATGCGATAAGTACTACTTTCTTCGAGCATATCCCTGGGATCCACACTTATGCGGCCCGCACGCTTTATTATCTGCTTGTTTCCGTCGATGAAGGAAAAGAGTGGCTGGCGTCCTGGTTGAATAAAAACAGAATAACCGGAATTGCCGGCATCGACTCGGTTATGGAAAACTATGATCTGGAGGTCGTTTTCAATCCCGAAGTACTCGGCGGTCACATGTTTATATTAAGGTCAAAAGTACCTGTCAATTATTTCGCCCTGATAGACAAATTGGAAAAAAGCGGAGAATTTAGATACGTCGAACCGGATGGGATCATCGGTGCAAACAGCAATATCTCGTTACGCATTGAACATAGCCAGAGGATTTACCGCTATTGGCTTGGCTGGGGGGACTGCCCGTCCGGCTGTATCAACGGTCATCAGTGGGAAATCAAGGTTTCCGGTCAGGAAATCACCCTCTGGAAAGAATCCGGGGATCCCTTGCCCTGATCCGTCATCATTGTTTATTTCACCTGACGTCGCGGTCAGGATTCTATGAGCAGATCGGAGGTGATCGGCATTCCATTTGTTTAAGTAAATCCGGTCCGCTTTTATAAACATTCAGGCAGAATAACATGAGACAGGAGATAAAAAAAATAAAACTAACGGCACAACTTCTGCCAAACGTATTTCTGATACCGCAAAGCCCGGTACCGGTCTTGGCAGACTTCTATGCAAAAATGGAAAACGGCCATTATAATTCCAAAGGCATGAAAAAACTTGGACAGCGTTTCGCAGAGGTATTCCTTAACCGGTTAATAATGCTAAATGACACCACTGAATCCATGAATTAAAGGAATTTTCCACGAATTTTCACGAATTCAGACGAATTTCACGAATTATTATTAATTCTAAATTCATCATTATTCATTCTTAATTATAATTAAAAAAATTGTATACTGATAGAAATCGCTGTGTTCCCTGAAGGCGAACCATAACAATGCCTGGGGCAGCGGCCTGGGATGATGATAAAATAACAAGACGTATTTCCTGAGGGGCAATTGAATATACAATAATCAAAATCCAATTATCAAATAAATGTAATACCGCGACGAGGTTTCATGATTTTAAAAACCCGCACCCACCAAAATTCGTAAATACCGTCAGGGATTAATTGATTTTAGCCTGCCATCACCTCCATGAAGCGACAACCAAATAGGGATTGAATATTAAAAAACACATCCCCCGAAAAACCGCAAACCAATGAAAGGATAGGAGTGTGACAAAATGAAGGGACACGATTTATCGCGTTCATGCAAAATATGAGACATCACCCGATCACCAAAAAACCAAGCCTGTCTAAGGGTGGCATGTTTGTAGAAAAACATGATTTCCAAAAAAACTGAAGCCCCAGCGGGGTGACATATATTCTTTTTAACAATGTGGTTTGCTGCCTGGCCTGATGCAGATCCTTAATTAACGCCTGACTATAGATTAAAAGATTGCACTCAATCTGCGGTTAAACCTATTTTCGTATTTCTCCTGCTCGTTACAATTCTTCCTTCATCATGAAATAAATTGATGTTATAATCTGTTGTAAAAAACATTTATTAATAGAGTTGAATGTGAAATAGTAGACATTTTATTTGAAAAGAAAGAAATCTGAAAAAATGATTTACAAATTATTATGCACGTTCTAAAGAGAAGAGAATAATTACAGTGTGCGACTTTCGTTTTCCATCCCGACTTCAGGTAAATTTAACGTTTTCCCATAACCACACCTAATTGAGTTGATGATATGATTTCTAAGCTATATATACCATCTTTTCCACTAAATCAATTTATCGAGAGTTTTTTTTATTATACCGGATTTAATCCTGAACACGAAGTAGACCGGTTTTTACCGGACGGCAATGTGCAGCTTATTTTCGACCTGACAGATTACCCGAAGTACATCTATGATAATCAAAGTTTAAAAGAAATTCAGTCCTGTAAAAATGTGTGGTTCTCAGGATTCCGAACCGAACCGATCACCATACCATCCGGCAAAGACAGTGAGATGCTGATTGTGCAATTCCACAAAGGGAAGGCTCTGCCTTTCTTAAGTGAACCATTGCATGCTATTACCAACTACGTAATCGATGCCGAGCTTGTTTTAAAAAATAATATTCTCGATTTGCGGGACCGGTTAAAAGATATCAAATCAATTAAGGAAAAATTTATTCATCTTGAAAACAACCTCTTATTTCATTACCGAAACACTTTGCAGGAAAATCCGTTCGTTGATTTTGTCATATCCAATATTTCCTCTTCCCCGAATCTGACCAGTTTAAAATACATTTCATCCAAAACCGGGTATTCACACAAACATGTCATTAAAATGTTCAAAGACCATGTCGGAGTAACGCCAAAAGACTTTTTAAAAATAGAACGCTTCCAGAGGGTAATACAGGAACTTGAGACAAAGGGACAAATTAACTGGACTTCACTGGCGATCGACTGCGGATATTATGACCAGTCGCATTTTATCGCTGATTTTAAAAATTTTTCCGGATTCACACCTGTGCAGTACATGGAAAACCGGGGTGACTACCTGAATTACATCCCCATTTTGGATAAAAGGTAAAATTTTTCCTATCGCAAAAAATCATGTTTATTTATCTTGTCAAAGACCAATTAGAGGAGGACAAATTATCATGATCATTAATCACCTGGCAGTAATCGCAGCAGCCATTTCAGATTTCATTGTTGGCGCCCTGTGGTTTTCCCCACTTCTTTTCTATAAGGCATGGTTGAAAGAAAACAGCCTGACAGAGGAAATACTCAAAAAAGGTAATCCGGCTGTCACTTATAGTCTCACTTTTATTCTGGCCCTGATCATTTCTTACAATCTTGCTTTTTTCCTGGGTGAACCCGGCACAACAACAGTGTGGGGATTAACGGCGGGATTTCTCGCCGGTGTCTGGGCTGCAGCAGGTTTTTCCATTATCGCCCTCTTTGAGAAAAAGTCATTGAAGTATATTTTAATTGATTGCGGGTATCTCTTAGTGGCTTTTGCCCTGAAGGGATTGATACTTGGGGCCTGGAGGTAAGATATGGCAAAAACTTCGCAGGAAATAGAAAAAGAGTTTATCGACGAATTAAAGCTGACAACCGGAAAAGATCTTCAACAATGGCTTGACATGATTAAAAAGTCAGGGATTAAAAAGCGCAATGCTATCATTCACTGGCTGAAAACGACGCATGCTTTCGGCCATATGCACGCTTCTCTCTTGATGGGCATTTATACCAATAATGGTAAACCGGTGTACGGCAGTGAAAATGAATTACTGGATAATCAAATCGAGAAATACGAGGATATACGTCCTCTTTTCGAACGCCTGCGAAAGGCTATCTCAGAGTGGGACAGCACGTCAGAATTTGTAGTAAAGAAAACCTACGTATCGGTTACAAAAAAACGTGAATTTGCCGCGATCAATATTAAAAAGGGTGAATTGCGGGTAGGATTGGATCTGGGAGATATGCCTTTCGATACCAGGGTGCAAAAGGCCAAACTGACCGGGCCGATGCCAAGAATTTCACACATGGTCGTGGTCCAATCGGAAGATGATATAAATAAGGATCTGTTTAAATTGCTGGAAAAATCAAATCAAAGGGTAAATCAATAATACGGATGTTGAGAAAATTGAAAAAAATATTAATACCGTTGAGAATTATCAGGCAGTCAATACTTCTGATATTCAATAAGGGAAGCACGCTACGTTGAAACCATTTATTTGATCAACGCAGACGGGAGTGGTCGAAAACGGCTCACGTATTCCCCGGCAGCAGACACAACAGCGCCGTGGTTTGCCTACAAAGACGAGACCCAATTTCTCCTTGACTTAAAGAACTGGCAATTTAAACAAATGAAAATCATGACAGATACGTCTTACCTAAGTCTGTTGATACAAGGCGTTGGGCCAAGCGTGATTAAGGTAAACGAACCACATGGTTTAAATATAATTTAAAATAGATGGTAATTTTATGAATCCGATGGAAATAAGAGAAGTAGCAATAGCATTTCAGAAAAGCAGAATATTATTAACCGCCTATGAAGTGGATATTTTCACTTTTATAGGTGAAAAAAGCTATGATTCTGGAACGATATCAAGCGCATTAAACTTGAATAAAGATGCGACCGAAAGATTATTAAATGCTTTGGTTGCTTTAAAACTAATGGAAAAGAAAAGTGAAAATTACAGCAATTCCAAAGACAGTTTAATGTACCTTTCGAAAAACAGCCCGGCTTATCTGGGCGGATTGATGCATTCAAACCATTTGTGGAATACCTGGAGCCACCTGACTAATGTAGTGAAAACCGGAATCGCTGCCCAACAGGTGGAAATAAATGAAAGAGGTGAAGAATGGTTGGAGGCATTTATTAATGCAATGCACGACAGGGGTAAAAAACAAGCGCCAGCTCAAATTTCAAAAATTGATCTGCATAATGTAGAATCAGTCTTGGATGTTGGAGGAGGCTCAGGGTGTTTCTGTATAGAATTCATAAATAGAAAACCTGGTTTGAAAACCGCCATTTTTGATTTGCCCAATGTAATTCCTATTTCAAAGAAAATTATTGAAAATGAAGGTTTTTCCGGCAGGATTGATCATTATATCGGAGACTACACGTCTGATGAACTTCCTGAGGGTTTCGATCTGGTTTTCCTTTCAGCCATCATTCACAGCAATTCACCTGAAACGAATCAGGAGTTAGTGAAAAAGTGCTACAATTCATTAAATAACAACGGGAAAATAGTGATTCAGGATTGGATAATGAATGATGCGAAAACAGAACCTGTGCAGGGTGCAATCTTTTCTATCAATATGTTAGTGGGGGTGGAAGGAGGAGATTGTTATTCTGAAAATGAAGTAAGTACCTGGATGAGAAATGCAGGTTTTGCAGATATTTCAAAAGTTGTGTTAGAAGCAGGTATTGGACAAATGACGGGGATAAAGAAAGAGATTGATTAAGAAGTCCATGATCGTTTAATTATAATTGGTGGGCAAATTTGAAATAACATTCTTTTTTTCACATTTTGGATGATTCCTGTTAACACCAGAAGAAATATAAAGTAAGGACTTCCATATTAGAATGAAATTGTATGTGTCAAGGATGAGTAAAATAATCATTGTTGTATTTTTAATACTGATAATCTCATGCTCAACAATTGATTATATGAGTTATGGTGGTCATCATTTAAGAACAAGTTGGTCAAAAAATGAGATAAGCCTGCTTACATACAACATTAAAGCAATTAATGATAAAAAAGAAGGTCAAATTGATTCTTTAATGAGCTACATTAATTCAGAGAAATTTGATTTTGTATTGTTTCAAGAATTGTTTGATGAAAGCACACGCGATGAAATTATTGAAAAATCTGATACCTCGTTTTATTCTACAATAATATCAAGGGTCGACTATAATTCTTTTCCTGAATTTATATTTCAAGATGCCGGATTATACATGATGGCCAGCTATCCAAGAATTGATTTGTCAGAAATAGAATTTGGCGATGATGTGAAAAACTCAAACGGTATTGTTCACATGATTCTGGACAAAGAGATGTCCAAGACAAATGATTTTTTAGCAAACAAATCCGTTATGGGCTCACTTTTTGCCATCAATGATACAACCAGGATGTGTTTGTTTAATACACATGTTCAGGCTATTGGAACAAGAGAACATAAACAATTCCAGATGAAACAAATTTATTCGTTTATTAATACGATTGTATCTAAAGTAGTAAAATCCCGCTTTGTAAACTCATCCAAAAATCTAATTGTAATATTAGCAGGTGATTTTAACAGCAATGCATACAGCCCGGAATCTTATCGTGCTATGCAAAATATACTGGGTAATCCCCGTGACTTGCATATGGATTTTAACGGTGATAAACAGGAGTATACCTGGAGATTTAGATCAACCAACGGCCCAAGACGATTCGATTATATTCTTGCTTATGATAGTTTAAGAACGGATACTTTTAGAAGTGTTACTGCAACATACATAAATACTAAAGATGTTAAAGATGCTCAGAATTATAGTATTTCAGATCACAAAGCATTAAAAGCAAATATAAGATTAAATAGATTATTAGAATAACCTACGACCTTACGATGCATATGGCCTAAACACAGTACAAAATAAAGCAGGATATGACCTTTACTCATATAATAGGATTTGGAACGAACAATTCTGAGAAGGATAGAAACATATCGGCAGCCAGAGAATGTTCAGGGAGCAATTGGCTCTTCGGACTATGGATTTACGGCCGACTGCATATTGGATATGCTTGGTCACTCAATGGAATAAATTGGGAGAGAAACCCAGACGGACCCGTTCTATTTGCACGAAATGAAGATAAACATCTTGTTCTATCAAAGGTGATAGTTGACGACCATAATCGCTGGATCCCGACTGTTCGAAACTGCTATGTGTACAATCAGATCTAAGTATTACAAATGCATTTTCACACATGGTGGCCTGTCAAGTCGCATAAAAAAATTAATGGACCAGCGATTTGCGGTTTCCTTTTCTGATTGGGTTGTGTTTCAAAAACGGACGTCTGTCTGCCGGGTGTACTGCATTTTAAAAAAAAGGATAGAACATGCGGCATAATTCTGTATATTGTCATATCGAAAGATAGATTGAAATATTATCATTTACTCGAGACCTATCTTCTAACTATATATTGAAGATTGCCATCAAACTGAGGTTCGGCAGCAGCAGGAAGAGTCATCAAGCACCAGCAGGAAGGCTTCGCCGTTCTTCGGTGAAACGTCGCCAAAATCTGGTCGATTGCCTCCCTGGCGTAAAGGAGAGAGGATTCGTTTGTGGCTAAACAAGCAGCAGAACTCAGGTACGCTGTCCGATTTCGTGTGGTCTTCAAGTATTTCGGCCAACTGTGCCTCTTGCTCGCCGCGCTGACGCTGGTACCGTTGGTGGTGTCGTTGATCTTTGGCGACACACCCATCAGCCTGCGGTACGGCATTGTGATCTGTGGGCTCGCGGCCTTAGGGGCCGGCTTGGCCCGGCTGAGGGCTCCTTCCAGTGTACAGGCCAATGAAGGCATGGTGTTGATCGCGCTGATGTTTCTGTTTACTCCGCTCGTAATGTCGTACCCGATGATGGGCTCGGGTTTAGGGTTTCTGGACGCCCTCTTCGAAGCCATCTCCGGCGTGACGACCACGGGGCTAAGCACGAAGACGACGCTCGTTGGCTCAACGCAGACGTTTCTTTTTGCCCGCGCCTGGATGCAATGGTACGGTGGGCTGGGCGTTGTCGTACTCTCGCTGGCGCTCATTATGCAACCCGGCCTGGTGGCGAAGGGCCTGGCTGTCACAGAGGCCGAAACCGACGATTTGGTCGGTGGCACGCGGGCAAACGCGCGGCGGGCCCTGATCGTCTATGGCATTTTGACTGTCCTTGGTATCATCGGTGCCTTGTCGCTGGGAATCGGGTTTTTCGACGCGGTGCTGTTTACATTTGCGGCGGTCTCGACCGGGGGCTTTGCCCCGTATGACGGCAGCCTCGCGACGTTTGGTTGGGCCCCACAGGTGTGGATTACCTTACTCTGCCTAGCCGGTGCGATCCCGCTGGCGTTCTATTACCGAATATTGAAGGAGAAGCGGCGGGTTGCCCTGGACTTTCTGCAAATCCGGACCCTCGTCATCGCCTCCCTGGTCGTTTCGCTGGCGGTGGGCGTTGTGATGCGGCTGAGCACCGGCATGGCCTGGCCGCAATTACTCCGCCACGCGCCCTTGCTCGCTTTTTCCGCTCAGACCACTGCAGGTTTTTCCTCGATGCCATGTGGGCAACTCGATGCGGGCTCGAAGCTGGTCCTGATCTTCTCGATGCTTGTGGGCGGTGGCGTAGGATCGACCGCGGGCGGATTCAAGCTATTGCGGTTGTTGATCGCGGCGAGCGTGTTTCGGTTGATCCTCCTGCGGATCTGCCTGCCGAAACATGCAGTCATCGAACCCCGGCTGGCAAGCAGTCGGCTGCAGGACGAAGAAATTCAGGATGCCCTAATGCTCATCGTACTGTTCGTCACCGTCGTCGTGCTGTCCTGGTTGCCCTTTGTGGCAATGGGCTACAGCCCGATCGACGCCTTGTTTGAAGTGGTTTCGGCGACGGGAACGGTGGGGCTTTCCGTGGGAATAACGAGTACCACACTACCCCCACTACACAAAGGAATTTTGTGTGTTGATATGCTGATGGGAAGACTTGAAATCATCGCGTGGCTTGTGCTGCTGTACCCTGGGACCTGGTTTGGCAGGAGAATGGAGGGAATATGAGAACTGTTTTTATTGGAGCTGGCGAAGTCAGCATTAAAACCGCGAAGGCACTTGTCAAGAAGGGCCACGAAGTCGTCATTATCGAGACCGACAAGACCAAGATTGACGAATTGTCTGAAGAGATGGACTGTAGCTTTTTGCAGGGCGATGGCAGCCGGCCCGACATCCTGCGTGAGGTGAATCCAGAACAGACCGACTTCCTGTTCTGCTTGACCGATAGCGATCAAGCCAACCTCATTGCCAGCCTCGTCGGCCGTTCCCTCGGATTTGAACGAGTCGTGACGAGCATTCGCGATGGGCAATTTGAAGTAATCTGCCAAGAGCTAGGGTTGAAGGACACGATCATCCCGTCCCGCACGATCAGCCGTTACCTGGAGGACATGGTCGGCGGCAGCAAGAACGTCCAGTTGTCCAAGGTTCTCAAGGACGAGGCCCGGTTTTTCACGTTCACCGCCAAGGAAGATGACGCTGTCGTAGTTAAAGAGCTGAAGCTGCCTGCCGCTGCCAAGGTCATTTGCTATTACCGTGACGGCAAGTTTTCACATGCCGATGAAGATACAACATTCAAAATAGGCGACGAGGTTGTGATTCTCACGCATAGCAAGAATATACCTGCCCTGCAGGAGCGTTGGCAGCCGAAGCAGGCGCAGGAGGAACCGGCGGATCTATGATTTATGATATATTTTCCAAATTAACCAGTTCAAGAAACATAAAAATTATCATCAAGTTTTGGCCAAGTTAATTGTATAAGGTATTCAGTAGGAAACAGGAATCCAACCGATATTGCTTTTAGTGAGCAAGGTGTCGCAATGTTATCCTCAGTTTTAAACTGTGAACGGGCAATAAATGTGAATATTGCGATAATTATATTATTGCTTCCACTTATAACAATGATAAATACGGATAAGGTGTATGCTCAGCAAAAGAGCGTCAGAATTGCATTAGCACAAATATTTTGTCTGGATGGAGACCGCTCCGGAAATTTTGTGCGAATTGAAAATGCAATAATTGAAGCAAAAGGAAAAGGCGCTGAACTCGTCTGCTTTCCTGAAACATCTGTTTTAGGCTGGGTAAATCCGGATGCGCATCAGAGGGCCTATCCAATACCCGGAGATGATTCTAAAAGATTATGCGAATTAGCAAAGAGGCACAATATTTCTTTATGCATAGGGCTTGCTGAAAAAGAAAATGGAAAATTATTTGATAGCGCGATACTGATTGATAATGACGGAAATGTTCTACTCAAACATAGAAAGATGAATATTCTTTCAAAATTAATGACGCCACCCTACACGCCGGGAACAGATGTAAAAGTTGCTAATACAAAATTTGGAAAAATAGGGATTTTAATTTGTGCAGACTCTTTCAAATCTGAGATATTAAATCAATTGAGGGAATTAAAACCGGATCTTGTACTTATACCGTATGGTTGGGCTTATGAGGAAGAAGGATGGCCTGCGCATGCAAAAAAATTAAGTGAAACCATACAAAATGCGGCCAAAAAAATAGGGGCCCCTGTAATCGGAACGGATCTGGTCGGAGAAATCAGTCATGGCCCCTGGACGGATCAGGTCTACGGGGGATCGAGTATTGCTTCTGATAAAAATGGTAATATCATTGCAATAGGTAAAGACAGGGATCGGGATATAGTGGTCACCACCATAACTTTCTAACGAATATATTGAAAATTAAAAAAATATTAGTGAGAAAAATCAAGGATGCTGCCTGAGCAGCAGGCGATAAGAAAGGTGCTCAAACAGCAATTCGACATGATTCATTTTGGACTCGAACGTAAGGCTTGAAAGGAAAAAAATGAAGCCATTGCTTGGATTGGCCGTATCCCTTATGCTGGCCACAGTGGTAAGCTGTTCATCTCCTTCGGGGCAAAATCACCTGACGCTTGCCGGAAT
>Ga0307424_1001810_pt1 | contig 10933 bp, 4 predicted proteins | sample SalMarWE160320MG_FD_202157 | JGI IMG/M metagenome (GOLD analysis project Ga0307424, IMG submission 202157) | Salt marsh sediment microbial communities from the Plum Island Ecosystem LTER, Massachusetts, United States - WE1603-20 | ecosystem: Environmental > Aquatic > Marine > Intertidal zone >...
CTGCGGATTTACGCCGATATTTTTTGAATCGGCGGGTAACAACGATGGCTTTGATGATATTATCGTTCTGGCCACCGATCGTTTCTTCAAGTTTCCGGCGGTTGACTCCTTTGACTGGACGGAATACTATCTGGATATCGAGGTACCGGAAGGCGCCGGTGCCATGTCGGTACGCTTGCATCCTTATTCAAAGATGACCGGTACGGTTTATTTTGATGATCTGACAATCAAAGTGATTGGCACGGCCACCGGACTGAACGCGCTTACTGGTAATCAGCCGTTTAGATTTGATCTGGCAGATAATTATCCCAATCCTTTCAATCCGACAACCACAATTGCCTACACGATACCAAACAATGGGCAGGTTTCGCTGGAAATTTTTAATCTTCTGGGTCAGCATGTGCGTACGTTGGTTGATAATGAACAAAGTGCCGGACACCACCAGATTACTTGGGATGGAAAAGATGAATTCGGTAAATCCATCGGCAGCGGCATTTATTTTTATCAATTAAGAACGAAAAATGCCGTCACTGTAAAGCGCATGGTTCTGCTGAAATAGTTTCAGACAGGGATACAGATTGAACATGTATCCCTGTTCTTCTTATAGTAAATGAATTCTGAACCTTTTGGTTTGAATTGTACAACACAGATATCCTGGTACTCTGTAATTTTTGACATATCGGGATATTTTTAACCTGCATAATTCATCTCTCGCAGAGACGCAGAGACCTGCCCCCGCCTGAGGCGGGCGGCGCAAGAGTTTATTTTTAAAGGATTTGACAAAAGTCAGGAGACATTATCTATTTTTGAATATTATTTATTTAATAATAAGAAAATGTCTTCACTCTGCGACTTTGCGACTCTGCGTGAGAAATTTATTAATAGACCAGGTTAAATAATATCCGCACGCCGGGTAGTGATTTATTAGGTCTGGTTTGTAATTAGCCTGTTACACATTATTTAATCATCATTTTCACACTTTTTAAATTTATAGTATTTCGCCGGGATTACGTTCAAATATTTCAAGTTCTCAGTAATGTAAGGATCCGTAAACGATCCGGAAATCTAATTGTTAAAAAAGGTGATCAAATGTTAGCAAATTCCATTGCTAGAAACCGCTTGATAATACACTTTGCCCTGATCTGTTTAATGGTACATTTAGTCAATGCTGGAACAAAAGGAAAAATTGCCGGACATGTGATTGATGCCAGTACAAACGAACCTCTGGTTGGTGCCAATGTACTTGTTGAGGGTACGCCAATGGGGGCAACCACAGATCTGGAAGGGAACTATTTTGTTCTCAATATTCCGCCGGGTCGGTACCAGTTGCAATCGGAATACATCGGCTATTCGACAGTGGTTGTAAAAGATGTAAAGGTCTCTGTCGATCAGACAACCCATGTGAACTTTGAAATGAAGACGGAGATGCTTGAATCCGAGTCAATTGAGGTTGTCGCTGAACGCCCGCTGGTTCAGATGGATCTGACTTCCACTGTCGCAAAGGTCAGCGGCGATCAGATAGCGGCGCTGCCCATTGAAGACCTGGCCGGGATCGTCAACCTGCAAGCCGGTGTTGTTAACGGCCATTTCCGGGGAGGACGTACCTCCGAAGTCAAGTATCTGATAGACGGCGTTTCTGTGACAGATGCCTTTACAGGTGAATACACCATGGAAGCCGACGTTAATAGTATCGAGGAGGTGCAGGTTTTAAGCGGAACATTTAACGCCGAGTATGGCGAGGCCTTATCGGGAATTGTCAATCAGGTTACTAAAGTACCGGGTACAGATTTTGAGGGCGCTTTTTCTGCTTACAGCGGTGATTATTTCACTGGCCGCACTAATCTCTATAAAAATAGTGATCATATATCACCTGCTGATCTGTATAACTTTCAGGGAAGTCTCAGCGGTGCGGTTCCCTGGACGAATGAAAATCTTAAGTTCTTCTTGTCCGGCCGTTATGATGACGATGAGGGCTACCTCTACGGACAGAGAATTTTTAATCCTTGGGATTATTCAGATTTTTCCGCAAATGATCCGGCTGATTGGTATGTCGGTGCCACCGGGGATGGCGCCTATGTGCCCATGAATTATTCCCGGCGCGGAAGTGCCCAGGGTAAATTGTACGTCAATGTCGGAGAGAATAAATGGATCGTTCTGCAGGGGATGTATCAAAAAAGGGAATACAGTGATTATGATCATAATTATCAGATAAATCCTAATGGAAATTACCAACGGTTTCAGAATGGTTTGATGGGTAGTCTTACCTATACACATGTGTTCTCACCGTCCACATTCATGGATTTTAAACTCTCAACTTTTCAGACCGAGAACAAGCGGTATGTGTTTAAAAATCCGCTCGATCCCCGTTATCAGCCGATTGAGGCGAAAAGCATAACCAGTGGTAATGCCTTCTATGTCGCTGGTACGGAAAACTGGCACTTCACCCATAAGATAATTACGAATTCAGCCAGAGTGGATTTAACCTCACAGTTAAATACACTACACCTGATAAAAGGAGGAATAGAGGCAAACCGCTTTGAACTTAACTATGAGGATTTTCAGGTACATGTGGATCCCGTCTATGATAATCAGGGAAATTTTGTTGGTTTTGAACGTTCATTGCCTGCGGCGGGCAGTTTTGATTCAAATATTTATAGCGCCCATCCCTATCAGGTGTCGGCATATGTTCAGGATAAAATCGAGCTGGATTATCTGATCGTCAATTTTGGTGTTCGCTTCGATTATTTTGAACCGGACGCCAGTTACCTCAACGACCCGAATAATATTTCAGCCCTGGATGAACGGACCCCGCCTTTTCCGGATTCACTTTTTAATAAATCTGAACCCAAATATCAATTTAGCCCGAGAATTGGCATTTCTTATCCAATTTCTTCTAAAGGAGCGGTTCATATCAGTTACGGACATTTTTTCCAGGTCCCGCCCTTTGAATATCTATATCGTAATCCGAATTACCGGATTGCGCTGGTCGGTGATTTCCCTGATTTTATCGGAAACATTATAGGCAATCCTGACCTACAACCACAAAGAACAACGATGTATGAGGCAGGTCTGCAGCAGGAATTATTCACCAATTTTGGACTCACCGTAACCGCCTATTACAAAGATATACGGAATCTTCTGGGACAGGCCATACATATCAAAAATAATTTTAAAAAATTTGCTGAATTCATTAATCGAGATTATGGTTCAGTTAAGGGATTTATTATCGCTCTTGAAAAAAGGATGAGTGATCATTATGCCGTAAATCTTGATTATACCTTTCAGGTTGCCAAAGGCAACGCATCCGATCCTAATGCAGCCTTTGAGAATGCGCAGGCAAATCCGCCGATCGAAACCAATAAGCAACTGGTACCACTTGACTGGGACAGGATGCATTCATTGAATTTTACGCTGACTGTCGGAACGGCGGGAAATTTCATTGCCAGTGCCATTGGTAGATTAGGTTCAGGACTTCCCTACACGCCCTCTCTGCAGGATCAGCGTACCGGGTTTGAAAACAGTGATAACCGTCCGGCGTACTTTAATTTGGATTTATATTTTACTAAGTATTTTCAATTATTAGACAACAATTTTTATATTTTTCTTAAAATGTATAATGCTTTCGATACAGCGAATGAAATTGAGGTCTTTACAGATACGGGGCGGGCCGGATACACCTTAGCGCTTACGCAGGAGCAATCACAGCCCCGCGGGGTAAATACACTGGAAGAATATTTTACCCGGCCTGATTACTATTCTGCCCCCCGGCAAGTAATTTTGGGTCTGGGATTTCAGTTCTAATTACAGGTATGTCAAAAAATAACGGAGAACAAAAAGGTGTTCCCAACTAAAAATAAAAAAGAAATTTACATTAGTCTGATGACCGGTATTCTTGCCATAATGATCAATACTGCCGGTGCCCAGAGACTGCCGGACTGGAACAAAGGCGACTACAATTATACACTCAAAGGTTTCATGAATGGCAACCTTGTAGAAACGGTATATTATAACTTTGGTGAGGTGGCTGACTGGCAAAATGAACCGAGCAGAAGCGGCGTATGGCCCAAGGGTACGAATCCAGCCCAGACATATTTGGACGGCGTTGCGATAATTGTCCAGGCAGAGGCAGAGGATCCGTTCGGCCATCTGATCCATCCGCTGGAGTCGAATTATTATGAATTTACGCGCACCGATCCGGCCACTAAGGTTACTTATGGCTGGTGGCCGCTGCCCGGCTATGCCAGTCCGCTACAAACCAGCCCGGCCCGCAGTGACGATCCGTCCACCTGGCCGGACCACTGGCCCGATCGTCTGAGCGACTACGATGGGAAATGGAATGGTCTGATAAATCCGGCTAAACAGAATGCCGATGTGGAAACGTATTTTATCTTCGATGACAATGAAGACAGGGAATATATTAAAAAATACCAATTTTATCCGGATGCCGGGGATACGACAAGGGGCGGTCTGGGCATGCAGGTGCGTGCACGTGGTTTTCAATGGTCGCAGGTACTGGCTGAGGACGTGATCTTCTGGTTTTATGAAATCACCAACATGGGTACCACCGATTATAAGAAGGTCCTGTTTGCCCAGTATGTGGACTGGGGCGTAGGTGGTCACGATAATTCTTCCAACAATGCCGGCGACTATGATGAGATCCTTGATATTTCCTATTCATGGTCAACCGTACCCTATGGCAGTCCCGGCCACTGGAGTCCGGTTGGTCTCTCTGCCTATGCTTTTCTGGAAAGTCCGGGTAAATCCGATGACAACAGGGATAATGATACGGACGGCCTGACCGACGAACAGCGGGATAACGATGCGGCGGTATTTATTGAACGGCCGGAAGATGACCCGTTCATTGTCAATACAACGGTAGATACGACTAATTTCCGTATCTTTTATGGTTACAGCTGGCGGCCGCACTGGGATGCAGACGAGAATGCCGACTGGCGCACCTTTACTGATCTTAATGAGAACGGCCAGTGGGATGAGGGTGAACCGTTAAATGACGATGTAGGTACGGACGGTTTGAGCAATTTTGATGAAGGTTATTCTGGCCCCGACGCGGACGGCAGCGAAGGCAACGGGCGGCCGGATCAGGGTGAACCTGATTTCGGTATCCTGGACAAAGATGAATCGGATCAGCTCGGTCTGACCGGGTTTCTGATTTTTCCGGTGCACCGCTATGAATTGCGAAATGATGAAGAAAACTGGCAGGTACTTTCTTCCCTGCCTTCCCCCCATGGCAGTGTATTGGAAAACGTCAATCTGGCCAATTTCTTTTCCAGCTATCTGTTTCATTTGAACGGGCGCAACACCTATGGTCAGGAGACGGGCGAGACAGAGCGTTTTTCGATGGCGCTTATATTCGGTATCGACACCGGTGATCTCTTCCGGCGCAAACGCACGGTGCAGCAGATCTACAATGCCAATTACAATTTTGCCAAGCCGCCGGAGAAACCGCTGATCAGAGCGATCGCCGGGGACGGGCGGGTAACGCTGTACTGGGATGACCGTTCGGAGAAGACCTTTGATGCCTTTTACCAGAAGTACAATTTTGAGGGTTATCGCATCTACCGCAGTACCGAGCCGAATTTTCTGGAGAACAAAGTGATCACCGATGCCTATGGCAAGTCCACCTTTCGTAAACCGCTGGCCCAGTTTGACCTGGTCGACGGCGTGAGGGGTTTGCATCCGATCGATGTCAACGGCGCGATGTTCAATCTGGGAGAAGACAGCGGCCTGCGCCACACCTATGTTGATTCCACGGTAGAGAACGGCCAGACCTATTATTACGCGGTGGTGGCCTATGATCAGGGATTTACGACAACGACGGTGGAGGGTGAATTTTTGGGGATTCCGCCGTCGGAGACGACGAGCATCATCAAGACGGATATCTATGGTGATGTGAAAACCGATGTCAATACGGCGGTGGTCACACCCCGTGCGCCGGCGGCGGGTTATGTATCGCCGGCGGTTGAGCTCTACCCGCATAGCGGACCTGGTACGGGAGAGCTGGGTGTGGTGCTATTGGATCCGGATACGCTGCAGGATAATCATTTATACCGGATAGAGTTTAAGAACGAGTCAGCCTTTCATGATAAACCGGATCCTTCGTACCAGCTTTTAGATTCGACGACGGGGGATACGCTTATCGATTGGCAGGTGCTGGCCAATGAAGAGGAGCAGAGCCCGGTGGTGGAGGGTTTTGCGCTGGATATCCGCAATGATCAGGATGTTCAGATCGATGCGGGGCAGACAGGGTGGGAGACAGGGAGCAGTAATTATGTGGCGCAGGCGGGATTTGATTCGCGCTATCAGAGTGCCTACCAGGCACGGCGGATAGACTATCCGGCGGATTTTGAAATAGAGTTTGTGGGAAAAGGTCTTGGCGATACGTCGATGCCGGCGACCTCCTTCAGCAAGCCGATCCCGGCGGATATAACGGTCAGGAATCTGACGGAGGGGATCGATCATTTTCAGTTTTTATTCCGTGACAACAACAATGATTCTCTATTTAACTTAGGCGATGCGGTATTTATCGTGTCTGGGGATTCGGCGGGAAAGCCGGCGACGTCCTTCCGGGACTGGCGGGTGGGCTGGTCCTTGTCATTTTTTGCGGATACGACGATAGCGGCAGGGGATCAGCGCGGTGCCCAGGTGGGGGATATTTACCGGATCAGTACGACGAAGCCGTTCCGCAGCGGTGAGTATTTTGAGTTTAAGGTCAAGGCACCGGGATTTGATCAGGGGCAGGCGGAGACGGATCTGGATAAAATCGCGGTGGTTCCCAATCCGTATGTTGGTCTGGCCTCCTGGGAACCTGTAAACACGTCTGTCGGGCGGGGGGAACGGCTGATCTACTTTATCCATCTGCCGGCCAAATGCACGATACGGATCTACACGATCAGCGGATATTTAGTGGAAACGCTTGAACATGAAAGCAGTCTGGCGGATGGTCAGCAAGGATGGGATCTGGTGTCCAAGGATGGGATGAATGTCTCTTATGGTGTCTATATCTTCCATGTCGAAGCGCCCGGAATCGGAGAAAAGATCGGACGCTTTGCATTGATTAAGTAAAAAAAAATAAATCTTGAAGATAATCGGGGCTCCACATGCAGAAAATAATTCTAATAGTATTTAGCAGCATTTGCCTGATCTCATTGCTTCAGGCACAGTCATCCAATCAAAATGTATCCAAAGTCGGTACAGCGGCAGCCACTTTTCTGGAAATCCCGGTGGGTGCCCGTGCAGCCAGTATGGGTGGAGCCTTTGTTAGTGTGGCCAATGATGCCAGCGCCCTGTACTGGAATGTTGCGGGTATCGCCCATGTGGAACATAAGGAAATACTGGGCATTCACACACGCTGGATAGGTGAAACCAGTTTTGATTTTGCCGGATTACTGATTCCTATTTGGGATGCAGGTGTACTGGGTCTCAGTTTTACTTCCCTGAGCATGGATGACATGATCGTAAGAACCATTGAGAAACCCGAAGGTACCGGGGAATATTTCAGTGCCGGTGACATCTGTATCGGTTTATCATATGCGTTTGCCTTGACAGAGCGCTTTGCCATCGGTGCCACGGCAAAATATATCCAGCAGTCAATCTGGCATATGAGTGCCTCAGCCTTTGCGGTTGATCTGGGTACGACCTTTCGTACTGACCTGCTAAATGGAATGGTCATTGGTGCTTCAATTTCCAATTTTGGTACCTCCATGCAACTGGCTGGCCGTGATACTCGTCGCTTCAGTCCGGCTGATGAAACAAAATTGGGATCAAATCAAAGCATTCCTCAAAACACAGAAATGGACACCTGGCCACTACCGCTATTGTTCCAGATAGGAATTTCAACCGATGCATTGAAGTCAGAAGATTTTCGCTGGACAATCGCTGTTGATGCTGCCCATCCAAGTGATAATTATGAAAGCGTAAATGTTGGAACGGAAGCCGCTTATAAGGATTTCCTGTTTTTAAGGGCGGGATATAATCAACTTTTTATGAAAGACAGAGAGGGCGGATTCGCTTTAGGGGTAGGGTTTAATTCCAGTGCACTTTTTAGTGGTGTGCTGTTTAAATTTGATTTTGGATACCAGGACATGAAAAGACTTCAAAACGCGCAATTTATGTCGATTGCTCTCGAATTCTGATTTTTCAGATACAAAACTTTCAGTAGATGAAGGTACACCTTTTATAGTCGGGAAAAGAGGTTTCTTATATCCACCAGAATTTCTGATCTGCTGCAAATTTTTAAATTCAATCTCAACAGAGATCCAACTATGCCATTGATTTTATTGACCTGGTTATTTCTGTTTCTGCTCACCGCTGCAGACGGGCAGGCACAGGATATCCTGTCTGTTACTCAGGATTGGACAGCCCCTGAATACAATCAGAAAATCGCATCGGTTGGTGATCTGGACATTTCCGCAATGGAATTCTTGCTCAGTTATGAATTCGGACCGGCTTTTTTCAAACGCTCGGATCAATCAAAAACGAAATATCTGACTGTAATGATTTACGAAAAATTACTGGCTCTGGAAGGATACAGGCAGGGTCTGGACCAGAATGAGTCAGTCCGTTTAAACCGCAAGGCTTATGCGGAAGATTTAATGACCGAAGAACTATTCAAAGAAAAAATAATGAGCCGGATCAATGTAAGTGCAAATGAAATTGATCAGGCGATCCCCCTGGAAAAAAAACATATTTCCCTACGTTGGCTGTATTGCAATGATAAAGAGCAAATTGACCGGCAATGGCTGAAACTAAACAATGGTGCTTCTTTTGATAGTTTGTTTGCTGAACAGTTGGACGGAACGATCGTGGTGTCCGACCGCTCTTTAAAGACAACGCGTTATGATCTGAGTTTAAAAAATCCTTTGTTAGCCGCGATTGTCAAAAAGTTGCCAACCGGCGCTTACTCGGCACCCATTGAGGTGCCTGATGGCTGGTATATTGTAAAAACCGAAAATGTCTGGACAGATCTGATTACCACAGAATCTGAGGAAAACAAATTGCGCTATGAGCTGCAACGTTCAATTTTTAAACAAAAATTGGACCGGGCGTCAGATATTTATGTTAAGCATCTGATGGATGAAGAAAACCCGCAAATTGAAAAATCTACATTTGCTGAAGTTGTATTATATATCAATACAAGTCTCGCTGATTCGCTCAAATATGATCAAAATCTGATCGCGGCAAAGCTGGGCCGAGCGGATCATGCACTCATAAAAGCCACACTTTCCAACGATTTTGGCAGCCACATTCTGGTGCGGGGAAATTCATGCCGTATCAGTTTCAACGACTTTATCGACTGGTACCGGCCGAGAACCGCCTATATAAAATTTAATTCCCATTCGGTTGAAAAATTCATTCTTACCGTTCAGGAAACTGTCTGGCGTATGGTCAGAGATTTTCTGTTGATTGAACAGGCCAGGCAAATTGGCCTTGATAAGCGTGAAGCAGTAATCGAACAGGTAAAATGGTGGGAGGAGAAGTTTGTCTTCAATGCGGTTAAAATGCAGACCGCAGCCTCGATAAAATTCAAGGAAAATGATCTGCAGATTTATTATAATGAAAACAGATCTGATTATCGCGATCCGTCCGGTCAGATACATTCTTTTGAAAAAGCTCGGAATAACGTGCAAAATGATTATCTAAGAGAAAAATATATGAATACACTGATGCACCGTGTCCTGGCATTAAAAAAAGAATACGATGTTTATATAAATGAAGATATCCTTAAAAATATCAAGGTTCAGGAAGAAGAAAATCCCCTGGCGATTGATCTTTATACCGTAAAAAAAGGCGGACTTCTGCCACGCCAGCCTTACCCGACCGTCGATTGGGAATGGCAGTTATGGTATTAAAATCTTTTGGACGGACCGGCCTGTCCATTACTTTTATGCTGGTACTGCTCTCCTGTACAAGATCTGAATTCTCGAATACAGAAAAATTACTTTATTGGTCCTCTAATAATCCTGATGAAATTCAATTTGCAAAATATATCGTTAATCAATGGAACACAGCTAATCCGCAAAGTGGTGTTGTCTTTCAGCCTGTACCCGAGGGACGGTCAAGTGAAGAAGTGATTCTTGCTGCGATTGTAGGAAAAACAACACCGGATATATACTCAAATATGTGGCAGGGTGATGTAGAGTTTTTCGCCCGTTCAGGTGTACTCATTCCTCTGGATACTTTGAAAGGATTTCTGCCGGTGCTTAGATCACGGTGTGACAGTTCCGTGATAAGCGAAATCACATCTGGCGATGGTCATATCTATCAGATTCCCTGGAAAATCAATCCAATAATGTTGATTTACAATACAGAGATGTTTAAACAAATCGGCTGGCAACAGCCGCCCGCAACATATTCTGAATTTTTTCAGGCAGCCAGGGCTATTCAAATAGATTCAAATAATGACGGATATATTGATCGCTGGATTGGATATTCAGAAATTCTGGCTACCTGGTGGCAGCGTTTTTTTGATTTTTACCCCTTATATCTTGCCGCATCCTCAGGGGGAAAACTGGTTGACAATGACAAGATTGTATTTGATAACAGTTATGCCGTAGAGGTTTTTAATTTTTTGAAAACAGTCTATGATAAAAATTATTTTTCACGGGAGCTGCTGTCAGCCAGACAGGATGTTTTTTTAACGGGGATTATTGCTACAAGATTTACTGGTCCATGGGAAATTATCCACGCAGAAAAATTCAAATCGAAGAATTTTGAATATAGCTTCAGCCCAATGCCGGTGCCCGATGATTTCCACGGTAATATCTATACCTATGGTGATCCCAAAAACATTGTTCTTTTTAATACATGTGCAAATCCTCAAAAAGCCTGGGAATTCTTAAAATTTATCATCAATGAAGAAAATGATTATAAGTTTCTGGAAATGACAACCCAGCTCCCACGCAGAAAAGAACTT
>Ga0307424_1001814_pt1 | contig 10926 bp, 13 predicted proteins | sample SalMarWE160320MG_FD_202157 | JGI IMG/M metagenome (GOLD analysis project Ga0307424, IMG submission 202157) | Salt marsh sediment microbial communities from the Plum Island Ecosystem LTER, Massachusetts, United States - WE1603-20 | ecosystem: Environmental > Aquatic > Marine > Intertidal zone >...
TCATTCTGGCAGTTAGGACATTTTGTCATTGTAATCGCATATCCATTAATGCTTATTCAGCTTAAAGATTTCTGTCCTATGAAAGGCAAACCCCAAACCCACACACAGGATAGTTATGGCAGAATGACAAGCGCAAATAACTATGTCAAAAATGAGAAAAAGAGATTAGTCGAGAGCGCCACAGTGGATGAATCCATTTGTTTGAGAATTTGTTAAATAATTCTTTAGTAGCAGTGTAATTACCCTCCGACTCAGTGATTGGTTTGATTGAGACTGAGAATTTAACAAAAAAGTTCGGTGACCTGACAGCTGTAGAAAATGTCAGCCTACAAGTTAATGATGGGGAAGTTTTTGGTTTTCTTGGACCAAATGGTGCAGGAAAAACCACTACCATCAGGATGCTTTGTTGCTTAATTTCTAAGACCAGCGGCAGTGCAAGAGTAGGCGGTTATGAGATTGGTGACAAGAATGATTCTTTGAAAATTCGTAAGCTAATTGGCTTGGTTCCTGATAATGTCGGACTGTCGGAACATCTGACCGCGTATGAAAACTTGGATTTTTACGGAAGAATATACGATTGTACAAACGCTCAAAGGAAAGAGAACATTAAACGGTTTCTTGAAATGCTGGGGATTTGGGAGAAGAGGGACGTTTTGGTAGGGACTTTTTCTAAAGGTATGAAGCAAAAACTTGCCATAGCGCGTGCCCTCATACATGAGCCAGAAATTTTGTTCATGGATGAGCCGACAGCAAACTTGGACCCTGAGTCTGCGAAGACTGTTAGAGATTTCATTCTTGAATTGAAAAAAGAGAAGAGAACTATTTTCTTAAATACACACAACCTTGATGAGGCGCAGAGGATATGCGATAGAATAGCGATTCTGAATACGAAACTGATGGCAACAGGTACTCCCCAAGAACTTGAGCAGTCAGTTAGTGGTAAGAAAACAGTTATCGTATTGGAGCAAGTGAACGATGCAATTCTGAACGCTTTAAAGAAGCTCTCACTTAAGAGCTTGACCAGCGATGGCAACACGATAACATTTGATGTTATAGACCCTAACAAAGAGAACTGGGTCGTTGTAGAGGCTATAGTGATGGCTGGAGGTCATGTTGGTTCCGTTAACGTGGTGGGTTCAACCTTGGAAAATACCTATCTAAAGCTTGTGAGGGAATCAGCATGAGATTGTCCAAAGCATGGCTTGTTGCCTTAAGAGATTTTAAAATATTTAGGCGCCAAAAAAATATTTTGTACTCAATCATCGTTTTTCCCATTATGATTTCAGTTCTCTTTCCAACCATACTCCAGTATGCTGGACAACGAAGCGCCGGGCTCTTAACAGCAGCAAATCTTCCAAGCCTAATAGATTCATTTTCATTCTTCATTGTCATTGGAGCAGCGTTCATTCCATTAAGCATTGCTTCTTATAGCATAGTGGGCGAAAAAATTGAGAAAAGTTTGGAGCCGCTCCTAGCTACCCCTCTTACGGATGGGGAGATTTTGCTTGGAAAAGCAATTGCTGCGCTGTTGCCAACGTTAGTTGCAATGTATGCTGGAGCGACAGTCTTTATGTTCGGCGTTGATGCAGTGACTTTCGGGAGCCTTGGCTATAATTATTTTCCAAATTGGACATTTGGCGTTTTGTTGCTGGTCCTAGTTCCCGTTGCGGTTGTTATGAGCGTGTTATACAGCATTATTGTTTCATCGAGAGTTAACGATGTACGCAGCGCTAATAGTTATGGGATACTAATTTTCTTACCATTATTACTAATTTATTTTGCTAGCGAAATACACATAATAAGTCTAGACATAAACGGGCTTCTAATAATCGCAGGTACTCTTTCCGCAATTGATATCGCTCTTTATTTCGTAAGTACAGCAGCCTTTCAACGAGATGAAATACTAACAAAGTGGAAGTAGCAAAGTTGGAAGCGACGAGGAGGAGGTGGGAAAAGTGGTGGACATGAAAGATTATTATCAAACAAACAAAGGGCGACTCCTTGGAATTGGGGGAATATTAATTGTTGTGGGCCTTGTCCTCTATTTTGCAAGAGGCCAAGAAACAGTGCTCGTATTGCCCATCGTTGGGGCTGTTTTGTTCATTGCCGGTGTTATTTATAAGCCGCGCAAGAAGACAGAAAACTTTGCCAGCGAAGCACAATAGGCCGAATTCCTCGAGCTCGCAAGAGAGGTTTTTAGAATAGCAGTGAGTACAGGAAAAGAAATTACCGTAGAATTGCTTAAGGGCGTTACGCGCGCGCCGAAACTTTTTTTTGCAGAACCGCAAAGCCCTTACCCTAGATGTTTATCCCTTGCTGAGTTCTCGGCTGCGGTAACAAAAAGCCGAGACGAAGCGAAAAAGGAGCGCGCCCCCCTCACATATGTAGTTGGTGGAGCAGTTTCCGCCGAAAAAATCCTGAGCGAGCTTCGAGGCTGCCGTCGTCATCAATTCGAGTTAGGGCTTAAATTTTAACCTTTTTTTCTCATTATCAATTATTTTTTCAAAAGCCTTGCGCTGACCTTCAATTCATATCTTCAGCGCAAGCATAACGTTAGCAGTTTTTTTAAAAAAAAAGCTTAAATTTTAACCCTAAGCGGTTAACTCTGGTTAGTTAGGTTTTAGCTCTGGTTCTATTGGTCAAATTTTATTAAAAAATCGATGCTCAGTATTGTTTAATTTAATTTATCTGAGTTCAGCATAGAATTTTTTGTAATGTTAAAATGAAATTTCATAAATATAAAGCGGCTATGTATCTAATATTCATCCACTGCAATCAGAACTAATGAGGTTGGCTCAATGTACTATGGGGACCTTTTCATAGGGCATAAAGCATTCTGGAAAATAGAGCGGGGAGCTAAGCATTACGATATTTACATGAAAGAACTGAAAAATTGGGAAAAATGGCCAGATTCCATGTCCATAGATGAAATAGAGAAGCTTATGCAATTTATTCCCAAATGGGACCCCCATTTTAGAGGAAAAAATTCAACAAGATTCGCGGAAATATTAAAACAAATCCTCCCAACTATCAAGGAATTATATGATGAGAAACTGGAAAATGCAAAGTTTACTTCCGAGTATTTACAAAAAATCAGAGCTATTTTTGATTACGTGGCTAAATGTCATGGTCGTTACGAGTCCACGGGCTGTTCAAAAATTTTGCATACAATTCTTCCTCACCTGATTGTAATGTGGGACCGCAAAATCCGTCTAGGAATTCTGGGGAACGAAAACAGAAAAAAGGGCTCGATGTACGCTTTAGATTTTCTGCCAAAAATGCAAAAAGAATTGTTCGAAGCCATTGATACCTGTATGGCGGAAAAGAAATTAGAACGAGAAGAAGCCATCAAACACATTCGACTAGAATGCGGTAATGAAACTCTTCCAAAGCTTATTGATGAACACAACTATGTAATCCATACCAAAGCCATCGATTTCAAGTATTATCTAGAAAAAAATAAGGAAGATGGTAAAATATCCATTAATGACTTTAGACGATTGGCTCAAAAATTGCCATCACCTTAATATCGGCTTTTTTAAGATGCACACAAAATCGAATAGAAAAATCAAATAGACCAATTTTCACAAAGCACAGCTAAATCACGAGTATCCCCATTTTCACAAAAAAACAGCGAAAAACCAGCCATCCAACAAGCACGTTTGTTTTAGAAAAAAATAAAAAAAGGGGAGAGTTTGTGGCACTAGCTTTTGCAAGTGCTTTTAATCATTCACAGTTTAACTAATGTTCGAACATCGAGTCTGGGAGCGACGGATTTATGGTGATGTCGTAAATTCTGACCGAATCTCCATTTGGGGTAGTGTATGTCCAGTCTCCGGCACCAGTCCAATCTATAAGAGTGTCGTGGTATCCTTGCCATGCATTGTTCCATGTATCCCAATAAGTTGGATACATTTCAGAAAAGTCCATCCACTCACCGCCAGAATACATCCAAACCTTCTCCTGCGCTCCGTTTATGATGTAAATGAAACTTTCACCCTCAGTCTGCATCTCTATCCGCATCATCAAACTGGACGTTCCCGCATTCTTTACACTATACGTGTAATCTATGCTGTCTCCATCTGCAGGATCCATACTTACCTTAAACTGCATACTGCTTGCTCCTCCGACATCAACAGTTGTTCCAGTATCCTGGTTTCCGGTATCGGTTGTTCCGCCATTTGTCGTATCTGTTGTGCCGCCGTTTGTTGTATCGGTTGCTACGCCATCATTTGATCCTCCATTCATCGCCAAATACACTGCAATTAACGATACTGCCAAAATAGCTACGATTATGATCACGATAATATTTTTTGATATTCCTTTTTTGTCCATAAAGATTCCTTCAATTCGATGCAAACTGTTTATAAGAAATACAATTTAAATTTTGCACTCAAAACTGCGAATAGACTGTTTTCATTCCCAAAATGTTTTTGCTAAGCTTCAGTAAATGTTACGTTGCAGTCTTCATGATATAGATGGTTATTCGGGGCTGAAAGAACAAGTTTTGATGCAACAATTAAGCAATCCGTTAGTATGTTGATGAGGAAATGTTTCAAACGACCTTGTATTTTAGTGGGGTTCCTTGTCGGTCAAGTATTATTATGTTCTGTTCTGTTTGGTAGGGGTACGCGGTTATGAGCATTAGTCTTCCATAGAACTTGTTCAGGTCTGTGACTGAGGGGCGTAAAGCGCCTGATGGGTGGGAGTGGGCGACTCCTATGACTGAGAAATCGATTGGAAGCCTGCTTAAGGGAAAACCGGAGAAGGTGCTGCCGTGAGTTGCCAGCGGCGGAATCTGAACATCAGTAACCACTATTTTCTTTTTGTCGGTTTTGCCTTTCAAAAGAAGAATCGACTCTCTGGGATGACATATCTGCGCATAACTCAAAACACTCTCCACAACCGACCGCTTAACAAAAACTTCTTTATCCAAACAGACCCTCCGTCCCATCAAACCATGAAAACCGTTATGTTTCGCTTGTTATTTTTTGGTATGCTTCCAGATAGTTTTTTGCGAAGGTGTTGGCGTATTTTTCTATACCACCATGCGCGTCCGTGACGCTTCTCAGATGATGATAGAACTCGTGAAGAATCACGTGGGGGTTCCAGAGAATCTCCCTGCGGGAAACATGAATCATCATGTTCTTGTGTACGTAGCATGCAGGGTTCTTTGAGTACCGTTTCGGCATGCCAACCTTAAGTTTCGGCTCCACAACCCCGTAATGGCTACTCAACAGTTCGAGAGCTTCCTCAGTGTCTTTGGAGAGAATCAAGTAGACAACTTTTGCTCTAAACAAAACATCATCAGCATTTAACATATCAAGCAAGGCATACTCCTGACCGCACGCAACTATTTTTTTCTTTCCTACCAGCCATGCTTAATTGTCGAAGGGGTAATTCCTTCTTTCTGTTTTTCCTTTTTGTCGGAATGCTTAAACTTGTTAACCTTCACGTCATCGCCTTCCAGCCCAACCCAATACTGATGATTCAGATTCTTGTGGTAAACAAACTTGTTCACCAGCCTCTTCAGCTCGCTTGGGGACAAACTGTCAGAATATACACAGAGCTTATTTCCCATCGAAGTTACTTTTGCCTCAAGTTTGGAGCCTAGGAAACTGGACAATGACTCAAATTCGTCCTTTAATTCGCCTAGATCAACTTTTAATTTCCGTTCCTTTCTCAGAAACAACGTTTTAGCCTCCACGACAACTATTCACGCTTCAAGGACGTAAAAGATTATGCCCCGTCTGCAAGGACGGTGATAAATGAAAAGCAGTACCCCAACCTTTAGTAAAACTGAGCCATCAGGGGGAGATAAAGCTAGTTTTAGGTTGGGGTACTACTCTTCCCAAAAAGAACAGATGTATGTTATAAATCTTGCTAAATTCCGAAAAAAGCGGCAGAATCAACTGTAAAGAGCAGGTACTTATCCAAGCGATTATCTGGTATAACATCTTTCTTAAGAAAAACAAAATAAACAAAAACATATCATGTGCTTGAATTTAGGCAAGAAATAGCAAAACTCTCAAACCCAAAAAGCCTCATCTTTTTTCTTCGTCTAGACAACACGCAGCCACAAATAACGCACAAACTTGTTAACTGCCATTTTTTCTTTTCTCTTCTGCCAAATACTTCAAAGAGAAAGGTTTAGCGGCGCCTCCTTTAAGGTCAATAAGCACGTAATGTACCTCAGCAATGAACTTTCCTCCTCTTCTCTTGTTTTCCGTGACAAAATCCGTGTATTCAGCGTAATCTTTGTGTAAAGAAATCGTTATAGCATCACTTCCCATGCCCTCAGCCCTTGAAGAAAATATTACACAGGGATTACTTTCCACCCAGTCACCTGTGTTTTCCTCGATTTTCATAACCTGATTCATATTAAATTTAACAAAAGAAAAAGCCATAATCTCATATCCCATTTTCGCAAAATCTGGAATTGCAGAAAAATGTCTAATTAGCCCCTCTTTCACTAGTTTACTCTTTAGCCTAGACACAGTTGGTTGCGAAACTCCCAGCACCTTAGCTATTTCTCTATCGCTTCTATCAGAATCCTTCAAATATTCCAAAAGAAGACTCATCAGTTTATCTTCCTTCACATCTGAACACTTCCCAAATCAATATATGGATGTAATCCTGGTTGAGTTAAGTTACATTAAGTTACATTATTAGTTTTTGTTCGGTAAACCAATACTATAATTCCGTCTAGACAAATTAAAGATATTACCTAAAAATTCGAAATAACACACTGCAAAGCTAAATTGAAAACACAGCAAAAACAATTCGTTCGATAAACGGGTAATAGCTAGTTTTTGCTCAACCACTAATCTGCAACAAGAATTATTTCCAACCTTAGACGAAGTTACAGCGGGATGAGAGTTGGATAAAAAGTTGAGAAGCCCAGTCAAGAGCATGAAAAAAAATTTGCTAGGGCAAACATACTAACTGACGATTAATCCGCAGCCATTTCTTCCAGTTTCGCTGGCAGATATTCGTCAACTATGTATGTTAAGCCATATCTGCTGAAAGCCTCTTGCTCAGCCTTCTTCTTAATCTTAAGGAACGTCTTAATCTCCCGTTTCCACAAGTCTCCCGTGTATCGTGGATCCTTCTCCAGCTCGTGAAGCCGCTTAATATCAACGTCCGTCAAAGGATCAGTGGGCAACTTGTAGTCAATAATGTCCGTGGCGTAGACTCCGCCCCACTTAGCATCAGGCGTCGTCAAGTCTCTAAGATGAGCCGCATTAGCTGAACCCGAAATAATAACCATGGCAATGTGCATTCCCCATGGGTCACCGTCAGTGAAAATGTACACAGGAAGCTCCAACTCTTTATTCAGCCGATTAAGGAAGTGCCTGGTCGCCCGAGGCGCCTGACCAGCAGTCAAAACAAGAAGAGCATTAAATTTCTCGTGAACCCGCTCCTCAATAAACCGTGTAAACAAGCCACCCTTCTCGATGGCAATAACTTTGTCACAGCCAGCCTTAGCAAACTCCGAAGAAACAACAGAGGGACCAATCATAACCCCGTCAGGGTGAGAAGTCATGTTCAGCTGTTTTCCCTCATACCCCGGAACAGTATATTCGATGGTTAAATCGCCGAAGAGGGCGGAACGCTCCTCAGGAAAGACATTAAAGTCCTCCCTCGCAAAACCCGTAGCAGTCTCCAAGTCAGTTAAGATGTTGTTGGACTCGGGCTGATCCTTGAATGTCATCTCGTAAGCCTGAGCAGAATAATACACATCCCTGAGCGTCGAAGTTTTCCTGTTCTTCACAAGCTCGCTGGCGAAGAAACCAGCCCAAACCATCTGCGTGAAGGGCTTGATGTGACGAATATTCCGTGCAGTCCGCTTAACGCTCTTCTCGCCTAAGATATACTGCCGCACATCAGGACTATAGTAAATATTTTCGGTGGAGCGGCTAGGCATCTCTACCCAAGGAAATTTGCCTTTCTCCATTTGCTCATAGAGTTCACCGCCAAATCCCCTAAGGTCATTTAGAATCGCGTCCTTCTTCTGTTTAGTTGAATTCTCAGACTTCTTGCTCGTCATATTTCCTCACACTCTTCAACAACAACTCAATATTTGGCGTTTCAGTCTTTCCAGCCAAATCCGTAGCAAACCGGGCTATCTTAGGCAGATACTTTGCGAAAACAGTCAACCGCTTCTTCTCTTTAGCCACATGCTCCCGCTTCGCCAAAAACGTCTGCAAACGACGAGCCACCTCACGGATGCCATTCAAAATTTCAATCTTCACTTCAGGACGGTCCGCAATAAACTCTTTACCTACAGTCTTGTAGGGAACCTTTGTGCTGCAAAGATGAACCATAATCGCTAAGGGCATACCAGGCGCAACCTTGTATCGTCTCCAGTTTATTGACCGGATTACCCTTACTGAAACGTCGCTGGCTTCATCATACAGCAGCGGAATCTTGTTCGCAAACCTGTAAACAACAATATCGTCCTTCTTCGGAATATCCCCACCATACGCTATGGCAGTCTCCACAATGAATGGGTGACCAGCATACGTGGAGGGCTTCCTCTGACAAACCGCAATAAACTCGGGCTTCAGCTCCTTAAGAATCCCCGTCTTCAACAAGTCTTCGCCCAAAGGAGACAGACAACTCGCGTCCGGAGGAAGAAAATCAGTGAACTGCTTCATCATCCGAACAAGCCTCACAATCTCGCTGGGCTTCAGCTTCTTCGGGTTTTTACTTCTAACAAAACCAGCGGATGCAAGCAAACGAAGAATAATGGTTCTTTCAACGTTCGGGTAGACGCTTTTCAGAAACTCAATCATGTTCGGAGTCTTAGTCTTCTTCAATAAAGGCTTGATTTCTTCTTCGTTTACTTTGCCAAAAAATTTCCGGAATTTCTTGGACTTGTTTGCTGTCTCCACAAGCTGAGTAACGGCTTCGGGGTTCAGCCTCTTCGGGTCAGGTGTTCTTATAAATCCCGCGAAATCCAAAAAACTGAGGGATGTACCTTGACCAACACGATGAAAATGTTCTCGCATAAAATGCAAAAGATTCCGACAGTTAGTAACGCGTATAAGACGCTGAAGAGTTTCAACATCCACACCGTAGGGATGCGCCAACGTCTCTGTAGGTGGAGGCGGCATCTTCGTTGTGGCTCGATTGAACATGTATAATCTGCCTTTAGGGTCCACGAACTTGATGTCAGCGTAGGGCGTCACCAGCGCCGTCTGCTTCAGGTATTCCAGAATTTTGGACATTGCCCTATAGTAGTCGCCCTCCAGAGAAAACTCAACAATGGTTCCACGCCAATTTTCCTTGTTTCTTCGGGTCTTACGATCCAAGATGAGTGGACGGTTCCGTTGGATATCTATCATCAGCTTAAACTCGTAAACTTTGGAGCCGCCAGTGCTGGACCTGATGAGAACAGGCTTGTGAGTAGTAATCTGACCATAAAGAATAGCCATTTTTCCGCCCAAACCAAAAGTTCCACGTGCTTGTTTGAGTTTGTAGTTTGAGCCGAACAAAACCTGACCAAAAGCTGCGGGAATGTGACGGGCTGCGATTCCAGAACCGTTGTCCATGACCATTAGCCGGTAGACTCCATTTCCTGAATCCGTTGTAGTAGTGATCCCGTTTTCCTCAGACAACCGAATATACACTTCTGGAGGAACATTCATTTGGTCAGCAGAATCAAGAGAGTTTTCCACAATCTCCCTGACGGACACAAAGATTGCCCGGGAAGGATTGGTGAAGCCAGCTATGTCTCGGTTACGGTAGAAAAAGTCTGCGGCGCTTATCTCTTGGAAGGTCACCAAAGCCGGTTCCCACAGCCCCTCCAGATTCTAAGCTTCGAAATGTGCGTTTTCATTGCTTTTGCGTCGCCTCCGCGGTGTTCTAGACTGGAAACCGCGTCAGAATGGCATTGTATTGTATGTAGCAACATGGCAGATTCATTCATAATTCTGTATGATAGGTATTTCAATGTTTTTGTAAAATTTAAAGATTAACTAATTTGCGCCAGTTACAGCGGTTTTTCTGACGGGCTTCGGTATGTTGGCTCCCAGAGCTGCAGCCTCTGTTTTTTGAGTTCTCTTCGTTTTTTGTGCAGAAAACGGTACACTGTCCCATGAAGGCTTCCACCGATTAGCATACTCACAGCTTCCCGCGCAATCGCGGACTGATCAGGGTACCCAATTATCGCGACCGTGTGCCCGTAAACCGAGATGTTTGCTTCACTCAGCTCCTCGATGATTCTCCGAGTTTTGCCCTCCTTGCCAATCACTCTGCCTTTCAGCCGTTTCATGTCAGAGGGGGACCTGCCCACAATCTCCCGAAGGTCTATCACCTCGAACACAATCTCTTCGTCGTCGAGCAGCCTGAAAGCGTGCTCTGGCGCAAAGCCTCTGCCTATGGCAGTAACCACCTCTTTGGCTCTGAAGAGAACCGTTGGGTCCTCGGCTGTTGGAGGGAGAGTAATCTGGACTGTTCCATTTTCGCTGTCCACCTCTAAATGAACAGAAAGCTTCCTCTCGATAACATTTTTTACAGTGCCGTCTGGACCAACAAGAGCTCCGATGCGGTCTCCTGGAATCTTGATGTAACTTTTACTTCCTTCCATGTGTAATCCTCTCGTACATCTCGTCTACCGATAGTATGTCTGGGACTTTCCTCTTGAAATATTTATGCAAATTCTCTATGTCTCTACGCAGGAACTTGTCAGCCATAGGATGCTTGACTAAAACAGACTGTGCAACATCGAAGATCACGGGTTTTCTCTTCCAAATCATGACGTTGTATTCGCTCAGGTCCGCGTGCACCAAACCACCCTTACTGTAAAGCCGCTTCATATACGTCAACAGAATTTTGAAAACTTTTTCAGGGTCCTCAAGAGTGGTTTCTTTCATGAGGGGCGCACGTTTACCATTCTTGCCAATAAAGCCCATGATTAAA
>Ga0307424_1001817_pt1 | contig 10920 bp, 8 predicted proteins | sample SalMarWE160320MG_FD_202157 | JGI IMG/M metagenome (GOLD analysis project Ga0307424, IMG submission 202157) | Salt marsh sediment microbial communities from the Plum Island Ecosystem LTER, Massachusetts, United States - WE1603-20 | ecosystem: Environmental > Aquatic > Marine > Intertidal zone >...
TTGCGCGTCCCTCAACGCAGGGACCGGCTCGGTACGCCCTGCGTCGCACAGGAGGACCGCATGTGTGGAATCGTCGGCTACGTGGGCCCGGACGAAGCCGTAGCTATCGTGCTGGACGGCCTTTCGCAGCTTGAATACCGCGGCTACGACAGCGCCGGCATCGCCGTGATCAACGCCAACGGCGTCCTGACCACCGCGAAAGACGCCGGCAAGCTCGCCAACCTGCGCTCGAAAGTCCCCAGCGCACTCAAGGCCACCGGCGCCGGCATCGGCCACACGCGCTGGGCCACCCACGGCCGCGCCACGCCGCTCAACGCCCACCCTCACACCGATTGCAGCGGCGAGATCGCCGTGATCCACAACGGCATCGTCGAGAACCACCGCGAGCTGCGGCAGGAGCTGCAAGCGCGCGGCTGCACCTTCCGATCCGAGACCGACACCGAGGTCATCCCCCACCTCATCGAGATGGGCATTAAAGAAGGTCTCGGCCTCGCAGACGCGGTCGCGGCCGCGCTGCGCCGCATCGATGGCGCCGCGGCCGTCCTCGCCCTGCGCCAGCAGGAACCGGGCGTCCTCGTCGCCGCGCGCGTCGCCAATGCCGGCGGCGTCGTCATCGGCTACGGCGCCGGCGAGATGCTGATCGCCAGCGACCTCCCGGCGATTGCCCAGCGCACCCAGCGGGTCGTCTTCCTCGAGGACGGCGAGATGGCTTGCGTCACCCACCAGGGCGCGACCTATACCGACCTCCACGGCGAGGCCATCGAGAAGGAACCGCAGACGCTGCCCTCCGGCTCCTACGTCGCCGGCAAAGGCCTCTACGACCACTACATGGCCAAGGAAATCGCCGAGCAGCCCGAAGCGGTGCTCGACACGCTGCGCGACGCGGCCCAGCTGGAGCCGCCCGCCGTCCACCTCAACGACCTCCACCTCAGCGACTCCGAGGTGATGGGCCTCAACCGCGTCGTCCTCATCGGCATGGGGACCAGCTTTCACTCTGCACAGGTCGGCCGCATCTATGTCGAGCAGCTGGCGGGCCTCCCGGCCGAGGCCGACAACGCCTCTGAGTACCGCTACCGCCGGCCCGTCCTGGACGAGAACACCCTCGTTATCGCCATCGGCCAGTCCGGCGAATCCGTCGACACCCTGGCGGCGATGCACGAGGCGAAACGGCGTGGCGCCAAGGTCGTCACGGTCTGCAACACGCCGGGCTCGCAGGCCACGCGGCTGGCCCAGGGCACCGTCTACATGCACTGCGGCGCCGAGGTCGCGGTCGCCTCGACCAAGACCTACCTCGGCTCGCTCACGGCGCTCTACCTGCTCGCCTGCTACCTCGGCCAGAAGCGCGGCTTCCTCAGCGAAGACCACCTGCTCGCGGCCCTGAGCGATCTCGCGCGCACGCCGCAGATCGTCGGCGAGGCGCTGAAGACGGAAGCCGCCGTCCAGAAGGTGGCGCGTCGCTACCGGCGCGCCCGCAACTTCCTTTTCCTCGGCCGTGGCATGCAGTACACCACCGCCATGGAGGGCGCTCTCAAGCTCAAAGAGGTCAGCTACATCCACGCCGAGGGCTACGCCGCAGGTGAGATGAAGCACGGGCCGATTTCGCTGATCGATTCGCAGATGCCGGTCGTCGCCATCGCCGTGCGCGACGAGCACTACGCCAAGATGCTCAACAACATCGAGGAGGTGCGCGCCCGCGACGGCATCGTCATCGCCATCGCCACCGAGGGCAACGAAGCGATTCATGAAGAAGCCCGCGACGTGATCTACGTGCCGGACGCCCCGCCGCTGATCCAGCCCATGATCACCGCCGTGCCAATGCAGCTGCTGGCCTACCACCTCGCCAGGCTCAAGGGCTGTGATGTCGACCAGCCCCGCAACCTCGCCAAGGTCGTCACCGTCGAGTAGCGTGCTAGCCTAAGACGTGCGCCTCGGCATCATCTCAGACGTCCACTGCAACGCCGACGCCCTGCGACTCGCCATCGAGCGCATGGGGCCCGTCGACGAACTGCTCTGCGCCGGCGACTCGATCTTCGAGTACCGCTTCAGCAATGACGTGCTCGAGTTGCTGCGCGAGAGTGGCGCCCGCTACGTCCTCGGCAACCACGAAAGCGTCTTCCTGGGACCGCAAGGCGCCCGCGCCCGCGGCTCAGCCAACGTGCGGCAGGACCTCGTCACCTACATGGCGCAACAACCCCTGACCATCGAGGTCAACGTCGGGGGCAAGAAGCTGGTCATGGTCCACGCCAGCCCGCTGGAGCCTTATCAGCAGTACGTCTTCCCCGGCTCGCCGGAGCTGCAGCGCCTGGCGGAGATCGAAGCCGACTTCGTCATCCTGGGCCATACGCACACGCAGATGGTCGAGCGCGTCGGACGCGCCCTCGTGATCAACCCCGGCTCCGGCGGCGACCCGCGCGACCTCGCCAACGGCCGCCGTCTTTCCTACGCCGTCCTCGACACCTCATCTGACGAGGTGCTGTTCGACAACTTCCTGCCCGGCGACCCGCCCACGCCGAACTTCGAGCCCGCCTGCCGCTAGAGAGAGACGCCTCATCCCCTTGATCCCCTCTTCTGGGGGCGAGGGGAAACGAAACGCCCGGATCCAGCAATCCGGGCGGACGAGGGGTTTGGCAGCTGGGCGGACCGCAGGTGTCCGTTGAGGAGGAGAACCGTAGCCATCCTGTCCTCGACCAGGACTGCGAAGACAGCGGAGTAGAGCCGGCGGGGCAAGTAGTTGACTCTATTCCACTGCTGGTCGAGCGATAAGCTGTACGGCCCGCCACAGCCTCGCAAGTATACGCATAGATCTGATCACCTGTCTACCCGGGTTTGTAAAAAACACGAACAGGTTTTTGAAGCCAGGAGAGCCCCTTACTGCGCCAAAGAATGCGTGCGAAATGCGGTATCGTAAGGCCCCTTCAGCGGAGGTATGGAGGCGTCCTCCATCTTCAAAAACCTCCCCGGCTTCAGACGTATACTCTGACGATGCAGGTCCTCTCCGTCTCCCAGGCCCTCGGCTACCTGCGCGAGCTGCTCGAAAGCAACATCGTCCTCGGCGACGTCTGGATCTCCGGCGAGGTCTCAGGCCCCCGCACCCAGCCCTCCGGCCACACCTACTTCACTCTCAAGGACGAAGACGCCCAGCTCCGTGGCGTCCTCTTCCGCTCCGCCGTCATGCGCGCGCCACGCATCGCCGAGCACCTGGCGCAGGGCTCCCAGGTCATCGTCCACGGACGCGTCACGATCTACGAGGCCCGCGGTGAGCTGCAGGTCGTCGCCGACTTCGTGCAGCCCGAGGGTGTCGGCCTGCGGCACGCCCAGTTCGAGCTGCTGCGCCAGCAGCTGCAGGAGGAAGGCCTCTTCGACGAGAGCCGCAAGCGCCCGCTGCCGCCCTTCCCGCGTCGCATCGGTGTCGTCACCTCGCCCGCCGGCGCCGTCTTCCACGACATCTGCAACGTGCTGCGGCGCCGCTGGCCCCTCAGCGAGGTCGTGCTCTCCCCTACGCCGGTGCAGGGCCCGGACGCCGTCTTCGGCGTCGTCGGCGGCATCGAGCAGCTCAACACCGAGCCCGGCATCGATGTGATCATCGTCGCCCGCGGCGGCGGCTCAGTCGATGAGCTCTGGACCTTCAACGAAGAGCCCATCGCGCGCGCCGTCTTCGGCTCCCTGATACCCGTCGTCTCCGCCGTCGGCCACGAGACCGACTTCACGATCTGCGACTACGTGGCGGACCTGCGCGCACCCACCCCCTCGGCCGCCGCCGAGCTCGTCGTGCCGGACGTCTACCAGGTCGCCTCGCAGCTGCAGGGCGCCATCGTCTTCGCGGTCGGCGCCATGCAGCAGCGCTTCGACCGCGAGCGCTCCGCCGTCGAGACCTTCATGGCGCGCGCCGCCAGGGGCGCCACCGACGTCGACCGCTACCGCCAGCGCCTGGACGACCTGGAGCGCCGCCTCCTGCGCGCCACGCAGTCCAGCGAGCGCCAGCGCCGCGACGCGCTATCGCGCAGCCTTGCCCAGCTCGCCGCGTTGGACCCGCAGGCCACGCTGGACCGCGGCTACGCCGTGGTGCACAAGGGCGGCAGCGTGGTCAGCAGCATCAGCGACGTCGCCGCGGGCGACAGCCTCGTGATCAAGGTGTCGGACGGCGGCTTCCCCGCCCGCGTCGATGCGCCGGGCTCGCGTCGCAAACGCACCGCCGGTGGCCGCGCCGCGAAGGCCAACGGTGCGCAGCACTCCCGGGGCGTGCAGCCCGTACTCTTCCCCTAGCCCGTTCGTGCTTGTTTGCCGAAGCGCGCGGCGATTTCAGTCGCCGCGTTCGGCCAAGCGTTGCGCCAGCAGTTCGAGGAAGCGCTCGACGTCGTCGACGCCGCGTATCTCCCTGTCGGCCGCGTCCCGCACCCCTTGCGGCGTCTCGTCATCGACCACCGCGATGCAGAGGCCCGGCGCGGCACCGTCGCTGCGGCGCCGGCTCACCTCGCCGAATGCGGCCGCGTCCGCCAGGTCGTCGCCCAGGAAGACCACGCCCCGAATCTCATGCTCCAGCAGCAGCCCCGTCAGCGCCGTGCCCTTGTCCGGCAGCGCGCTCGGCGTCACCTCGATGACCAGTTTGCCCTCCATCAGCTTCGTGCCCGTCTTCAACGCGATCGGCTCCAGCATCTCGACCAGCTCCGAGCCGATGCGCTCGGCGTCGACGCAGTTGCGGTAATGCAGCGCGAAGCTCACCTGCTTGCGCTCCAGCTCAACGCACGGCAGCTCCATCAGCAGCTGCTCGACCAGCGCCAGCGCCGGCTCCACCGCCTCGAAGGTGAGGCCGCGCCTCGCGTCCAGGGCGTAGCTGCCAACGTAGGTCAGCTCGTCCACGCCGACCATGCCCCGCGCCACGCTCTCCTCCCGGCCCGTGATCACGGCCACGAGGTCGAGCTGGCTCGCGAGGCTGCGCAGGCTGGCGCGCGCCTCCTCTTCGACCGTCGCGTCTGCCGGCCGCGGCACGATACGGCTCAGCGTGCCGTCCACGTCCGTGATCAGCGCCGACGGCTTCGCCGCCAGCACCGTTAACGCCGCTTCTACCGCGTCTTCTACCGCACCCATCGCATTGAATCCTAGCCTAGTCTGCCCGCGTCAGCACCAGCAGCACCGCCCCGGCCACCGACATGACCACGCCCGCTCCCAGCCGCCACGTGATGTGCTCCAGCTGGCGATTGAACCACCACGACAGCAGCAACGTGAACACCCCCGCAAAACGCATCAGCGTCGTCACCACCGCGACCGGCGCCAACGATAACGCAACGTAGCGCAGCACCTGCGCCGTCGTCACGGCGATGCCCGCCCCGGTGAACGCCCGCACGGTCGTAGGTTGCAGCGCCTGCAGCAAATGACGGCGGCTGGGCAGGATCAGCGTCGCGATCAGGAACCCCGCCGCCGCCGCGTAGGAGACCAGCCCGCCGAGAATCGAAAGCCCGGAGGCGCCCTCGAGGGCCGCGCGGATCAGAACCGGGCTGGAGCCGTACGATATCGCCGCCACGAAGGCGAAGGCGTAGCCCTCCACCTGCCGCAGCTCGAAATGCGGCGGGTCATTGCCAGGAGGCGACGCGGGCGCCGGGGCCCGCGCCGGCCGCCGCTCGACGATGATCGCCGGGCCGAGCAGGATCAGCCCCATGCCGATGGCCATGCCCGTCGTCACGCCTTCGCCCAGCGCGAAGTACGCCACCAGCACGCTGTACGGCAGCGTCAGCGACTGCACCGGCCCGGCGCGGGCCGCCCCGATCGCGTTGATCGCCGAGTAGTTGAAGTAGCGCCCCACGACGTAGTGGACCACGCCCGCCAGCGCCAAGAGCCCGTAGCCGCTGGCCGCAAGCTCGTCCAGGCGGAACAGCTGCCCCGAGAGCAGCGCCACGGCAGCGAACAAGGGCACCCCCATCAGCACCGTCACGAAAGCGCCGTGCGCCACGGGCACCCTGGCCACGCCGCGCCGCACGAAGACGTCGCTCAGGCTGAACGAAAGCGCGGCGAATAGGGCAGCGAAAACTCCCAGCACGGCCAAAGCCTACTCGCTGCGCGACTTGCGGTCGTGTACCTAACCCGGCCCCTTGCTATACTTCGCGCGATGCCAGCCTTACAGGTCGTCTCCAGCCAACCACTCGCCGGCAAGACCACGGTCGCCGTCGCCATCGCGCGCGGCCTCGCGGCCAACGGCGCCAAGATAAAGCTGGCGCGACACGGCAAGGGCGACGCGGCTGACGAAGACTCGCTGACCTTCGCCGCCTACCTCTTCGCCAGCGCCGCCGACAAGCCCGTTACGCGCCTGCCCTCGGCCGCCCGCGGCGAAACGCTGATCGTCGAAATGGACGGCGCCGAAGCGCCCGACGCCAAGCTGCACGCGCTCATCGCGGTGCGCGGCGAGCCAACCGACGCCGACAAATCCCTCGCCGCGTCGCTGGGCGACCGCCTCATCGGCAGCATCGCGACCTGCGTCAACCCCGGCGCAATCGAAGACGTCGCACGCGCCATGACCAACGGCGACTTGCGTCCCCTGGCGCTGCTGCCCGAGGACCGCGTTCTCGCCGCCCCCAGCGTCGGCGAAATCGGCGCCACCCTCGGCGCCCGCGTCCTCCACGCCGGCGAGAACCAGCGCGAGGTGGTCGAGGATATCTTGATCGGCCCCGTCTACGCCGATCCGGCGCGGCCGCTGTTCCGCCGCTTCGCCTCCAAGGCGATCCTGGCGCCCTTCAACAAGACGGACCTCCACCTCGCCGCCATCGAGACCAGCGCGGCCTGCCTCGTCATCACCGGCGGCCACGACCCGTCACCCTACGTCCTCGACCGCGCCCGCGGCGAAGCCACGACGATCCTGCTCTCGGACCTGGACACGCCCGGCACCGTCGCTTCGCTGGCCGACGTCTGGTCCCAGACACGATTCCGCGGCGACCGCAAAGCAGACGCCGCCTACGCCTACCTCGAAGGCCGGCTCGACTTCGCCAGCCTCGCCCGCAAGATCGAAGCCTGATTCAAGAGCGCCACGCATGAAATGGCCGAGGCTCTCGCCTCGGCCATTTGCCTATTTGGGAGCCTAGCTCTGGTCTGTGGAAGACGGCGGCGCGCTGGCGCGCTGCGTCAGCGGCGCACGCTGCGGCGGGTTCTGCCTCGCTCGCGCCGGTGCCTGATCGGTGCGGCGCCGCGGCGGCACCATGGCGCTGCCGTCTGTCGGCGGCGCAACGGGCTGCGGTCGCGGCGGGATACGGTCCGCGGCGCAGTAAGGACAGGCGGCCCAACTCGTACGCACGGCCTTGCCGCAGTTGCGACACGGCTCGCGCAGCACAATGCGACACCAGGGACAGATCGCGAACTCGTCCTCGATGGGACGCCGGCAGCTCTGGCAGGCGTTCGCTGAAAGCTGCAGCTCGTGCAGCATCGCCTCGTTCTCAATCGAGCGCTCGAACAGCCCCTCGACCACGCCCTGCGGACGGATCACGAGGTAGACCACCAGCCCCGGCAGGTTGAACACGGCGACGAGAATGACAGCGATGATCTGCGAGGTTTGATCCGAAGTGCGGCTGCGCACGTCACGGTAAACCCAGACGACAGCGCTGAGCCACAACACCAGCGCATACGCAATCAGTACCAGGGCAACAAGTCTTAGAGCCGCTTCCAAGCTACCTCCTGGCCAGCCTATCAGGAGATCTGTCATCACAACATCCAGGCAAGCGTGGCATTTTCAGTGCTCGATTGTAGCATGCCAACCGTGACATAAATCGCGCACGCGGGTGCTCGCACGGAGTTCCCGGCCTTTGCCTCCCTAAGACGCCCGGCTGATAGAATCGGCTTGAACGCATGTCCATTCTCGAAGGCCTCAACCCCGCCCAGCACGACGCGGTCGTCCACGCCGAAGGCCCCCTCCTCATCCTCGCGGGGCCCGGCAGCGGCAAGACACGCGTCATCGCCCATCGCATCGCCTACCTCATCGACGAGATCGGCGTGCCGCCGGCGCGCATCATGGCCGTGACCTTCACTAACAAGGCGGCGCGCGAGCTGCGCGACCGCGTCGAAGGCCTGCTCGGCGGGCTGGCGCGCGGCGTCACCCTCGGTACCTTCCACGCCGTCTGCGCCCGCATCCTGCGCATCGATGGCGAGATCATCGGCGTGCCCCGCGGCTTCGTTATCTACGACGACGGCGACCAGATGTCGCTGATGAAACGCATCTGCGCCGAGTACTCCCTGGAGTCGAAGCAATACCCACCCCGTGCCATCCTCTCCCTGATCTCGCGCGCCAAGAGCGAGCTCATCGGCCCCGACGCCTACGAAAAGAAGGTCACCTCCTACTTCGAAGAGATCGTGGCGCGCTGCTACGGCCGCTACCAGGCGATGCTGACCGAGAACGGCGCCCTCGACTTCGACGACATCCTGGTCAAGACCGTCGAACTCCTGCGCGACAACGAGGACGTCCAGGGCCGTTATCTGGAGCGCTACGAGCACGTCCTCGTCGACGAGTTCCAGGACACCAACGTGGCGCAGTACGTTCTCGCCAAGCTGCTGGCGCCGCCGCCGGACGCCAACATCTGCGTCGTCGGCGACCCCGACCAGTCGATCTACTCCTGGCGCTCCGCCGACATCCGCAACATCCTCAACTTCGAGCGTGACTACCCCCGGGCAACCGTGGTGCGCCTGGAGCAGAACTACCGCAGCACCCAGACCATCCTCGATGCCGCCACTAAGATCATCGAGGCCAACAAGCAGCGCAAGCAGAAGGCGCTGTGGACCGAAAAGGGCGCCGGCGACCCCATCGTGGTCTACGAGGCCTACAACCAGGAGGAAGAGGCCGGCTTCGTCTGCGGCGAGATCAAACGCCTCACCCGCGAATCCGGCCGCCGCCTTGGCGACGTTGCCGTCATGTACCGCACCAACGCCCAGTCGCGAGCCCTCGAGGAGCGCTTCGTCGCGGAGCGCCTGCCCTACCGCCTCGTCGGCGGCACGCGATTCTACGAGCGCCGCGAGATCAAAGACCTGCTCGCCTACCTCCGCCTCGTCGTCAATCCCTTCGACTCGATCAGCCTCGACCGCGTCCTCAACGTCCCGCCGCGCCGCATCGGCGACCGCACCCAGCAGGAGCTGCGCAGCTGGGCCACACAGCTCGGCGTCCCCGCCTACACCGCGCTACAGCTGCTCTCAGGCCCCGTGACCGCCAACGGCAGCCAAGGCGGGAGTGCCGAGGGCGCAGTGCCTCTACCGGAGGGCTTGGGGGGTGTCCCCCCAGCATCTCTTGATTCAGGAGCGGAGCAGACCGGCAGGGATGCGCAGCAACCTCAGGCGACGGACGGCCGCCTCCCCTCCTTCGACGAACCCGCCATCCAGAGTCCCTTCGCCAACGCCGCCCGCACCGCACTCGTAGGCTTCCTCGCCCTGCTCAACGAGCTCATCGCCGCCGCGCCGGCGCTCACCGTGTCGCAGCTGCTCACGACCGTCATCGAGAAGACGCGCTACCGCGACTACCTCACCGAGGCCTTCCCCGTCGACGGCGAGGAGCGCTGGGAGAACGTCATGGAGCTGCGCAACGTCGCGGCCCAGTTCGACGAGCTGGAGCCGGAGCACGCCCTACTGCGCTTCCTGGAAGACGTCGCCTTGATGTCCGACGCCGACGAGTACGACGACCGCATCGAGGCCGTCACCCTGATCACCCTGCACGCCGCCAAGGGCCTCGAGTTCCCCGTCGTCTTCATCGTCGGCATGGAGGAAGGCCTGCTGCCCCACATCCGCAGCTTCGACGACCCGGCCCAGATGGAGGAGGAGCGCCGCTTGGCCTACGTCGGCGTCACGCGCGCCAAGGACCGCCTCTACCTGGTGCGAGCCTTCCGCCGCGCCCTCATGGGACAGGGCAGCCACAACCCGCCGTCACGATTCCTCAAAGACCTGCCGCCGGAGCTGGTGCACCAGGCGCAGCAGAGCGTCGAGCACGCCTACCAGCAGCGCCCCACGCGTCCGCGTCAGCCCTCCTGGTCCACCATGCTGGGCGACGTGCAGCCAACACGCGTCCGCGTCGGCGCCGAGGACGAGCCGCGGCCGCGCGCCCAGGCCTCATTCTCCGCCGGCGACCACGTGCGCCACGCCCGCTTCGGCGAAGGCATCGTCGTCAACGCCACCCTCACCTCCAACGGCGCCGACCAGGAGGTCACCGTCGCCTTCAAAGGCGAGTCCGGCGTCAAGAAGCTCCTGCTCTCCTTCGCCCCCCTGGAGAAGCTGGACTAGCGCCCCATCCCTTCGCCTCGGTTAAGATGCTCCCGTGGCTACCGAAGCGCGCCCCCACGTCGAAGTACCCGCACCCGAGCCGGACCTGACGCGCCAGCAGATGCTCGCCCGCGCCGTCGCCCTGCGCGACATGCTGCGCGACGACCAGGAAGAGGCCGACAAGCGCGGCTACTACTCGCAGCAGCTGCACGAGGAGTTCACCAAGGCCGGTTTCTACCGCATGCTCCAGCCCCGCATGTTCGGCGGCTACGAGTTCGACCTCGCCACCTACTACCGCATCAGCGTCGAAATCGGGCGCGGCGGCTCGGCCGGCATCGCCTGGTGCCTCAACCTCGCCCACCACCACTCCTACATCGTCGCCTCCTTCTGGGGTGAGCAGGCGCAGCGCGAGATCTTCGGCGACGGCCACTTCGTCGCCGGGGCGCGCGCCGGCGGAACCGCCACCGCCAAGGCGGCCGACGGCGGCTACGTCATCAACGGCCGCTTCCGCTACTCCTCCGGCTCCCCTTACTCCACCCACCACCTCGTCGCCGTCAGGATCGACGGCGCCCACCCCGACGGCCCGCCGGACGGCGTCATGTGCTGGGCCGTCGTCCCTCGCGACCAGTACGAGATTCTCTGGGACTGGGGCAACATGGCCGACCTCGGCCTCCAGGCCAGCGGCTCCAACACCGTTGTCATGAAGGA
>Ga0307424_1001818_pt1 | contig 10918 bp, 7 predicted proteins | sample SalMarWE160320MG_FD_202157 | JGI IMG/M metagenome (GOLD analysis project Ga0307424, IMG submission 202157) | Salt marsh sediment microbial communities from the Plum Island Ecosystem LTER, Massachusetts, United States - WE1603-20 | ecosystem: Environmental > Aquatic > Marine > Intertidal zone >...
ACGCACCGCGCCTGGTGCTCACTTGCGGGATGGTCATCCCAAATCACTCTACGCCGGAAGACTACGATCGTTTGAGCGCACTGGGGGTGACTTCGTACGGGCAGATGACTGCCGGCAGCTTCATGTACATCGGACCTCAAGGGATAGTTCACGGAACGACGATCACGCTGCTCAACGCCGGGCGTCTCTACCTGGGACTGACCAGCGATCAGGATCTCAGGGGCAAGGTCTTCGTCTCTTCGGGTCTGGGCGGGATGAGCGGGGCCCAGGCCAAGGCGGCGGTCATCGCCGGGGCCGTCGGAGTGATCGCCGAGATCGATCCGCGGGCGGTTGAAAAGCGTCATCGGCAGGGCTGGGTGATGGAAGTGGAGAGTGATCTAGATCGTCTTCTGCTGCGCATCGAATCGGCCAGAAAGAACAGAGAGCCATTGTCGCTTGCCTACCAGGGTAATATTGTCGACCTCTGGGAAAAACTCGCGGTCGAGGGAATCTCAATCGAGTTGGGATCCGATCAGACCTCGTTGCACATTCCCTTCATCGGTGGCTATTACCCGGTCGGGCTAAACCTTGAGCAGTCACGCGAGATGATGCGCTCGGACACCGCCGGATTCAAAGAGCAGGTCTATGCCTCTCTCAGGCGCCAGGTCGAGGCCATCAACACCGTGCACAAGCACGGGATGACCTTCTGGGATTACGGCAATGCGTTTTTACTTGAGTCTTTGCGGGCAGGAGCGGCCGTGACGCGGCCGGATGGCAGTTTTAGTTATCCATCATACGTCGAGGACATCATGGGGCCGATCTGTTTCGACTATGGCTTCGGTCCATTCCGCTGGGTGTGCACCAGCGGAGATCCGGCCGATCTTGAGGCCAGCGACAAGATCGCGGCCGGGGTAATCGAGAGCATGGCCAAAGACGCGCCGGATGAAATCCGCACACAGATGCTCGACAACCTGCACTGGATTCGCGCAGCAGGCGAACACCGGTTGGTAGTCGGCTCGCAAGCGCGTATCCTCTACACCAACCAGCCCGGCCGGGTGGCCATCGCGCAGGCCTTCAACCAGGCGGTGCGCGAGGGCCGGCTGAAGGGGCCGGTGGTGATGGGGCGCGATCATCACGACACCGGCGGGACGGATTCGCCCTACCGAGAGACAGCCAATATCCACGATGGCAGTGCGTTGTGTGCCGACATGGCTGTGCACAACGTTATCGGCGACTCCTTTCGCGGAGCCAGCTGGGTCAGCCTTCACAACGGAGGAGGGGTAGGTTGGGGCGAGGTCATGAACGGCGGCTTCGGGCTGGTGTTAGACGGCAGCCAGTCGGCCGACGTTCGTCTCCGGCGCATGCTTTTCTGGGACGTCAACAACGGCATCGCCCGGCGGGCCTGGGCCCGTAACGCCGAAGCGATTTGGACTGCGCAAAAGGCCATGCAGACCGAACCGGCCCTGCGGGTCACGCTGCCCAACTTGGCCTCGGACGATCTGGTGCAGCGGGCGATCGCCGCTGAGCGCTAAAGCAGGCACCCTGTGAACAAGACGACTTTTCGATTATGGATCCTTGTCTGTCTTCTGTTTTTCGCACTCCCGGCTACTGCGCGGGGGCCGGTTCGGCCTGTAAATATTTTGATTACCCATCCCAGGGCTGCAGAACTCGAGAACTTTGCGAATTTGGTAGAGCGCGGCCTGTTGCGCGTACCGGGTATACGGCTTGTCGGCGTTTACTCGAGTCAGGATTGGGATGACTATAGAGACGCCCGTAAATACGTGCTTGGGCGGGCACCGGGCTGGATACGATTGCGGGAAATTTCATGTGAGCTTTCGGCTGCAGAGGTTTTCGGTAAAAATGCCTGCAGCCCGATCTTCGAGAAATTGTTTGCCGGTTCCGACGGCGTTGTCTTCTCCGGAGGGCCGGATATACCTCCCGCGCTCTACGGCCAAAAGACGCTCTTGACCACGGACATCGAGGATCCCCCGCGGCACTGGTTCGAGATTTCTTTCCTTTTTCACCTGCTCGCAGGGGATCGCGGAGAAAAGAGAGCGCCCCTGCTTACAAAGAGGCCCGCCTACCTGATTCTGGGTTTGTGTCTCGGCATGCAGTCGATCAACGTGGCATCAGGCGGTACCCTGGTTCAGGACATCCCGTCGCAGATCTACGGCGTGAAGACCTTCGAAGACGGCCTGAGTTTGCCGACGAATAAAGTGCACCGCAGTTTTTCGGTCCCGTTGTACCCGGCAGCAGGCGAGGTTCGGGCTGTCGTGCATCCCATAAGGCTTGCAGGTAGTGTGGATTTTATTAAAACACTGTTGCCGGATGTCGCCAGTGTATCGGTACTCAGCTTGCACCACCAGGCGATCGACAGGCTCGCTAAAGGCCTCGAAGCCTGGGCTACATCTGAAGACGGCAAGGTAATTGAGGCAATCAGACATACGAGCTTTCCGGGTGTGATCGGAGTGCAGTTCCACCCGGAAAAAAAGATGTTGTTCGGTGACGGCAAAAAGAAAACGATCGGAGAAGAAAATAGATCATCCGACCGCATTGCCGCCTGGTTCGCAGGCGACCTGAAGGCCCAATCCTTCGAGCGCGCCTTCTGGAAAATGATCTCGAAAAAAATTCTCGAAAGCGCTCGCCGGGCGGGTGACCGGCACAAATGAAACAGTCAGACGAAGGCAACCACGAGATCCTGATGCCCGGGAAACCCATAGCTCCCGGGAACGGCGGCACCTTCGGCGAGGTCTGGAGCCTTTCTTATCCCGTGATCATCACCATGGCCTCGATGTCGCTGATGGGCCTGGTTGACACATTCTTCATGGGTTTTATCGGTACGCCGCAGCAGGGCGCCGCCGGGCTGGGGGCCGTGCTCTCCTGGACCTTGATGTCGTTTTTCAACGGCACAATCACAGCCTCGAACACATTCGTTGCCCAGTTCTTCGGGGCGGCGACCTATAAAAAATGTGCCGTCATCGCCTTGCTGTCTACGGCCGTCGTTCTGGGCGCCTTGGTTCCCAATATAGGAGCCATCGTCGGGGCTATAGGCTCGTCGCCGGCCGTATGCGGCTTCGCCACGCAGTACATGGACGTGCGCCTGCTGGGAGCCGTCTTCGTTTTTACAAACTTCTGCGTAGTCAGCTTCCTGCGGGGTATCGGCGACACGCGAACCCCGATGAAGGTGACGCTGCTGGTCAATGTCATAAACGTCGGCCTGACCTACCTGCTGGTTTTCGGTCGCATGGGTTTGCCGGCCATGGGCGTTCGCGGCGCCGCGCTGGGTACCGTCATTAGTCAATTAGTGGCCGCCGGCATCTACCTTGGAATCTTCTTCAGTCGGCGCATGCACGAGCGTTATGCCACCCGGCGTTTCAGGCTGCCGCGCGCCGTCCTGCTGCGCCGTTTTCTCAAAGTCGGGTTACCGATGGGCGTCTGGTGGGTGCTCGAGATGGGCGGCTTTACGGTTTTTACCATGTTCGTCTCGACCCTGGGAGACGTACAACTGGCCGGCCACCAGATAGTGCGCCAGATGGTGCACCTGTCGTTTCTGCCCGGGGTGGCCCTGGGAGTAGCCGCCACCACACTGGTCGGGCAGTATCTCGGCGCCGGGGATCCCGAGTCGGCGGAGCGCAGCGCGCGGACGGCCATCAAGATAGCGCTTATCATCATGTGTTCGATGGGACTTGTCTTCGTCGTCTTGCGCTTCCAACTGGCGCGCCTGTTCAATCGCGATCCGGCCGTGGTCAAGCTTGCGGCCAACCTGTTTCTTTTTGCCGCCGTGTTTCAGACCATGGACGCCCTGGGCACGGTATCGTCAGGAGCGGTTCGTGGGGCGGGTGATACACGCTGGCCGATGGTGGTCTCGCTGCTGATGTCCTGGTTCGTCTTCGTGCCCAGCATTTTCATCCTGGGCAAGCTGCTAGGCTACGGCATCTACGGCGCCTGGACCGGCGCGACCGTATACATCTGTATCCTGGGCTTGCTGCTCTACGGCCGCTTCCGCGGCGGCAAGTGGAAGACCATGAAGATCTAGGACACTCTACTTCCAGGCCAGGGGCGAAGCCTGTGCCGGGAAATATGCGACGCTAGTTGCCGAAGCTGACCTGGAACTTCTTGTGCTTCGCGCCCGCCCGGCAGTTCTTGGCGCGCGGGAAAAGCGTGAGCGCTTTCTTCCAGTCATAGGCCGGGGCGAAGCCCACACCCGCCTTGCCGCCCGTGGCGATGACCGGCCGGCCGAGCAGCTCGCGGACCTGGTTCCACTCGTCCATCTTGACCTTGCCGGGCACGCCAGCCGTGCGTTTCAGGTAGGCGTCGAACCACTTGCCGTCGATGGCGAAGTTGGGGTTGACGACCTTGTTGCCGCTCTGACTCTTGAAGCCGAGCTGCGCGAGCAGGTTCATTGTCTTGTTGTCGACCACCGCCCCGCTCTTGTACTTCAGATCGGCGAACAGGTTCTGGGAGAAGACGTTGTCCTTGAGGACTACGTCCTTGGCGTCGGCCTCGAGCTTGATCCCGGCGTTGTCGATGAACTGGAAGACGTTGCCCTCGACCACGGCCTTGGCTGCACCCTGGATCATCAGGCCGTAGCCCTGGGAGCTTTCGGACTTGCCCGCGCGCGCGGTCTTGTTCCAGGTGAACAGGATCGTGTTGTTCTTGACTACGATCGGCCCCTGGGAGAGCTGGACCTGCTTGAAGTCGATAGTGTGGTAGGCGTGGTTGATAAAGATATTGTTCTCCAGCGTGTCGCCGCCGCTCAGGCGCACGGCCGCGCCCGCGCCGTTGACAAAGACGCAGTTTCTGACCACCACCCCGGGCGACCAGAACCGGACGGCCTCGTCGGTGACCGAGATGTCGGCTGCCAGGTCGCCGTTGGGCTTGTACTTGTTTACGTCACGCCGGTCGAAGACGAAGCCGTCCAGGATGAAGCCGGTATGGCCGTCGAAGCCCGCGGCGTCGTCGCCGGACAGGGTGTGGGCGGGCTTGTCGGTCTTGGCGCCCTTGGGCCACTTGAGCAGGGTCGGGTGCCGCCAGGGATCGCGGGTCTTGAAGGCCTTGTCGTAGCCGCCCAGCATGGCCAGGTACTTCTTGCCGATCTTCCAGCTCCCGCTTTTCATGAAGCCGGTGTAGGTCCCCTCGGCCACGTGGATGGTGTCGCCCTGCTTGGCCTTCTTTAAAGCCTTGTACGGATCCTTGAAGGGCTTGCGCAGCGAGCCGTCGCCGTGCTTGGCGCCGGCGCGCACGAACCAGTCGCGGCCCTTGGGCCGGGCCTGGGCGGCCTTGGCCTCGGGTTCGTACAGCTCGACGCTGTCGATCATGAAGCCGGCCTTGGGCACGCCCCGGATGGCGTGTATAACGCCGCGCACGCGGTAGACACGCTCGGGCTTGTAGCTGCAGCCGTAGCTATGCTTGGCCAGTGGGTCCAGGAACTTCTGGGTCGGGGTGCCCTTGGGATACCAGCCGTAGATCTGCGTGCCGTGCGCCTCGGGGACGCACAGGTAGATGGCCTTGTAGTTGCCGTTCTTGACCTCGTCCATGCCCCTGGGCGAAACACCCGTGCCCAGGGCCACGATCATCTCGAGCGGTTTGCCGTCCACACTGCGCGCATCGCGGACGTACTTCTTCAGCTCGGCCTTCTGGTAGTCGCGCTTGGGCGCGCTGGCCACCGGGGCCTCATCGCCGGTGAAAACCACCGGCAGATCCTTGGCGCGGGCGCCGGCCTTGACCGCCTTGTTGCCCGGCGCCATCAGCTTCAATGCCGAGGCCAGCTTCCAGGCCGGCGCCACTCCCTGAGCGGCCCTGCCGCCCTTGGCGATCAGCGGCAGGCCCAGCTCGCGGCGCGCCTTGTTCATGTCGTCCATGGTGACCTTGCCGGTCTGGGCGGGCTTGCGCCGGGAGAACTTGTCCATCCAGGCCTTGTCCAGCCGCAGGCGCGGATTGGCCACCAGGTTGCCGCCCTGGTCTTTGAAATCGAGATCCTCCAGCGAGTCCATGTCGCTGTTGTCGATGGCGATGTCTTTGCCATCCAGCTGGAACTTGAAATTCGAGTAGCTGTTCATGAAGAACACGTTGTTCTTGAGACTGACCACGGACAGCGGGTCGCTGCCGTAACGATAGATAACCACGGCGTTGTTGTCGGTGTAGCCGATCAGGTTGTTTTCAATGTCCACACCGACCTTTGTATTAATGCCCAGGCCGCGTGTCGCGCCCGTGCCCGGGCCGGCCTTGTTGTCCCAGGTGAACAAGATGGTGTTGTTCTTGATGACCGTCAGCGGGATGTTTCCCTGCTGACTGCTGCCGACGACCTCGATGCCGTTCATCAGCTGGTTCACGATCAGGTTGTTCTCGACCGTGCAGGCCATGCCGGTCTTGATGGCCGTCTTGGCCGAGTTGAGGATGATGTTGTTGGCGATCCTGGAACCCTTGTGAAAGATGCGCACGGCGCCCTTGGGATAGGGCTCTTTCAAGCTGCCGTCGGAGCGGTAGTTGTTCTCGGCCTGCATGTCGATTACGAATCCGTCCAGGGCCACGCCCTCGTGGCCGTGGAGCGATCCGAGCACCCGCGTCTCGTAGTTCCTGTTCTTGGAACCTTTCTTCCATAAAAGCTCCGAGCGGTACTTCCAGGGATTGCGCTTTGTGAACTGCTTGTTGTAACCCCCGAGCAGTTCGACTCGCGGCCAGGGGATCACCCAGGAGCCCGTCTCCAGCTTACCGTAGTACTTGCCCTGGCTGACGTGGATCTTGTCGCCCGCCAGGCAGCCGTCGAGGCCCTGCCAGATTGCCCCGAAGGGCTTCGCCTTCGATCCGTCGCCGCCGGTGGCGCCGGCGCGGACGAACCAATCCCGGGCCGAAGCATCGATAGCCAAGGCGGTCAGGGCCAGGATAGTACAAAAAGAGAGCAGCATTTTTGTTCTTCGCATGATGGTTCCTCCAAGGTCTGTTGTTGATCCGGCAATGCATAGCATTGCCTTGCAAGTTTACACTTCGTTTTGTTTTTTGCGGGCAGACCGTAGCACCAGTGTTGTCAGCCTGTCACGAAAAATTCCGCTGCACGCTGCCGTCGAGGCGTTTTGACATGCAGTTGTGGTTTCCATGTCGCTTCGTTTATCATGTCGACAGAAGAGGTGGTCATGAGGCGTTTTCTACTTCTTGTTGTTCTGGCGTTGTTTGGCACTCTCTTGCAGACGGCCTGTAGCGAATCGGGGGCTTCCGACGGCGGAGATCGGGACTCGGACATCCGGGAAGACGGCGACGGAGCGGATGTCCTGGACGCCGACGGCTTCTCGGCTGACCCGGGTCCGGCCGATCTGCCGGGAGATACACTTGGCGATGCAGCTGCCGATGCGGACCCGGCCGATCAATCCGGAGATTTACCGGTCGATGCGGGTGCCGATCCGGGTCCGGGAGAATTCCCGGTTGCCGAGCTCGATGATTTGAAACTGTATATCAATATTGGAGACTCGCTGGCCGCGGGCTACAAACGGCAGCGGTGGAAAAGGGTATGCAAGGCTGATGCTGGAGAACCACCCGGATTATACGAACTACGCCACCCACAATCTTAAGTTCATCTATTCGGATGTTCAGTTCTTGGACATAAGCCATAGCGGCGACACCAGCTCGGATGCCCTGGCACACCTCGAGAACACATCGCTGCCCGACGTAAGCGGCGATGTTCTGGTCAGCTTGACCTGCGGTGGCAACGATTTCAACGACAGCATCTGGACCATGATCAGCACCAACTTGACCGAGTCGGCGGCCGACCGTTTGCAGGATAACTATCGCGAAATTGTGAGCCTGCTGCGCGACAAGTACGAGAAACCCGGCCAGGGCTACGCGCTAGTGTTCCTGATTACAAATATCCACGATCCCACCGCCGGTACCGGCGCCATTCCCCCCGGATTTGACTCGGGGTTCTGTGCAAAGATAAACGATCCCCAGATGGCGCTGGTTCGCGATCAGGTGATCGGAAACCTGAATCTTTTCAACCAGCGCATTTTCGAAGTCATTGAGGAGTTGGGCGGCCATCTCGTGGACAATCACGGCGTCTTTTTCGACCATGGCATGAACGCCGCGGGATCTGAGCGATGGATCACCGACGATTGCGTTCATCCGAACAACGAGGGCCACAATCAGCTCAGGCGTGAGGAATGGTACGTACTCAGCGGTGATCGGTTCTGATGATACGCCCAAGAAAAAGCCGAATTTTCGTGAAGGAGCCGGAGGCATGACGAGTAAGGGAGATGGACGGGAAGTTTCAGGCGTGGGGCAAAGAGCTTTCGAAGACCTGCCGCGGGAGGAACTGGGTGTCTGGGTAATGGACGCCATACGAAGGGCTATTGTCCACTATGGCATGTGGTATGCCGAGGTCGCCCATCAACTTGGAGCAGAGGCGGCCAACAAGCTCGAAGGCCGGGCAGCGGAACGCGGCATGAAAATCATGATCGAGAGGCTTGGCAAGGTGCTGGGGTTCGAGACCAAGGACGGAATGCCCAAGGCCCTTTCTGAAATGAAACGCGAGAAGCTGGTCGAACTTGCCAGGGCGGTGTCCGTCAACTGGCTTGTGGGCGACGGAGTCTGGTTCCAGGCGGTGGAGAACGAGCGCGACATGACCACGGCCAAGCTGTGCAATGACGGCTGCTGGGCGCACTTTTCCCCTTACGAGGCCTGCCGCATCAAGCAGTTACTGGGCATGGACGAGAAGCCCGGCCTTGATGGGTTGGCCCGGGCGCTACAGTTTCGGTTGTATGCCTGGATAAACAGCCAGTCGATGCGCTTCGAGGAGGACGGCAGTCTGAGAATGGAGATGAACGAATGCCGTGTGCAGGCGGCCAGAAAGCGCAAGGGTCTCGAGGATTATCCCTGCAAGTCCGCAGGTCTTGTCGAGTATCCATTCTTCGCAAGGGCCATAGACCCGCGCATAAGCACCGAGTGCATCGGCTGCCCACCTGATCCCCATCCGCCCGAATGGTGGTGCGCTTGGCGTTTCAAGATCGAGGCCTGAAACCACAGGTGGGATCGTTAACCGGGTCGAAACCGTAGAAGCGTTTCAGTTCTTCATAGAGATCAGGCGTAAGTTGTTTCATTTGAACCGGCCGCTCAAAAAAAGACTCTGTGGCCACTGCGAAAAACTCGGCCTCATTTTTTGCTCCATACCTTCGAAGGACCTCCGACTGTCTTTGGTCTCCGTTCTTCAGTCTCAAGTAGTGATAACTCATCACCCTGGCCCAGGGATGGTAGTGCTTCGAGGATCGAAGCCGTGGTGTGCCGTTGAAATTTCCACTGGCTCTGTCCAGTACGTGCGCGAACTCATGTGTTGCAGTATCGTGACCGTCGCAAGGGTACTTCAGCCCGAAGCGAACAGCAGAGTCAGACAAGACCACGGTCCCCCAATTATGGGCCTCGCCCAGCATAATATCCTCGCTGTCCGGGTGCTTGAACTGGTGGGGGTAAACCACGATTTCGGTGAGTCGATCGTAATAGGCCAAGTCGAGAAACAAGATTAGCCTTACAGCCGCAGCGCTGATAACAACTTTGATTTCATCGGTGATCGACAGCCCGCCGGCGCCGATGAAATGCTTTTCCCAAATGAAAATTTTCAGCTTCCTGCGAAAGATTTCCTGCAGTTTTGCTGAAAGATTCGAGTAAAAAGGCACTTGTTGCTCGAGGTACATAAGCCAATGAGCCGGAAACTCACGACGTTCCAATCTATTACGGCGCCAGTTGCTGAACATGCCCGACATTGGCCGATAATAGCAAACGAACGGACGGCGCGGCTAGTTTCCCTGGCTCGGATTGACAGATTGGGGCGATCGAGTCTAATGTAGGCACCTGAATTCAGCGAACGTTGAGGAAGAAGTGAGGAAGATATGAGAACCGCAAGTTATCTCGTATTGTCAGTTTGCCTTATGGCCGTGCCTACCCAGCGGGCCCGGGCGCAGTCTTGTCCCAATCCTACGACTATCAACTGCGGCGACAACATCTCGGAAAACAGCGGAAACGGTTCGAACCGGATCAACAGGTACACTTGCTACGACTACAACTATAACGGCCCCGAGATGGTCTACCTGCTCGATATTCCGGATGGGGCCGACCTGCAGATCGACCTGTATCCGGACAACGGCTTTTTCAGCGCCTGGGATGCCATCCTGGTAATCATGCCCGAGCTCGACAGCGACTGCTACTCCTCGGTCTGGGCCGGCTGCTCGGACGAGGGCGGCAGCGGCGGCTTCGAGGGACTGGCCGGCACGCTTCCGGCCGGGCGCTACTATATCGTAGTCGACGGTTACGCCGGTGACTATGGCAACTTTGATCTCAGTGTCTCCTGTACGGAGTGCACCGGTTGTGCAGATGGCGACGGCGACGGTTACTCGGGCTACAGCTCTGACAGCTGCCCCTGCGGCGACGACTGCAATGACAGCGACCCGCTCAGGAACCCGGCTGCCAAGGAAGTTTGCGGCAACCAGGTCGACGAGAACTGCGATGGAACGGCGGTCAATCCCTGTCCCAACTGTTCTTCCGATCTGGCCGTGGCTTGCGGCGAATCAAGCACCGCCAGCACCGACAACGGCTCTTCCCATCTGAACAATTACTGCGGATCCGACTACACCAACTGGAGCGGCGACGAATATATCTTCGAAATCACTCCGGCGACAGAGGGCGCCGTCGACGTACAGATCTCCAACATGGGAGGACAGCAACTCGACGCCTTCGCCTTCACCGACTTCGGCGTGGCCGGTAACTGTAACAAGGACGCCTGTGTCGACATCTCGACGCAGACATCCGGAGCGCAGCACCTGGCCTTCTACGCCCAGGCCGGTGAAACTTACTACGTCGCTGTGGACGGGCGCGACGGGGATAGCGGATCCTTCAGCTATGCGTTCAGTTGCCAAAGCCAACAGTGCGCAACGCCGGGCACTATTTCCTGCGGCGAGACCATAAA
>Ga0307424_1001820_pt1 | contig 10917 bp, 11 predicted proteins | sample SalMarWE160320MG_FD_202157 | JGI IMG/M metagenome (GOLD analysis project Ga0307424, IMG submission 202157) | Salt marsh sediment microbial communities from the Plum Island Ecosystem LTER, Massachusetts, United States - WE1603-20 | ecosystem: Environmental > Aquatic > Marine > Intertidal zone >...
GTCAGTTCACGCTCTGGTCGACGATCTTGCCTTCGTTGATCCAGGACATCATGCCGCGCAGCCTGGCGCCGACCACCTCGATCTGGTGTTCACGTCCGATCCGGCGCTTTGCCTTCAGCGTGGGGGCACCGGCCTGGTTCTCCAGGATGAACTCGCGTGCAAACTCGCCGTTCTGGATTTCATCCAGGATGTGGCGCATCTCCTGCTTGGTCTCCGCAGTTACCACACGCGGACCGCGGGTCAGGTCGCCGTATTCGGCGGTGTTGGAGATGGAATAACGCATGTTGGCGATACCCCCCTCGTACATCAGGTCGACGATCAGCTTGAGCTCGTGCAGGCACTCGAAGTAGGCCATCTCGGGCGCGTAGCCGGCCTCGACCAGGGTCTCGAAACCCGCCTGCACCAGCGCGGTCGCTCCGCCGCAGAGCACGGCCTGTTCACCGAACAGGTCGGTCTCGGTTTCCTCACGGAAGGTCGTCTCGATGATGCCGGCACGCCCCCCGCCGTTGGCGGATGCGTAGGAAAGCGCGATGTCACGGGAACGGCCGCTGGCATCCTGGAACACGGCGATCAGGCTGGGTACGCCGGCGCCGGCCTTGTAGGTGGAACGCACCAGGTGACCCGGGCCCTTGGGGGCGATCATGATCACATCCAGGTCGGCACGCGGCTCGATCTGCTGAAAGTGGATGTTGAACCCGTGTGCGAAGGCCAGCACGCCGCCCTGCCGGATATGCGGGGCAATGCTGTCGCGATACAGTCTGGCCTGGTGCTCGTCGGGGGCCAGCACCATCACCAGGTCGGCACCCTTGACGGCCTCGTCAATCGGCTTGACCGTGATGCCCGCCTTCCTGGCCTTGGCCTCCGAGATCGATCCGGCCCGTAACCCGACTGTCACGTCCACGCCGGAATCCTTGAGGTTGTTGGCATGGGCATGGCCCTGCGAACCATAGCCGATGATGGCCACCTTCATGCCGCGGATAAGGGAAAGGTCAGCGTCTTTGTCGTAATAGATATTCATGGTCAATTCCCGTAATGTTGCCTGTCTGCGGCATGCAGCATTGCCGCAAGTGAATGGAAAGTCTGGCTGAGGCTCAGAGCTTCAGCGACCGGTCCCCGCGGCCGATGCCGGACACGCCGGAACGCACCACCTCGATGATCAGTCCCGGTTCCAGCGCCTGCACGAATGCATCCAGCTTCTCGCCGGCCCCGGTCATTTCAATTGTATAGGTCTGATCGGTCACGTCGATGATGCGGCCGCGGAAAATATCGGATACCCGCTTGAGCTCATTGCGGTTCTCGCCCTGCGCCCGCACCTTGATCAGCATCATCTCGCGTTCGATATGCGGCCCTTCGGTCATATCCATCAGCCTGACCACATCGATGAGCTTGTGGAGCTGCTTGGTGATCTGCTCGATGATCTCGTCGGTGCCGCTGGTTACCAGCGTCATGCGCGAGAGCGACGGGTCCTCGGTCGGCGCCACGGCCAGCGACTCGATGTTGTAGCCGCGTGCCGAGAACAGCCCGGCCACGCGGGACAGCGCACCGGCCTCGTTCTCGATCAGGATGGAAATGATATGGCGCATGTCAGATCAGGATCATTTCATTCTGGCCGCCGCCGGCCGGAATCATCGGGTAGACATTCTCTTCCCGGTCGGTCAGGAAATCCATGAACACCAGCCGGTCCTTCAGCTTCATCGCCTCGACCAGCGCGCCCTCGACGTCGGCCGGGCGCGTGATCTGCATGCCGACGTGCCCGTAGCTTTCCGCCAGCTTGACGAAATCGGGCAACGATTCCATGTACGACATGGCATAGCGCTTCTGGTAGAAGAACTCCTGCCACTGGCGCACCATGCCGAGGTAGCCGTTGTTGAGGTTGATGATCTTGATCGGCAGTGAATACTGGCGGCAGGTCGACAGCTCCTGGATGCACATCTGGATGCTGCCCTCACCGGTGATACACGCCACCGTGGCGTCGGGGTGGGCAAACTGCACCCCCATGGCGGCGGGCAGGCCGAAGCCCATGGTGCCGAGTCCGCCGGAGTTGATCCAGCGCCGCGGCTTGTCGAACTTGTAGAACTGCGCGGCCCACATCTGGTGCTGACCGACGTCGGAGGTGACGAAGGCATCCCCCTGCGTGATCCGGTACAGCGTCTCGATCACGTACTGGGGCTTGATGCGGTCACTGTCCCGGTCATAATTCAGGCAGTCGCGCGAACGCCACTCGTCGATCTGTTTCCACCATTCCCCGAGCGCAACCGTGTCCGGCTGCTGCCGGTTGTTACCGAGTTCCGTCAACATGGCATTGAGCACGTTGTCGACACATCCCACGATCGGAATATCGACCTTGACGTTCTTCGAGATGCTGGCGGGATCGATGTCGATATGGATGATCTTCGCGTGCGGACAGAATTTATCGATATTGCCCGTTACGCGATCATCGAAACGCGCCCCCACGGCGAGCAGCACATCGCAGTGATGCATCGCCATGTTGGCTTCGTAGGTCCCGTGCATGCCGAGCATGCCGACAAACAGCGGGTCCGTGGCCGGATAACCGCCCAGCCCCATGAGGGTATTGGTCACGGGAAAATTCAGTGTGCGTGCCAGCCTGGTCAGTGCAGCGGCTGCGTTGCCCAGGATCACACCGCCACCGGTGTAGATCATCGGGCGCCGGGCCGCCAGCAACTGGCTGACCGCGCGCTTGATCTGACCGGCATGCCCCACCTGCACCGGGTTGTAGGAGCGCATGCTGACCTTTTCCGGGTAGTGGTAGGTAGCCTTCTGCGCGGTGATGTCCTTGGGGAGATCCACCACCACCGGGCCTGGACGCCCCGTGGTCGCGACATAAAAGGCCTTCTTGATTGTCTCGGCCAGTTTCGTCACGTCCTTCACGAGAAAGTTGTGTTTCACGCAGGGTCGCGTGATACCGATGTTGTCCGCCTCCTGAAAGGCATCATTGCCGATCAGGTTGGTGGGCACCTGGCCGGTGAACACCACCAGCGGAACGGAATCCATGTATGCAGTGGCAATACCGGTCACCGCGTTGGTGGCACCCGGGCCGGAAGTGACCAGCACCACCCCCGGCTTGCCGGTGGAACGCGCATAGCCGTCGGCGGCGTGGGTCGCCGCCTGCTCGTGGCGGACCAGGATATGACTGAGTTTGTCCTGCCTGTACAGCGCATCATAGATGTGCAGCACGGCACCTCCGGGGTAACCGAACACGAATTCGACCCCTTCATCCTGCAGGGCACGCACAAAGATGTCTGCACCGGTCAGTTCCACCCGCCCTCTCCACAAACCGCCCGTGACGGGGGTAAAAAAAGGCCCGCTGCAGGGCCCATCCGTCACTATCGCGAAACAGTGAAAAGTACTGATCTCCAAGGTAAAGGTCAAGGGAAAGCCTTGTCCTGCCGACACAGTGCCCGGGCCCGGGGAAATTTGCGGATTCTGTGAACCGCGTGGCTTGTTCCCGGGCCGCTACCACCCTAAAATCCTTAGAGTTTTTCAAGGGACGGAATGACGCCATGATGCCCACGACCGATACATGCAGTGCTCGCAAGTTGATGTTTCCGCTTATACTTGTCCTCGCCACCACACTGGGGGTATGGCAGGAATGTTGCGCATCCGAGATCTACAAGTGGGTCGACGAGCATCACCAGGTGCAGTACAGTCAGACACCGCCGCCCCGGGGCGTTCAGTATTCACGCATGAATGTGACACAGCCATTGCCCCCGGCGGACGACTCCGCGGATGATTCCGGCACGGACGACACCCCCAGCGTGCAGCAGCGGGCCCAGGCCGTCGATGAGCAGAACGCAGCAAAGCGCAAGGCCGCCGGCGAGGCAAAAGAGGAAGCGGATGTTGCGAAGCTCCGGCAGCAGAATTGTGTCACGGCCAAGAACAACCTGATGCTGTTGAACCAGGGCGGCCATCTCAGCTACAAGGACAAGGACGGAAAGACGGTCCGCCTGAGCGAGGAGGATCGAGTGACACGTACCGAGCAAGCCAGGAAACACATCGCAGAATTCTGCAGCAAGTAATCCCGCACCATGCCGTTTCTGAAAATCCAGACCAACCAGCCGCTGGATGAGCCGATGGCACGCGACCTGGCTGCCCGTGCATCGGCCACGGTCGCCAGCCAGCTCGGCAAGCCGGAACGCTATGTCATGGTCAGCGTGGAGCACAACCCGGTCATGCAGTTTGCCGGCAGCACTGCGCCGCTGGCCTACCTGGAACTGAAGAGCATCGGCCTGCCTGCCACCAGGACGACGGAGTTCTCCCGGGCGCTGTGCGAGCTGGTCACCGACACCACCGGCATCGACCCGGAACGCATCTACATCGAGTTCAGCGATGCACCCCGCGACATGTGGGGCTGGAACCGCGGCACCTTCTGATGCGCCTGGTGTGGCTGCTGCTGAGCGTGACGCTGGCAGCCGCGGCGACGCTCTACGTTTTCCCCGACACCGCCCGGCAGCTGTGGCGGCAATTGCCGGCCAGCCGCTTCACGCATACCACGGACCGCCTCTACCAGTGGAAAAATGCCCGGGGTGAATGGCAGGTCACCGATACGCCGCCGCCCGCCGGCACCCCCTATGAACGGCAGGACTACCGTGACGATGTGAATGTCCTGCCGCTACCCCCGGGAATCGACCCCGACCGCTGAGCCGGTCCGCGTGTACTTTGCCGGGTGTGCCGCTACAATCGGCACCCTGAACAACCAACCCGAAACCTGTCCATGCGCCTGTCCCGCTTCCCGCTGTCCACCCTGAAGGAAACGCCTGCCGACGCCGAGGTCATCAGCCACCAGCTCATGCTGCGAGCCGGCATGCTGCGCAAGCAGGCGGCCGGAATCTACAGCTGGCTGCCACTGGGACTACGCGTGCTACGCAAGGTGGAAGCCATCGTACGCGAGGAAATGGATCGTGCCGGGGCACTGGAACTGCTGATGCCGGCGGTGCAACCCGCCGAGCTGTGGCAGGAGTCCGGGCGCTGGGAAAAATACGGCCCGGAACTGCTGCGCATCACCGACCGCCATCACCGGGAATTCTGTTTCGGGCCGACCCACGAGGAAGTCATCACCGATATCGCACGCCGTGAGCTCAGGAGCTACCGGCAGCTACCGGTCAACTATTACCAGATCCAGACCAAGTTCCGCGACGAGATCCGGCCGCGCTTCGGCGTCATGCGGGCGCGCGAGTTCCTGATGAAGGACGCCTACTCGTTTCATACCGACCAGGCGTCCCTGGAAGCCACCTACCAGGACATGTACGAGGCCTACACACGCATCTTCACCCGCACCGGTCTGCGCTTCCGGGCGGTGCGCGCCGACAGCGGCGCGATTGGCGGCAGTGTATCGCAGGAGTTCCATGTGCTGGCCGACTCGGGCGAGGACGCGATCGCATTCTCTTCCGGCAGCGATTTCGCCGGCAACGTGGAAGCCATCCCGGCACCGGTACCGGCCGGTCCGCGCCCGGCACCGCAGGCGACGCTGCAGACGGTCGCGACCCCGGGACAACACACCATCAAGGACGTATCCGGGTTCCTCGGCACCACGGCCGCGCAATGCGTCAAGACCCTGCTCGTGCAGGGCCGCGAATCCGACGTCGTCGCGCTGGTCCTGCGCGGCGACCACGAACTCAACGCCATCAAGGCCGCGCGGCATCCCGCCGTGCAGGAACCGCTTGCCTTCGCTTCCGATGCGCAGATCCTGCGGGCAACCGGCTGTCCGGCCGGCTCGCTGGGTCCACGCGGCCTGCAGATCCCGGTCGTCGTCGACCACGCCGCCGCCGCGCTGGCGGATTTCGTGTGTGGCGCCAACGCGGCGGACAGGCATCTGACCGGCGTCAACTGGGGCCGGGACCTGCCCGAACCGGATACGGCCGACCTGCGCAACGTGGTCGACGGGGACCCGAGCCCGGATGGCCAGGGTACCCTGACGCTGGCCCGCGGGATCGAGGTCGGCCACATCTTCCAGCTCGGTACGCGCTACAGCGAGGCGCTGCGGGCCGTGGTACTGGATGAACAGGGCAAGGAGATTCCGATGGTCATGGGCTGCTATGGCATCGGCGTGTCCCGCATCGTCGCTGCCGCCATCGAGCAGAACCACGACGAGCAGGGCATCATCTGGCCGGCCGCCATCGCCCCTTTCCAGATCGCACTCCTGCCGATGAACATGAAAAAGTCCCGACGCGTTCAGGAAGCAGCCGAATCCCTCTACGCCGAACTGCAGGCTGCCGGGATCGACGTCCTGCTCGACGACCGCCCGGTGCGCCCGGGCGTAATGTTCTCGGACATGGAACTGATCGGAATCCCGCACCGGATCGTGGTCGGAGAGAAAAACCTCGATGCCGGGCTGGTGGAATACAAGGCGCGCCGGGACAGCACCAGCCTGGATCTGCCCCGCACGGAAATGCTCTCCTTTTTGAAGGGTAAAATATCCTGAATTCAGGCCGTTAACCGGGTATGCCGGTGCAGCCCGTCAGACCCCTCCGCCGCATTGCCATCTTCCTGCTGGCGCTGCTTGTCCCTGCCCTCAGCCAGGCGGGCACCCAGGCGCGACCCGACGAGCAGATGCGCCGGCAACTGGTGGAGGCCATCAATTCCAGCAACAGCTTCCAGGACCGGTTCGACGCCGAGGTCTGGCTGACCGACATGTCCAGCCGCCTGGGCAATCGCGTCGAGAGCCGGAAAGAGGCGCTGCGCATCCTGCGGCTGGCACACCGGGAGGCCCGCCGCGCCGGCCTGCCGCCGGAACTCGTACTGGCCGTGATCAACGTCGAAAGCAATTTTGACCGCTTCGCCATCTCGAATGCCGGTGCCGAGGGGCTGATGCAGGTCATGCCATTCTGGCTCGACGAAATCGGGCACCCCGACGACAACCTGTTCGACATCGGAACCAACCTGCGCCTGGGCTGCACCATCCTCAAGCTGTACCTGAAGCGCGAACACGGCAACATGCACCGGGCACTGGCACGCTACAATGGCAGCATCGGGGAACACTGGTACCCGCAGCGGGTCTTCAAGGCACTGCGTACCACCTGGTACAGCCAGTAGCGCATTGCAGCGTACTCATCCCGCATGCTGGCACCGGCCATTGCGGCACAACCGGGCAAGCCGGTCAGCGGCACCCGCTGACCGCGCGTCCGCTATCCGCGGGCTCCGCGCTCGAACAGCGCAATCGATTCGACGTGGGCCGTATGCGGAAACATGTCCAGCACGCCGGCGGCACGCAGGTGATAGCCGAAGTCGTGCACCAGCATGCCGGCATCGCGCGCCAGCGTTCCCGGGTGACAGGAGACATACACGATCCGCGCGGGATGGATATTTCCCAGCACGGGCAGTACCGCGGCCGCACCGCTGCGGGGCGGATCCAGCAACACCTTGTTGACCGCGCTGCCGGCCCATGCGGCCTGACGCTGGTCCTCGAACAGGTTGGCGACATGGAACACGACGTTGTCCAGGCCGTTGTGTACGGCATTGTCACGGGCGCGCGCGACCAGGTCTGCCTCCCCCTCCACCCCGGTCACCTGACCCGCGTGACGTGCCAGCGGCAAGGTGAAGTTGCCCAGTCCACAGAACAGGTCCAGCACGCCGTCTGACGCCTCCGGCTCGAGCAGCTCCAGGACCCGGGTAACCAGCTGGCGGTTGATCGCCTGGTTGACCTGGGTGAAATCACCGGGCAGGAACCGGATCTCGACCGACTGGTCCGGCAACCGGTAGCTGAGCACGGATTCCACGGGTTCCAGCGGCTGGATACTGTCCGGACCTGCGGGTTGCAGGTAGACGTGAAAACCGTACTGCCTGGCGAACGCGCGCAGCTGCTGCCGATCACCTGCGGACAGCGCATCCAGGTGCCGGAACACCAGTGCCGTCGCCTGCTCGGCCACGGCGACCTCGATCTGGGGTATGCGAGTACGTGCCTCCAGCCCCCCGACCAGCTCGCACAACAGTGGCAGCTGTTCGCCGACGGAGGGATGCAGCACCTCGCAGCGGGACAGGTCGGCCAGGTACGGGGTGCGCTTTTCGCGAAATCCGACCAGCACGCGCCCTTTGCGGGTGACGTGCTTCACACCGAGCCGCGCCTTGCCTCGATAGCCCCACACCGGCGCCGTCAGGGGGTCGAGCACGTCCTGCGGCTGGACGTGACCGAGGCGCTGCAGGTTCTCGAGCAACACCTGTTGCCGTGCCCGTACCTGCGCCGCGGGATGCAGATGCTGCAGACTGCATCCCCCGCACACCCCGTAATGCCTGCAGCGCGCTGTCACCCGGTCCGGTGCAGGCCGGTGCAGCTCCGTGACCTGCCCTTCATCGAAGTGCCGGTGCGCGGCCAGATAGCGGAATCCAACCTCCTCGCCCGGCAAGGCGCCCTCGATGAACACGGTCTTGCCGGCAACGTGCGCCACCCCGCGCCCGTCATGGGCCAGTGATTCCACGCTGACGCACCCGACGGGGGCCGGCAGTCGCTGCTTGCGGGCTCGCCTGCGCACGGGGTCACATCGCCGGGAGTCCGGAATTCCCGGCAGGAACCTCGACCCGCCGGGGCACGACCGGCAGCCGGTGCCAGCGCAGGTCAGGCATTCCAGTGCGCGAGGAACTCGGCCAGGTGCACCTTACCGGCGGCCTGCAGTTCGTCGCGGACCTGCTGGCAGGCGGCATCGTACTGCACGCCCGTGATATGACCGCGAACCAGTTCGAAACGCTGGTAGACGAGGTAGGTGTTGAGCACATCGGTCTCGCAGTAATCGCGGATACCCGTGATATCTCCCGCCAGGTAGCTGTCCCACACGTGGGCGCCGTGCATGCCCATCTTGCCGGGAAATCCCAGCATGGTCGCGATTTCATCCAGCCGGGCGGTGGCCCGCGGCTGGTAACCGGACAGCACGTCCATCAGGTCCGTATGGCGTTCGTGGTAGCGGCCGAGATAGTTGTTCCAGCGGAAGTCCCGGTTGTCATTGCCGGTGTCCCAGTAGCGCGGGGCAGCCACCCCGTGCAGCAGGCTGCGATAATGGATCACCGGCAGGTCGAATCCCGACCCGTTCCAGGACACCAGCGTCGGGGTATAGCGGTCGATACCGTCGAAGAAACGCGTCAGCAGTTCCTGTTCCGGCGCATCCGGCTCGCCCAGTGACCAGACCTTGAACCGGTCCGGTGTGCGCAGCACCACCGAGATGGCCACGATGCGCTGCAGGTGGTGGCGCAGGAACTCGGAGCCACCGGTTTCCTCGGCACGCTGCTGGAACATGATCTTGCCCACATCAGCGTCGGACAGGTCACCCAGGTCGTGGAGCCGGCGCCCGGTCCCCACGTCCGGAACGGTTTCGATATCGAAGACAAAAATATTCATGTGCGAGTCGGGGCGCTGTGTGACGACGCGCCAGCAGCGTCATTACCTCCTGCAGGTGACCGGGGCGCCTTGGAATCCGGCAGGCAGCTGCCGCCGGGCGGCAAACGCGTGGCGGGGACGGGACCCGGTTACGGGTTATTTCTGTTGCCAGTTACCGCTGGCGTTGATGTACCACCAGCCGGGACGGGCATTGTCGACCCAGCGCCGGGCGAACGTGGCACGGATCTCATCCTCCCACTCGGGATGGCCATTGGCCCGCGCCATCTCGGCATACAGTGCGTCCCGGTCACGGTTTTCCGCCGCCACCAGGATCTTCACCGCATTACGCCTGGGCAACGGTACCAGTTTCTGGTCGCGGACGACGATGTGACCGTCGGCGGTCATCCCGATGGCGCCCGAACTGTAATACGGTGCGAGCTCACGGATCCTTGCCTCCATGCGCGCCGTGATCTGCTTGATGGCCGGCGATGTTTTGGAGAGATCGGCTGCAGCATGTGCCGGTGTGATCAGCCAGTCCAGCACACGGGAGCCGAATTGCGCCGGGTACCCGTCCGGCTGGATGGAAGATTTCGGCTCGGTAGCGGGCGGCGGCTGCGCGGGTGTCTGCCCCTGCGGCACATTCTTGTAGACGTCGAGGATGATCCGGTCGGCCGCCTTTTCCGCCGCTTCCGCCGGGAAGTAGACATTGATCGTGACGCATGCGGTTGCAAACAGCAGCGCCAGCAGGATCGAGGGGATGCGCAACGTTTTCATGGACGGCTCTCCTGGTACCATTTCTGCCGGATTCTACCGGGTCTGACGGACAGAGGGTAACACGGGCGGTCGCGGAGGATTCAATGCCCGCCCGCTGACTGCCCTTCGATGACCCGTTTCAGCTGTCCCACCAGTCCGGACCAGTCCACCCGGTCCGAATAACCGATCACGTCCAGGCGCGGCGGGATGAAACGGCCCTTGACCAGGTAATAACCGCCATCCGCGGGTGCAACGCCGCCCATCGCGCAGATACCGTTTTGCAGCCGGCAACGGATGCCGAGCCGGTCATAGGGAAAATCCTTCAGAATACGCAGCAGACTGCGCGACAGTGCGCCGCCCACACCACCCCCGCCGATGCTGGAAATATTGTCCACGGCCTTCTGGCTGATGCGGTGCCGCGACCGGTCCCCCGGCGGCGTGGCGAACTCGGCATCGAAGGCCACCGGTTGCCAGTTTTCCATCTGCAGGCCGTCGATGCGGCCTGCCAGCTTTCCCTCGATGCGCCCGAACGAGAACGCCCGGGTCAGCTGCTCCAGATCGATCTGCCGCGCCTGTGCACTGACCTGCAGGCGCGGCACCTCTCCAAAGGGTTGTTCCAGTGTCAGGTCACGCAAGGTGATATCCCCGCCGAACACGCGGACCTGCAGTACCCCCCCTACCCGCAGCACACCGTCGTCATAACTGACCTGCGGAATCACGCCGGACAGCTTGCCGCCGAATTCCGGCCAGTCGAGCGCGCCGGTCAACGTCTGCAGGGACACCGGGGTGAGGGTTCCGTCCACCGCCCAGTGCAGTGGCCGGCCGGCGGGCTGCGCCAGCTCGAA